>Ga0207691_10000149_pt1 | contig 64627 bp, 65 predicted proteins | sample KBSM13metaG_FD_184327 | JGI IMG/M metagenome (GOLD analysis project Ga0207691, IMG submission 184327) | Miscanthus rhizosphere microbial communities from Kellogg Biological Station, Michigan, USA - KBS M1-3 metaG (SPAdes) (version 2) | ecosystem: Host-associated > Plants > Roots > Rhizosphere >...
TATTTGAATACTTTCATATCAGTTTCCTTGTTATCCCAACAACAAACTAGGCCGCAAACGCGCGGACTCAACTTTCACTTTCACCGGACGCAATTCTCCGTGAACGACGACCAACTAGTTCAGATTGCACGTGACCTCATCCAACGCCGATTCACCGAGGGCCGCCATCACGTCGCGGCAGCGCTTCGTACTCGCAGTGGTGCGGTGTTCAGCGGCGTTCACATTGAGGCGTATGTCGGGCGCGTCGCAGTCTGCGGCGAGGCCATCGCCATTGGGGCCGCAGCTACGGCCGGCGACACCGACATCGAGGTCATCGTTGCCGTCAACCAACTTGGGGAGTTGCTGTCACCTTGCGGTATGTGCCGAGAGCTTATCGGCGACTACTCTCCCACGGCACGCGTCATCATTCAGCGCCACGGGCAGCACATTCCAGTACCTATTGCGGAGCTATTGCCGGACAAATACCAGCGATGAACGTCCATCTTCAAACCACCGCAATGCCTAACCAAGCGCTGCAGCGAACTGCTCTTGGCGTTCCGACTTAACGCTTATGGTAGCTAGCAATTCTTCATTCCAAGTCACACTCGCTTTCAGGGCCATCGCCGACCTGGATCTCGTTAGATGAATGTCACCCTGCGACCTGAGATCCACGAGCGCGAAGTTGGAGACAAAGAATCGGTCGTCATGCTTCGCAGAATTAGATTTGCCTAGCCAATCCAGCACTTTGCATTGATGAGGCTTAGTTACCCTGGTCTCCGATTTCTGCTGGACCTTTGAGAGCTAGACAAAGACCCCGCCGGACTCACCGACGGGGTCTCGTTTATTCTAAGCTAAGCGCTACTGCCTATTCTCCGCAGCAGCTGAGATGCACCATGCAGCACGCGCCGCCCGTGCAGCAATCTGTGCGCGAAGTCGCGCTAACAGTGCTAACGAGTGCCGTGGCTACAAGGATCAAGAACAGATATTTCATCTGAGTCCTCCCTTAAGAGTTATCGATCTAATCTCGTCTCCATGAAGGGACGAGCCGGCGCTGTCTAAGCGGCCGCAGATCGCGGCGGAGGCACGGGAGGCCGCTGCGTTCGAACGAGGGCATGCTCCTGTCCGGTGAAAACTCTTTCACGGTCGTCTGGTGAAATACTCAGGTTGATCTGCGCGGCGGCAGCGAGCCCGAAGGCAAGCGTGCAGCCGGGACAGCACGGCGAACCCTGCGAATTAAACGGTCCGGGCTTGTGATCAGATTGATGTGAAGTCGGGCTGTCATGCTGACAGCAGGACATCGGGTCAGCGGTTGACATCGTCGTGGCTTTGCCCGGATAGCTCAAGGCGAACAGCGCGATCGAGAGGACACCCGAGAAAAGCACTCGGACGATGAGGGACTTCACGCCATTGTATAGCGCGATTCCGCCACGACTTCAAGAATACCGGCCGCAAATCTCGCAGCTTCTTCATTATCTGCTTTGCGAAGATCAAGACCTGATGCAACTATTTTGCTCCTTAAGTCGCGAAGAGCGAATCAACATTCAGGAGAGGAAAATTATGGCGGACAAATATGATGGTCATTGTTGCTGTGGAGCTATAGCAATCGAGGCGAGCGGTGCGCCCGCGACGATGGGCTACTGTCATTGCGATGCTTGCCGGGCTTACTCCGGCTCCCCGGTGAATGCGTTCACCTTATGGAAACCGGACGACGTGAAAGTCACCAAGGGCGGGGAGTTGGTCGGCAAATTCAAGAGTAGCCCGATGAGTGTTCGCTGTTATTGCACGAAATGCGGTGGAAACGTGTTTGTCGAGCATCCGACGCTCGGATTGATTGACATCCCGGCGGGCCTGCTCCCAACGCTCAAGTTCAAGGCAAACGTTCATCTCAACTACGAAGATACAGTTCTGCCGATGAAGGATGGTTTGCCGAAGATGAAGGATTTTCCGGCCGAGATCGGTGGCTCGGGCGAGACGATGGCGGAATAGGCCGAGCGTTGTTTTCATTGCAACAGCCCTCATTGCTAGTTGCGGCCCTTCTTTGCGCGGATCGGGAATTAACCGCGAAGGGACAGGCCTTCGCCAAGGCTACGGCGCGGCAGGCGCTAATGAACGCCAATCATGAAACCTTCGCATCATACTGTTTGTCATGCCCATGCTCTTGATGCGTGAAACGCACGGCGCCTCTTGATACGGACACCACACAGCGCCGCGTCAGGAGACGCGGCCTACAACTACGGGAGCCGCACGGCGCCGCGTCGGGAATGGAGATTTTATCGACATGGCCTGGATGGCTCGCAAAATCGCGAGGCAGACCGGGCAAACGCGGCCTGCAACATTCGCGCTTATCCCCGTCGGTTGCAACGTGGTTGCAGCGTTAGCTTCTAATTTTACAATCTCGTGCGCCCGGGCTCGTCGCCGCGCGCGACAATGCCCGAGCGAAAACCGTACGCACCGCCGCCGACCGCTGACCCAACGGCGTCGATTCACGACCCTTACGCCGCTTTCCGGTTTCGCGCTTTCGCGTTTTACACGCTCGGCAACTTCATCGCGGTTACCGGGCGCCAGATGCTCACGATCGCGATCGAATGGGAAGTCTATGCGCGAACCCATTCCGCGACTGCGCTTGGCCTCGTCGGCCTCGTCGCCGCCGTTCCGATCGTAACCCTCTCGTTGCCCGCGGGGCATCTGGCTGATCGGGTCAGTCGCAAGTCGATCATTCTTTGGACGCAGGCCGCCAGCGCGCTTTGCTCGATTTCTCTCGCGCTCATTTCGTGGAAACATCTCGAAATTCCGCGCACGACGGCTTTGCTGTGGGCGAACGATTTTCTGCGCTCGATTGCGACTGTTTTCGAGCGGCACCCCGCATTTCATTTCGACGATCTCTCGTTGCCGTTGCTTTACCTTATCATGCTGCTCTCGGCGTCGATCCGAACTTTTACCTGGGCGGCGCGGAGCTCTTTTTTGCCGACACTTGTGCCGATGGAAAATTTCGCGAACGCAGTCACCTGGAACAGCAGCATGTTCCAAATCAGCTGCGTGCTCGGCCCGGCGCTCGGTGGATTTCTGATTGTGAGGCTGGGGTTTCCTTTCATCTACGCGCTCGATGCCGTCTGCGCGCTGGTGTTCTTCTTTCTCGTCCTGCCGATCGAAAAAATCCGCGTGGCTCGCCGCGTGGTCGGCAGCACCTGGAGCAGTTTGATCGAGGGAATTCGTTTTGTGTTCAACAAGCAGGTGATTCTCGCCACCCTCACGCTCGATCTCTTTGCCGTCCTGCTCGGCGGCGCGACGGCGCTTTTACCTATTTTCGCGGACCAGATTTTGCACTGCGGCCCGATCGGCTTGGGCTGGCTGCGAGCGGCGCCGGCGGTCGGCGCTTTCGTGATGGCTGTGCTGATCGCTCACCTCCCGCCGATGCGTCAGGCCGGCCGCATCCTGCTTTGGTGCGTGACCGGATTTGGCCTGGCGACAATTGTCTTCGGGTTGTCGCATTGGTTCTGGCTTTCGCTCGCGATGCTTTTTCTGACTGGAGTCTTCGACAGTGTCAGCGTCGTCGTCAGGCACACCGTGGTCCAACTTCTCACTCCGGATGAAATGCGCGGCCGCGTTTCGGCCCTGAACAACATCTTTATCGGGACATCGAACGAGTTCGGCGCGGTGGAGTCAGGGTTGACGGCAGCGGTGTTCGGCCCGGTCGTGTCGGTCGTGGGTGGTGGAATTGGGACGATTCTCGTCGTGTTGGCAGTGGCGTGGAAATGGCCGCAAACGCGTAAGATCGGCGCGCTTGATAAAAGTCTCGCCTAACGACTCGAATGGCAGGTTGTGGAGGAAGGCGCAGGTCGAAATGCTTTTTGAACTTGCTTAACAGGTAATGCGTTCTTCTAATTTCAGATATGGGTAAATATCGCTCTCTGCACAAAGTTTGGCTCAATCCCGGCACTGAAGTGTTGGGCAATTTTCAAGGTAAAGGGCGAAAGCTCGAGTCGCTCCATGACTGCGATCTCCTTCTCTTGAAGGATGGACACGCTGAGGTCCGTAAGCTCGCGGTAGAACCGGGAAGCGAATCGGAAGCCGGCTCTGTCGCGATACAGGTCCACCACGTCCCCGCAGTGTCCGACCATGGAGGTTATTCTGCCATCGGTTCCGAGCATTGGTATATGACCGAAAGCGCGGTGGCTGAGATTGGGCCGAACGAGTTCGCTCCTGGGGCAGCCGAATATCAGCTCGATATATCGGACGATTAGGAGTATTCTCTTAACCCGGTATTCGGGTCAGCCATGAAAACAACTTCATCTCCCAGAAGTTGCGCAGGTCGATCGGTTCGATTGCTCCTGTTCTTAATGGCAAGCACAGCTTTCGCAGGCAGCGCGACGTGGAATGTTAATCCAACGAACGGTGGCGACTGGAGCACGGCGACAAACTGGACGCCGAACACTGTGCCTAACGACCCGGCAGACGTGGCTACGTTCAGCGTTTCCAATCGTCCGACTCCCACGCTCTCGGAGCCGATTGCACTGGCTGAGATGATCTTCGCTCCGGGCGCGAGCGCGTACACGATCGGTTTCGAGCGGGGGCGAAACATCAATCTTTACGGAACAGGCATCACGAACAATTCAGGCAGCGCGCAACATTTTTTGCTCGATCAGTTCCGGGGCGTGTCCGCGCAGATTGTCTTCCATAACAGTGCCACCGCCGGCGACGAGACCGTCTTTAGCGTCACCAGTCCGTATCCGATTCCCGGGTTGTTTTTCATCGACACCTCGAGCGCGGGAACCAGTACGATTATCAACAATAGTACGCTGGATGATGTTCACGGAGGTGACGTGACATTCACTGACGGTTCCACTGCGGCCGACTCCACCATCATCAACGATGGCGGACTATTCAGTGGCGGGCAGGGTGGCAATACGACTTTTCTCGGCAGCGGCAATGGCAGCGCGACTGCGGGCAACGCGACAATTACCGCCGAGGGTGGCAGGGTCAGCGGCGCACTGGGCGGTACCATCAGTTTCGGGACGGGTGCTCATGCCGGTAACGCCACGCTGATTGCGAATAGCGGAGTGGCGGGAGCGGATGGCGGCGTCATCGTCTTCTTTGGCGTCGCGACCGGCGACCGCGCGCGGGTCGAACTTTTTGATACGGGCTCTCTCCTTCTCTCGCCTCTCACGACCGGAGTGACAATTGGTTCGCTGGAAGGGAATGGCGTCGTTTTTCTGGACTCGAAGAGCCTAACGATCGGGAGCAGCGATCTCAGCACGACGTTCTCCGGAGTAATCCAAGACAGCGGATCGATCACAAAAATCGGAAAGGGCCGGTTGGCTTTGAGCGGCGCGAATACCTACACCGGAGGCACAACCATTAACCAGGGAACCCTCAGGGTAGGTAACACCACCGGCTCTGCGACCGGAACCGGCAGCGTGCAGGTGGATGGCGGCCGCTTAGGAGGAACAGGAATCGTTGGCGGCGAAACGACGATTGGACCGGGATCCACCGCGGTTGCCATCCTCGAACCGAGTGCCGGCGGGAAGAAGCCGGCAACTCTGACGATCCAAAGCGCGCTTCATTTCAAGGGAAGCGTTTTCAATTATCAGCTGAATACAAAAAGAGCGGTAGGTGACCAGGTTGTGGCCAACGGAGTTTCAATTGAAAACCAGGATCAATTTACGTTGGCGACGGTCTCTAACGTAAGCCTGCCGATAGGTCAGGTCTTTGTTGCGATCAGCAATACCGCCGCCACACCAATTAGCGGCACGTTTGGCAACCTGCCTGACGGCGCCACCATAACCGCCGGACGAAATACATTTCAGGCAAATTACGAAGGCGGCGACGGCAACGATTTCACGCTGACGGTCGTGCCGTAGATAAAGATTCGACACTAGCTTCGTCTCGCCTCCTCCAACGAGAAAGCTGCTCCGGCCGTCCCGCAGCTCATTGCTCGCGCGTAACCCTTCGTTAAGCTGCTTCCTCATGAAACGCCGCGATTTCATTCGCACCACGGCCGGCGCAACCCTGCTTGCTTCCGCGTCCCGCAAGCTGCCCGCGCAAACGCCAAACATCACGCCTAACAAGTCGATCAAGCCTGTCGTGATCTCGTCCGCCAACGGGAACAAATTCAAAAACGGCGGCGACATGACTTGCTTGCAAAAGGCTTGGTCAATGATGACGCAAGGTTCCGATGTGCTCGATGCGTTGATCGCCGGCGTGAACATCTTGGAGCTCGATCCACTCGAGGACAGCATCGGTTATGGAGGTTTGCCGAACGCCGATGGCGTGGTGCAGCTCGATTCGTGTTGCATGCATGGGCCGAAGAAGCGCGCGGGCGGGGTGGCCTGTATAGAAGGCGTGCGTACACCGTCGCTCGTCGCGCAGAAGGTGATGGAATTGACCGATCATCATCTGCTTGTCGGCAAAGGCGCGCAGGACTTCGCGCGCTCGGTGGGATTCAAGATCGAGGATGATTTGAACACGGAACACTCGCGGCAGTTGTGGTTGGAATGGAAACGCCGCATCGATCCGGCGCATTACCTTGATCCAAAAAAGCGCGCTGACGCGATGAACCGCGTGCGCGAAGAAATGATCGCGGAGGGTCTGCTCGATCGACGGCGTGTTTACGGCACAATCAATTGTGACGGCGTAAATGCGAAGGGCGAAATCTGCGGCGTAACGACGACAAGTGGCATGGCCTGGAAAATTCCGGGCCGGGTCGGCGATTCGCCGATTCTCGGTGCCGGACTTTATGTGGATAACGAAATCGGCGCCGCCGGTTCGACCGGGCGCGGGGAAGCGAACCTTTACGGTCTGTGTTCGTATCTGATCGTCGAAAACATGCGGCACGGAATGACACCAAAAGACGCCGGCATGGATGCGATCAAGCGCATCAAGAAAAACACGGTCGAGAAACGCCTGCTCAACAATCGGGGCGAAATGAACTTCGGCATCAGCTTTTACGTCCTGAATGCCAAAGGCCAATACGCAGGGGTCTCGAATTATCCGGATGAATACGCAGTCTGCACGGAGGACGGGCCAAAGACTTTACCGACCGAGGCGTTGCTCGAAGGAAAACCGGAGGACTGATAAAATCTGGTCGCCGATCCGTGGATCGCAATTCGCCCGAGAATTAACCGGATGAGCGCGCGCATTCTTTAAAACGCGCCGTGCAACATGATCGCGCCATAGGGCGCGCCGCTCTCATTATGGTAGCGGACCTCGGTGCGATGATAGTCGAATTGGCGCCAAGGCACGTAGCCACCCTCGATCGTGAGCGAGATGGAAGAATTGAGTTTCCATTCGGCGCCGACGCCGGTCCGCACTTCCTCGTATGCCAGCCAGGCGTTGTTCAGACTTGTGTCGCCGTGGCGGTCGCCAAAGCGGTCGTCGGTTCGAAAAGTGTTAGCCTTGATGTTGGCCCCGGCGAAAAAAGTAAGATCACGGTTCGGTTGATACTCAAGCCGCGGCGCCGGCATGGCCGCATTCAGCACCCATTTCGGAGCGAACTTCCAGCGAATGCCACCGCCGAAGAAGGCAGGAATTCGGCTCTGCAAATTCACACCGACGCCGAAGACGAATTGTAATTCCGGGCTGTAGATGTAGGTGCCTCCGAGAACGAAAGGGATGTTGAAGGCATCGCCGTCCAAGTGTTCGAAACTTGTGCCGTAAAATCCGGGCTGCGCCTCGAACCGGACCAGGATTGAATCCGAGAACTTAGTGTCGAGGCCGATGATCGAGTTGACCGCCTGAAGGGTGTTGGGCAATTGCTGGCCGCCACTTGACGAGAACCCAAAAGAGTAGCGTTCCCATTGCGCGCCGAGCCGAAGAATGCCGAACTTGATACGCGGGGTATAAACGAAAACGACATTCGAATAATATTCGTCGAAGTCGTTCACCTCCCGTCCGCCGCGCGCTACATCCGCATCACCGATATACGCTTGTTCGATCGTGAAGTCGGCGGAGAATTTATAAGGCTCTTCGACTGCCTCTGCCGCGGTCGTTGAGGAAGTGGAAAAGTCTTTTTCGCTTCCCGCGAGAAGAACGCTAACCGGCGCGCTGCAGATCAGCGCCACTAGAAGAAAGCCACGGTATTTCATCGGCTATTCTCGCGCAGAAAGATCGTGGCCGCCTTGGAAATATCTTTCCGCATGGCGCCTTCCGAAGCGAGGCGTTCGATGCCATGCAAAGTACCAAGAGTATTTGCGGAAATGAAATCGCCTCGCCAGACGAGTGTGGAAGGTTGCCCACCCGTATTCACCGGCCAGAGCTGGTAAAGGGTGAGGGCGACGTTGTAACCGCCGCTCGCGTAGTAAAAACCGTCGGCGAGTTGTGCGCCGCCTCCCGGTGTTGTTCGCGTGTACGAAGCACCAAGAGTGACGACGCCAACATCTTCGACCTCGAGCAGTTGCCAGTAGTTGTCGGCCTGAAGCGATCCTTTGCCGCCGAGTAGGCCGGTCGCGCCGAGAAAACCGCCGAATTGCCGGTTAACTTTCGGTTGTTGCTTCATCAGCCCGTTTAATTCCTGGCCCGGTTGGACGGGATTTTTCGAATGATCATACGGAGCCTGACGGCTAGCTCCGCCCGCCGCGAAATCCTGTGCGCGCTTCGCAAGGAGGTCGGTCCAGAAAGCGAAGACCGGTTGACCGGCAGAATATTTTTGCGCTTCAGCACGGCTGATTTGCAGATCCTGAGACATGGCTTTCGTTGCCGCGCTTAAAGCTTGAACGGCCGAGTTTTGGGGTGGGTTGTTCAGTTTGGCGAAGCTCGCCGCGGAAGGCGAACCCGATAATTCGGAGTTTAGGTAAACCTTAAGCTCGCGATGCGCTGTGGGATCGAAGCGCTTCATGGCGGCGAGGACTTGATCCGGCGGTTTTGGAATGATGAAGCAGGTTTGAGTCGACAAGTAGCGTGGCGTGCTCATCGGAGCGCCCGTAGCGGTTTTGACTCCGCTTTGCGCGAGCTCGTCGAGACCGACTTTGCCAAAAACCGAGAACTCTCCCATCTCCGTTACCGGGTCAGCCGCAATGACGGTCGCCGGGACGATTAGGAGAAGGACGAAGCGATAGATGCAGTTCAAGCTCATGATGATTTTAGACACTGAGATGCCTCCTTTTATTCTTGAGGGGACAACCCGAGTGTCAATGCGTTCGGGATCGCTTTGCACCTTGAAAAATACTGTGTTTCCCCTAGGAAAAATACGGAGGGATCCGCTGGCGCGGTCTCTTTTGGGATGAGCGAACCGATTATCATACTTGCCGACCTAACGAAATCGTACGGCAATCTTGTCGCAGTTCGTGATCTCTCGCTTCAAATCTGCCCCGGGGAAATTTTTGGTTTTCTGGGCGCAAACGGCGCCGGTAAGTCAACGACGATGCGGATGCTCTGCGGCCTGATTCGCCCGACCGCGGGACATGCCACCATCGGAGGGGCCGATGTTTCGCTTCATCGGCATGTGGCGCGGAGGAAGTTCGGCTACATGGCGCAGAAGTTTAGTCTGTATCCCGATCTGACGGTTTTGGAGAACATGCAATTTTTCGCGGGCGCTTACCGCGTTCCGCGACAGGTTTTCAACGCCCGGATTGATCAGCTTCTTGGGCAGATGGACTTGAAAACAAAACGCGATACCGCCGCGGGCAGTCTTTCGGGCGGAATGCGTCAATTGCTGGCGCTGGGTTGTGCGCTCGTGCATAAGCCGCCGGTTCTGTTTCTCGATGAGCCGACGTCCGGACTCGATCCGGTGCATCGGCAACAGATGTGGGATCTGCTTTATGAGCTGGGTCACACCGGCATCACAATTTTTGTCACGACACATTACATGGATGAGGCGGAACGCTGCACCGAGGTCGGCTTCCTGCATAAGGGACGCTTGCTGGCCAAGGCTTCGCCGCGGGTCCTGAAAGAAACCTTTAAGGCGAAGCTGCTCGAGCTCGATGCCAAACCGATCATGGACGCACTCGTTAGGCTGCGGGAAGCTCCCGGCGTGCTCGGTGTCTCGCTGCGGAGCGGAAGCCTGCGCATTTACGCGCCGGACGCGGAGAGCTTGCTGGCAGAGTGGCAACGCAACTGGCCCTTCGACGGCATTGAGTTGCTCGCTCATCGCTGGGCCGAGCCAGACATGGAAGACGTCTTCACCGCATATTCGCAAGGCTACGACGCGATGCTGAACCAAGAGACACTCCAATGAGACTCCGTCTTGCGTTGCAAGCCATCAACAGCGTGGCGGTGAAGGAGTTCATCCACATTTATCGCGATTGGCGCATCCTCGTGCTCCTCCTCATTCTCCCGCCGGTGTTTACTCTTATCTTCGGGCACGCTTTCGAAAGCACCGGCGCGAGCGAAGTGCCGGCACTGCTGGAAAATCGCGACCAGTCAGACCAGAGCAAAGAATTTGTTAAGCAACTCACCACCGAGAAAACGTTCCACTGGCGAATGGCAAACGAGATCAGCGGGCGCCCGGATTTGCTGAACGAAGGGGTGCAGGCCGCGCTCATTATTCCGCCTGGGTGGGGTGGGAGTCTGAGGAATGGAGATCCAATACCGCTCCTCCTCTACTTGGATGGCAGCGACACAAACACGGCGAGCGAGCTGGAGGGGCGGATGCAGGAAAGCCTTGGCGAATTCCAGAAAAAGCAGCTGGAGACAACGGTCGAAGGACTGCCTGACGAAGTCATCGATCTGGCGAAGAAGCTGCCCGTAACGGTTCGGAACGAGTTTGTTTCCGCCATGAGCAAATGGGGTGTCGAGACTGAGGTGCTCTACAATCCGCAGAAGCGTTTTATCGATTACGTGATCCCCGGTATCATCGGACTTATTCTGCAATTGCTGACGGTGACGCTGACCGCCTGCACAATCGCGCGCGAGCGAGAATCCGGCACGCTTTATCAGCTAATGGTCACGTCCTTGCGGCGGAGCCAGATAATCATCGGAAAAATTCTGCCGTACCTGGCGATTTCGATTCTGCTCATCCTTTTCATCGTCGCCGTCGCCAGTTGGCATTTTCATGTGCAGTTCCATCAGCACCACATGCTGGCGGTGATTTGTCTGCTCTTTCTACTTTGCTCCCTCGGTTTGGGCGTGCTCATCTCTTCGTTCTCCCACACCCAGACACAGGCGATTCAGATCTCCGTTTTGTTTCTGCTCCCTGTCTTTATTCTTTCGGGCGCGTTTGCTCCGTTGGAGCAGCTTCCACGAGCTATTCGATACCTTTCGGAATGCTTTCCGCTGACCCATTTTTGCCGGGCCTTTCGATTCGTAAATCTCTATCGAGCCGGTCCCTCATTTTATAGTGGCGATCTCATCTTCCTTCTCGTCGGAGCGATCGTCACTTTCTTTGGCGCGGCTGTGCTCTTGCGCCGAATTCAGGAATAATCCGGAGGCTAGCGTCTCTTTTCGACGTCGACTCGGAAGGCTTTGATGGTGTCGATCGTTTCCTGGATCATTTGTTTTCCCGCGATATAGCGATCCGCCCCACCAAGATAACTACGAAACGGCGCCGAGACGAAGCCGACCTGCCAGACGAGAGTGCCGCCGTCTACAGACCAGAGCTGAAAAAGATCGAGCGCCATGAAATACGTGTCCGATGGATAGTAGACGCAGTTGACTAACTGCCAGGAGCTGTCGCCTTTCTGCGCCGCGAAAATTCCAAGCTGTAACGTGGTGTGGCCTCGCAGCTTCGCCATTTCCCAATATCCGACTGCCTCGCTCGCGGGAGCGCCGTTGGAATGGATCGGCTGCGCTTTTATAATTGATTGAAAATGCTTCGCTGCCTTAGGAGCAAGGGTGAGTAATCCTCGAAATTCTGAACCGGGCGAAATGGAATTATCGCCACCGTAAGGCGCGACCGCAGACAATCCACCCCGTGCCAATGCTTCAGCGCGCCCATGAAGAATCTGTTGCCACGCGGCGCTTGGGTTGGTCGATTTTTGACGCAGAAACTCAGTTTCCTGAGCTGTGAGATGCAAGTCGGGCGCCGCCGAACCGTGGCCAACTTCCGCAGTCCGGTTGAGAAGCCAGTTATCATCGGGGAAGGCCGGGTCCAATCGGATCGCTTTCAACGCATCGGCCGCGGGTGGCATTGAGAATTCTCCGTAATGATGAATCTCGAGCTCTTTGTGCGGGAGAGGATTCCAATGCAGAAGTGCTTCGCCCACCACGCCGATGGGCGCGTGAAGAAAATAACCGGACTCGAGTGAGACCCCACGGGGGAAATCGCCATTCGGTCTCCTTTCGACCACAACCTGCCCGTGCTTGAGAGCGGCCAGGTCGATAGAGGAAAGTTGCGCAAGCGAACGAAATTCTTCGAGCGGGCCGCCAAGAACAGGGGCAGCGGCGAGCACAAGGAAGGCGACAATTCCGCCTGACGGATTTTGTCGGATCTTAAGAAATGAAAAAACGAAACTCAGAACGAAGCTTTCAGCTGGAGGCTGACGTAGGGAGAAGGATCGGTGCGATAGTTTTCGCCTGCGCGATGAAAAGCAAAGTGCCGCTGGATTGAATAACCTGCACTGAAATCCAGGGTGCAATTTTTCGTCAAATCGTAATTAAGACCAAGCCCGGTGCGATAATCGCTAAAATCGACTTGTGTACCGTCCAGCTTCCTGGGCTGGATCGAGTCGTTATGATCAGTCCGGAACGCGCCGCCAACGAGTTGGCCTCCCAGATAAAGATCCAACTTATCCGTCGCAGAATAAATCAACTTTGGATCCGGCATGACTCCCATGAGCCGCACCTTGTCGCTTGCAATCCAGATAATGCCACCCAACGGCACGACCGGATAACCGCCCTGCAGAAAAGAGGCGTAAGCCCCGCCAAACAAATAAAGCTTGTCCGGTTTGACGACGAAGATCATTCCCGCGGCAATCGGAACGTCGAATGACGAAATGCCAAAATTGTCTTCGGTATAAAAACCAGGCCGGAATTCGATGAACGCTCCCACATCCTTTCCGTGCATAATGTCGATCCCAACGACGCCGGCGAACGCCTGAAGATGGTCAGGCACGGGCGCATGGGTGCTGCCAAAATCATACCGCTCATAGGAAATGCCGAGGTGCAGATAAATCTTGTCGTGGAGTTGGATGCGGTGGCCGTATTCAAACTCACTTTGGATCTCGTCCTGCTTTCCGTGACTGCCGCCATGATTTAGGTCGCTCTCAAACACGTAGGCTGTTTGGAATTCGAAAAGATCCAGCGGGACTGGTTCGGTCGCAGTTTGGTTGGAGGCAACGGCGGTTTTTTCGTCCACATCCGTTCCGGCCTGTAAGAATGGAGCGATGAGACCTGCGCAGCAGGCGAGAACGGATAGCAAAAATTTCATAAATTCGTATTTAACGTTCAATCGTTTGACCGATCCAAACTGGATTGGATTATGATGGAGGCGCAAATGCACTCTCGCGGACGCGATTAACCCGTAGTGAGTGCACACCTCTCGACCGCGATCGTGGTAACGAAGCGAGCCTGAAATTCGAGCCGCGGGAGGGAGTGTCTGCGACGACTAGTTGCGTTCGGCGCCGTTTCCGTGGCGCTCGGCAGCTTCTTTCATCTCGCGCGAGAGCTTCTCAACCCGTTGGCGCATGATCTTCCCCGCCTTGAACTTGACCGTGGCCCGCGGAGGAATCACGAAACTGCTGCCCGGTTGGTTGGGATTGCGCCCGACCCGGGGTTTCGTGAGACGCGGCTGAAAAACGCCGAAGTTGCGTAGTTCGACCGCCACATTGCGCGCCAGGCTGTCGGTGATTTGGTCCAAAGTTTTTTGCACAACCTCGAAGACCTGGTGTTGCACCATTCCAGTCTGATTGCTAATCGACACGACGATGTCGCGTTTGGTGAGCTTGCTCATGGTATTTCAGATTCGTCTGTCGACCATCGAATGAGCGGATGAATTGAGCAAATTTTTTCCCGCATTTTTCGTAAAGGAACAAACGGAACGTCCTCCAAAAAAAGGAGTTCCGAGGGAAACCTTTGGACGGCTCAGGCTGCTTTGCGTCCGAACAAGCGTGCCAGCGACATCGAAAGAAAGCTGCGGCCGAGGAGGTCTCGCCGACGGCCCTTCAGCTGCCCCTGGACCACGCCGATCCTGGTAAAGACCCCGTTCCAATCCGCTTCCAAACGCCGCGTTTCTTCCGCAGAAAGTTCGCGTACTCCCCGAATCGATGTCGCCCTCTGGAGCACATTCATGGTTTTCCCGGACAGCTCTGTCACAAGGTCCACCTGACTAAAAACATGCTCACTTTCCTGGAGAAGGAGGGCACGAATCTCTGTGAACTGCCGCTCCTGATCTGCCGAAATGATGGGCTTCGATTTGTCGAGGGCGTAGGTGATGAAATCGTGGAGCTTCTTCCAGTTTTCCACTTCCAGGGTGAGCAGCCTGATCTGCGTTTCCAGTGTGCTATCTCTCATTGCTTCCCTGGGCGCTCGTTAGTTGGACGGTTTCATCGAGCTTTTGCAAATTGTCGAGCAGAAGGTGGGTCCAGGGCCGATTAACGGTTTGAACCTGACTGATAATTCCTTCTTCAAAATAAAACCGGCCCTGCCGCCAGCGGAAGATTTCGGCCACTGCTCCCTCGCCTTCCAACGAGCTGTAGATCGCGTGCCGGACCATTCCATGGTGCAGGTAGATTTCACTGTTCCCGCGACTCGACTTGAAGGTGAACCGTCCGCTTCGCTGGCTCATACAGCTCATTTGCAAAATTTCGGCGGCGGAAAATTGGTTGAGATTGCCGACGAGCGAGTGACACGGGTCAATGCCTTCAGCCGGCGTGCCGGATTGCCGTTCAAAGGCCGACACGATGCGGCGTAATCGACTGCGCAACTGGCGGTCGCTGCAGTTGGTCGCCACCAGTTCGATATTCTGTTGCAACGCTTCCTCGCGCAACGTGGCGTCCTGCGTCTGTTCCACCAGACACACCACCTCAAGGGAGGGAAAGTGTTGGCGGATGTTGGTCGCCTGTCCTACCGCAACCCTCGATTCGCCCTCCACGACAAAAAGGTCGAAGTTTTCGCGCATCAGGATGTAGACCGCTTCTGAGAGGGTCCGGACAATGCGGGTTTCGACCTTTGGCATGGCGTCGAACATGGCAAGGGCACGGTCTTCGAAAACAGGGTCGGGATTGAGGATAAGCAGTCTGGTTTCCACGGTAGAGACGTCGCGGCTAAGAAAGAGCAGGAACCTTGCCTCAATGCCCGCAGGGACTACCGCCGCCACTCACGACGCGGCGGCGGGGCGGCGTAATGTTCCGGCGCGACCTCGTGAGCGGTCCGGAAATGCACCTTGGCCAGGCGTCGCAGCGCCTCCCCGCCTTCCTTCTCCGCAATCTGGCGGGCGGTTTCTTTGACCGTCGCGGAAACGCCTCGTCCAAGCTTCATTCCGAGGCGCTTGCTCTGCCGCTCCAGCCAATCAATGAAGGCTTCGCGCGCCAGAATCGATGCAGCGGCGACCGCAAAATCTGATTCCGCTTTGGTCCGCTGCTCCAGTTCGATGCGTTGTCCGTGTTGCAGCAGTGCGCTCTCAATCACACGCGCATCGGCGAATTTGTCCGACAAGGCGCGGGGGCAATCCGGCCTTTTTTCGAGCAGGTTTTCGATCACGCGGGCGTGCCCCCAGCCAAGTAGTTTGTTGAGGTTGCCGAACTTCTCGTAAAGGTCGTTGTAACGCTCCGGCCCGATCAGGACGATATCGAAGGTGACCCCAGGCGTTTGCCGGATCATCTTCGCCAGCGCCCGAATTCTTGCATCGGAGCCGATGCGTTTGCTGTCCTGAATCCCATTCTCCAGAAATGTGCGGGCAATCGTACGATCGGTAAATACACCTGCAATCACGAGGGGACCGAAAAAATCACCCTTGCCGCTTTCGTCGATCCCGAAATGCGGTTCGAAAATTTCCGGCGAATGCACTTCCTCGTAACCGAGTCGCGCTTCGCGAAGAACTTTGGGTTCCAATTCGAAGGTCACGAAGTCCTCGATTCCCTTGCCTTGGAGAAGAACCTTGGGCCCTTTCTCGTAAACCGCTACACTCAGCTTGTTCTTCTGCGCGAAGAAGAGAGTGTAAGGTTTAGGCGAAAACTCGTAACCCGAATCTTTCAGCAATTGCCGGAGCGCCTCAACCTGATCGCTGGAGAGCGGCGCGGTGTATGTGGTTAAGGCAGGAGCAGGCATTGCGGTTGGGCCTCAACGAGATCACCACTGGCGTGCGGAGGCGAGAATTTTTGTCCTGACGGAGGCGCGGCCAAAAGTCGGTTACCGATGGGGCGCCAGGAGCACGCCTTCACGATATCAGAAACGTTTACGGGCTCAATTTCCCGGCGCCAAATGAAGAAAGTGCAGATGCTCGACGAGAACCCGAAAAACTCCTCAAAAAATCCATAAAACTATTTGGCTATATTTAGATATTTAACTAATTATATATCAATTGAATCTTTTGTTTAAAGCCCTGCGGGACCCGACCCGCCGCCGCATCCTGGAAATGCTTAAGGAACGCGACCTGACGGCCGGACAAATTGCCGGAGCTTTTTCAATGACCGCGCCCAGCATTTCGTATCATCTCGATCTCTTGCGGCATGCTCAGCTCGTCTCCTCGCGCAAGCGGGGCCAATTCGTCACCTATTCGCTCGAAACGACCGTTCTCGATGATTCGTTAGGCTGGATTCTCGACTTGATGAAGAAAAGAAAACGAAAATGAAACCCAAAGTCAGCTGGTTGGAAATTGTCATGCTCGCGGCTCCCTTCATCGTGCTGGCCATTTACTGGAATGACCTGCCCTCCCGAATTCCGGTGCATTGGAATATCCGCGGTGAGATCGACGGTTGGAGCGGAAAAATCCCGGGGCTTTTCCTCCTTCCGCTTACCATGCTCGGCGTGGTCACGCTCCTTCACATTCTACCAAGGTTCGATCCCAGGCTGCAGCGCACCACCGGTGCCGAGAGCCGAATACCAGCAGTCCTGCCGATTATTCGAGTGGCTTTCCTTGCGCTCTTCAACACGATCTTTTTTGTCCAAATCGCGGTGTCGTTAGGCAAGACGGTTGCTGCCGGCCGGATCATTATGACCTGCGTGCTGCTCTTTTTCGTCGTTCTTGGAAACTATCTCGGTAATGTGCGCCCCAATTACTTCATTGGAATCCGAACCCCGTGGACTCTCGAAAATCCTGAGACCTGGCGTGCAACGCATCGGCTCGGGGGACGCCTGATGTTTTTTGGAGCCCTCATTCTTCTGGTTGGGCAGCTCTTTCTCAGCGAGCAACACTTCGGTTTGGCATTTATGGTGGGCATTCTTTCTCTGGCCGTTTGGGGATTCGTTTACTCGTGGCATCATTGCCGGACCCATGTCGCGACGCGCTGAATCTTTCGAGACCCGAATCAATCCTTCCGAATTTCGCCGCAGCTTGCAGCGGTGGTTCAGGCTGAGGGGCCGCGATCTTCCCTGGCGCCGCACGCGCGAGCCTTACGCCATCCTGGTCTCCGAGTTCATGCTCCAGCAGACCCAGGTCGCGACCGTCCTTCCTTATTATCAGCGCTGGCTGACGCGTTTTCCTGATTTCGCCGCGCTCGCGCGCGCGGATGAGTCCGACGTGCTGCACGCCTGGCAGGGGCTTGGCTATTACGCCCGGGCGCGCCGTCTGCATGCTGTCGGGAAATTTGTGACGGAACACTGTGGCGGCCAGATCCCATTCGAATCCGACCGCATCGCGCAACTGCCCGGAGTTGGTCGCTACACCGCGGGCGCTATCGCCAGCTTTGCCTTCAATCGGTCCGAGCCGATTGTCGACGCCAACATCGCACGGGTGTTGGCGCGCCTAACGAATTGGGAAAAACCGATCGATGCTGCTCCCGGCCGGGCTCATCTTTGGCGGACTGCTCAATTTCTTGTGCCCGAGAAGAACGCGCGCGATCACAACCTCGCTTTGATGGACCTGGGTGCGATGATTTGCCGGCCGCGCGTGGCCCATTGCGAGGCGTGTCCAGTGCGCAAATTCTGTCAGGCGGTGGAACCGGCTTTGTTGCCAAGGAAGAAACCACATCGCGCGACCGTCTACCCAACTGAACACCACGGTTTCACAAGGCAACGAGATCGTGTTCTGCTCGAGCAGTCTTACGGTCGCTGGCAGGGAATGTGGATTTTGCCGCGCCTGGCGAGCACGCCGCGCCGGCCACCGTTGGTCAAGCTCGTTTTCCCCTTCACTCATCATCGTGTGACGCTGGCCGTCTTTGCCCGGCAGGCTCCGAGACGGGCGCGGGCGAACCAGGAATGGTTTCAGCTGCCTGCAATCGCTCATCTGCCAGTCCCTTCCCCCCATCGGCGCGCACTGAATCAATTGCTACCAGTTCGGAAGAACGCGGCTAACCGATGATCCAAGGTCAAAAACTTGTGGTGGTCATGCCGGCTTACAACGCCGCGCGAACTTTGCGTCAGACCTACGACGAAGTCATGGCCCAAGGAATTGTCGACCTGGTCATTTTGGTGGACGACGCAAGTAGAGACGAAACCGTGGCCATGGCGAGAGCTTTGCCGCACGTCCAAGTCGAGGTGCATGAGCGAAACCTTGGTTACGGTGGCAATCAGAAGACTTGCTACCGCCTCGCCCTGGCGGCGGGGGCCGATATCGTCATCATGATTCACCCGGATTATCAGTATACACCGGCGCTAATTCCGGCCATGGCATCGCTGGTTGCGAGCGGTTTGTATCCCTGCGTTCTCGCTTCGCGCATCCTTGGCGGAGGCGCCTTACGGGGCGGAATGCCATGGTGGAAATATGTCTCAAATCGGTTTCTTACTTTGGTCGAAAACCTTCTGCTTGGAGCCAAGCTATCTGAGTATCACACCGGTTACCGAGCTTTTTCCCGATCCTTACTCGAGCGACTGCCTTTGGAGGAAAACTCGAATGATTTCATTTTTGATAACCAAGTTCTCGTTCAGATAATCAGACTTGGTTACCCGATAGGGGAAGTGACTTGTCCCACCAAATACTTTCCGGAAGCCTCTTCTATCAACTTTAGTGCCAGTGTGCGCTACGGGCTGGGCTGCATTGCGACTGCCCTAAGTGGTCGCGGGAAATGAAGCGCAAAGGTAAAGCGCGAAACCGAAAAAAAGTTCAGCCGCCGAGTCGAACGGCGCGGAATCGGCAGTTTTCATTGGCTAAGTGGAAGCGATGGACGGCCCCGGCAATTTGCTTCGCGCTAATAGTTATCACCTGGGTCGTGTTTGGTCGCACTCGTGGCTTCGATTTCCTAAACTACGATGACAGCTTCTATGTTTATCAAAATTCGCTTATTAACCACGGTCTAACTCAGGCGGGTCTCGTTGCAGCCTTTACCAAGCCGCTCGTCGGAAACTGGCATCCTCTTACCTCGATCTCCCTTATGCTGGATGCGCAGTTCTTTGGTCTGAAAGCCGGCGGTTACCACGCTGTAAATGTCTTTTTGCATTCAATCGGGGTTCTCCTTCTCTTCCTTGTTCTAAGAGCGATGACGGGCTCGACCTGGCGGAGCGCTTTCGTGGCCGCGGTTTTTGCGGTTCATCCTCTCCGAGCCGAATCAGTTGTCTGGATCTCCGAGCGAAAGGACGTCCTGAGCGGCGTTTTTTTTATGCTTATGCTCGGATCTTATACTCGTTATGCGCGACAACGCCGGCTCTCCTCCTATTTGCTCGTGGCAGTTACGCTGATGCTCGGGCTCCTGGCCAAAGCAATGTTAGTTACCGCGCCTTTGATTCTCCTGCTTTTGGATTATTGGCCGCTGCAACGTTTCGCCTCTCTCGGGAGCACGCAAGATGACTCGACGATGGTACCGCAGCCCCGGCCGGTCCGGTTGATTCTGGAGAAACTTCCGCTGCTGGCAATTGTCGCGGCCGCTTCGATCGCAACGATCCTCGCCCAAAAATCGGCGCTTGAAGCTGCCGCTTACGTGAGGCTTCCCTGGCGGATCGAGAATGCCTTGGTCACTATCTGGGTTTATCTCCGCCAAATGTTTTGGCCCTTTGGGCTGGCGATTTTTTACCCGCACCCTAAAGGCAGTATTCCATTTTGGGAGGTGGGACTGGCTTTCGTCATGCTGGTCATGACATTGGCCGCAATATTCCTGGGGCGGAGGAAATATCCGTACCTTGTTACCGGCTGGCTTTGGTATCTGGTGATGATTCTCCCGGTCATCGGCCTCGTGCAGGTCGGATGGCAGGCGCATGCAGATCGCTACACTTATCTGCCACAAATTGGTCTCTCGATCATACTAGCCTGGGGAGTAGCCGATCTCACGCAAGGCTGGCCCTTTCGTCGCTTCCTCACCGGACTCGCAGGAACCCTGACCGTCGCCGTGCTGATGGTGATTGCATGTAAGCAAGTCGATCACTGGTCCAGTTCGGTGCGCCTGTGGACCCACACGCTCGCTGTCACGGAAAATAACGACGTCGCAGAACGTGGGCTTGGCACCGCGTTGCTTAAAGTCGGACAAATTCAAGAGGCCATTGTCCACGATCGCGCCGCACTCAGAATACGACCGGGCGATGCGAATGCCCTGACCAATTTGGCGAGTGCGCTTTTCCAAGCGAAGGAGTTTCCCGAAGCGGTTGTGCATTATCGTGAAATCGTCCGCCTGCGCCCTAACGATGGCGATGCGCGTCGCAATCTGGGGAAGGCGCTTTCCCAAACCGGCGCGACAGATGAGGCGATCGTTGAATTCAAGGAAGCCCTTCGGATCCGCTCCAATGACCCCGATGCTTCCTACAGTTTGGGCAATGCGTTTTTGCAGAAAAACGAACTCGTCCAAGCCATCGATTACTTTCGCAAAACAATCGAGGCGCAGCCTGGCCACGCTACCGCCCACTACAATCTGGGTATCGCGCTCCAGCGCAGCGGTCAGCTCGACGAGGCGATCGAGGAGTTCCGGCAAACGATCAAACTGCAGCCGCAACATGCGGATGCGCACAACAATCTTGCCATCGCGCTTTCCAAGAAAGGTCAGCTTCAAGAAGCGATCGCTGAACAGCAGATTGCGCTCGGAATCAAACCGGAGAACGCGGAGTTCCATAGCAACCTTGCCTCTGATTTTTTGCAGAGCGGCCACCCGGCAGATGCTGTCGCACAATGGCGTGAAACCCTTCGCCTCCAGCCCGACAAACTCGGGCCGCAGATCAGTCTCGCCTGGGTCCTCGCAACGACATCTGACTCCGCAGTTCGGAATGGAGCCGAAGCGCTCGATCTCGCCCAGCGTGCACATCGCGCGGCGGGCGGTCGCAATTTGATGACCTTCCGCGTCCTCGCGGCTGCCTTCGCCGAACAAGGTCAATTCCCGCAGGCGATCGAGATTGCTCGCGATGGAATGAGTCAAGCCGACTCAGCTGGGCAGTTTTCTCTCGTGGGTTCACTGCAGGATGACATCGTCCTTTATCAGCAAGGCATTGCGTTGCGCGAGTCCATGCCTTCGAAGTGATGAGCCGCGCGTTTCTATTTGTTATTCCACCGGTATCTTTCGAAGCTGCAATCCGATGAGAAGCATGACTGGTTATGGGCGCGGCGAAAGTGAGCGCGATGGGGCAAAGATCTGCGTCGAAGTCAACTCAGTGAATCGCAAGCAGAGCGACATCGTGATCAATCTGCCGCGTGAACTAAGTGCCCTCGAGCCGCGCGTGCGACAAGTCGTGGGAGACCGCGTGACGCGCGGGCGGACCAATGTGGTTGTCGGAATCGAACGAAACATTTCGTCCAGGCACAACCTCGCGCTCGATGGCGCGCTCGCCCGCTCCTATCATGATGGAATGCGTGCCTTGCAGAAAGAACTTGGCGTGAGCGGCGAGATCACGATCGAAATGATCTTGCAGGCACCGGGAGTGATGCGCTTCTCCGAAGATAGTTTCGCACCTAACGAAATCTGGCCCGCCCTTGAGGAGGCACTCGACCTTGGGCTGACCGAATTGATCAAGATGCGCGAGCGGGAAGGAAAGCATCTCGCCAAGGATCTAATCCATCGCTTGAAGATCGTTCGGCAATCGCTCAAGGAAGTGCGCAAGATGCATCCGACGGTGGCTCAGAAATACCGCGAAGGCCTGCGGAAGCGAATCAACCAGGCCGGCTTTGAGCTTGCGCCTGACGACGACCGCCTGCTCAAAGAAGTCGCGCTTTTCGCCGACCGCTCCGATGTGTCGGAGGAACTCACCCGGCTGGAAAGCCACCTGGCGCAGTTTGCACACTTGCTTCGCAAGAACGAACCAGTGGGCCGTTCCCTGGAATTTATTACTCAGGAAATTTCGCGTGAACTGAATACGTTAGGCGCAAAGGGAGGCGACGCCGAAATTTCGCGTCATGTCGTTGCCTGCAAGTCGGAAGTCGAAAAGATTCGCGAACAAATTCAAAATCTTGAGTAAGCAATTTAGCCGTTACGGAATTCTTTTCATTGTCTCCGCTCCATCCGGCGCCGGGAAATCCACCCTTTGCGACGCTCTTCGTCAGACGCCGGATTTTGTTTACTCGGTCTCTTGCACAACGCGAACCCCGCGCGCGGGAGAGATCGACGGCGAAGATTATCATTTTCTATCCGAGCCCGATTTTCGGACGCGCATCGCGGCGGGAGAATTCCTCGAGCACGCCAATGTGCACGGCAGATTGTACGGGACCTTGCGGGATCCGATTGTGAGCAATCTGCACCAGGGGATCGATGTGCTGATCGATATCGACACGCAAGGCGCGGCCGCCATCCGTCAGTATGACGACGCCTTTGTTCGCCAGGCACTCGCGGATGTCTTCATCATGCCACCGGACCTCGAGGAATTGCGCCGTCGCCTAACGAAAAGGGGGACGGAAACGCCTGCGCAGATCGAGACGCGGCTGCAAACCGCCGCCCGCGAAATGGAGCATTGGCGCGATTATCGCTACACGATTATCAGTCGTTCGGTGGAGGAGGACTTGCTGAAGTTTCGCCACATCATGGGTGCGGAGCGTTACCTGAGCAGCCGGATGGTTTTGGCCTAACGATGAAGAAAAAAAAACAAAACATTGTTCTCGGCGTGACCGGCTCGATCGCGGCCTACAAGGCGGCGGAGCTCGCCAGTCTGCTCGTGAAGCAGGGGCACGACGTTTTTGTCGTGATGACCAAGGATGCGACTGAGTTCATCACGCCGCTCACTTTGCAAACGCTTTCCAAGAATCCGGTCACGACCGGTTTCTATGATGAAAAGCAAAGCTGGCACCCGGGACATATCGCGCTCGCGGATCGCGCGGACCTGTTGGTGATCGCGCCCGCCACCGCGCACATCATCGCCGAACTCGCGCATGGTCTCGCCGGTCATCCGCTCGCCGCGATCGCGCTCGCCACCCGCGCCCCGATTTTGGTCGCACCAGCCATGAACGGAAAAATGTGGGAGCACCCGGCGACAAAAGAGAATGTGGCAACGTTAGGCGCGCGCGGAGTCGAATTCATCGGGCCGGAAGCTGGCCTGCTGGCCTGCGGTTATGAAGGTCTCGGTCGTTTGTGGAAGGTGGATGAGATTGCGCTTCGCGCTGAGTTCCTGCTCGCGAGTCAGGATAATTTGATCGCGTGAGATTTCTCATCACTGCCGGGCCGACGCGTGAACCGCTCGATCCCGTGCGCTACTTGAGCAATCGCTCGTCGGGAAAAATGGGCTACGCCATTGCCGCCGCTGCTCTGGCGGAGGGACACGAGGTAACATTGATCTCCGGACCGGTCGCGCTGTCCGCTCCCTCGGGCGCGCAGCGCGTGCACGTCACGACCGGCGACGAGATGTTTGCGGCCACTTCGGCACACTTTCCGCTGTGTGATGTCTTCGTGATGTGTGCGGCGGTCTGTGATTACAGGCCGGCGCAATACGTCTCACAGAAAATGAAGAAGCGCCCCCGCTTTTCGCTCGAGCTCGAACCGACCCGGGACATTCTCGCCAGCCTAACGAGTCAGCCGCACGACTGTTTCGTGGTTGGCTTCGCGGCCGAGACCGAAGCGTTGGTCGCGAATGCGCAACGCAAGCTGATCGAAAAAAAATGCGATCTCCTGGTCGCGAATGACGTCAGCCGCGCTGATCTCGGAATGGATGCGGACGAAAACGAGCTTCTGATTTTCTCAAAAAACGACGCACCGAAAAAACTTTCGCGCCAAAAAAAAACAGAACTCGCGCGCGCGTTGTTAAAAATAATTTTGGAAGTGCGCGAAAAATGTTTGACAAAAAAATCATGATGATTAATTCGAGATGAAGTGAAGTTATTCACAAACTGTTCACAGACCGCTTCTGCGGATTGAAAGGGGGGATTCCCTATGCCAGCTAAGAAAAAGGCCGCCAAGAAAAAGGCACCCGCCAAGAAAAAAATGAAAAAAGCATCCGGCAAGAAGAAACATTAAACCGGATCTCCACAGAAGGGCGGTGACAGAACCGTTCTTCCTCACTATAACTTCAACCCGGGAGGAGAATTCTATTTCTCCTCCCGGTTTCTTTTTGGAAAAAACTTCGCGGCAGCTCCGCGGAATCGGTTAGGTTCAGCGCGTGATGTCTTATCTCGTCGCCGCCACGGAAGCGGGCCGCGCCGCCGGCGATTTGCTCCGCGCACGTTTTCAGCAGCCGCGCACAGTTAACGCCGCAACGAAGCACGACATCAAGCTGGACGTCGACGTCGAGGCGCAGGATTTGATCGCGGAGATGCTGCTCACGCGTTTTCCGGAGCACGCGCTTTATGGCGAAGAGGGTATCGTGGGCGATCAGGCGAGCGAATATCAGTGGGTCGTCGATCCGCTCGATGGAACGGTAAATTATTTTTACGGCATCCCGCATTTTTGTGTCTCGATCGCGCTTCGTTTTCAGGGCGTGGTTATTGTTGGAGTCATCTTCGATCCGATTCGCGAAGAACTTTGGACAACCGAGAAGGGCGGGCCGCCGCTTTTGAACGGCAAAGAAATTCGTGTCAGTGCACGCGCGAATTTGGCCGAGGCGGTTCTTTCCATCGGTCTCGCGAAAACGTCGACGACGATCAATGCGGGCCTGCCTTTACTCGAACAGATGGCGCATCGCGCACGTAAATGTCGATTATTAGGGAGCGCTGCGCTCGATCTCGCCTACATCGCCTGTGGCCGGCTTGATGCCTACATCGAACAGGGCATCAGTCTCTGGGACATTGCGGCGGGTTGGCTTCTGGTGGAAAACGCCGGCGGTCGCGTCGAGTTGCGGCCCAGGAGCGACATGCCGGACAAGTTTGGCATCGTGGCTTCAAACGGTTTGCTCGATCTGAGGCTTTAGCCTAACAAGTTTTTGGAACGCCTGGCCTGATGAGTTCACCGCGACGCTCTGGTATCGGTTATGACGCGCACCGGTTTGGGAAGAACCGCAAGCTTGTCCTGGGCGGCGTCGAGATTCCGCACGCACGCGGATTGGAAGGTCACTCCGATGCTGATGTCCTGGCTCACGCCATCGCCGACGCGTTGTTAGGCGCAATCGGCGAGAGCGACATCGGTCATCATTTTCCAAACACGGACGAATCGATCCGCGGTATCAGCAGCCTGGAAATTTTGCGGGGAGTCAGTGAACTGCTGGGAAGAAGTAATTTTCGCATCGCCAACGTGGATGCGACCTTGATCGCGGAAGCTCCGAAGATTAGTCCGTATCTGCCTGCGATGCGCGGCAAAATCGCAGCCGCGCTCGGGATTGAGATAACGCAGGTCGGGATAAAGGCGACGACGAACGAGGGGATGGGAGCGGTGGGCCGCGGCGAGGGGATGGTGGCAATGGCCGTGGCGAGCGTGCAACCGAAAGAATGAAATTCCCTTGCCTAACGAATCCGGGTTGGGGAGGCCCGGACGAAACTGGCTGGCGATCTCCCTCTCTCTGGCTCAGGACGACAAAACACCAAAATGCCAATCCGTTTTTTTAATACTTATTCGCGAGAGACCGAGGAATTCTGCCCTCTCGATCCGGCTGGTCGCGAAGTGAAAATGTACACGTGCGGGCCAACCGTTTATAGCCACGCGCACATCGGAAATTTTCGCGCCTATGTATTTGAAGACCTGCTCCAGCGCCATCTCGAAGCGCGTGGGTTCACTGTCGATCGGGTGATGAATTTGACGGACGTGGATGACAAGACGATTCGCGGCAGCCGGGCTGCGCATCTTCCGCTGCGCGAATTCACGGCGCCTTTTAAGGAAGCGTTCTTCCAAGATCTGGACACACTCCAGATCAAGCGCGCCAACACTTTTCCGGCGGCGACGGAAGAGCGTTTCATCAAGGCCATGATCGCGATGATCGAGGAGTTGATGGCGCGCGACCTTGCCTACGAGGCGGAAGACAAGTCTGTCTATTTTCGAATAAATCGTTTTCCCAGGTATGGCCATCTGGCGCATTTCGACCTGGCGGAGTTACGCTCAACCGGTCGGGTAAAAACCGACGAATACGATAAGGAACACGTCGGAGATTTCGCGCTCTGGAAAGCGTGGGACGAAGATGACGGGGATGTTTTTTGGGAAAGCCCGTGGGGGCGGGGCCGGCCGGGTTGGCACATCGAGTGCAGCGCGATGGCGACGGCATTGTTAGGCGACGAACTCGATATTCATTGCGGAGGGGAGGATAACATCTTTCCCCATCACGAAGCGGAAATCGCGCAATCGGAAGGGTGCAGCGGAAAACAGTTCGTCCGCTATTGGTTGCATTGCGCGCATCTCCTTGTCGATGGACAAAAAATGTCGAAGTCGTTAGGCAATTTTTACACTTTGCGCGATGTCCTGGAAAAAGGTTATAGCGGTCGGGAGGCGCGCTATGCGCTGATGCGGGTCCATTACCGAGCTCCGCTCAATTTTACCTGGGAAGGAATGGAAGAAGCGCGGCAGTCCCTCAGCCGGATCGACGAATGGTTGCGGCGGCTCCGCGAAACCGCTCGCGCCGGAACATCATCAGCGAAGAACGCCGTCGAGATCAACGACGACAAATTCTTCCAGGCATTGGATGACGATCTCAATATTTCCGCGGGGTTGGGCCACTTGTTCGAGCAGATCCGCGAGAGCAATCGGGAGCTGGATAGCGGATTAAGTGCGGAACGCGCTCTGGCCTGGCTACACTGGTGGGAAAGAATCGACCGGGTCCTCGCACTCGCCGCGACGGAGGAAGACGTGCCGCCGGAAATCCTGGGGCTGGCCGAGGAGAGGGTGCAGGCGCGGCTTGCCAAGAACTGGCAAAAAAGTGATGAATTGCGCGATGCGTTACAGACGCGCGGCTGGGATGTGCGGGATACGAAAGACGGGCAGGTCGTCACGCGACGCGCTGGTTGTTAGAAGAACTTGCCTAACGATATGTTGAGTGCGGCCGAATTTTTCGAACTCGAGCACACCGCGCATTCGAAGCTTTTCGAAAAGGACAAATACGTCTGGGAAGCACTCAAACAGATTCCGAGCTATTTGCAGTTTCGTCTGAAACCAGGGGTCCTCGGGGAGCTGGTCGGAAAGCCATTCATCAGCGAATCCGTTTTCATCGGGAGCGGCACAATCGTGGAACAAGGCGCGATGTTGAAAGGCCCCGCCTGGATCGGAGAAAACTGCCACATCCGCAGCGGCTGCTATGTGCGCGAGAACGTCATCGTCGGAAACAACGTCGTGATGGGTAACTCCTGCGAATTCAAGAACTGTATTATTTTCGACGACGCGCAGATCCCACACTTCAGCTACGTCGGAGATTCGATTCTCGGTTACAAGGTGCACCTCGGCGCCGGTGTAATCTTGTCCAATGTGAAGCTCGACCGTGGAGAAATCTCCGTGCTTGCGACGGACGGGATGATCGCAACCGGCCTGAAGAAATTCGGCGCGATAGTCGGTGATCGGACGGAGATTGGATGCAACGCCGTGATCAACCCGGGTTCGGTTATCGGGCGCGACTGCATCATCTACCCAGGGGCGACATTCCGGGGAGTTCTGCCCGGTCATAGCATTCTCAAGGTGCGCCAGAACAACCAGGTTTTGAGTCGTCGTTAGGTAGGATGTGGCGGATGGGCAGGGATTCGAACCCTGGTTGCCTTGCGGCAAACACGCTTTCCAGGCGTGCGCATTAGACCACTCTGCCACCCATCCTTTTCACTCGTGCTCTTACTCGTAATCTGATCGTAATCGCCTAACGAACGAGCAAGGGCACGATTACGAGCAAGAGTAGGAACTCTACAACTGCAGGCGGCGAAACAGTTCGTCGAGGGGGAGTTGAATGCCAATGTAAAATTCACCGAAATCGGCATAGGCCGCGCTGACCTCATCAAAACGCATTTGGTAGACGATCGCTTTGACCTGGAAAGTGTCGTGCGCGAAAAGGGTCACGCCCCATTCCGCATCATCGAGACCGGTCGAGCCGGTGATGAGCTGTTTCACTTTGCCGGCGTATTGCCGACCGACGCGAGCGTGGCCGCCCATCAGGGTGCGGCGCTGCTCGAAGGGCAATGAGTACCAATTGTGTTGGTCGGCGCGCCGCTTCGTCATGTTGTAGAAGCAGACCACCGGCCAATCAGGCAATGTCGGGTAAACCCGCTCGTGCCGATATTTCTTCATCCGCTCGCGAAAATCGTTCATCGCGGTCTCAAATTCGGGCGTGGCCGGCTGAAGTTTTTGCTCGCTGGCCAGAGTGGCGGCGTACTGCTCATCGGTCGTGGTGTATTCGCTTTCCTCAGTGAGCGACAGGTAGCTGTAAACCGGGACCAGGACATCGGCGCCTAACGAGAGCGTGAGTTGTTTCTCAATCCGGTTCATGTCGTGCAAATCCGGCGTGATGAGCATGAAACCGAGGTCGGCTTTCGGCGTCACCTGGCTGAGAGTAAGAAGTTGAGTGTCGGGAAGGGCGCGGATTTCCTGAACCAAACTGGACAGCGCAACCTTTGCATCGCGCTGCTCGGTCGAGTGGAGGAGCTGCCACTGGCCGTATTCGATCCGGTAAAAGAGGTGCAGACAATGCCAGCCCTCCTGCGGAATGAGTGGCGCTGGAGTTGGATCCATGCTGGCAACTTCCGTGGCGGCGGTGATGGGGTCAAGCAAGGCGCGTCTTCGATGCGGGACTTGCTTCTCGTCAGACTTCTACTTTTTGCGCACTCGGGAGGTGCGACAGACAATATTCTTCGCCGTCGCGCGAGACGCGAAATTCCAGGTTAGGATTGGTTAGCTCTGTGGCTCCGCAGGTTGCGCAACGATGGAGTGACTCATTTTCTGGACGCGCGGCCTCTTCAAAACGCTGCCGTCGACTCGCCGTCTGCCGCCGATGGCGCGCTGCTCGCACCATCTCTGGCCCGAAGAAAATGAAGTAATTTGCGAACGCGGCGATCAGCGCCATGCGATATGAATTCGTGCTGGTCAGGAATCCGAGGAGCAGAAAAGCCGCCGAAATCCAGGCGAGCCACTTCACTTTCGCGGGCAGGATGAACATGATGTAAATCACTTCTTCCGGATAAAAGTTGGCGAAGGCAAAAAAGAGCGACGATGCCAGCATGGCATTGGAAAACCGCGCCCCAAAAAGGAAAGCGGCGACGGTGGTTCCAATCATTCCGACGAGAAAGTAGAGGTTGAGGCGAAATGCGCCCCAGGCATGCTCGAGCCGGTCGCCGATGTAAAGCAGGAACCAAAGCGCCAGCAGCAGCCAAAGCGGCTGCATCATCGAACCAGGTGCACCAATCGAACCCGGGATGAAAATATAGGTGACCAGTCGCCATACTTCGCCCTGCAGAATACGCGCCGGGTCGAGGGTCAAGACACTGATGAACCCTGGATTGATGAGCGCGAGAATATAAACCAATGCGGTCAGCGCGACGATGATACGGATCAAACCCGGAACGGCAAAGCGGCCAAAGCGGTGTTCAAGTTTATCAAGCCAGGTCATTGTCGAGCTAGCGTAAATGCGCCCTTGCAGCAGTTCAACAGAAGGGCGGAGCGAGCAGCGAAGTTTGACACGTTTGCGCCAACATCTAGGGTCGAACGGTGAGCGAAGCCGCGCCCCAAAAAACCCCGCTTTACGACGAACACGTGCGGTTGGGCGGGAAAATGATTCCTTTCGGCGGGTGGCTCATGCCGGTGCAATACAGCGGCATCGTGGAGGAACATCAGGCCGTCCGAAACACCGTCGGCGTGTTCGATATTTCCCACATGGGCGAACTGGTCGCGAGCGGCCCGGGCGCGAGCGAATGGCTGAACACGATGCTGACCAACAATGTCGCGAAGCTCGACGTCGGCACAGGGCAGTACACGTTTCTGCTTAACGACACGGCCGGAATCATCGACGACCTGATCGTGTACCGAATCGAGTCGGAAAAATTCCTGATGGTGGTGAATGCGTCGAGGATTGAAGACGACTTTTCATGGCTGCAGTCGCATTTGCCGGCGGTGCCAGGCGAGGTGCAGCTCGAGAACCAAAGCGATGCATATGCCGGGCTTGCGATTCAGGGACCGCGAGTTGGCGAACTTTTCCGCGCCCTTCTCAACGAGGGTGCCGAGTTGCCTGCGCGGAACCAGATCCGGCGTTTCGATCTGGCAGGATCGAACGTCTGGATCGCCCGTACCGGTTATACCGGAGAAGACGGAGTGGAAGTTTTTTTTCCGGCGGAGGTTGCGCCGCGGGTCTGGAACGAGGTGCTCGAAAAGGGAAAGCCATTGGGTATCCGTCCTTGCGGACTCGGTGCTCGCGACACTTTGCGCCTCGAAATGTGCTATCCGCTGAATGGCTCCGATCTCTCACCGGAGCATAATCCACTCGAGGCTGGACTTGGGTTTTTCGTTGATCTGACCAAGCCCGACTTCACGGGCCGCGAGAAGCTGCAACGCGAAAAGGAGTTCGGTTCATCGAAGCGGCTCGTTCCCTTCCGAATGAAAGGCAAAAGCCCGCCGCCGCGGCCGCACTATCGCGTTTTCCGTGAGGGGGTCGATGCCGGAGAGCTGACCAGCGGAACGCTGTCGCCGAGCTTGAATTACGGGATTGGAATGGCTTACCTCCCAACGCCAACACCCAAGCCGGGAGATGAAATTGAAATTGAAATTCGCGGCCAAAAATTTCCGGCTGTGATTGAAAAAAAACCGCTCTATAAAAAGCCATGAACGTTCCAGAGGATTTGCTTTACACGGAATCGCACGAATGGATCCGCCGCGAAGGCGACAAGATCCGGGTTGGCATTACGGATCACGCCCAGGCGGAGTTGACCGATGTGGTTTACGTGGAGTTGCCAAAAATGGGCGCGACCTATGATGCGCGGGGCACAATTGCCATCGTAGAATCGGTCAAGGCCGCGAGCGACATCTACGCACCGGCTAAGGGGACTGTATCGGAAATAAACAGGGAACTGGAATCCAATCCGGCTTTGGTCAACACCGACCCTTATGGCGAAGGGTGGATTTATGTGATGCTCGTCGAAAATCCCGATCAGCTGAAAGATTTGAAAGACGCTGCCGCCTACAAGGCGATGATTGGTTAATCAGGGATCGGTTCCGCGAGTATTTCGTCTCGCCTTGAACCGAAACTTTGGGCATAAAAAACGAATGCGAAAGATTGCGGGGACGCTGCTGCTTCTGCTGACGATGCCGCTGACGCATGCGGCTGTCATTAATGTCGAGTTCAAGTTCACACCTTTCATCGGTGATCCGGCGAAAGATGTGGAAGTGACGACAATGCCGGGGAAGGCGGTCGTGTTTATCAACAACGCCATGATTACCGAACAGGAAGTGCGCTCGGAGAAATCACCGGTCCTTTTCGATGAGCACGAAGTCGGCGCCGCAATCTGGGTGCCGATGAGTTCAGTTGGACCCGTCCTTCGGAAGGGAAATAATAAAATCCGGATCGAATTTACGCCTAACGATCCCGCGAAGAGCTATCGTGCGCAGTTGCGTTGGGCTTCGGTGACGGACCAGCCGACGGAAGAAGGCGGACCGGGCAACATGAAGTCCACCAACCAGGCAAATGAAGGAGTCGATGATCGCAAGGAGCTGAAGGGAAAGGTAACTTTTGAACGCGAATTTTCGGCTGATTTCGCCCTCGATCTCCCCTGGCACCATTATCCGGCGGTCACTTCGCTGACCGAAGAGGACAAGCAAAAGATCGCCGCGCTCTTGAAAACGCGAGCGGAATGGTTCCAGCCGGATTTTTCGAAATTCTACAAGGCAATCGAAGATAACGAATCGCTCAAAGTCGATGACGTCCGCCGAGCGAAGTGTCTGGAAGAAGTGTACAAGCTCGGGGTGCGCGTGGCAGCGCCTCCAGCGGGTGAGCTCGATTTCGTCACCACAAACGGCCCGGAGGTGATGGTGACGCGGAAAAACGACTCGCTCTTCGGGTTGAATGAAAAAACCTTCGCCGCGGTGAAGGATGAAGAAACGCAGATGTGCGCGGGAATGGCGTTATCGGTGGTCTATCCCCCTCGCGTCACAGTCGTGCACAAGCCTGGGAGTGATTGGGAAATCGTCTATTGATCTCCGGCGTCAGCCAACTCGTTAAGGAACGATCCCCCCGGCTCAGCAGAAAGGAGCCGACGGGAAGATTGACGCCCTACGATGCGACTGTTAATTCCCCCCGTGCCGACCGAGATGAGACTCTTTTGCCGCGAATGGTGCTCCTGGTGCATTGATGCAAAGGATTACCTGACAGAGCGCGGTTATCAGTTTACCGAGATTGATGTCGGTCTGGATCGTGCTGCCTACGAGGAGATGAAGGAACTTTCCGATCAGACCTACGTTCCGACTCTCGTCGTTGGGGATGAAGTGCTCGCGAATTTCGATACGGATCAGCTCGAGAAATTCCTGCGCGAACACGGCATCACCCCCTAAATGCTCTTCGGACTTTTCATCACCCTCGGCGTCGCTGCGCTTAGCGTCGCCCTCCGCAGCTATCAATCCTCCATTTCACAGAAGGTCGGCGCGCTCGGGATTCTCACCGCGTCGTTTCTCGCAATCTATTTCATTACCGACAGCTGGATTCTTGGCCTTCTCAGTGCGCTAAGTTGGCTCTTTCTTCCCTGGCTGGAAATTCTCACCCGGATCCGCGCCCTTCGACTGCCTCGCGAGAAGACACTTCGCCCGAAGAGCCCGCCTTCAGCCGACGTCTTCCCGACGCTCGATGAGATTACGAGTCAGATTGAGAATGAAGGCTTCGCCCATGTCAGCGATGCCGGTTGGGACTGGGAGGATTACAAGCAATTCTTTCGCCTTTTCTACAAAGAGGAAGACCGCGCGCAGGCAACCATCTGCCTGAACGAACAGCATGATCTGTCGTTTTATTATCTGCGCATTTCGTCGCGAGCTCAGGACGGGACGATCTGGACGACGTGGAATTATCCTTTGTCCTACGGGTTAAAATTGACCCCGCAGTTTCGGATCAACCGGCAACGGCCGGACCAATCCTTCTGGCAACTCTATCAAAGCCACAAAACGTTTTTGCGCGATCACGCGGTCGAGACCCATGTCATCGATGCGCTTGATGAAGATCGGATTCAGAACGAGATCGAGAACGATCTGCGCGATCAAATCGCGCACAATCTCCAAGCCGGCGTCCTTACCCAAACGCCCGCCGGTGAAATCAAGTATTCCTGGCGTGGCATGATTTATCTCTGGTGTCAGTTCCTCCTCGATCTGGTCCGCCTCTAAGGGCGGAAATCCGAATGACCGATAGCGTTCCTCGCGTCCAAACGGAAGTGCAAGTCATGTTCTTCGATACCGACTGCGCCGCCGTCGTGCATAACATTGCCTATCTGCGTTTCATCGAAGTGGCCCGTACTCTTCTCGCCGAACAGCTCGGCATGAAACTCAGTGAAATGGCGGCGACCCAACGCTACCCCGTCGTCGTGCGGACCGAAATCGATTACCGGCGCGCAGCCGCTTTGGGTGATCGCTTGCGCATCGAAGGCTGGCTCGATCGATTCGAGCGCGTCCGTTTTTGGTGTGCCTTTCAAATCCGGCGGTGCGGCGATGAGGCGCTCATTGCGGAATGCCGCCAGACGCTCGCCATTGTTCAGATGCCGGAAGCGAAGTTGCTTCGGCTTCCGGAAGAGTGGAGCCGTTTCCGTGGCCCGGATTCGGAGGCAACACCGTCTTGAACCGGGCGGCGGCAACCTTTCGCACGCACGCCTAACGAATGTCTTCCGGTAATCCTGCTCTCAGTCTCGAGGAAGCGTTTCTCACGCCGGCGTCGCTCGAACCGCCGCCAGTCCGGCGCGCCCTTCTTATTTTCCTGCTTTGCCTGACCGCGCTGCTCCATCTCGCGACGATTGGATGGGGCGATCTTTATAATGAAACCGATGGACAATATGCGGGCGCCGCGCGCGAGATGTTGGAGTCGCACCAATGGTTCACGCCGACCAACGACGGCATCCCGCGCCTGCAAAAACCGCTCCTTCTTTATTGGGCGATCGCCGTTTCGCTAAAGATTTTTGGCCTCAACACCGCGGCCGTCCGCCTGCCGATGGCCCTCGCGACGATGGCTTCCATCGCGTTCACTTTCCTGATTGGCGATCGTCTGGGTGGCCCGTGGCGCGGCTTCCTGGCGGGACTCATTCACCTCTGTTGTTGCGGCGCTTTTATTTTCGGTCGCATGGTTATGCCGGAGCCGCTTTTCGGCGCTTTCATTGCCGGCGCGCTCTACTGTGCAATCCGCGGCTACGAACGACGCCCGGGACGTCGGCGTTGGTTCATTGGCTTTTGGATTTTTGCCGCACTCGCCTGCATGACGAAAAGCCTGCATGGCCTTCTCTACCCAGCTGCGATTTTAGCTTTGCTCTCTCTCTTTTATCGGGAGGCACGTCTTCGTTTTCGTGGATTGCTGCGCTGGGATGGGATTTTAATTTTCCTTCTCATCGCTGCGCCATGGCATCTCTGGTTGGAGTGGATGCACCCAGGATTTCTGCGGCAAATCACGGCCGGCGAATGGTTCGTGCATCTCGCGGGCAAAGCGGATCTGGCTCACAGCTACGATAACGTCCCGCGTCACGTGTTCCTCCTCCTCCACATGGCGTGGTGGTTCCCGTGGACCATCGCTATTCTGCCTGGAGTCGTGCTCGCATGGCGGCGCGTGTTTCGCCTGCGCGAGATGGAGTTCGCAGATGCGCTCCCGCTTTGCTGGATTGCCGTGGTTTTTGTCCCACTTTTCGTGATTGGCCAGCGCCAGGATTATTATTCCATGAGCATGTGGGGCGGTTTCGCGATCTTCGCCGCCACGGCTTGGGAACGTATGCCGCGCTGGACTCGCCTCGCAGGTGTTTCGGTCGTTTTCGCGATTGGACTCGGCGCGAGTTTCCTGGCCTGGCGATTGCCAGAACTTTTACGTACTGCGGACGGGACATGGGGCACAACCGCGGATCGCTCCACCGCCTGGCGAACCTTGACCGATATTCCCATTTCCACCTGGCTCGGTTTTCGACCCATGTTTGTTGTTCTTGGCCTGGCGCTAATTCTTTTTTCCGCCTGCGCTCTTTGGTTCATTTGGCGGGAACGCCCGCGTCTTGCTCTGACCGCCCTCGCTGCTGCGATGGTTCCGATCGGCTTCAGTATGCTGGACGGCGTCGCGCGGATGGCGCCTTATTTTTCGTTAGCCGACGCGGCGGAGTACATCAATGCGCGGATCGCGCCTAACGATAAGGTGATCTACGAGGGTCCGATGCATGTCGGCAGCAGTCTCTTGTTTTATCTCCCCCGAAAGTTTTACCTGGTGAACCAGGATCCGGCTGCCGAACCGGGCACCGCCCTTGGGACGACACCGGATATTTTTCTCGACGAAAAAGCGGTTTTGCAGGCCTGGCGAAACCCCGACCATTGCTATCTGCTGGTCGAACACCGCCGGCTATCCCATTGGCAGACGCTGCTCCGTGCGAACAATGCGGTAATGGAAGAGTTGACCACATGCGGTACCACTGTCCTCATTACTAATCATCGTTAGGCTCCGATTTCTCCTTTCTTGCTCATGCTCATGATGTGGGAGTCGCATGCCGCCGCGTGAGGAGACGCGGCCTACAACATTCATGCTCATGCCCGGGCTCCTATCGATCGACCTTGATCTCCCGGGTCTGACAGGAGGTAATCCAGTTGAAAAATGCGCGGAGCCCGCTACCTTGCCGGCTCATTTTCTACAACCCGGAGCAATTTTATGTCGCAGCATCGCAGTCTTAAAGGCGCCAGCACCATCGCGGCGAAACGTAACGTCCTGAAGCGTTTCGAGCGGGTAGAACTGCTCAAGAAACGCGGGCAGTGGAAGGATACCAGCAAAGTCATGGGCCTGCCGAAGACGAAGCCGGATGTCTAGGAGCAGTTGAGAGATGAGAGTTGATGGTTGAGAGCAGTCTTGGCTTTGTCTCTCAACTCTCAACGAAGAACTCTCAACCCTCGTGCGTCTCAATCGATTCCTCGCCGCTGCCGGGCTTGGTTCGCGCCGCCATTGTGATGAGTTGATCGCGGCCGGTCGCGTCACGATCAACGGCCAGCCTTGCACCAACTTCGGCACACAGGTTCAAGAGGCTGACCACGTCAAGGTCGATCACCGCCTCGTCAGGCGAGCGGAGAATCTCACCATCGCCCTACACAAACCCGCCGGGTTCGTTTCCACGCGCCGCGACCCGAACGCAACCGACACGATTTACGATCTGTTGCCGGCAAAATTCGCCCGCCTTTTCAATGTCGGCCGGCTCGACGCCCAAACCGAGGGTCTGCTTCTTTTGACGAGCGACGGTGATCTTGCCCAGCAGCTCACCCATCCGCGCTACAAGGTGGAGAAGGAGTACGAGGTTACGCTCGATCTGCATTGGGACCCAAAACTGAGTCAGAAACTGGTGAAGGGGATTTTTCTCGACGGAAAACGCGCGCGGTTGGCCCGCTTGCAACCGATTGGGCCGAATCGGCTGCGTGTCGTTTTGCAACAAGGTTTGAATCGCCAGGTGCGTCGCATGTTTCAAGCGGTTGGCTACACCGTGAAGCGGCTGGTTCGCGTTCGCATCGGTCACCTGCATCTCGGCGAAATGCCGCGGGGCGGCTGGCGTCCGCTAACGAAAAGCGAGCTGGCGAGGCTAAGGCCGGATCATTCGAGTTCCTCACGCAGAATCGCGAGAGGCGGCGTGCTACCGACGCCGTAACTGGTTAACAAGCCGATCGCGACCGTGAGCGAGCTCACGATCAATCCTGCAATCAACAACGGCTGCAGAGATAAAGTGTAGTCGAGTTTAAAGGTGAAAACGGCCAAGGCCCAGCTGCCGGCAAGCGCGAGCAAAATTCCGATCGCGCTCGCGAGCACGCCCAAAACGAGATATTCCGCACCGAGAATTTGCCAGATCTGCCAGCGGCTTGCGCCCAGGGTTCGTAACAGCACGCTTTCTTTCAATCGCTGGTAACGTCCACTCCAGATCGTACTTCCCAGCACGATCAATCCGGTGCCGACCGTGAAGAGTGACATGATCCGGATTACCAGCGCGACCTTGGTCAGGATCGAATCCACCGTTTGAATAACGGACGTGAGGTCGAGCGCCGAAACGTTCGGGAATTTTGCGACCACCGCATTTTGCAAACCGGCGGAGGCGGCCGCGGTCGGAATACGACTAACAAGCACATTGAAGGTCGGCGCTTTCTCCAGCACACCGGTCGGAAAGACCATAAAGAAGTTGGTTTGAAAACGTTTCCAATCGACCTCGCGCAGACTCGCCACTTGCGCCTTGATCGGCACGCCTTGCACGTCGAAAACGAGCAAATCGCCAATGGTCAGACCAAGATCCTTCGCGATGTCCTTCTCCACCGAAACCGGCGCAGTCTCACCAGGCCGGTAATCAAAATGGCTCACCCATTTCCCAGCAGTGATCTTTTCCGTTTCGCTCAGGTCCGCACGATAGGTCGAGCGGTACTCGCGTTCCAATTCCCACTCCGGCACTTTTTGCTGCGGATCCTTTAGAATGTCGGATGACTTGCGGCCTTTCACTTCCACCAGACGCATGGTCACGATCGGCGCTTCCTGGATTACCGGGAGCTGTTGTTGGCGCACCAGATCGGCCACCGCCTTTTTTTGATCGGGCTGAATGTCGAAAAGGAAAATGTTGGGCTGGTTGTTCGCGTCAAGCGAGCGGAACTGCGTCAGGAGAACGTCGCGTGTCAGGTAAATGGTGAGGAGCAAAAAGGTGCCCAAGCCTAACGAAAGGATGAGAAGCAGGGTGCGATTGTTGGGCCGGTACAGATTGGCTACTCCCTGGCGGAGAACGAAATTCCAGCGCCGCGGCAGAAGTTTGCGCACGAAGAATATGAGCAGCTTTGCGATTCCAACCAAGGTGGCGATGGCGATGCCGAGCCCTCCCGCGACAAATAACCCATCGATCCAACGTTCCGCTTGCGAAACGGCAAACGCGGTCAGGCTGACCGCGATGAAAAGATAGATCAGGCTGGTGGCGAGATCGGGCCGTGCGGAAACGGCGTTTCCGTCCGCGGACGCGCGGAGTGCGAGGAGCGGGGAAACGCGCCTAAAACGCAGAAGCGGCGGGAGCGCGAACAGGATACAGACCGCCAGACCAACGGCCATGCCGCCCCAAACTGGTGTCCAGGCGATCGCGTGAGGCAGCGGAAACGGAATGAACTTTTGCAACGTTCCCGGCAGGATCCGATGCATCGTTAGGCCAAGAAAAGCGCCAACGAGAACACCGATGGCACCCATCGCTGTAACCTGCAAGAGGTAGACGGCCACGGTTATGCGGCTGGCCGCACCAAGACAGCGCAAGACTGCTGCCGTCCGCATTTTCTGCTCGAGATGCGCCTGGATTGCGCTCGCCACTCCGACCGCGCCGAGCAGAAGCGAAATGAAACCAACGAGATTCAGGAAACGATAAAGATTGTTGAGCGCCTCGCCTAAATCCTTCTTTCGTTTTTCGACTGTGTCGTACTCGAGTCCGGCCTTCTCGATTTTCGGCGCGAGCTTCTTCACCTCCGCGCCGACGTCAACGTCTGGCGCGAATTTTACGAAATTGAGGTAGCGCGCGAGGCTGCCGGGTTTAAGCAGGTTGGTCCGGGCCAGATCTTGCAGCGGAATGTAAACTCGCGGCGCAAAGCTCGCCGCCGGCGACGCTTCGCCCGGCATCTTGGTCAGGGCGCCGGCGATTGCGAATGTCACGTCGCCGATCTTGATCGAATCACCTGGTTGGGCCCGGAATTGAAACAGCAAACTCTCTTCCGGCACCGCCGCGCTGCCAGCGCGAAAAGCTTGGGCGGCGAGCGGCGGAGCCGTTTCCATTTTGCCGTAGAAAGGGAAATCGCCGCCGAGCGCGCGAACAGAGACGAGCCGCGTGCCACCGTCTTTCGGAAAAAGCGCCATCGTCCGAAAACGTACCTCGCGTGCCTGGGTTTCGCCTAACGAGCGAAGCATCTGTTCCTGTTCGAGCGTGAACGGGCGCGAACTTTCCACCACCAGATCTGCCCCAAGAAGGGACCGCGCCTGATCGTCGATCGCTTGCGTGAGGCTGGCGCGGAATAAACCGATCGCGATGAGCGCGGCCACGCCTAACGAGATCGAAATCGAGAAAAGCAAAAGTCGCCACCGGCTGGAGCGGCTGTCGCGCCAGGCCATGCGCGGGATGAATCCCATGCTCATTCTATATTCCCATCCATCTCTGGCGCTCTCCAGAATTCAGAATTCGCGGGCGACTCTTCCGCAGAACAACACTCGAGAACATGGCCGGCTTCATTCCACCATCTCTCCGTTGCGCAGACGAATCGTTCGCTCTGTCGTTCGCGCGACGTCTGGATCGTGCGTCACGAGAACGAGTGCGGTTCCGGCATCGCGATTTAGTTCGAGCATTATCTCGATCACTTTTTCGCTCGTTTCGCTGTCGAGGTTTCCGGTCGGTTCGTCGGCAAACAGAATCTTCGGCCGATTGATAAAAGCGCGGGCCAGAGCGACACGTTGTTGTTCGCCACCGGAAAGCTGCATTGGATAGTGGTCACTCCGTTCTCCCAGTCCGACGCGCTCCAACAATTCGAGCGCGAGCGTGCCGGCGCTGCCATCCCCACGCAGCTCCAGCGGCACCGTCACGTTTTCCAGTGCGGTGAGCGTTGGGATGAGCTGAAAGTTTTGAAACACAAACCCGACGTGTTCGTTGCGGACTCGGGCGCGCTCATCTTCACCGATCTCGGCGAGCGCGATCCCGTTGAGAATAACCGAGCCAGAAGTTGGCAAATCCAAGCCCGCCGCTAACCCGAGCAGGGTTGTTTTACCGCTTCCGGATGGACCGAGAATAGAGCAGGTCACACCCTGTTCGAGCGTGAACGAAATGTCGCGCAGCACGGTGAGCTGGCCCGCGCCGGTCCGATACGATTTCGTTAGGCTCCTGACGTCGAGAATTGCGAATGAGTTCATTGACGGCGCAAGACGGTGCGTCTTGCTTACGCGATGGTCACACGGCGCGCATGAGGAAATTGTTGCGCCAGACGATTCTCGTCACCTTTTTCGCGTTCGGGCTGGCGTTGTCTGCGCGCGCCGGAACGATTCTTTTTCTCGGTGACAGTCTGACCGCGGGACTCGGCCTGAAACCGGAGCAGGCTTACCCCGCGCTGATTGAGGGAAAAATCCGCGAGAAAAAGCTCTCCTTTGAGGTGATAAATGCCGGCGTGAGTGGCGATACGACGGCGGGAGGTTTGGCGCGTCTCGACTGGGTGTTGCAGAAAAAAATCGACGTTCTCGTGCTCGCGCTCGGTGCGAATGACGGGCTGCGTGGATTGCCAATGGAGAATACGAAGGCAAACCTCCAAGCCATTGTCGATCGGGTGAAAGCAAAGAATCCGGCGGTAAAGATTGTCATCGCCGGCATGCAGATCCCGCCAAACATGGGTGGCGATTATGGCGCAGCGTTCCGCGCTATCTTTGCCGATGTCGCGCATGCCTACGATGCGGCGCTGGTCCCTTTTCTCCTCGAAGGCGTGGCCGGCCACGATGATTTGAATCAAGAGGATCACATCCATCCAACCGCCGCTGGGCAAAGGATTCTGGCGGAAAACGTCTGGCGCGTGCTCGAGCCGGTTCTTGCAAAAAATTGAACGCGAACGCGTTCCGACTCGAAGGTTGTCATGCGCTGGTGACCGGCGCTTCCGCTGGCATTGGCCGCGAGTTTGCCCGGCAGCTTGGAGGACGAGCTGCCAAACTTGTGTTGGTCGCACGACGGCGAGAGCGACTGGAAGAATTGCGCGCCGAATTGCTCGGACGCCATCCAGCTTTGCAAGTTGAAATCCGGCCGACGGATTTGTCGCGATCCACTGAAGTTGACGCACTGATTTCTTGGGCCGCGACACAAAAGCCCGCGATCGATTTGCTCATCAACAATGCTGGACTTGGTGATTACGGCTCTGTCGCGACTGCTGATCCACAACGTTTGGACGAAATAATGCAGGTCAACATGGTGGCATTGACTCAACTGACCCGCGGAATGTTACCTGCCATGATCGAGCTAAAGCGCGCTGCGATTCTGAATGTCAGTTCGTCAGCCGGCTTTCTGCCAATTGCGAATTTTGCGGTTTATTCCGCAACCAAGGCTTACGTGACCAGCTTTTCCGAAGCGCTGCGGAGCGAAGTGCATTCGAGCGGGATCTACGTCTCCGCTCTATGCCCGGGACCGGTGCGGACCGAATTCGCCGAGGTGGGGCGACGAGAGTCATCCGTGGAAGGACCGACTGAGCCGGAATTTGTTTATGTCCCGGTCGAGCGCGTGGTGGCAGACGCCTTGCAAGGAATCGAGCGCAACCATCCGATTGTTATTCCCGGCTTGTTGATGAAGCTTGGGATGTTGATCGTTAGGCTGACGCCCATGCCGGTCTTGCGCCTGGGGAGCCGCTTTATCGCCAAGCGCGTCGAGTAAAGCTCGGGGAGCGCACCCGCCTCGCCGAACGGATGAAAGTTCGATGGCAGCATCGTTGTCCTCTCTCTCGCGCGACCATGTTTGCAGCGAGGCGCCGCAAACGGCACGCGAGGGCGCGTGCGCTCCCCGGAGAAGAAATCAGTCTCGCGGTTCTACTGCGCGTACTTGATCGAGCAACCGTAGGCGCGCGAAGTCGGTGTCGTGACCGGTTTGCCAGCCATCGCCTCCTCCAACGCGACCTTCACGTAATTTGTTGAACTCGCGATATCATCCGGGTTCGCCGTCGGTTTGCTGTCGATCGCGCCGGAATAAATCAGCTTTCCACTCGGATCGACTACGTACATGTGCGGAGTATTGGTCGCGGCGTATTCGTGGCCAACCTTGCCATCCGGGTCGAGGAGCAGCGCGGTCGCTTTCATTTTCCAGTCAGCGATCTGCTTGTTCGCTTCGTCCGCTGTGAGGTAGCCCTCTTTCCCCGGGGCCGAGGAATCAATCGTCAGCCAGACGACATCTTTGCCTGTGAACTGCTTCTGCAATCCCTGCATGTTGTCGCTCTTGTAGTGCTTTTGCACGAAAGGGCAGCCCGGGTTGAACCATTCCAGGACGACATACTTGCCCTTGAAGTCGCCTAACGAATGCTTCTTGCCGCCAGAATCGGACAGACTGAAACCCGGCGCAGGCGCGCCAACCTTGGGCGCTTCGGCCGCAAAGAGCGCAGCGGTGGACATTGCAGTGAGCGTGAGAGTGAGCAGTTTTGTTTTCATAAGATTATTTAGTGGCCGCGACTTTGGGCGCGGCGGATTGAAGATGATCCAGGACGAGAGTTTGGGTCAGCAGTTCCGGCAGGACGACAGGTTGAGTAGGCGCCGTTGCTGGATAAAGCACGTATAATGGGACACCGACTCGGCCGAATTGTTTCAAAGTTTTTGTGATTACCGGGTCGGCATTTGTCCAATCGGCCTTCATTTTGACGATGCCGTAACGTGCGAACGCGTCTTTCACGGCCGCACTTTCCAAGACGGACGCTTCATTGAATTTGCAGGTGATACACCAGGCGGCGGTGAAATCGACGAAGACGCTGTGCCCTTGCGCCAACTCGGCCTGCACGCGCTCGGGACTGAAAGCGATCCAGCCGTCTTTTGTCATGCTCGAAGTCGCGACCTGCGACGCACCGAATTTGTTGCCGATGAAATAGAACCCACTGCTGAGGACGAGGACGAGGATAAGGGCGAGAACGACGGAGCGCTGGGCTCGCGATGCGACCGGTGTGGAAAATGAGCCGAACATCCAGCAACCAATACTGAGGGCGAGCAGAAACGCGCTTACCCAAATGGCAGCATCCACGCCCCGCGCCACGCCGAGCACCCACAAGAGGAAAAGAAGCGTGGCGAGAAGGAAGAAACCCATTAATTGCTTCACCCGTATCATCCAAGGGCCTGGACGCGGAACGAAACGGAGCCAGGCGGGTTGGGCGCTGAGGAGCAGATACGGCGCGCTCATTCCCGCCGCGATCGCCACAAACATGAGGAGAATGATTGCGGCCGATTGTGCGAAAGCGAAACCAAGCGCGGTGCCGAGATACGGCGCGGTGCAGGGCGTAGCCAGCACGGTCGCAAAGACGCCTTGGAAGAATGAGCCGGCGTAGCCTTCGCGCGCGCTCCATCCAAGCAGCCCGCTGGTCGCTGAGGCGGGTAATGTGATTTCGAAAACACCAAAAAGATTGAGCGCGAAGACGAGAACGACCGCGCTCATCCCAATGATGAAATAGGGATTGGTGAACTGGAACGCCCACGTGATTTCGTGACCGGCGGCTTTGAGCGCAATCATGAGCACGGCGAGCCCAATGAACCAGGCGAAGATGCCGGCAGTAAACGCGAGGCCGTTGCCAAAGATGCGGGCCCGATTATCGCCGGCGTGCTGAATGAATCCGAAAATCTTGAGTGAGATCACCGGCAACACGCACGGCATCAGGTTGAGGATGAATCCGCCAATGAAACCAAACAGAAGAAGCTTGGCCAGACCGGATTCGCCGTTAGGCGAGGGCCCCTCTTTTATCGCCGAAATCGATGGCCCCGGTCGAGATCCGGCGATTGAAAAAGCGTGATCGCCATCGACAAGCAGTCCATCGAGAGATTGCACCGATTTCTCAGCCGCCTCGATCGGAACGGTGAAAACAATCGAGCCATCGGCACCACCTTGACGCTGTGGATGACCGATCACCGTCGCGCTTTCAGGCAGCGGATAGAAGTCGACTCCGGCCGATTGCGCGAGGCTCTTGTCGGTAACGGTCAGGCGAAATCCTTTTTCGTTCCGGCTCCACTGCAGCGCACTCTGCGCGCTCGCGGGAAGCGGCAGCGGTAAACGGGCGCGGTATTTCGCAAACAGGTCCGCATTTGCCGGAGTGGATTCCCCACCGACGGGCAATTCCATCTGCAATTTGGCCCCGCCCGGGATGCAGATTTTTTCGCAGACGAGCCAGCTGGCCTCAGCGGCGAGAGCCACGGACGTCGAATCGATCTTCGCTGGTGGAGTGAGCGGCACCAGCAGAAGAACTTCGTCGTGATAGCCGTAAATCAGAATATCGCCCGGCTCATTCAGCTTCAGGGGAACCGGCCACTGGATCGGGCCGGCTTTCCAGCCGGGCGGTAGTTGCCATTTGATCTCGGTCGGGATGCCGGCGTCGCCGGGAAATTGCCAATAGGTGTGCCAGCCGGGAACCATTTTGAGGAGGAGCCCGGCGGTGAAGGGCTGGCCCGGCGTTATGCTGCTCACATCGGCAAGCAGCCGTGAATCAACGAGTTCGCGGCCCTGGTATTTCTGGCTATGCGCCGGTGCCGGGGCGAGCAGAAGCAACGCCAAAAAAAGAGTCAGGCCACGCAAAGCGGACATTCTACTGTTTACCATCGCTAGACGGGAGCGGCAATGCAGGGGAGCGCACGCGTCTCGCGTGCAGTTTGCGGCGCCTCGCCGCAGACACGGACGAGCGCCCGGAAGAACCACGATGCCGCCGTCGAACCTTCGTCCGTTCGGCGAGGGCGCCGAACGGTGCACGCGGGGGCGCGTGCGCTCCCCAGAAAAGACAAGCGAACTATCTCAGATGTCTACTCCTCGCCGTCGTAGTAATCGGCCTCGACGCCCTTTGCGATGATCTCTTCCGCACCTTCCTTGAATGCGACCCACTTTCCGCTGTCCGGGTAGTAGCAGGTATCCCCGCGTGGATTGTCGGCGATAACGTAGTAGACGAAATCTTCATTCTCGCTCGCGGAAAGCTGGTGCGCTTCGCCGGGCGCAAAGATAAACGAATCCCCTGCACGAACTTCCGTTGTGCCATGGTGATCGCGGACTAGTCCCCGGCCGGAGACCACGACATACAGCTCTGTTTCCGCGCCATGCCCATGGTAGGGGCAATAGCTTTTCCCTTTTGGAATCCGAACCTGGGCGAGATCAAAGGGATGTCGTTTGGCCAGGTCGAGCGATTCCTTTTCGCGTCCGAGCGCGATCGAAATGTCTTTGACGAATTTGTGGAATTTACCTTTGGGCGACTTGCGTTCGTCTTCCGCGATGTCGTTGAGATTCACTTTGCGCATGACGAAATTTCGATCAAGGCGCACCGCGAGGCGAGCAAGAATTGACCACGGATTACACGGATAGGATACTCGCAGCCAGTTGGGCCGGCACAGAGGCCAGCCTCCATCCGTGTAATCCGTGGTAAAAAAATCGGCGTAGCTACTTCTCTTGGCGTCCTTTCGCTACCGCTTTATTAAACTTGCCGCCGTTTCGGCTCGCCAATCCACGGAGCATGTTCTCCTCGTCGGATTTTTCTTTGCCGTTCAAATAATAAATGACGTGGAGATGTGCCTTCTTTGGTAACTCTTTCTGTCCATCTTCCGCCACCTTGTAAATCTCCTGGGGCGGAATCGGTTTGAGCCCTCCGCCCGGCTCCGCAGCGGTCGCGTTGCCATCCGTCAGCATGTAAATCGTTTCCGGCTTGAGAGCGAACGCTTCCGCTAGTGCGTAATCGTGACGCGTTCCGCCGGGCTTGCCCTTTGGCCGGGCCGTTTTGTAGTCGACCTCGTTCTGGATGTGGTCGGCCGCAGCCTTCTTATTATCGTCTGTCGCTGGGACCAACTCCGTTTTCCAGGAATAGGCGCCTCCAGACCAGCGCACGATTCCGAAACGCGTCTGCGGGGTGAGGCTTTGCACGAGTTTGATCGCTTCGTCGCGGATGACCTGGAAATTCTGTTCCTTCCCGTGTCGAATCAGTTTGCTCGGATACGCGGCGTCACCCGTCCGGATAAACATCGAGTCGGAGACATCGATCATGATGACGACGCTCGTGCTGAGATCCCGGATACCGAAGAAATTGATCGCGGTGCCGTTGCCGCCGCCTCCACCGCCTCCAGAAGCACCACCCCCCGCGCCAAAGGCGACTCCAGTTCCGCCCGCGTTCATCATCTGGTGTGGTGCGCTTTCCGGCATTTTGACTTCCGGCAACGGCGGCAAAGTAACTTTCGACATGCCGGTAGTAAGGACGCGCTTCGGAACGACCGGCGGGGCCGACTCCATCTTTTTCTGTAACTGAACGCGATGCTCGAGCGCTCGTTCGCTTGGGTTGGGCGATTTTGGACCCGCGTTAAACGTGAGCTTCCGCGCCCCCGCATACCTCGAAACAACCCATATTGCAGCGACGCCGCCGAAGAGGAGATGCAATGCGATAACCGCAATCAGGACCGGTGGTGAATAACGGCGGAGCGCAGTTGGCTGCGTCGCGGCCGGAACTTCTTCGGTCAGGGTTTCGGTTTCCATGAGAAGGGCGAAATCCTAGATGAAATCGCACACCCGTGGCGAGATTGTTTGTAGCCGCGATTGCCAATCCCGGCCGCGTCGCCCTTGCAGACGCTTCGCTCTGCGAAGCGCGGGTATGTATCGCGATTGACCGCCCCGCATTCCACACGCAGGCCCGCGTCTCCCAGAGGGAGACGTCTACAACCTCATCGTCAGGCTTTTCGTTTGCGCGGCGTGAACAGCACATCGCGTCCGACGAGATAAAGCAGAACGCACAGAGCTGTGAACGGAACGAGCGCAAGCAAATCGGACCATGCGCCTTCGAAGAATGGATTATGCGCCGTGGACCATTTCTCGATCGCGTCGAGCCTGTCTTTCAACGGAATATTCATGAAGGCGAAAACGACGCCGGCCAGCGTTCCGCCCGCGATGTAGCCGGATGACAGGAGCACACCGTTACTCTTGTCGCCTTCGGCAACGAGCTGGTCTTCGGTGAGGTCCGCGCCGACGTGTTTGCGACGGGTGTACTGGTCAACGAGCAGTCGAATCAAACCACCAGCCCAAACCGGCGCAGACGTAGAAATCGGCAAATAAACTCCAACCGCAAAGGCGAGCGATGAAACGCCGCAAAGCTCAAGCACGATAGAGATGAAAACGCCGAGCAATACAAGTCCCCAGGGCAATTCGCCGCTCAGGATTCCTTTGATGATGTAGGACATGAGGGTGGCTTTCGGAGCGGTGAATTTCTGCACGCTCGAGCCATCGGGACGCTTATCGTAGATGCCGTTAATACCTGGATCGACGAGGTAGACCGGCGCGCCTTGCTCGTTCACCAGGTAACGTCCGGCCGGCCCGTTCTCGGCTGAGGTTTTGTGGTAAACAAAATACTCTCGCGTGTCCGCCGTGGCTTGAGCACCGGCGATTCGCTCGCGCTTGGGATGGCCGTTCGCGTCCTTTTCGAAATCGGCTGCGTTCGCGTGAAATGCTGACGCGAAGGCAAAATCCTTGTTGCCGGCAACGGGAACGTAAACCGTCCCCGAGTCGTTAAACTTCATCAGGATCGGCCCAATCACGATACACGACGCGAGTGTTCCTATGAGAATCGCGATTTGCTGATACTTCGGTGTCGAACCGACGAGGAATCCGGTCTTGAGATCTTGGGAAGTCGTGCCGCCATTCGAAGAGGCGATGCAGACAATCCCGCCAATCGAAAGTGCCGTGACAAAGTAGGGCGGCGCAGTCCACCCGACGAGCAGAAAACAAAGACAAGTCAGCAGCAGAGTGGCGACGGTAATGCCAGATGTTGGACAGGAAGACGAACCCACTTCGCCGGTGAGGCGTGAGGAGACGGTGGTGAAGACAAATCCTATCGCGACGATAAGGAACGCGCCCAACAAGTTGAAGCGCAGGTTGAGCTGCGGCGCGAGCATGATGATCACGAGCAAGAGGATGATTCCGCCCATCACCCAGTTCATCGAAAGATCCTGATCGGTGCGCGCAGCCGTCGCCTTTGCCGTGCGCGCGTCTCGCAGATCGGCGAACCCGCCTTTAATGCCGTGCCAGATCAACGGCATTGAACGAATAAGACTGATGATTCCGCCGGCCGCGACTGCACCCGCGCCGATATAGAGAATGTAGGCATGCTGAATTTGATCGACACTCATCTCCGCGATCGTGTGGCCAGTTTCCGGTGAAACAGGTCCGGCTACTAACGAACCGAAATATTTGATCGCCGGAATGAGAACTAGGTAGGACAACACACCTCCACCCATCATCAGCCCGGCGATGCGCGGCCCGATGATGTAGCCGACACCGAGCAATGCCGGGTTGTTCTCGAGCGAGATCGAAGCGCCCTCGAACGGTTTCCCGAAGACCTTCTCCGGAATTTCTTTCATCGCTTTGAAGATCTCGAGCGCGCCGTAATAAATGAAGCCGATGAGGAACCCGCCGATGATCACTTTGCCGCCACTTACGGTTTCGTCGGCGAGGTAAGCATCGCGATCTCCCGCGCACGCGGCTTCGCGCGATTCAGCGGACGCCCCCGCTTTCAAAACTTCCGCGCAAGCAGTGCCTTCGGGATATTTTAGATAACCGTGTTGCTGCACGATGAGCGCGCGGCGCGTCGGGATCATCATCAGGATGCCGAGCAATCCGCCCAGGATCGCGACCAACATCACGCGCATGATCTCGAGATCGAAGCCGAGAATCATGATCGCGGGCATGGTCACGCCAAGGCCGAACGCGATCGATTCTCCGGCCGAGCCGGCCGTTTGGACGATGTTGTTTTCGAGAATGGTCGAATCGCGCAATCCGAACTTCGAGAGCACGCGGAAGGTAGTAATAGCGAGAACCGCCACCGGAATCGACGCACTGACGGTGATGCCGACCTTGAGGACGAGATAAAGCGAAGAGGCGCCGAAAACGATCCCGAGGAGCGTCCCAAGGATGATCGGAATCGGCGTGAATTCGCGCAACCGCGCAGAGGCCGGGATGAAAGGCTTGAAATTGGCCGCGAGCGGATTCCCCGGTCTGAACCCGACGATGTCGGGCATTTCGTTAGGCGGATTACGCGGGTCGATCGTGATCGGCGTGTTGTCCTTCATTGCCTAAACACGCAATCGCATTCCGCCGACACAATGGCGGCTACTGCGCACCGTGTCGAGCCGCGTCGATTGCAGCCAATGCCTGTTCCGGCCGTGCCCGGACCGCGATGTTCTCCGTCAGGTTCACCCAGCGCACGATCCCGTTCTGGTCGACGTAGAATTCCGCCGGGCGAGAGATGTCTTCGTGTTTCGGCCCGGCATGTGGATGCAGCAGATCGTAGCGCCGAATCGTCGCCGCGTCTGCATCCGACAGGAGCGGGAAAGTGTAATGCATTCGCTCTGCCAGACGATGGCTATCCGCGGCAGGATCGACACTGATCGCCACCACCTTCACTCCACGCGAAGTGAAATCGCCGAGCCTTTGCTGAAAACCCCGCAACTCGGAGTTACAGAGCGTTCACCAATGTCCCCGATAAAACATCAGGATCGCGCCGTGCGGTGAAAGCAGATCGGCGAGCGCGATTTGTTTCCCGTTTTGATCAGGCAACGTAAACGCCGGCGCGTTTTCGCCCATGCGCGGCGCTCCTGCAGAAGCCGGCACATCGCGGAGGACGAAAAAGATTTCATAGCAGAAGAACGCGACTAAACAGACGCTAATTACCGCCAGAATCGATCCAGAAATTTTTCCGCGATAAAGCCTCGGATTTCCAAACGCGCGAAATAGTCCGGTTGCGAGCAGCACGAGCCCAACGCCGATAAGGAGAAGATTGAGCCACGGAAAATCACGCGTCATCGGAAACTGCGCGAAGTACACGTAGCTAAAGAGTCCGCCCAGGACGACGACGAACCCCAGCCAGAGCGAAACGTTCCAGCGCCGCCTCATGTCGAGCGCGCAGTCCCCATTCGCAGGGTCCATCGATAGAGCACGAATCCGATGATCGCGAACGCCAGCCCGCCGATAGCGATTCCTGCCTTTTCATAAGCAGGGCCGACCAGCGCGAGCGGCGCCGCTTTGCCTGAGAAAACCACGATCGCGGAAATGACAACACCGAGAATGCTCTCTCCGACGATCAGGCCTGAGGCGAGCAACACGCCGAGTTGCTTGGTTGGTTCTGGACGCGCGGTGCGATCAGCGGCGCGATCGAAGATATAACCTACAATTGTCCCGACAACGATCATCAACGTGCTTTGCGTCGGCAGATAAATGCCGAGGCCGACTGCGAGCGGTGGAACACTATAGCGTTTGGTCGTTCGGCTGAGGATTTCATTCAGCACGATGATGCCGACACCGATATACGCGCCGGTCAAAATCAGGTTCCAGTCGATGTTTCGCGCCAGGACGCCCTGACCTAACGACGAAATCAGTCCAGCTTGTGGTGCCGGCAGAGGATTAGGACGCAGCTCCGCTCCCGGTGCGCCGACAAAACCGTAAGCCCGATTCACGAGGTCGAGCACTGGAGGTATGACGAACGCGCCTGCAATTACACCGATAATGAGGGCGACTTGTTGTTTCCATGGCGTCGCATCCACCAGCTGACCTGTTTTGAGGTCTTGCAGATTGTTATTCGCAATCGCTGCGACGTTGAAAATTACCGCGGTGGTGAACAACGCAAATGCCGTCAATGCCTTGCCAAGTTCCGGTGAGGCATACGGTTTGAGAAGCAGCGCGGCCCCGATTACTACGAGAATGCCAATACCGGAAAGCGGGCTATTGGAAGAGCCAATCAAGCCAGCCATGTAGCCGCAAACTGCCGACACGAAAAAGCTCATCAGGACCACATAAACGACCCCGCCAATAACAAACGTCCAGAGATGCGCGCCGAGTCCGCTCTGGTTCGCGAAGACTCCCAGCACCCAAGCAATCGGAATCATGCAAAGAAGCGTGACCATGCCGACAATCCCTATTGGAATATCACGCTCGGTGATCGGCAGCGTGTCGGCTTTCCCGGCTTTGCGCGCACGGTTCGCCGCCATCGCGCCGGCTAACCCGGTGATGACCGGCTGGATCAACTTCAATAAGGTCCAGATCGCAGAAACGCCGATCGCACCTGCGCCGACGAACCGAACGTAGTTACTCCACGTCGCCGTCCCGAGCCGTCCCACTTCGCCAGAGCTGAGTGCAGCGGCGACGGCTTTGGGAACCTGAGCCCCTGAGCTCACCATATCTGCGGCCATTTGCGAGTAATGCGGCACGCCCCAGCCCCAACCGATCAACGCGCCAATGAGCATCGCAATTCCAACCGCAATGCCGCACAGGTGCCCGATCGCGAGCAAGGCAAACGAGAGCGAGAAATCATAACCACTCACTCCGGCGCGTTTCCCAAAGCGAAACGTCTGCGCTAAATCCGCCGCGAAAATTTGCGTCGCAACGATCACGGCGAAAACCGCCGAGACAATCGATCCCCAAAGCACAGCGCGCAGACCCGCGCGTCCGTGTTCAACATCGTCGGCGTGTTCCTTGTCGCCGCTGCTGCCGACCTTGAGCACCTCAGCGCAGGCGACACCTTCGGGGTAGGGCAGGTCGGAATTAGTAACCAAGGCGCGACGCAGCGGGATCGAGTACATCACGCCGAGAATGCCGCCGAGGGCGCAAATCAAAAACGAGATCCAGAACGGAAAGCCCGTCCACCACCCAATCATGATCAGGCCTGGCAGAACGAAGATGATCGACGACAACGTGCCCGCGGCCGAGGCCACTGTCTGGACGATATTGTTCTCCTGCACCGTCGCATCGCGAAAAGCGCGCAGGATCGCCATCGAAATCACCGCCGCCGGAATCGAAGTCGAAAAAGTCAGACCAGCCTTGAGCCCGAAGTAAACATTCGCCGCCGTGAAGATCAGCGTGATGAAGACTCCGATGATGAGCCCGCGGACGGTAAGTTCTTTTTGCATATTGTAAATCCTGCCCCAGCGACGCGAGCGGAGAATAGTGTGGAGTCGCTGAAAAGGTCAACGTACCAGTTGTGGCTGAATGGAGCTTTAGCGACATAGCCTTGGATGGCTCGTGGCCTTCCGCGAGGCAGGCCAGGCAAAACGGTGATCCCGGTGGTCTAGTGCCCGGCCAAGTTCTTCGCCGCCGGGATCACCGATCCCAGCCACAACAGGATTAGTCTTGACATTCGCGCTGCAAATTGGGTAGACGATGGCTCATGTTCCCGCCGCCGCGCATCAAATCGCCGGCGCGCTATTCAACTGCGTACGGCCCCGGCTACAACCCGGGAACTGCGTGAAACATTCAACCCAAAACCCCCACAATAATGAAAACCCTGCAATTACTCACTATCACTTGCGCCTCTCTTATGCTGGCATCACTGGCTAGCGCGCAAAAATATCATGCCTTTATCTGGGATAGCAGCAGTGGGCTGACTGATTTGGGCACCTTAGGCGGCTCAAGTTATGCCATGGGTATTAATGACAGCGGCCAAGTCGTGGGTTACTCCGAAGTCGGGACGACTCACCACGCCTTCATCTGGACGGCTTCCGGCGGCATGGTTGATCTCGGGACACCTCCCGGCTGCACATGGTCGCAGGGTGAGATGATCAACGCCTCGGGGGAAATCTCGGGTGAAGCTATCAATTCCATCAACAGGCAAATCCCAGCCTTTTGGTCGGCGAGCACGGGGTGGGTGACTCTTGCGGAGGCGCACAATCCTTACGGAAGTTACGGCCTCGGTATCAATGACGCCGGCATGATGACCGGACAGATGTACGTTGGGTCATATGTGAACGCATTCTATTGGAGACCGGGCGGTGCCGTGCGTTTTGCCCCTCCTTTGTCGAGCGGCATTCATATGGCGGCTTACGATATCAATAATCACAACTACATTTCTGGCGAAGGCATTCTGCCGCCGGATGGCCGCTGGGAAGCGTTTATCTGGTCCCGCGAGACGGGCACGGTGGGTATTGGGTTTGTTCCCGGCTCCTATATAAGCCTTGCACATGCAATTAATGATAACAACGAAGTAGCCGGGATTAGCTATGGTTTCGGCTTCGGCGCCCCCACGGGCGCGTTCTATTGGAAAAAGGGAACAGGTATCGTGCCGATGCAAACTCTCGGCGGTATCATTGGCGCAGGGCTGGATATCAATCTGGCGGGAGCGATTGTCGGCTGGGCCAGCAACGTCTCCGAACAAACTCATGCCTGTATTTGGAGTAACTATACCAGCGTTCCGGAGGATCTCGGCACTCTTCCCGGCGGAACTATCAGCTACGCCCGCTCCATTAATAACTCAGGACAGATTGTTGGCTTTTCAGACGTGCCCTAAGAAGACAATCGACCAGTGCTGCTATATGACCGAAGGTTTGAACCACGGATGACGCGGATGGTTCTCGCAACCCGACGGACGCCACTGCGGGCGTCCCTCCAATCCGCGCAATCCGTGTAATCCGCGGTTTTCACCTTCTGGGGAGCGCGAGCGCCCTCGAGCGACACGTTCTCTCTCAGCCATGTCGCTCCTAAATGGAGCTTCGCCCGCAAGAATCATCCAGGGGCTATACACAGGCCGCACCTACGTCACTCCGGATCAGTCAAACTGGACCACTACCCCAAGCGACTTGGAATTGGCCGTGCGTTCGGATTAACTCTTCGAAGGCCGGTTGATCGCGCAGCGGAATTTCAAAGGGAAACTTGGCGTGCGAACGATTCCAGCGGCCGATCCATTCGGAGGCGAGTAACTGATAGGAGCCGGAGTAAGCGGAGCTTAGGGCAGCCGGCGTAAGTGCGATGGTTGTCTCTTCTTTGGCGCCGGCCGGGCGGCCTTTGGCGACATAAAAACCGGCGGCGAGCAGCGCGGCGCGCGCCGCGGTGGAATGCGTATAGGTAAACAGCTCCACCGCGCGGCCGGAACAAGCCGCAAACAAGCGGCGAAAGATCGCGATCGTCCATTGTTCGCGGTGAGTTTGGCTCGAAAACATATCGTAGAAGATCAGGTCCGGCGGAACCGGGGCATCCACCACCGTCTCAAAGAAGTCGCCTTCCACCAGGCGCCAGCTGAGACCGGGGTGTTGCTTTGACTGCCATTTTCCATCCCGCAAAATCCCCGCCGGCCCGCCATGGCGAAGATACGGAAACTTATCGTCATGCCGGAGAGCGAGGCGGAGAGAATCGAGATCGTTTTCGAAACTGATGATTTGCATCGATCGAACCGGTCCGCGTGCCGCGGCTTCTTCATAACACTGGATCGCGGCCATCGCGTTCGCCGCCGCGCCAAGCCCGACGTCCCAAATGACGAGCGGTTCAGCCGAGGCGAGGCGGACGCGCTCAGCAAGGGCGGATTGTTCGACATAAAGGCTACGAGCCTCTTCCATCGGTGGCGTCCGCATGTGCATGATCTCACCCGAGACATGCCGGATGCTGGCAAAGCCCTCGTGCGCGATATGGACTTCGTAATTGCCTAACGAAGGCGATTTCTGACGCGTGCGTTTGGGAGGGCGTGCCGGATATTCTCGGTCCGATTCCGCCAGAATGGCGCGTTTTTCCCGGTAAAAATCGAGGAACCGTCCGGCGAGGATTTTCTCCCGGATGTCGCGCATGAGCTGGTGATAGAAATGGATGTTGTGTTTGCCGAGGAGCTGCCAGCCCAGCGTCTCGCTCGCCTTCGTCAAATGATGGAGATAAGCTCGCGAGTAACGGGCGCAGGTCGGGCAAGCGCACTCCGGATCGAGGCTTTCCTCGGAGAACTTGTAAACGCCGCGACGCATCTGGAGAAGTCCGCGCGAAGTGAAGACAGCTCCGCGTTGCGCCAGTTGTGTTGGCATGATGCAATCAAACATGTCGACGCCGCGATGAACGGCCTCGAGAATATCGAGCGGCGTCCCGACACCCATAAGGTAGCGCGGCTTATCAGCTGGGAGAAGTTGCGCGGTCGACTCCGTCACATCTTCTCGCTCCGTTTTGCTTTCGCCGACCGCGAGCCCGCCGATCGCGAAACCGTCGAAGGGCATTTCGCCTAACGATTCCGCGCTTTCTCGTCGCAGCTCCGGGAAGAGCGCGCCCTGCACGATTGCAAACAGCGACTGAGGGGAGTCGCCCCGCGCCGCCAGGCTGCGTGCGGCCCAGCGATGTGTGATCTCAACCGCTTCCCGCGCGCTCGCTTTGTCTGCGGTCGAAGCGATGCATTGATCGAGCGCCATCATGATGTCGCTGCCGATTGCAACCTGCGTTTCGATGCTCAGCTCGGGGCTAAGCAGAATGGTCTTGCCATCCAGGTAGCTTTGAAAGACCGCGCCCGCCTCGCTCATCGAGCGCGAATGCGGGAGCGAAAAAATCTGGAAACCACCGGAGTCGGTCAGGACGGCGCGATCCCAGCTCATGAAACGGTGAATGCCGCCCATGCGCCGAAAAACCTCCGCTCCGGGGCGAAGCAACAGGTGATAAGTATTCGCGAGCAGGATCTGCGACCCCGCTTCCTCGAGCGTGCGAGTAAGCTGCGCCTTGACTGTCGCCTTCGTGCCGACCGGCATGAAGAGCGGTGTCGTTACTTCATTATGCAGGGTGCGAAAGGAGGCGGCGCGAGCGCGCGAACCGGAAGCCTCTGCTTCAAGTTGGAAATGCAAACGCGAAGCCGTCATCCCGCTGAAACTCCCCATTCTCACTTTTCATGCATGAGCGTTTGTCGGATCGATTTTAGCTCTTTGCGATGCGCCCGGTCGGGTTGGGGATAGGACATTTTCAGTTCTTCGAGCATCTCAACAATTGCCTGGGCCACCAGCAGCCGCGCATTTTTCTTGTCATCGGCCGGGATGACGTACCAGGGCGCCTCTTTCGTGCTCGTAGCTCGGAGGCATTCCTGGTAAGCGTTCATGTACTCTTTCCAGAGGGCGCGTTCAGCGAGATCACCGACGCTGAATTTCCAATTTTTCTCCTCATCTTCGAGTCGGGCGAGAAACCGTTTGCGCTGTTCCTCTTTCGAAACGTGCAGAAAGAATTTCGCGATGCGCGTGCCGTTGCGGCTGAGATGACTCTCCAGGTCGTTAATCGACCGGTAACGATCGCTCCAGATCGTCTTTTCGTTGGCCAGCTCGGCGGGCAATGCTTCACCGCGGAGAATATCAGGGTGAACGCGGACAACGAGCACCTCCTCGTAATAGGACCGATTGAAAATCCCGATTCGTCCCCGCTGCGGAAGACAGCGGGTCGTTCGCCAGAGAAAATCATGATCGAGTTCCTCGGGGCTCGGGTGCTTGAAGCTGTAAACTTCGCAACCCTGCGGGTTAACCCCCGACATCACATGTTTGATGGCGCTATCCTTGCCCGCGGCGTCCATCGCCTGAAAAATGAGGAGAATGGCGTAGCGATCGTGCGCATAGAGCAGGTTCTGCAGTTCGCTCAAACGATTGACCTGATCCGCAAGCAACTGTCGATAGTGCGATTTCGATTTGTAGAGGGGTTTTGTTTGGGTCGGGCATTTGCTCAGCCGGAGCGCCTGATGGTGTCGGACGCGGAATTTCGAGGGATTCGGTTTCACTCGATTGAGAGTAGCTGCATTTCGGCGCGAGCGAAATACTGGACCGAGAGCGGGATGATTTGCCAATTTCGATTTGCGCCCTAAAGATTCGTAAGGCCGCGCCGTTAGTTCTGGTGCGGCCCGCCGGCAGCAATACCCCGTGGTGTAACGGTAACACAGCGCCCTTTGGAGGCGTTATTCATAGTTCGAATCTATGCGGGGTAGCGCGCTACGAAAGACGCAGACATGAGCTATCGTTTAAAGACCGGCGAAGGCATCGCCGCCGGGATGCGCCGGATCGCACGTGAAGAATTGGAGAGTGCACTCTGTGAGATTGCCGCCGCGACTCCTACAAATGAAGCAGCCGCGGTGCATGCGGCACGCAAATCCATCAAAAAAACCCGCGCTCTTTTGCGTCTGATCCGCGACAAAATCGACCGCGAGATCTTCAAGGAAGAGAACCGTTGTTTGCGCGACATAGCCCAGAGCTTGTCCGGCCCGCGTGATTCCAGGGTCGAGCTGCAACTTGTCGAGAAACTACGCGAGCAAGTGCCGCCAGGGCTGACTTTCGGAAAAACCACCGCAGCGCTACAGGAGGAAGTTGCAGCGAACGCAGAGACCTTCGCCCCACAACGGCACGCGGCGGAGGCAACTCTGCAGCTGATTTGCGATCGAATCGAGGGCTGGCCGCTGGATGACCTTGGAATGAACGATCTTTGTTGCGGGCTGCGGGATTTCTATCGGCGCGGACGAAAATACTATCGACGTGCCTGCGCAAGAAAGACGCCGGAGAATTTTCACGCCTGGCGCAGGCGGGTGAAGGATTTTTGGTATCAAAGCCGGCTCCTCTGCAATCTCAACCCGACCGTCATGTGCGAGATCAGCGAAGCCGCCGGGACTTTGGGCAAGAAGTTGGGTGAGCTGCATGACCTGGCGTTTTTCCGACTCCATTTGCGAGAGAAACAAGGGATCGACGAAGAAGAACGAAGCGTCTTGTTCGGGCTCATTTATAGTGGTGAAAGCGAGCTGGAGGAGGCAGTGCTCGATCTTGGCGCGCGTTTTTTTGCTGAAAAGTCGGGAGCGTTTGAGCGTCGCCTTCTCCGTTACGCACGCGCTTGGCCGGCGCCAGCGGATGCAGCCTAACGAGCTTCCTTGTTGCTGATCAGTTCCCGCAGGTCGCTGACGGTTGCGTCAATCTTTTTCAGATCCCGCCGCCTTCCCTTCTCCGGTTTCGTCTCGATCTTGCGCACCAACGTGATCATGTCTCCGAGATTGCGGATGCAAGCCTTGGACGGATCGCGCTCCTTCGCCTTTTCGTTCGCCCAAGCAGCGACTTCGTCTATTTCCGACTCCAGCCTGGTGAGGTAGGCGCGGCCGGTCTGGCGTAGCGTCCGCCGCAGGCTAACGAGGTCGCCCAGCAATGATTTCGCGGGAGAAACCTCGTGGTTCGTTTTCTCCCAACGCGCGTTCCGTTTCTTTTTCATCAAGTTCCTTCGCCGACTCGATCGCCTTCAGCCAGCTCACATGCTGGTTGGTCAACAACTCAATCTGGCCGTCGTCGTGTTCCGCCAGAGCCGAACAATTCTCGACCCAATCGCCGCAGTTATAATAGATCGTCTCCCCAATCCGACGAATGATGGGGCTGTGGATGTGGCCGCAGAGAACGCCGTGCACGTTGAATCGTCCGGCATAACGAACGATCGCGTCCTCGTAGGCGCCGATAAAGCTGACCGCGTCCTTAACGCGCTGCTTGACCGCCTTGCTCAGCGACCAGTACTCCAGACCAAAAACGCGCCGGGCCGCATTCACAAACGGGTTCAAGGCAAGCAGGAATTGGTATCCAAGGTCGCCCAGAAGCGCGAGCCACTTGATGTTCTGCACCACCGTGTCGAGCTCGTGACCATGGAGGACGAGGATGCGGCGCCCATCGGCTGTGACATGGATCGCATGCTTTTGAATCGTGATCTCGCCGTACGCGCCGAGATAGCCGGACAAGAATTCATCATGATTGCCCGGGATGTAGATGATGCGTGTCCCTTTGCGCGCCTTCCGCAAAATTTTTTGAATGACGTCGTTATGCTCTTGCGGCCAGTAAATCCCGCGCCGCAGGGACCAGATATCAATCAGGTCGCCAACAATGTAGAGGGTGTCGAATTCGTTCTCCTTGAGGAAATGGAGAAACGCGGCTGCGCTACTACCCCGGGTGCCAAGATGGACGTCTGAAATCCAAACGGCACGATAGCGGTTCGTGCGATTAATCACCACGCCTTCCGTGTAACCAATCCCAGGCACGTGGGCAAAAGGCCAATTGTGACATTTCTGTTACAGAATCACCCCTCGAACGCTTCTTTTCAGCTTGACCATTTCCAGGAAGGATTTAAAACACACGCTGCCATGTCCAAATCGCTCTTTGTTTATCTGCCAATTCTTTCACTGCTCGCTGGTTGCGCCGCGACGCCTCAGCCCGCTCAGCGCCAACCTGCTTCGACCACTGCTCCGTCGGCAGCCGTCGCGGATGTAAATACCGCTCCCGCTGCCAGCGACGACGGTTATGAGACCGTTTTTGTTCCGCCTCCGACGGGCAGTTTGCTGGGCGGCGGCTCGGTGCGTGTGCCGAAGAGAGCCGTCACGGGCACCGACGAAACAGCTCTGATCAGTCACATCCGGCATTTGAACGCTGCTGCTGGATCGAAGGACGAACGGCCCTATGTAGTGGCCGCTGTGTCGAAAGCGACGGGAGTAAGCGAGCGGGAGCTGCAGGCGCAGCAAGACATGTTGCGGCTGCGATTTGGCGAGCTTTGCGCGATTAACGCGATCGCCCGTGGAAATAGCGACAAGGTTGGAGAAATCGCAGCGTTGAAGTCCAAAGGGAAAACGTGGACGGACCTCGCAAAATCGAATGGTGTTAACATAGCGAGCGTTGTGCAGACGGCGCGCAACGCCAGCGAACTGACCACGAGTCAATATTCGAGCGCCGCCGAGCGTGCCCGGGGCGGGCATGAAAAGTGGAAAGAAATGGGCGTAAAGATGCAGCCCAACGTTTCGCCCGGGAATTAGCCCTTAGGCCGCTAAGATGCCGTGCGTCATGAAGGGCGACGCGCTAATCTTTGTCATCCTGAGTGCAGCGAAGGATCTCTGACTGCTTCCGATCACCGCGTGTGGCCATGTGAGAAGATCCTCTTTTCCCTTGGAATCGAGCGATTGATCAGCGGCACAGCATCGAGTTCGCAGAAATGTTCAGAGATCCTTCGCTACGCTCAGGATGACAAATTTCTGAAGGATTTAAGGACTTGGGCTCGGCGAAGGTGTCGGAGAGGCGGTCGGGCTCGGCGTCGGTGAAACCGAGGGGGATGCCGATGGCACCGGGAAGGCGAACGTCGGAGAGACTGCCGGAGTGAAAGATTCGTTAGGCGAAGATGTCGGGCTTGGGGAGGGAGTCGGTGTTGGTGATGGCGTTGGGGTTGGCGTCGGAATTAAGTTTTCCCAACGATGCAGCGGCACCGTCGCTCCGCCGATCTCGTTGACGAGCTTTTCGCAACGCGCCCGGATTTTTTCCAGATCGGGAGGCCCAAACGGCGTGTCAGCCGTGCCAGGAAAGATCAGATAAGTGACCTTGAGATCGCTCACCGGCCGGTTGTAGGGCGTCGCGAGGCCGTTGATTTCTTTTGCAATTCGCAAGGACGCTTCGCCGACCTTGTCTTGTGGCCCGACGTCGCCCACGATGGCGGGCAGAATCCGGTCGCCCGCGATCACGACCGCATAATCTCCCACTCGTCCGGCATTTTTTCCCTGCCCGAAAATTCCGGGGAGCACAATGTAGGGATCAGTCGACGCAATCAGGAAGCTGAAGTGCTTGAGGGAATCGACCTCCGCTGTCATCCGTTGGATCCCAACACGGAGATCGCGGTTCCGCTCCATGGTCAGGCCTTTCTGCGCAAATTCGGTCTGGTAACGTCGCAATTTTTCCTCCGCCGCGGGTAGAAATGGACTGGGTCGGGGGGTCCTTTTTTTCCAGCGGTAGCTCGTGAAAGCCTTGAAGTTTGCGGAGGTTCCATCCAAGTCCGGCAAACGGTCGGCGTCGGATCCATCCGCATCGACGTCCATTTCGGCCTGGAGCAAAGTCGCCGCTCTTTTTGTCGCAGGGTGGCTCAGCTGCAGGATGGTTTGGCAGTCGTAAAAATTGTGCCGGGAGAGGAGTTGATCCAATCGGACAAGATCCTCCCGCAGGGTGCGCACTTTGAGGTCGTACAGTTCCTGGAAAAGCGGCGAAACGGAATCCGCGCTGATCATTTCACCGAGCCCCGGAAGAATCTTTCCCAGCTCTGGTGTGACCTGCGCCAGCTCTTCCAGGGTGCGGTTCGGCGTTGGAACGCGCACATTCAATTTTAGATCGAGCACGTAGCTTTGCGGATCGATTCGCTCGACCGAGGCCGCGCCGCCGGGAGTTGGATCCACCTCGGCGTGAACCGTTATCCCGCTCCAGAGTTTTGCGGTATCGAGCTTTCCGCCGATCACGGGCGGACGGATTGGTGTCGGCGAAATTTCAGGCGTGACCGTAGGCGTCGAAAGGATCTGCGGGCCGAGCCGCTGCATACTGATGCGAAGGCGTTCCAGTGAAATCCAGCGGACAACAATTGCAGCAAAAAGGGCGAGGAAGAGGAGTAGGGCCAACCCTCGCAGTGTGCTGAGGCTGAATTTGCGCACGCCAGGCCGCTACTCGCGCATCCAGTCGAGGATCGCGAAAACGACCCCCATGACGCTTAGAACCGACATCATCCCGGCCGGTGCTATTTGCCGCGACCGGAAGAACGCCGGCAAAAAATAACCGGTGAGCAAAAGCGAAATAAGTCCTCCCAAAGTCAGGCCGACCACGGCGTGACTCGGCAGTAGAAAAGCTGCGACCAGCAATAGGCCGCCGCTAATCGCGCCAGCACTAAGCGACACCGTACTCCTTGCTTTCACATAGCCCATGATGCCGCCTGCGATAGTTACGAGTCCGAAACCAATGAAGTAAGTCTTAGTTGGACCAAACATGTGAACAACCTCGGGTTCGTTAAGCTAGATCGCTGGCACTGTCCAGCCAGTAGACGGCGTTAGCTTGTAGATGCTTCGCGGTGCAAAGCGCGAGGGAGGCCCAAGCTTCGACATGACACCTTCGTCGCCTCGTCTACGGTGCGGGCAGTCCGAGCGCGCCATAAAACGCAGCCGTCCACGCGCTTGGCAAAAAGGTGTCGAGAAGCAACTTCACGTTCAACGTGATAATGAGCAGAGTGCTCGTCCAGCCGAAGAGCTTGATCCAAAAACCGTTCGCGAACTCACCCATTTTTCGTTTCTCACCTGTGAACCTCATCAGTGGCCAGACCGCAAACCCGAGCTGCATACTGAGCACGACTTGACTGGCGATGAGCAGCTTGGTCGTTTCGCCCTCTCCGAAAATACCGATCACGAGCACGGCAGGAATAATGGCCAGGCCACGCGTGATCACCCGCCGCAGCCAGGGCGCAATGCGGAAGTTCAGGAAACCTTCCATCACAATCTGTCCCGCCAGCGTTCCGGTGAGCGTGGAATTTTGCCCGGAAGCGAGCAGCGCGATGGCAAACAAGGCGCTCGCCCCACTCACACCCAAAAGCGGGCTGAGCAGCCTGAATGCATCCTGGATCTCCGCGACATCCTGATGTCCGGACCAATGAAATGCCGAGGCGGCGAGGATCAGGATCGCGCTGTTAATAAAAAGGGCGAACATGAGCGCCGCGCTCGAATCGATCGTGCCGAACTTGATCGCCTCGCGCTTCCCAGCCGGCGTGCGCTCGAATTTTCGCGTCTGCACGATCGAAGAATGGAGATACAGATTATGCGGCATGACGGTCGCGCCGATGATCCCGATCGCGACATACAGCATCCCGGGGTGAGTTAGAATATCAGCTCTCGGGATATACCCACCGAAGACGGCGCCGATATTCGGTTTGGAGAAAAACAACTCGGCGGCAAAACAGAGACCGATCGTTCCAATCAGCGTGGTGACAATCGCTTCGATAAGACGAAAACCTTTGTGCTGTAGATAAAGCACAGCGAGCACATCCAAGGCGGTAATGACGCAACCCCAGACGAGCGGAATCCCGAAGAGCAATTGCAAAGCGATGGCCGAGCCCACTACTTCGGCCAGATCGCACGCCGCAATCGCGATTTCGCAAAGAATCCAGAGAAAGATGACCGTCGGCTTGGAATAGTGATCGCGGCAGGCCTGCGCCAGGTCGCGTCCGGTTGTCACACCAAGCTTGATGCAAAGATGTTGCAGCAGGATCGCCATGAAATTGGAAATCATGACGACGGTCAGAAGGGTATAACCAAATTGAGCGCCGCCGGCCAGGTCGGTGGCCCAATTCCCGGGGTCCATGTAGCCGACCGCGACCAGAAAACCCGGACCGGAAAACGCAGCCAGTTTCCTCCAGAACGAGGCGTTCGCTGGAACAACTATGCTGCGGTGCACCTCAGGGAGGGAAACGAGGCCGCCACTCCGACGCCAACTGCCGGGCACTTCTGTAACTTCGTCGGACATTTCGACCATTATTAGATTAGAGCAGATCCTACACCTCGCAGCCCCCGCTTAAAGATGTAGCAGATGCTACAAATTCATCTTTTTGTTGTCAACGACGGCGTTTTTGATTTGCTCCTTCTGTGCCGTCCACCACTGCCAACGTCGCCAAGCCCGGCCATCGCCGCCCGGCTCTTCCTTTCCGCCATCCGCGTCGGACTCGGGAAGAGCATTCACACGAGATCGCGCAGGATTACGTCGAGATCATTGCCGAGTTGATCGCCGAGACCGGCGAAGCGCGTGTTATCGACCTGGCGCGGCGTCTCGGCGTCACCCACGTCACGGTTGCGCGCACCATCCAGCGCCTGCAACGCGACGGACTCGTCACCAGCCGGCCGTACCGCTCTATTTTCCTGACCGCGAGTGGAAGCAAGTTATCGGAGGAATCACGCACGCGGCACGAGATTGTGGTCGAATTTCTCAGCTCGTTAGGCGTGCCCGCGCGTATTGCGCAATCCGATGCCGAGGGAATCGAGCATCATGTCAGCGCCGAGACATTACATGCGTTCGTAAAGCACCTTCGAAAAGGAAAAGGAAAACCTCGCCGAAAGAAATAGCTGGCGACCTCGAGCGACGATACGCCTCAGGCGGAAGTCGTCCGTGTTTCTTCAGCCCAGCCGGAAACGCAAATCGCGAATGGTTCTCGTGCCAAAGCGCTGCTTCAGTTTGCGCACGATTTCCGGTTTGGTGACCCGCTCCAGCTCGTAATGCAGGGCCGGCTGCAGGACGTGCACGTAAAGAACACCGTCACGGAGAGCAACTGGACATGAGTGAGCGGCGATAAACTCGCCGACCAACGATTTCCAGGCCGCGAGAATTTCGGTTTCCTGCAGACGTTCCTTAAGCCCGAGCTTCTGCATGACATTCGGCAACAAGTCCGCAGTGGATTGTGTCCTATCCGGTCGAGGCGGATCGGAAGGCAACCCGCGCCACTCGGCAATAACGGCGCGTCGGAGAGAGGGAGTCATGTGAGCAACATGCTGAAAAACCGAAACGCTGAAAACCTAAAACCGCCGTGTCGCTCTTTCAGCGTTTCAGGATTTCAGTGTTTCAACTCAATACTTCCGCCGCATGTTGCTCGGCAAAATATTCAACTCGGTCCGATATTTCGCGACGGTCCGTCGCGCGATCGGGATCCCGCGTTCCCCGAGAATTTCGACGATTTCCTTGTCGCTCAAAGGTGCGCTGCCCGACTCCTTGTTGACCAAATCCATGATCGCCTCTTTCACGCTCGTGTTGCTCATGGAGACGCCGCTGGCCGTTTGGTAGCCCGGAGTGAAAAAGTATTTCATCTCGAAAACACCTTGCGGTGTGGAAATGTATTTGCCGGAAATGGCGCGACTGACGGTCGTCTCGTGCACCCCGACCGCGTCCGCAATCTGGACCATCGTCATCGGCTTCAAATGCGCGGAGCCATGCTCGAGAAATTCTTTCTGCCGGGCGACGATCTGGTGCGCGATATTTGAGATCGTCTGTTGGCGTTGGTGAATGGATTTGATGAGGAATTTTCCGCTTCGGATCTTGTCGCGGATGTAAT
>Ga0207691_10000150_pt1 | contig 64536 bp, 61 predicted proteins | sample KBSM13metaG_FD_184327 | JGI IMG/M metagenome (GOLD analysis project Ga0207691, IMG submission 184327) | Miscanthus rhizosphere microbial communities from Kellogg Biological Station, Michigan, USA - KBS M1-3 metaG (SPAdes) (version 2) | ecosystem: Host-associated > Plants > Roots > Rhizosphere >...
GCTTCGGCGGCGCTGGACGACTTCCAGCAAGCAGGAGCCGATTTCATGCTCAAGGTACTGATCAGCCAGACCAACCGAGTGCTGGAGCCACGCGACGGCGCACCCGGCATGCGTCCATCATAGACCGTCACATAGCCCATCGCCTTGATGTAATAGAGATAGGGCTTATCGCCTGATGCCTGCCTGCGCTGCCATTCACGAGCCGCTTCGACGAGTTCTCGAAAAAGCTCCGGATCGACGCGCTGGTCCACTTCGTATTCGAAGTCATACGCAATCTTGTTCAAATCGATCTTTTGCGCGTCGTAGACGTATTCATAGGCCATGCCCGGGCCGGTGATCCGCACACCATATTCATGGGGCCGCGTAAAGTAGGGGCTGAACCGTTCCAGCCAGAGTTTCCCCACGCTTTCCGGAGCCTGCAAATGCACCAACGACGGAATGAGTTCCACCTGGGTACGATAATCCTCGTCGGTTTCTCCGGGGAATCCGAGCAAAATATTCCAGCTGAGATTGATGTTGTAATAGCGGCACCATTTCAGCGCGACCAGATTCTGCATCGGGCTCACGCCTTTATCCATGGACTTAAGCTGCGCGGCGCTGAGACTTTCGAGGCCGGGCTGCATCGAGGTCACCCCGCCTTTAGCTAAGGTCTGGATCTGATGCTTATTCAAATTACTTTTGGTTTCAATAAAGACGTCGAGGTCGTAATGGCCGGCGGCGAATCTGCCGAATACCTGCTCGATGTATTTCATATCGATGATATTATCGACGAGACGGAATCGTGTACTGTCGTACCGGCTGGACAGCCATCGCAATTCTTCGATGACCTGCTCGGGTGATTTAGAGCGAAACTTCATGCTCTGCGCGTTCAGTCCGCAGAAGGTGCAATGGTGTTTTTCTCCCCACCAACATCCGCGCGCTCCCTCATAAAGGAGAATTCGATTCATCCCCTTAAACGAGGACGGGTCGACCGCGTCGAGCTGCGTAAAATAATCGTCGTAATCCGGCGGCCCCATCCTTGCAAAATCTACAAAGAGCTTATCATTCGGCGTGAAGCGTAACGTGCCGTTATGTCGTGCAATGATCCCTGGAGGCGGATCCGCTTCACCGCCATTCAATACATGACGAACCAATGCGGGGAAGGGTTCCTCTCCCTCACCCACCACTACATAATCGATCCAGGGAAACGCACGGAAGTATTCGAGTCCCATCTCGCCATCGTAGTGTGCCCCGCCGAAAACGATTTTCACCTCGGGGTAGAGATCCTTAATCAGCTTAGCGAGGGTGACACTCGCAACGTTCTGATGGAACATCGACGTAAACCCAATCAGCCGATACCGCCCCCAATCAATGGCCGTCATCGCCCATGTGAGAAACTGAGGGGCCAGTGTCGATTCGATCTCCGACAGATATGAGCTGGAACACCCGGCCTTGCGGGAAATGTCTTCGATCAGCGGCTTGAAGTCACGCAGGTAGTGGTGATGCTTTGGATTATCGTTGAAAAGCAGGCGTGAAAACAGCCACTCGCCGATCAGCAATTGGCTTTCGCACAGGACGTCGTAGACAGGAAAGCCGATCCGTTGCGCGAAATTCAGATTAAGGTAATGACTCTTGACGTCGATCCCTTGGGACTTGAGCAGGGTCGACAGCGTTCCCAGTTGGATCGAGGGATACATCGAATGGCCAAACGGCATGTTGACGAGCGCAACGAATGCCTGCTGCTCGCGCCCAATATTTGTTTGAGTGGTCAGCATCTGTTTGCAAAGCGTGTCAACTGCCGGCACCGTTCTGCTGAAATCCTATCATGCGGTTTATTCAGCGCGCCACGAGAGGTTGATGTATGTCGACCTCATGACGTGCGACCTTTTCCGGCGGAAGTTTCTGCAAATCGATGACGATTTCATCTTTTTTTCGCCCGGAGATAAACTCCCACCACGTGCTCGGTCTCCACTCCACGGCGGCGGCCGGATTGAAAAATAAATTAAATCCTTTCGCGGCTGTCGGAGCCATAGGGTAGCGCCGATCGTACACCATTCCATACGCGGGAATGCCGTAAACGATCCGGTAATTCCCCAGGATAAAGTGCAATCGCCCATTCTGCACGTAGAGTCCGCCGGATGTCACTTCCCGCTTCTTGGATGTTTGCGGATAGCTGATGTAGAACGCGACGCGTTCTTGGGGATCGGCAATCGCCAGGGCTTGAGACAAGCGTGGTGCCAGCCAAGCGACTTCTTCGTCTCGAAAAACCGGTTCCAGCGGCGACTCCCCGACAAAAAACCGTTGAACGGCGTTCCGGTGTTCTTGGACGGAAAACCCTTTCAACAGTCCGGCCATCTCCTCCGGATCAATGTCCGCAGGATGGCTGTGAAGCGTTTGAGTTATTTCTTGAAACGCATAGGGATCCGGCTCCAGGCGGACAAAGTCGGTGGGGTTTTCATAAATCACTCTGGATGGCACGGTGGGAACAGCACATCCCCACAACCATCCGATCGTCACCGTCAGGAGACATGCGGCTCTCCATGTGCCCATCGTACACTCTCTGGCGCTCATCGTAAGACTTTACTTCACTCCGTCACGGTCACCGTCATCTCGACGCGTTCCAGCGGATTGTCACGGCCGTCACGTTTGACGTTCACAATACTGTCGGCCACCTCCATCCCGCTCATCACTTCGCCGAAGGCCGTATACTTCCAGTCGAGAAAATTGGAGTCCGCCACGCAAATAAAAAATTGCGACCCTGCACTGTTGGGATCATTGGATCGCGCCATGGAGACGACGCCGCGCTTGTGCGGCTTGCTATTGAACTCGGCATTCACATGATGGCCGGGCCCTCCCATGCCATGCTGAGAACGATCGAGGTTTTTGCTGTTCGGGTCTCCCCCCTGGATCATGAAGCCGGGTATGACTCGATGAAACGTGCAGCCGTGGTAAAATTTCTCCTTGGCGAGCTTGATGAAATTATTGACGTGATTAGGCGCCACGTCGGAATAAAAACCCAGCACGATCTCGCCAAGGGGTTCCCCTTTGACCGTGACTTTGATGGTCGCTCGTGTTTTCGTTGCCTCTGCCATAATTGCTCCTTCTTAAAAAGTGTATATAAACCCACTGAATGAACTGACAAGATAAATGAACGTCATTAATCGCGGGCACTATTGAGGCTGCTGCTGAAGCCCCTCGCTGATTCCTACCCATTGCAGTCCGCCGTCGTCGCTTCGAAATACGCCCGAATTCGTCCCTGCATAGAGAACGCCCCCGTCACCGGCCGCTAAGGCTTGAATGGACATTTCGGTCAAACCCTTATTGACAGGCACCCACTGTTCGCCTTGATTCTGGGTTTTATAAATACCGCGCCCCGTGCCCACGTACAGGCCACTTTCAAGAAGCAGAATGCCGCGGATCGAGTCGTTGGGAAGCGCGCGACTGATCGGCCGCCACGTCGCGCCTCCGTCGCCGCTGCGAAAAACACCGCCGTCGAACGTCCCGGCATAGAGAGCGCGGTCGCGATCGATGGCCAGCACGCGAATAAAATTTTCACGTAGGCCTTCATGATCAATCAGGCCGTGGGTGACGCGTTGCCATTCAAGTGCATGCGGCGCATAGCGCAGGATGCCTTTTCCCGATGTCCCCACATAGAGAGTCCGGTCGGGCGCCATCGCTATCGCATGCACCAGCACATCGTCCAACCCCTTGGTGACCACCGTCCACTCGCCCGCGCCATCAGGTCGACGATACAGGCCATCCCCTGTGCCTGCGAAGACGGCCCCCTGCTGGATAAGGAGCGCCTTTACTTCTAAACGCTTCAGACCCTCGTTGAATTTTTCCCAGCTCTTCCCCCCATCTTTCGTACGAAAGATCCCGCCGCGAAATGTGCCCGCATAGATGGTGCCGTCCTGCGCCGCCGCTAACGATAAAATAAACGGGTCGCTCAGACCGGCATTGGCCGATGTCCATGACTGTCCACGATCGTCGCTGCGAAACACACCCAGGCCGAACGATCCTGCGTAGATGGTCTTCGTGCCCACGGTGGCAATCGCTTGAACGCTGGGTGCCATGCCCGCTCCTGGAAAGCCTTGAGGGACCTGGGCCTTGGCCGTTGCGAAGACAACTACGGTGAACAGACACAGAAGGGCAAGAACCACACCGGTGAAGCGTTGAAGACGTGAACTTGGAGAGTGGAGAGATCTCATCATGTGCCGTGTGGATTCGTCTTGTCACCGCACCCGATGACCGGCCGTACCGACGGGGGTGATGCCTTTGAGGTTCATCCCCGGCTCGTTCTGATTCTGACTCGGCTGCTTCCCGAAGAATCGCGCGCCCCAGATACCGATTTCATACAAAATGATAAGAGGCACGGCCATGAGCAACATGGTAAAGAGGGTCGCGTCCGGCGTGATAATCGCGGAAAGGATGAGTGCTACCATAATCGCGTGCTTGCGGTAAGACGCAAGCACGCGACTGGAAAGCACCCCGATCCGAGCCAGAAGAGTCAGCGCCAGCGGCAACTCGAACGCAAATCCGAAGACGAGCAGAAACTTCACATTGAAATCGATATAAGTCCCCACCGCAAGTTGGGGGGTCAATTCCCGATCCATCCCGAAGCTGACGAAGAAGTGAATGACAAGGGGAAGAATCACGAGATTGCAAAACACGAGGCCGAGCGCAAAAAACCCCGCCGCTAAGGCGAACAGCGGAATGGCCCATCGCTGCTCTTTCGGCAACAAGGCCGGCTCGACAAATTTCCAGCATTGATAGAGGATGACCGGCATACTCAGGATGACGCCCGCCAACAGCGATACCTTGAGCGAGGCAAATAAGGCCTCCGTCGGTCCGTAAAAGATCAGATCATCTTGGAACGGACGCTTCAACCATGCGACGAGATCGGGCGCATAGGCGAACGTCAGTACAAACGACGCCAACAACGTGATGCCGATCACGATGAGGCGTCGCTTGACGGCAGAGATGTGACGTGCGAGCGGTGGGAGAATGCCGGCCATGACGTTACAACGCGCGATCAGTGCGAGGGTGAAGACTCCTTCCCATCGCCGTAGAGCCGAATGAGTTCGGCCATTTTGTCTTTTTTGGCCAATTTTTCTTTTTGCATCTGCTTCTTCAGCAGTTCTTCGTGCGGCGTCAAGACGTGCCGCCTCTGCAGCTCTTCTAATTCCACATCCAATCGATGATGAGTCTCCTCCAATTGTCTGAATTCCAAACTGGAGGTCCGCAGCAATCCGGCAATGTGATCAACGGTCATCATAGGTTCCCCTCCTAGATGAGCGACGGATTGCCGAGCATTCCCGACGATTCCATCGCTGTGGTTGTATACCCACCTTGCCCCTTCTTCGACAGCTCCGCTTCCATTAACACGGCATCCTCAATCGGATTCGTATAGTACTTGGCTCGCATCCCAGTTCGAACAAACCCCGCGCGTTCATAGAGCGTAACCGCGGAATCGTTGGACGCGCGCACCTCGAGCAGGGCACGACGCGCCCCCTCTTCAATACCCGTCGAGAGCGCCTTTAGCAAAAGGGCGTGTCCGATGCCGCGACGGCGAACGTGCGGCTCTACCGCCACATTCATCATTCTGAGTTCTTCAAACACGACCCAGAAACACACGTACCCGACAACCTCAGGAAGTGGCTCGCCCGTATGTCCTGAACGGTCCGCCTGCGCAACGAAGAAACGAGAGAATGGATTATCGGTCAATTCCACCTCGAACATTCGACGCGTCCACGGCGCTGAAAAGGATGCAGCTTCAATGCGCAGGATGGCGTCCAAATGCTGGATCGTTGCCGACACGAGCGTGAGCGATCCGAGTTCGTAAGACGGCGTCGTATCCATCGCTATTTGATAGGAGCGAGACGTCGTTCCATCATGAGTTCTGCTTCAGCGCGCTGGACATAGCGCGGAGACAATCCAAAGCCCGCAATATCATTCTTGCGAATTTTCTCGTTACCCGCCAATCCAACACTCACCGCAGAGGCAGCCATCATATCTGCGTCGGCTTCTTGTACCGTCTTGCCGGATATGCTGAGCATGCGGCGTAGCTCCTCACGGTTTGCCTGCCAGCCCTCGCCGTACACCATGGTCGGTTCCGTCAGAGCCTCCGCAAGCTTGCATAAGGGTCCGACTTGGGCTTCACCAATCTGCATCAAACCGGATTCCTTCCACTCGTAGAACGCCCAGTACACTTCGCCGGTGCGAGCTTTGAGAATAGGACAGAGCCTCATGGGGGACGACCGAACATTCCACGCCATCGCCTCTAAGGTCGGCACGGCCGCCAATGGCATTCCGGTGACCATTCTAAATCCCATCATAGTCGCCAGCCCGACCCGCAGTCCAGTAAAAGAACCGGGTCCAATGGAAACCGCAAGTCCTTGAATATCCGATAATTCATGCCCCGCGGTTCGCAAAACTTTATCGATGGTGGGGATTAAATGCTTACCATGATGCCCCGCTGTATGGAGGTCGCATCGCGCAAGCAATATGAGCCCGTCCATCAAGGCGACGCTCTGACATCCCGTCGCCGTTTCCACCGCCAACAGCTTCATCCCATTCCATCCCTTCGATAAGGACCTATGGTGATTTGAAGCTCTTCCGGTTTCAGTGGCAGGTTCGGTGAGATTTCTCGAAAGCTAAGTTGCAAAGTGCTCTGACCTTCGGGATCTTCCGCATGTATGACGAAGGGCTTCAGCGTACTGCCGTCAGACGAGAGATCCGTTCGAACGACACTCCCGCCGTCGGGAAAAAGATTCACCGGCCTAAAATCTTCAAACCGCACTGTCGACTCGATGTCACCGGCTAGAGTCAGTCGATCCTCTTGCACAACTTGCAATGAGCGTCGATCAAACCAGATCCGTCGATAGGGCTGCTCCGATCCGCGCAGTCCAGAAATCGGCGCAAAGACCTCCAGACGGTACCGGTCGCCCTCATCATGGAGAACGACCCGCTCCTCCTTCGCAATCGCCGGCGTGCCGATGATCCCGGTCATCGCCATGAGGCTCAATCGGAAGGGGCGTGCCGTTTTTTCGGTTCGATTCAAGTCGGTGATCGTCCCTGTGAGAACCTTCCCCGTCACCAGCCGTAAGGTGTAGCGCTCCTCCCCTACGACCAATTCAAACAGTCGCAGGCCCAGGCGATTGAACCCGCGAAGGCGCAACGCATCCGGCCGGTGATAGACGACCGCGCCTTCCACTTGCTGAGTTCCAGGAATGCCCGGCCCCTGGATTTGGGCGCGAAAGAGACCTTTCAGGGTCTGAACCTCGGCTTCCCTTTGTTGGAGGAGGCCAACCAAGCGTTCGATCGTGGCGTCTTGCAGCGGAATCTCCGTCACCGGCCCGACGGGCTTGACTCCAAAGGCGCACCCGGAAATCAGGGCGCACGACAGCATGACACCGACGACAAATCGGCGACCTCTTATTGTAAATAAGACACCGTGCATTTCATCTATCCCAATAAGATATCCAACGCCTCGCCTACTTCATGAACGCCGATTAGCTCGATGCCCTCGACCGGGTCGAGCTTCGCGAGATTACGCGCCGGTAAGATGCACCGACGGAATCCCATCTTGGCGGCTTCCCGCACACGTAATTCGGCTTGGCTGATTGCGCGCACTTCTCCACCGAGTCCCATCTCCCCCAATACGACCGTACCGTGGTCAATAGGGGCCTCGCGCAGGCTGGACGTCACCGCCGCGACAATTCCCAAGTCGATGGCGGGTTCATCGACCTGCATCCCTCCGATGACGTTCACATAGACGTCTTGCCCCGATAAATGGAGTCCTAAACGTTTCTCCATCACGGCGAGTAGAAGCGATACGCGGTTGATTTCCACCCCATTCGCCATCCGTTTGGGCATCGCATAACCGGTCGATGAGACCAACGCCTGAAGTTCTACCAAGATCGGCCGTGTCCCTTCCACGCTCGACACAACGACGGAACCCGTGCTCTTGGCGGGACGCTCGGCCAAGAATAATTCGGACGGATTTCCGACTTCCTCCAAGCCGACATCTTTCATCTCGAACACGCCGATCTCATTAGTAGAACCGAAGCGGTTTTTCACCGCGCGCAGAATGCGGTAGCTATGTCCCTTGTCTCCTTCGAAATACAGGACGGTATCGACAATGTGCTCGAGCAAACGCGGGCCGGCGATAGCGCCCTCTTTCGTGACGTGACCAATAAGAAACACCGGTACGCCGCTGCGCTTCGCAAAGCCCATCAAATGGCCGGCGACTTCCTGCACTTGGCTGATGCTCCCCGGAGCAGAAGTGATTTGGTCGGTGTAGACGGTTTGAACGGAATCGACGACCACCGCAGCCGGCTGCATGTCTTGAATGACTTTTAGAATTTCTTCCAACGACGTTTCGGCCAAGATGTACAGGGCCGGTGCGTTGACCCCCAACCGTTCGCCGCGCATTTTTATCTGTTGAGGAGATTCTTCACCAGAGATGTAGAGGACGATTTCGTTGCCTGTGATGAGACGAGGTAGGGCTTGCAGGAGGAGTGTGGTTTTGCCGATCCCTGGATCGCCGCCGATCAGGATCATGGACCCGGGAACGACACCGCCGCCGAGGACGCGGTCGAACTCCCCTATGCCGGTTCGCCGGCGATGCTCGCCGATGACTTCGATATCCGCAATCCGGGTGGCTTGCGAGGGGGGCAGCTTGAGAATCGGAGAACGCGCGCGGCTCGAAGAAGCCAGGCGTTCTTCCTTCATACTGTTCCAGCCTCCACAGTCGGGACAACGCCCGAGCCATCGAGGAGACTGATGCCCACACGCCTGGCAAAGGAAACTCGTTTTGGCCCGCATCAGCCGGAGCCCTTCGTTACAACATCGTCTCCCTCATCCTAAAGGAAGTTCCCTCAAAATTCAAAAGAAAGCCGTCTAAGAGACAGCGGGTTTTGCTGTCACAGCCTTTTCTTTCGTACCTCTTTCCAAGTTGAGGCGAGTTGGGCTTTTTTCGGCAGTACCCCCCGTTCTGTGGCCGGGACAATCACGACATCCAATCGCTGGGCGACCAGCACATCGGCAAAGCCCTTTGTGCGCCCGATTCCAGCTTTGAGATTATCCCATCCCTGTGCGCGGAACTCGTCAATCTTGGACGTCAAGGCTTCTTCCTTGTCAGGAACGAATACAATAGGGCCCGGAGGAAACCGATGCTCCCGCAACCAGTGCCGTGTGGTGTCCGAGTCCGCTGCTTCACTCTGGCTTCGGGCGATATAAAGGACGTTAAAGTAAAACTCGGTCAACCGATTGAGTTCGTCCGCGGCGTCAGGGATAGGTGTCGGCGATAACGGCAAGGTTTTGTCACCGGCAAGTGATGAAAGCGGAACGAGCGGCGCGCCGGCATCTTCGATCAACGCCGCCATCTCTACCAACAGAATAGGCCGGCGGCGCTCCCATGAAAAGAGTGTAGCGGTCCCCTCTGCCGTCGTGACACGAGGACTGTCGGCAAGCCGAACCGTCAGAGGGAGATTTCCGCGCATCCGAGGCGTATATTCGAGAAAGCCGCGACCGTCTCCACCGGTCATCGAGGTCCCAACCTTTTTCCCGCCGACAAGAAATTCAATCTGCTCTCCGCCGACCCCCGTCTTCGTGAGAAGGTTGTCCCGAGTCAACCGACCCTCGAGTTTCACGGCTCGGTCGGGAACGGTGAGCGAGTCGGGGACGGAGAGCTTTGCATGGATCTTATCAGCGGCGAAAACCGGACATGCCAAGAGGGCAAGAAGGAAAAGCCACGCCAGATGGAAACAGGCGGGGCGGACAATACGAGCCCTAGGTTCGCCGACGCTCGACCTCGGCGAACACGGTATCCAAAATATCCAGCGCCACATCGGCATCACGTTTTGTAATGATCAAGGGCGGAACGATCCGGACGACATTCTGTCCGCATCCTAACAGCAGCAGTCCTTTTTGAAAACAACGTTGAATGATCGCATTACGCTCGGGAATGGCCATTTCCTTCGTGTCCCGGTTTCGCACACATTCGATCCCGATCATCAGACCTTTCCCGCGGACATCCCCGATTAAGCGATGCCGCGATTTCATCTGGGCCAATTCCTCCATTAGATACGTGCCCACGGAGGCCGCATTCGCAATCAATTGCTCTTTCAACAATGCAATCGTAGCGAGCGCCGCTTCGCATGCGACGGGATTCCCACCAAAAGTATTCGCATGGGAGCCGCCTGGCCAATTCATGACCTGAGCAGACGCAACAGTGGCCCCCATAGGCAGGCCGGATGCAATCCCTTTCCCGATCGTGACGATATCCGGCTGAATCTTCCAGTGTTCGACGGCAAACATGGTTCCGGTCCGCCCCATGCCCGTTTGCACTTCATCGACGATCAGGAGAATGCCAAACTCTTTCGCCAACGCGGCGAGCTGCGGAAGAAATTCTGGCGGCGGTACGATGACACCCCCTTCTCCCTGTATAGGCTCCACGACGATCGCCGCGACGTCTTCAGGAGGGACAGTGGTATTGAAGACATCGCGAATAGCCCGCACGCACTCCATCCCGCAGGTGGGATAGTCACGGCCATACGGACATCGATAACAATTCGGATAGGGCACATGCGTGACGCCAGGCACCAGAGGAGCGAAGTGCCGACGCTGCACCGCTTTACTCCCGGTCAACGACAAGGCCCCCATGGTGCGCCCATGAAACGCACCCTGAAAGGCGATCATGAGTGGGCGCCTCGTGCGATAGCGCGCCAACTTAAAGGCCGCCTCTACCGCCTCTGCTCCGGAGTTACTGAAAAACGTTCGAGCAGGCCGCTTAACCGGCGCGATGCGCCCGAGTGTTTCTCCCAAAGAGATCTGGGACGGATAATAGAAGTCCGTTCCCGACATGTGGATAAAACGCGCGATTTGATTGCGCACGGCCTGCAAGACTTTGGGATGAGCATGTCCCGTCGCGACGACGGCAATACCGGCGGTGAAATCGAGATAGCGGTTGCCGTCGACGTCTTCGACCACGGCGCCCCGCGCCTGTTGAACGACGAGGGGATAAATACGGGTAGCAGATTGAGAGAGGATCTTCTCGTCTCGCCGAACCCACGCTCGAGCGCGAGGACCCGGAGGATGAGTGCGGATAGCCGGCGCGTTCTGTGTATGAGGCAACCGTTTTTGCTTCGGCAATCGCTTGGCCACAGCGGGCACCTCTTTACAAGACTGCGAAACTGATGCGCGACGGCGAACGATGAAAGAGTGTGGACCGGACGGGCTTACAAAGCGTGGTGAATCGACGAGACGAGCGCAATCGGGATTATCGTGCCTTCAGAGCAGCAATAATCTCATCCGCATGGCCGTCGACTTTGACTTTACGAAAGACCGCCTGGACGACGCCGGTGCGATCGATGACAAACGTACTGCGTTCGATCCCCCAATATTTCTTCCCGTACATATTCTTGAGTTTGTAGGTCCCGTAGGCTTTGGAAACGGCGGCGTCTTCATCGCTGAGCAGTGAAAAGGGCAACCGATATTTATCGATGAACTTTTGGTGGGACACGGCGCCGTCAAGACTGACACCCAACACGACTGCGCCTAGCTTGGTCATCTCGGCCGACGTGTCGCGAAGATCGCACGACTCTTTCGTACAGCCGGGCGTATCGTCTTTGGGATAAAAATACAGGACGACGTGCTTGCCTTTCAGGCTTTTGAGCGCCACGTTCTTACCCGACTGATCCGGCAGAGAAAACGCTGGTGCCTTCTCGCCAACCGTCACTGTCGCCGCTTCGGTCATTAGATCCTCACAGGGTGTGGCCAGAGGATCGCTATCTTCTCGGCCCACTGCCCATTCCAGGCCGTTGATTCGAATAATTTGGGTCCTTCTGCTGCTTTTGGATATTGGCGTCCGGAGAACCGTACGCACGCAAGGCGGGCGAGTCCCAAATCACTTTATCCCCAGGCGCCAGGTTCGCCGCCTCAATGAAATGTTCACGCGCTTGATCGCTTTCCCCCAGCGCGAAGAGCGCCAATCCAAGGTTATAGTGAGCCTCCGCAGCATTCGGGGCTCCGGTCGCTACCTGCTCAAAATGGCCTTTGGCTTGATCAAATTGCCGACTCTGGTATTCCTGAATCCCTTGCGCGTTGACCTGGATCAAGTCCTGAGAGATGTTCGGTTGGAGCGCCAGCGGCACGCGGGGTTTGGGCTTGGACGCGCATCCCGCGATCCAGACGGCCGACATGAGAACAAGGATGCATGCGAGGGTCTTCATAGGTTGCCTATCATGATTTGTGTCGACGTTGTTCTTCTTCCCTGAATTTCCGGTATAGAACCTCCCATTCGGAGGTTCCTTCAATCGGAGGTCGTGCATACGTGCCTAATCGCGCGCGAACAACGCGATCGATGGCCGACTCTTCCGCTAATTCTGCTGCGAGAACACGCTTGATTTCGCGGAGCGCCTGTACGTCGTCACCTTTGAAATGTCCGGCCGGAGTTTTTTTCACACACGTGAGAATTACGTGCGACAAGTGACTTATTTTGTCGTCGCTCAGCATGGTTGCCTCGAACAATCACCGGTGTCGAATGACCTTATAGAATCACTCCGCGTTCCCGCACCAGTTTAGTTTTTATCATTGTGAACATTTTCTGATAATCGACGCCACCTCGCTCGATTTCGGCGTCATATTGCTTCATGAGAGTCCGGACCTCTGCGTTCAGACGATCTTCAACCGAGAGTTCTTCTGTGATCCCCACCTCCAACGCGCCGACGAGCGCATGCTTGGAACCGACAATTTCCACGTATCCCCTTTCGTGGAGATGAGTCACCAGCGATTCCGCAAGATGATGGACGCGTTCCTTTGACAATTTCATGCCGATTTTCAGCTACGCCTTTTCGATACGAATGCGGGTCGCGTCCATGGCCTGCCGCAATTGAGTCGCATCCCCAAGAATGCGGCCGATGACATTCACGCGGTCAGCCGGCACCGGATCAGGTCCCATGCTCATCGGTGTTCGACCGAAAAAAATAGCGATGACCTGACCTGCACCCCACACGGCGATATCCCCGACCTTCACCTGCGTAGTCGCAACTTCACGATGATCCTTCACGCCGGCCAGTTTGAAGTAAAACTCCTCACCCCACGTATTAATCGAGGCTTCAATCGGCAAGGAGGCATACACTTCGTCGGCCGTCTTGTTGGATTTGATCTCCGCTTCAAGAGAGATTCCCGAAACGGACAGTCGGATTTTACGCGCAGGGCTGACGATCATAATGAACGATGCACGATGGGTAGTCGCTCGGAATTTAGCTTGTTTCCTTTTTGAAAGCAAGACTACAATCCGCCGATGAGCCGACAGACAAGAGCTGAACACGTACGCCGGACATCGGCAGCGTACACACTCATCGATCATTGACCCTGGGCTGCATAAATTCTTTTTGCATGTCGACGCGTCGTCAACCGCACTCCACCAGCCGCTGGCACGGCGTCGGCCTTACCGACCAGGGACTCGTTCGCGCGTCGAATCAAGATGCCTTTGCCGTCATGAACGACCGCGAGACGTGGATCGTTGCAGACGGCATGGGGGGGCGGGCCGGCGGCGATGTGGCGAGCCGCGTTACAGTCGATCTGCTCGTCACAGAACTGTCATGTTCGTTCGACGCCTCCTCTGATGAAGAGGTATCGGATATTCAACGTCGATCCGATCTGCTATATCGAGCGACCCACAAGGCGAACCAGTCTGTCCGAGACGAAGTTCGACGGCGTCCAGACTTGTACGGCATGGGGACGACCCTCGTCATTCTGTCCATCGTTGCGACGCCTCAACCGTCGGCCGTCCTCGCCCACGTCGGGGATAGCCGAGCGTATTGTTTGCGAAACGGTATACTGACGCAGATCACTCGGGATCATTCATTCGTAGAAGAGGCCGTCCAAGGCGGAACGTTGACACCGTTAGAGGCGAGCAGTCATCCGATGCGACACGTATTGACGCGGGCCGTCGGTGCGGAATCTCATGTCGAGGCAGAAATCACCGTGCATCCGCTCTCCCCAGACGACCTCCTCCTCCTCTGTACCGATGGCTTGACGAAAATGATCGACGATCAAGACATCCGGCGTATCCTGCTTCAACCGGCGACGTCTCTTCTGGACATAGCCCAGGCGCTCATCAAGGAAGCCAATGTCCGCGGCGGCGCGGACAATACTACTGTCGTCCTGGCAAGAAATGAATTGACAACATCCCGCCAAGAACGGTAGCTTCCCACCCGATCTTTCGTGGGGGTTCATGACCGTATTTTTTCATCGTACGATTACCACTATACTCGTACTGAGTCTAAGCTACCTCTCTTTGACTCACGCGACCGACGAGCTTCCGGGCCCCTCTTCCACGCCGGTTCTACATATTGCGGGACTGGCCGGGGAATGGGAGATACAGGAAGAAGACAAATCGTATACGGTGACGCTGGACAACGAAGGCACCGGTCCGTATACCTGGCAAGGGGGCCGTATCGTTACGATAGAATTTTCAGATCGCAAGTGGATGGGAACGTGGCAGCAAACCGGGAACGACCGCGAGGGCGGCTTTGAATTATTGCTGTCCGAAAATAATATGGAAGCAAAAGGTGTGTGGTGGTACACACGCGTGGGTGACCGAAAGAATATCCCTCCCAGACAATGGGGCGGGAGCTACGTGTGGAAGCGTCTAAGTTCTCTTTCGTCCCCTTCGGAGCCGAATCCTTTACCGAACGCCAATCAGCCATAATCGCAGCGAGCGTCGTTTCGCACCGGCGACTGATGCATACGTCTCAGGGTTTAAAGACGACTCGTTGGAATCAATGATCAATTGTCAGGAGGATCCATGCGCACGATCATGACCGTGTTATTCCTTGCCTCGATGACGGGCCCTGTTTTCGCCGCAGGGAGTCACGATCATCATACTGTTCCGACACTGGAGGGTCAGACCACGACAACTGTCACCGTGCAAGGGAATACGGTCACGCTCACGTTCGGGCCGATCGACCTGCCCACCGCTCATGATGGTGATTTGGCCGCCAGCATGCCGAAGCATGTCTTCGAGTTGCCGAAAGACATGTACCTCGTCGGGTACAAATCGGCGGTCTTTACAAAAGAAGGCAAGCCGTTACCGCAGAACTACCTGCATCACATTTTGATGCTGAATAACGACAAAGAAAGTGTCTCCTGTCCAGGGGAACCTCTCTTTTTCGCCGGCGCAGGATTGGAGATGACCGAAGCGCGTTTCCCTCAAGGGTACGGGGTGAAGCTCGAGAAAGGAAAGAAGCTCATGTCGGTGGTCGCTTTTTATCATAAGGCGCCTCCGACGAAAGATGTAATGGCCACCTTTACGATGGAAATAGCGCCCGAGGGCATGCCCATTAAAGAAATGGACGTGTATCAGGTGGGCGTCAATATTGTGTGCTACAGCAAGTTCGGCGAGCGTGGCAAGGATCAGACAGATGAGGGTATTGAAATCAAATCGGGCGTGCAAGTCCTCTCAGCTCCGGTGAAGTTTCGAATGGACGGATGCGTAAAGTTTGCCTACCCGCATGGTCACGACGAACTGTTGTTAATCGCCCTCGACGATAAAACATCCGCACGCACGCTGCTGCGCACGGTCCCCGATGTGGCCCAAGATGGAACGTTCCTGGCGTTTCAACCCCATCAAGTCTATGGGGACGCACAAGGCTTCCCTATTATTAAAAATCATATGTACGAAATGACTATGGTGTACCATCATCCACTTCAGTTCTCTGAGAATCAGCATGGTATGGGCAACTATTTGCTCTACATGACTCCTGGTGCTTGTCCGTCGGAACATGCCGCCGCAGCCCACTAAGCTCTCGTTTAACATCCTCCGCTCAATTTTGAACACCTACGTATTAATTTAATCCTGCATTCCTTTGCCTAGATCAAATAATATTTAGCATACAATCGGTTACGATACTCTCTTCCTCCTTCGCTAAGTCCAAAGTCTAATTGACTGCCACCAGCCGATATGGCAGCTTACATCCTAATTTCTCTATTACAAGCAGGAACTGAGTCACTGGAGGGCCGCTGCTGGCTCTACTGGAGGGGCCTGATCGGCACTAGATGGAATCCTTAGGCTACATCGACCTGTCAATGGCCCCCTTGACTCAGCCCCCGCAGACATTGCGTCCGTCACCGCGTGCATTCAACCATCCATCCAATCTTCAAAGGTCTCTATTTCTTTCCACAGCAATCGTGCCGAAGCCGAGTTGGGGGAGCGGCTTCGATGCCCCATGACGCCGTTACGGTCCTGCTTGTAAGTGAACAAGCGGAAGAGATCAAACTTATTACGAAAAGCCTACGCTCCTTTTATCCGGGATGTCGAGTCGAAGTCGTCTATTCGTCTGAAGAGGCCTTTGAGTGGGCGCCGAAGCAGGATTGGCACGTCATCATCATCGATGAATCGCTGTTCGACACTCGCGTCGTCGAGGTGCTGCAAGAAGTCAGACATCGCGCTCCACGTTCAGCCATCCTTATAGCTGCGTCTCGACAAGATAGCGGGGTCGCGCTGCAACTCATGCAGCAAGGGGCGGATTATTCCTTATTCAAAAATACCCCTGCGTTTTCAACAGATCTGCCGATCGTGACCCGCGAGATATTAGAAAAACGGGACTTACGAGCGCGTTTGGACCTCTCTCAAAATCGCTATTATCGACTCATCGATAATCTGGCGGACATGGCATACGAGTTAGATGCAGAAGGACGTTTTCTCTATGTCAGTCCGGCCGTGCGGGGCCTCGTGCATTACGATCCACAAGAACTGATCGGTCTGCATTATTCAACACTGATTCCTCCGGAGGATCGAGACAGTGCGAACCGGCGTTTCAATGAGCGCCGATCCGAAAGCCGAGCAACACGCCGACTCAAGCTGCGCCTCAGAGAGAAAGATCCGAGGCTTCCTCCTGTGGAAGTGGAGATCAATGCCACGGCTTTATACGATCGACACCAGCACTATGCCGGAACAGTCGGTATCGTCAAACCCGTCTTAACGCAACCGCACCTCACTCTACTTCAACGCTTGTCCGATCTTCCTACGCCGTTGACAAACATTTTGACCAATACGCAACAGTTGCTGCAAACGGTTCACCAACTGTGTGATCAAGTCGGTCTATCGACGACTCGCCCTGGTTCCCCGGATGAAGATTCGGTTAAAGCTCCAGCTCCCGACTTTGTAGAAAGAGCCGATCCATCCGATGCGGTTCCTCCACCCCACTTGGAGGAGCGTCGACGGTCTCCTCGCATCGACATTCAAATGGACATACACGCAAGGGTCAATGGGACAAGTTGGGAGGGAACCGCGCTTAACATCAGTCAAGGCGGCATCTATCTACTTCTCAAAGGCGATGTCTCAGCTAATCAAGATCAAATGACACGGCTCGGTTTTGGCAGCGAGGTGGGAGTGTTAGAAATTCCAGGGGTAGTGCGCCACATTCGAAGAGGCGATACTTCGATATCCGGCGCCGAAACCGTTTTGACAGGCCTCGCGATTCAGTTCTCTCCTCTTGAAGAGGTGAAAGAGAGAATTCTGCATTCGCTGATCGATGGACTTCGCACCCAGTCGCTCTCAATGAGCGTGACGGCCTTATTGTTTCCCCCTGCGCCTCCACAACCGAGCGACTCGGCTTCCATGCCTTTGGAGTCGGAAAGAAGTGCGGAGGCAACCAGTGTCCAAGCCCATGAGCGCCGCCGCGCCGCTCGCATCGCGCTCGCCGGGCCGGTTCAGATCGATCTGCCTCCTGAGATCATTCCCGGCGAACCATCGCTCGTGAATCTCAGCACGACCGGCGCGTGCATTCGCCTGCAGTCTTCGACGGATCTTCTGAGCCGCCGACTATCTCTGCGGTTCACGTCCCCCTCCATACCGCGCGGCGTCACCAAATCTTCTTCCGAGCAGGTCGAATATCGTTTGATGGGAATGGTTGTCTGGATGGCGCCCGATCGTGTCGACACATCACCCATTTCTTCCCCCGACTCTGCCCCAATCCGTATAGGGATTCGTTTTATCAACGACCCCATAGAGGAAATGACGCTAACGGCGCTTGTCCATCGATATTTGAGCGTTGATCGAACTCAGCCCGATCCTGACCGATCGGTCGTTTCGACCGAGTTTGTGCAGTGCTTTAACGATCATGGTCAGCGGTTAGCCGTTTGTCACGATCATAGGGCGCCGGCTATGCCGTCGGATGCTCCACTCGTCATTCTCGCGCCGGGGTATGGACGCACCAAAAAGGATTATATCGATCTGGCCTATTATTTTGCATGTAACGATTGCCATGTTGTGCGCTACGACCATAGCGCTCACGTGGGCGAAAGCGAAGGCGGGATGGTGCAAACGACGCTGACCGGCATGGACGAAGACATACTCGCGATCATCGAGTACGTCATTCATCGCTGGCCCACGAACCCTCTTATTCTGTTGGCCAGTGATGTGACGGGGCGGGTTGTGCTCAAACATGCCGCCCACCATCCCTCGGTGAGGCTCCTCCTGCTGTTCGCACCTGTCCTTGATCTGCAGTACACCCTGATGACGGTTCACAAGGACGATCTGATCGCGGCCTCGCTTCGCGGCAAACACTTCGGGATTAGCAATATTTTAGGGTTCAATATCGACGCCGATGCCTGGATCACCGACGCCATTCAGGGACAATATGCCGACTTTACATCGACACGGGACGATTTGGTCGGCATTCGCGTGCCGGTGCTGGTCTATTCATCAGAGCTTGATCCCTGGGTGCGTCCTAATTTGTCTGCACAGCTCCGGTCGGTGGTGGTCGAGAGCGAGCTGGAATGGCACGAATCTTCCCATGCGCATCATGGCTTCGTAGATCGTGAGCACGCTGAACCCGTCTTTCGGCAAATCGTGTCACAGACCTTCACACGATTAAATCCCTTGGTTCACATTGAGGTTTGCGAACCCGTGGATCGGGATCTCATCCGCCAAGCGCACCTCGAACGCGAGCGAGCTCGTCTCCATCATCAGATGGACAAGAGCGCGACTGTGGAATTTTGGCGAGACTATCTGGACCGATCCCATTCACTAGTAAATTTTTCAGAGTATTGGCATTTACTGGATCATATCCATCGATTGCTCGGCCCCCTGGATAACACGATGCGGGTTCTAGATGCAGGATGCGGTAACGGCAACTTCGGCATGTTTCTTCTCATCGCGGCATCGTTCCATCACGATCACATGGGTGGCCGCCAGCGGCTGAATTATCTCGGTCTCGATCTCGTGTCCAACGGTCTGATCCAGGCCAAATCGAATCTGATACGTGTCGCCGCAGAATTGCGCGGAAAGTTTGCCACGTCAGCACGTCAATCCATCATGAATGCCGGATTGATGTGCGTAGATCTAAACGCCCCCCTCCCCTTTCACGACGAACAATTCGACCGCGTAGTCTGCAATCTAGTTATTGGGTACCTCCGCGACCCCATTTTCACGCTTCGCGAACTGGTGCGCATCCTCAGTCCACACGGCAAACTCATTGTCACCTCTTTTAAGCCTCAGGCGGACCTCTCGCAAATTTATCGGAAGTTTCTCTCACTCGCGCAGAATGACCTAGAAAAAATCCAGGCCAAAGCCACCGTGGAAGCGGCGGGGACGATTACGCATGGCACCCAAGAGAGCGCCTTTCGATTTTTCGAGCAACAGGAACTAGCAATGCTCCTTAGATCGACCGGGGCGTCGCAACCACGCATTTACTCCACCTTTGCCAATCAGGCCTATATTGCCGTCGCAGAAAAATCTCCTTCCTCCGCCGAATAGACCTTTTAGATCGATGTCTTCCGATTGACCCCCGTCCAAACAGCTCTGGCACTGAGATTTATCGTATTCCACCTTCCACAGTCTGAAGACTGGGCCCCTTGACGAAAGATGCTGCAGTTTCCGCGTCTCTGCCTCCTCGAACCCCTGCTCCATCTACTTTTGGGTACCACTTTTATAGATAGACGCTATACTTACTGAAGCTTTTCACCTTCATGCAAGGTGTGCGTGATTTCATCTACTCAAAACACATGGAATCCTAAGTCTTTGATCACGAAAGGAATAGCCCTTTCGCTTGTCTTTCTCCTGTATCTGGTGCTGCTGGTGGTGACTCGTCTGTTCATCGGTACACCGCATTATGAGCTCGCTGCGGTGCTATTGGGGACCAGTATGATCTTTGCGGCTGTACTGGCAACTATACAAAAACATATGGAAACGATGGTGGGAAAAGCCCTGTTTAAAGAAACATACGAAGCGTATGAGACACTGACAGAATTTAGTCGAGCCATGGTGTCCATTCTAGATCTGCCTGCCTTGACTCACATGATTCTGTCTACGTTAAGTCGGGTCTTAAATATAGAAACCGTCTCTTTGTTCCTTTTGGATAGTGAAAAAGACGTGTACGCGCTCGCTTCTGCAAAAGGAACGGGGATCGAGCGACTCGAATCCATCCGGTTTTCAGCGGCCGAAGGGCTTCCTCACTATCTGAGATGCTCACAAACGCTCTTAGTTCAAGAAGACTTTCGGCGCATTCAACACCCTGACCGATCCATTCTTCCCGCCCTGCACGCGATGACGTCCGTCGTCTGTCTCCCGCTCATCAATAAGGATCGTCTGATCGGATTTATCAATTTGGGACCACGCACCGACCAACAAGTCTATTCACAAAATGAGCTGCACCTCCTCACGACGCTGGCTCAGAATGCCGCGGTGGCTCTCGATAACGCCATGTTGTACACCGATCTCAAGCGCTCTCAAATTTTGATGCGTCGAACGGATCGGCTTCGCTCACTCGAGACCATCGCCGGGGGATTTGCTCATGAAATCCGCAATCCCTTGACCTCGATTAAAACGTTCGTGCAGTTGGCACCGGGACGTCGCGACGACGCCGAGTTCATCGACCGCTTTAGCGAAGTGGTGATCGAAGATGTGTATCGAATCGAACGACTCATTCATGAGATTCTCGATTACGCGCGCTATCGCGAGCCGAAGTTCATCGAGGAGAATCTCAACGACATCGTCGCCTCCTGTCTGTACTTTATCGAAGTGAAGGCATCGAGCAAATTCATCGCCATCGAAAAACACCTCACGCCTGACCTCCCTATGGCGAGGCTGGACCGCCAGCAGATTAAGCAAGTCCTCCTCAATCTTCTCCTCAACGCCATGGATGCGATGAGCGAGAATGGGGGCCAGCTCTCCGTGAAAACACATCGACGGAACAAGGTCGACGGCGCATGGATCCAAATCGAGATCGCGGATACGGGCGTCGGCATCTCACCCGCCAACTTGGAACATATCTTCGATCCGTTCTACACCACCAAGCATGAAAGCATCGAACGAGAAGGAACGGGACTTGGGCTGACCATCGTCCACCAAATCGTTCAAGAACATCATGGGTATATCGAGGTCGAAAGCAAGGTCGGCCTCGGCACCACTTTTTATATCAATCTGCGTACTAATCCAGCAGCAATCGAATCTGAAAAGGAAGCACAGGCCTATGAAAAAACGAGTCCTGCTCATTGATGATGAGGTCGGCATCCGGACCTCCCTTAAAATGGTCCTTGAGCCGACCTACGAGGTAATTTGCGCACAGGACGGCGAGGAAGGGTTAACCCAATTTCGGTCGACAAGCCCGGATCTAGTTCTCCTCGACATTCTCCTCCCCGGTATCGACGGTCTAGCCGTGCTCCGAACCATTCGAACGGAAGATACCCGCATCGCTGTCATCATGTTGACGGCAAGTACAACCGTCAAAACGGCCGTCGAGGCAATGAGAATGGGCGCCGCCGATTACATCCCGAAACCCTTCGATGTAGAAGAATTACGACTAAGCGTAGCCAGGGCACTGGAAACGACCGACCTCAAGCGTGAAGTCACCTACCTGCGGGCTCAAGTTGTGAACCGTTATGGTTTTCACAATTTGGTGGGCAAAAGTCCGGGGATGCGTGAAATCTATTCAAAGATCGAGCAAGTGGCGGATACGCGGACGACCGTGCTCATCACCGGCGAAAGCGGAACAGGGAAAGAACTGGTGGCTCGTGCGCTGCATTACAACAGCAGCCGGCGCGATCAGCCATTCATCGCCCTGAACTGTGCCGCGCTGCCCGAAACCTTGATTGAGAGCGAGCTCTTTGGGCATGAGAAAGGCTCCTTTACCGATGCCCAAGCTCGTAAGCCGGGCCAGTTCGAACTAGCGCACGGTGGCAGCCTATTCCTGGATGAAATCGGAGACTTAAGCCTTCCTACGCAGGCGAAACTTCTTCGCGTCGTTCAGGAACGGGAGTTTACCCGGATCGGAGGCACGCATCCTATCAAGGTTGACGTTCGCATCATGGCAGCCACGAACCGCAATCTTGATGAACTTCTTCGCCGCAAGGAGTTTCGCGAGGACCTGTATTACCGGATCAATGTCGTGTCGCTCTATTTGCCACCTTTGCGGGAACGTCGGGAAGATGTGCCCTATCTTGCCAAACACTTTCTCAGTCAGCGTCGCCAAGAAGACAAACGCTCTCCGCAGGAATTCGCCAAAGAGACGCTGGAGATTTTATCGAAATACAATTGGCCCGGAAATGTTCGTGAATTAGAGAATGTCATTGAACAAGCCATGGTCTGGTCGGGCGATTCGACCATTCTTCCCGAGCATCTTCCCATTAGCCTCCGCACGGATATTCATGCGGAAATCCTACACGGAGAAACGATGTCCGGTCGCTTATCGCTCGACAAAGCCGTGATGGAATTCGAACGGGACATCATTTTAGATGCGCTTCGTAAAACCGATTATGTGCAGACGCACGCGTCAGCCCTGTTAGGCATAAGCCGAAGAATGCTGAAGTACCGCATGGATGCACTGGGGATCGGGCGGGAAGATCCGGCGTCTCCGGATGATACTTACTCGTCCGAACGCACCGATCTTGTGCATTGACGACCCATTGAAATGGCAGCTAGGGTCGCGAAGAAGTCCTGACAACTCTCAGGACGATAGAAGAGCACGGAATACTTGACAAAAACGCCAATGGAGAGTACACCTTTCATTAGTAATTACGTATTTGTATTCAATGCCTGCACATTTTCCTAAACCCACCATCTTAATTGTCGAGGACGAAATCGGTCCTCGTAATGCGCTTCAAATTATTCTCAGGCCTTTTTATCAAATCCATACGGTAGAAAATGGGCATGAGGCCCTTCGTGTTCTCGAGGAAGAACGCATCGACTTGGTGACCTTGGACATCAAACTGCCGGATCAAAACGGACTCGAGGTGCTGCAGCAGCTGAAAACGCACCATCAAGATGTAGAAGTGGTCGTCATCACCGGCTACGGAAGTCTGCGGTCGGCTATGGATGCCACCCGATATGGCGCCGCAGCGTATTTGCTCAAGCCGTTCAATGTGACGGAATTATTAGCCATCATCGATCAGACTTTGGCAAAGAAACAGCGATTGGAGAATCTGCGGCATTGGTTCGAAACCAGTGAAGGCTTGTGGGGAACCGAGTCGGAATGCGCGACGGCCTGGACGCAGCTCATTGACCGATACCAACAGCTCCGGCCAAAGACAAAACTCGACCTGCCCCTCAACGATTCTCTGGAGTTTGTCCCTCTGCTTTCGGAACTGCTCGAATCCTACAATCGCGACCTGTTCAATCATGCGAATCGCACGAGCTTCTATGCCGGGTTGCTCGCGAAACAGTTGCGCTTGCCCGAAGCTGAGAGCAAGACACTAGCGTTGGGAGCCTTTCTTCATGACATCGGTGGACTCGCGATGGGAAAATTACGACATGAGCTCTCGCCGGAAGATCGGGAACGCTTTAAGCAGCATCCTGAAATTGGAGCCCGGATGATCCTTCCTCTCCGCCTTCCTGCCGAGATTGGACAGATTCTCCTCTATCATCATGAGTTCTACGACGGAGGGGGGTATCCATATGGACTGCAGGGCGAAGGCATTCCCTTATTGGCCCGCGTTGTAGCCATTGCCGAAGCGTTCGACCACGCAACCGCCGAGCATCCTTCCCGTCCGAGCCTTTCCGTCGAAGATGCGGTCATTCAGATACAACATCAGGCCCCGTCTCGTTTTGATCCCGTTTTAACGAAACTATTAGGCCGAGTGGCTGGAGAATGCGCCCCTTCCCTCCCTGAATTGGCCGCCTCTTCAAAACAAGTCATACCCGAACGCTAGTCGTCCCCATCCATCCACGATTACCGCAGCGAACACGCTGCCTCGTTACATGTGAGTGTCGCGCAAACGTGCTGCAACGAGTTTTGCAAGATTGCGATAGACTTTTGCCGCCACCTGCGGGGCACTGGCCATCAAGCGATCGAGTGCCTTGGAGTTCAGCACAAGTACTCGGGACGGTTCAAGCGCAACGACTGACGCGTATCTAATTTTCTCCGTCAAAAATCGGATCTCACCAAAGCTCTGTCCAGGCCTTAACACTTGGCTAAAACTTGCTTCGCGATCTCCGGGCAACATCCCTCTGACCTCAAACTGACCCGTGAGAATCAAGAAAATCTCCCGTCCTGGGTCGTTCACGCTCAGCACAACATCACCCGTTCGACAGGACACGACGTGGCCGCTGGAGCTCAAAATCTTCATTTCATCGTTCGCCAGTCCATCCAATATATCGCACGGCTTTCCGGCAGGCCTTAAACCGAGTACTTGCTCTTTCAGGAGATCCCAAAACTCGTTGACGTCGCAGGCCGCCGATTGCACATCGCCGGTGAATTCCGCAAATCGAGACTGTAAAAGCTCCGCCCCTTCAGACGTGCAAGGAAATCTCTCCGCAATAGGAGCGAACGGAGACCGGACGCGTTCTAGGTAGGCCTGGTCATCTAGAACCAGCACCATCGGTACGACATAGGTGTATTTAGGATGATTGAAGCCCGGCCGATAGATTCGATAGCCGAGGCGCGAGTACAGGGGCAGCAGTCGAGGATGGCAATCGATAAAGTCGAATTGGATCTCCTGCTCACGGGCAAACGTGAACATCGCACAGGTTAATTGACGTAATAAGGAACTGCCCCGTAATCGAGGATGGAGGGCGAGCCTGGAACTCATGCTCAGGTAATGAGGAAAAGCCGGCACGAACCGGGAAAGTTCCAACTCATCTTCGCATTCAAACGGTCCATGCCGGCGAAGGACAAGACGCGCACAGGCCACCATATCATTGTCTTGGTTTACGTAAAAATGTTGCGCATGTGAGTCCCATTCATCCTGTAACTCCTGCGCCGTCGAGTCCGCCTCGCTGTGGCGGGCGCTCCCTTCCATTTCATCGATATAGACCTGATATCGAAGGCGATAGATGGTATGTTTTTCCGCATCTGTTTTGGCAACCTGTACCGTGCCTTGCATCTGCGCCCTCCTCCCCATTGGTTACGTAGGTTCACGGCCTTATTTGCCGAAATATTTGACAGTGCGAACCATCGCTTTTTCTACCTCGCCCTTATTTCTAGCAGGCTTTCCATAAAACTCAAGACCTTGTACATGCGACGTTCATCGAGGCTGATTATTGAACCGCAAGTACGCCTGACACCTTTGGTCAAGACATAAGGTCAAAATTAACTAAAGACCTGGAATGTTTGTAGTTTCTGACTTGGCACGACCCCTGCTTAGTAAGCCATTGAGGGTGACGAAGCATCGTAAATAACACAAGGAGGTTCAACAATGTTCAGTTCAATGCTACGAGGAGGCCTACTAGCGGGAGGGATGCTCCTTTCCGTTATGGGCGCAGTAGCTTCAGCGGATACCATCACAGTCAATCCTGGAGCCATCGGGGTAACCGGTCCAACGGTTCAAGCCAATTTCGCCGATTTTAGCTACGTGGCCTTGGTCAATCAAACTGCAGTCAATGGCACGGGCACTTTCAATGAACAAGGCGCGGGAACCTTTGGCTCTTTTCGTTTCCCTAACCTGTCGGATGTCGTTACAAATTCCGGTCTCAACACGAACTATAGAATGTATGCGGTATTTTCCGGTGCCGGGACGGTCGCTCCGACCGTCGGTATTCCCGGAGGAGAAACGGCCACATTTAATAGCTTCACGCTTCGACTATTCGTTGACCCGAATCAGAATAGCGTGATTACGGCCTCACCAGTTGGCACCGTAGGCGGCACGGTGAACGTGAGCAATACGGCTGATGACATCCTTGTCGGACAATCCTCCGCTCTGGTTGCCGGCCAATCCCATGCGTTCCCTGGTTTAGCTAATGGCGACTTCCACGTGCAAGTCCGCTTTTCACCTGTCGGTGGATTTCTGAGCGGGCCCTTCTCGTTGGGTTTGGCCGTTGCTGACTTCAATGGAGTCAATACAAGCTTGCAGGGCTTCAGCTTGGGCAACTTCAATTCAGGCCGCGTCGATGGCTCTGGCAACTTCTTTGTCTCTGCGGTCCCTGAACCCACCACGCTCTTGTTGTTGGGATCTGGTATCGCGGCGTTAGGATTGTTCCGTCGCAAGGTTCAAGGTTAAGTGTACCTCAATTTGCCCCTTTCCTCGGCTACCGGGGAAAGGGGCGATTGTTTTCCATTAGCTTCTCGATCTCCAATCTGACCGATTGCCCCTTCATTTTCCATCCGTACCCGATCCGAAACACCATAGCGCCAATACCTTCTCGAATTAAGCCCGCAAGCCGCTCTCGTAATATCTTCAGCAGGCTGTGATGATGTGGAAGGTATCTTCCGTACCCCTCCTGCTGGTAGCGCTGGTCGAGAAACAGTGCCACAGGCATAGGATGGGTTTGAAGGCCCAACTCATGGGCGCGAATCCATAATCGTTGCACCTGCTCTCCTGCCTTGATCCAACTATCACGCCCTCCATTTGCAATGGTGACCAAGACTAACGCTCCTGTCGATCGAGCGAGCAACCCCGATTGCCCAGCTAATATGCGCACCAGCCCCCATCGGGAGAGCCGTTGGACGCGTTCCCAGGGACGTAACCATTGAAGAAACGTTCTACCGAAAGGGCCCAGACCTAACCGGTCGACTTCCAGTCCTACCCGTACCTCTTGTGCGAGCGTTTGAGTGAAGAGAAGCTTCGAAAATAATTCCTCATGAATTTCTGGGTGCGAATACCGAATGCGGTCTGCAAGTTCAATGGCGTGTGCCCATTGCGAAATAGCTTGGCGTTGGCTGATGACATGAACGCTGGTCCCAGGAACCGGATCTTCAAGCAACTGTATGACCTTGCTCCGCGAAAGACGCATGGGAAGAAACGGCCGACGATTCACGGTTCGTACAAATAGGGCCTCGACTCGCGATCGAGGGACCTGCAGCGTGGCGTCCTGCGAAAATAACAATGTGGCACCTGGAGGTCCCTCGCTTTCACGTCCATAGGTCACATGGACAACGAAGCCCTCGCTTGCGGCTTGGACGCGCATATTTTCAACCACCGCTCCGATCGAAAGCGCCGTCGCCGACTGTTCGTAATCAAAAAAACTTTTTGCTCGCTTGAGGTCGGCCCGAACCGTGACCAAATAGGGGCCTTCAAATAGAAAGGACCAGGGCTGACAATTATCTCCGGAAGGGGCTCGAACCGCGGCGGCCAACAGGCGGGCTTGAAAAGCTGTCATACGATCATGTTGGAGAAGCAATATCGATATTCAACTACTTGGGGGCGACTATTCAAGTGTGAGATGAGCGGCCCGCAGAAAGGTATTCGACCGCTTTTTACGAGACATCTGCAAGAGGGGGACGCATCGCTTCTCCCTTGGTTAGTCTTCGCTTGAGATACCACCGTTTCAGCCGCTGCAGAATCTGTCGATTGCCGCGGCGTAAAAATCCACTCACATACCGATTTAGATAGGGGTCGAATTGCGAATAGTGAGGAAGCACACGAGGGATGGATCTCCCCAGCAAGATCTTGAGACTCTCCGCTCCTATCAATGCGCTGGAAAGCTGGCAAGCGATACTCGAAGAAGGGCCTATTTGGGCTTCCATGTCGACGCGCGTGAGATCCATGTATTCCAGATGGAGACCACGAGGCGCCAGGCCTACCACGAATGCTATCAGTTGATCCAGCCGAGGCATCCCGTCATGCAGATCGAAATACTCATCGAAGCTCATCCCTCGCGGCGAGACCACATGCAACGTTGACCCGAAGCCTAAAGGACCTGCGGTCAAAGCATAGAGTCCTTCCTCACGTGCGGCTCGAAACAACGTACGGCGTGCTTCGATCGCGAAGAAGTCGATGCCGTCAAGAACGAGATGGCTTCCCTGGACGAACTCGCGGCAATTTTCCGTCGTGAGCCCTCCAGGAAAACACGTCAACTTCACATCCGGATTGATCTCCCTCACAATCTCCGACATGACATCCACTTTTGATCGTTCTATGGTGCCGAGCGTGGCGCCATATTGGCGGTTAAAGTTCGCCATCTCAAAAAAGTCCATGTCGGCCAGATGAAAGGCCCCAACCCCCAATCGAGCGAGGGTCACCAGATGGACACCGCCGACGCCACCCATACCCGCAATCGCCACGCACGTCTGCCGAAGGCGTTCCTGCTCCTCGGCCGTCACGAGACCGAGGTTCCGAGAAAAGGCCGCCTGATAATCCCAGCCTTTCATCGTGGTGCTTTCCTGGTATACAACGTCGTGTAATTAGGGACTGGATGGTGCCGGGGCGCTATCATGGGAAGGACAGAGACGGGACACAACAATTCGGGCAATATTTCGAAACATCTTCGCCGCGACTTTCGGCGCGGTAATGACCAGTCGATCCAGCGCCTTGGCATTGAGGACCAGGAGGGTTGAATGTTCGACAGCCGTGACCGTGGCATACCGGATTTCTTCGGTCAAGAAGCGAATCTCTCCAAAGACATCGCCGGCCGATAAACCCCTCCGCACCTGAATCTCATCCTGCGGCGTGTGTCGAATCTTCCCGCTGACTTCAAATCGCCCATCGAGGATGAGAAAAATATCTCGTCCGGGGTCTCCGGCTCGGAGCACGGCGTCGCCCGTTCGACACGTGACGTAATGGCCCAAGGACGCAAGCAAGGGGATATCCTCCCTTGTCAATCCATCCAGCATATTCGACGCTGCCGGCTGGTTGCTCCCGATCAACCGTTCCAACATGCGTTCCCGTGAACGAGCCGCAGACTGTCCGTGAAGATCCAAGAGAGACACGGCGTCCGAAAACTGCGCCAGGAGAAGCCTCCGCCCTTCCGACGAGCAGGGATAGTGTTTGGCGATCGGCACAAACGGAGATTTCACTTGTTCCAAATATTCGAGATCGTCTACGACAAGGACCATGGGCACGACATACGTATATTGCGCATGATTAAAACCAGAGCGATAGGCGCGAAACCCCAACCGGGAATACAAAGGCAAGAGACGGGTATGGCAATCGATAAAATTGAAGTGCACCCCTTCCTCACGCACAAACTCATACATGGCGCAGGTCAACTGCTTTAATAAGTGGCTGCCCCGATGACCCGGATGCAACGCCAAACGAGACGTCATGCCAATGTGTTGCGGGTACGACGCGCCGAACCGTTCCAACTCAAAATGCTCTTCACATTCCAACGGGCCATCGCGACGCATCAAGATCCGCGCGCACGCCACCACCTCGCCCTGCTGGACGGCATAAAAATGATAGGCGCGGTCGTCCCATGCATCGCGCAACTGTTGTTTGCCGGCATCCGCCTCTTGATGGCGGTGAGCGCCGTTCATTTCTTCGATGTAAACCTGATACCGCAGCCGGTAGATGGCGTCACGTTCCTCCTCAGTCGTCGCGCGTCGGATGACGACCTCTGTCGCTGCCGATAAGGGCGCTTCTCCACCCAGCAAGGCACATCGAGCGCTCCGGCGCGAGAGTCGTTCTAGTCTTGATTCTACCAAGGTGTTTTGACTTAGATCAGACGGTGAGGCCTCACGTGATGCTGAGAGGTGACGTTGAACAGATATGAGCGGTCTGTTCATGAATCTAGATTCATACACGAGCAAATCGGTACGTTTGTAACGAGGTCTCGGCGGTTTGTCAAGCCAAAGACGCAGATTCAGGCTCTTCACCGGCCTGACCAATGGCCATGTCGCATGAATGAAGAAGAGAGGTCCCTATGGAGGTTATTGTAACTCAGGAATGCCTTTGCTCTTGTCCAGACCGTATTTATGCATGGACTCATGCAACGCCTGACGAGAAATTCCCAACTCTTCAGCCGCCCTCGTCACATTGCCGTTCGTCCGAGCCAAAGCTTGGCGGATTAAATTTTTTTCGAATTGGGAGCGCGCTTCGCGCAATGTCAGATAGGACGTTGGCGTCGATTCCATGGATAATTCGAGATCCGACGGTTGCAGAGTCGTGCCATGCGCCATCACCACCGCCCGCTTCAGACGATTTTCTAGTTCGCGGACGTTCCCCGGCCAATGATAAGCCCGAATGGCCTCCCTCGCCTCATCGGATAGGCCGGTCACCCGCATATTCAACTGATCGCGGTATTTGAGTAAGAGGGCTTGCGCAAGAAACACAGGATCTTCTTCCCGCTCCCTGAGCGGCGGCACTTGAATCTGGACAACACTCAACCGGTAGAAAAGATCTTTTCGAAAGGTGCCAAGCTGCATCGCCTCGGTCAAGTTCATGTTCGTCGCAGCCACAATACGGGTGTCCACCGCGATCGACTCGCGCCCCCCCACACGCTCGACTTTTTGTTCTTGCAAAAATCGTAACAACTTGACTTGTAATGAGAGAGGCAATTCGCCGATTTCATCCAAAAAGAGCGTGCCTCCTTGCGCACTTTCAATCCGTCCTTTGCGTTGCATGTGCGCGCCGGTAAAGGAGCCCTTTTCGTGGCCGAAAAGTTCGCTTTCAAGAAGATTTTCCGGAATGGCGCCGCAGTTGATGGCGATGAACGCCCCGTCCCGCCGCGGGCTTTCCCGATGCACCGCCCGCGCCACCAGCTCCTTTCCCGTGCCGCTTTCTCCGACGATAAGCACGGCTAAATCCGAGGACGCTACGCGCCGTACGGTTTCGAAAAGATGTTGCATCTGGGAACTGGTGCCGATAATACCTTGGAAGCCGTCCTGCGTCGCTTGTTGCTGCAGTCGACGATTTTCCTGTTCGAGCTGATGGACATAAGCCGCGCGGCTCAAGGTGACACGTAACGTTTCCAGGTGTACGGGCTTCTGAATATAGTCAAAGGCGCCGCTTTGAATCGCTCGGAGGGCGCTCGATCTCTCATTATTTCCCGTGAGGACGACGACCTTGGTCAATCGATCGATGGCCAGCAGACCCTCCAGCAAAGCCAGGCCTTCCACGGCATCATCCGGGCGAGGAGGCAGTCCAAGATCCAACGTTACCAGCGGCGGGCGCTCGCGCTTCATGTACGCCAGCGCTTCGCGAGCATTCCCTACGGGGTGTACATCGTACGTATCGTCCAGTGCCCAGCGCAATTGGGACCGAATCTCCTCTTGATCATCGACGATGAGCAGTCCCGGCTTCGACATGACTCCTCCTTACCGTTTCCTCATGCGCACGAAGACGGATGACGAACCTCGTGCCTTTGCCTTTCTCACTCTCAACATTTAGGGTGGCGCCGTGCGCGCGTAAGATCTTACGGCATTGATACAAGCCGATTCCCAATCCTTTGCCCTTGGAGCTCCGGAAGGGACGAAAGAGCCCAGCCATGGTCGAATGATCCATCCCACATCCATTATCCTCGACAACAAGCTCAGCCTCGCCTCCCACCGTGTCTGTGCGGAGATAAATACGACCGTCGGGCCCCACCGCATCTTGGGCATTCAAAATGAGGTTGAGCACCACCTGCTGAAGTTGATCGGCATCGGCTTCCACTAAGGGAACGGTCCCCGTTCGGCGCATCAGCGTGGCCTCCACCGCACCGTTAAATCCTTCTAAGACTTCATCAACTAAGGCATTCAGATCCACGATCTTCAATTTTGGTTTGGGGTCGCGAGAGAGCGCCGCCACCGTCCCCATGAGCGCCGTCATTTTTCGCACCGTCGATCCGATTGTCACCATGGCCGCCAATTGAAAATCAGGCTTGGCCCCATGCCGTTCCGCATTCTGTACAATGAGAGACAAGGTGGCCGTAAAGTTTTTTAAATCATGCAAAAAGAACGTCGAGTATTCGTAGAAGGCCTCCATCTCGCGAGCCATCATGAGGCGATCGGCCAACATCAGATGTTGAAGACGATCCGCCAAGTGAGCCGCAACGCACCGAAGGAGATCGCGGTCCTGATGCGAATATTCACTGCCGTCCGCATGCGGGCCTAGCGCTATCCATCCAATGGCATGAGAGGCCGCTCGCAACGAAATCAAGAGCGTCGCTCCGCTTCTCTGCAATTCGTCTTTCAACGCTTGTGGGAGCGTATCATGAGGCGAGGCCACGTCGACTGGCTCCTCTTGTTGTTCCAGCCACGATCGGATCGTCCCGGTGTCTTTCAATTGTCCGGGAACTCCGACCACATGATGGACCGCCACCTGGGTCCAGAGGCCTTCATCAGGATCGGCCGCGACCCAAATAGCAAGGCTTTTCGCGCCGAAGATGCCTTTGCATAGATCCACGGCACGCCAGGCAATCTGCTCAGGCGTCTGGCCCGATCCGATCGTCTGAGTGACTTCCAGCCACCGTGCGCGATAATCGTACTTGTGGGGGAAAAAATGACGTTCCACAAATCGATTGAGACTTTGACGAAGGTGAGCCGATAAGAGAACGAAGACAAGGCCCGTTCCGGCGAGCAGGACAAACAATGCGCTCAGCACCATACTCGCGGGAAGGCCGGAGCCGTGAATGAACCACGCAATCAGCCCGGTCCCCGCCAACACCCCACCGACCAGAAGAAAGCTCAACGAGCCGGTAACGACTTTTCGGGAAATATAGATTTGCACGTCGGGGATTGGTCGATAAAATAACCCATACCCAATCAACAGACAGGCGACGGCCGTGACGAGACCACTCAGCCAGGCGAGTTCCGGATGCCAGACCGAATATAGAAGCAGGTCGGACATTTGATAGAGAAAATACATGCTGATGAGACCGAGTCCCACGATGGGAAACTTGACGTACCAACGGGCATGCTCATCAGCATGACGCAGCGTCTGTTCCAGATTGGCCAGGATCAGGACTTGCGACATCAAATACAGCGCGGCATAGATCCGCCCGGATGGCCCCAGACCCACGACCATCACTTCTGGGGCGACTAAGGTAAACAACCGATCGGAGCCGACAAAGCCCAGAAACAATACAGTCAACAATCCCGACGCCACAAGCGCGGGCCTCCATTCTCGCAACAACTCCCCTGCATTCGACCGAGCAAAGGCAATACTGAACAACAGCCACGCAGCCGGCATCAGTATCTCGCCGATGGAAGCGACGCGCCGCCAATACAAGAGGTCGCCAGGCGAGACCGACAGCAGGCTCATCCCATTGCCGAACTGCGTCACCGCTAGTGCAGCCAATGCTCCCGTGAGCGCCCAATGCACCGGCAAGCGCTGGGTGCGAGCCATCATCAACAGCGCAAGGATGAGGCAGGTCACACTACTGAAAACCGAGAGAATGAGGGGCAAATATGATTCGTACATGTTAAACCGCGCCGTGACGGTTCGAGAAACACAGATTGAAGCTAACTGACTCACAGACGAGTCTGCCCGCAGAACTTCCTATGGGACTCGACCGTCTGGCCGACATGATACCGCTCACGTACAATTGTGTGACAATAGTCTCAGACATTCGCTTCGACCATCTCAGCCACCCTGTTCCGTGAGTCCTCAGAAGGATTCAGTTCTTTCACCACACGAGCCGGATTGCCGGCTGCGACTGTGTGCGGCGGGACATCCTTCGTAACCACGGCATGCGCCGCCACGACCGCCCCTCGTCCTACTCGAACTCCTTTCAGAATAGTTGCGTTATCTCCGATCCACGCGCCATCTTCGATCCAGACCGATTTGACGTCTTCGAGTAGAGGCGGCTCATTACGCACACGGGCACTGAGATCGAGTGGGTGACTATCATCACCCCCAATGTAAACCCGGTTGGCAATTAAAACATGCTGACCGATGTGGACGCCTCGGCCGGTGACGATCGTCACTTGATAACCGATGTAACTATCGCTGCCAATTTCCAATATCGGATTGTCGATCGGTTTTGAGCCAATGATGGTCGTGACACCGGAGATTGTGACATCGTTTCCGACCACCAAGCGGATAGGGTTTCCCATGAGCAATGGCAGTCCACCGATTACGCGCAAATTTCTGCCCACCTGTTCACAGCGTGTTTTAAACATCGGCTCACAGTACAGAGTGCGTAGGAATGTATGCCAAAGACTGTGGCGTAGGCGACGTTCCTCATACAAGAGATGATGGACGCCAGGAATCACAGGAATATGGATCGCGCGCAATCGCTTTGCAAAATCGTACAAACGGGCATGCAACGGTGTTTCCCTACGACGAACCTGGGTCATGAACCGTTCAATCGATCGCATTCAGCGAGAGACCTTCTGCCAAAGGACCGACTGTTGACCGATGAGATAACGCCAGAGACCGATGGCGGCAGCCACATTAACGGCGCAAAAATAATAGGGCACATAGACGGGCATCCATCGCCGCAATCGTTGACTGATCCATCCGCAGAACGCCAAGCAATAAAAGACCATTTGCAGGACAAGAGCAACTGCCATCACAGGATACTGCCGTTCAGCAAAGGCTGTTAAGAAAGTCGTGACGAGTAAGACGGGAACCAACCACCGCAATAATTTATGTGAGATGAGCTGCCAGGCCACCACTGGATGCCTGAAAGGATTGAGCAGAATGTTGTGCCGCCACAATGTTTGATAACCGCCCGCAATCATTCTTACCTTACGACGGAACTCGGCTTTCACATCAGGAACTACTACCTCGGTGGCGCGTGCCGCGGCTTCATACACCACTCGACGCCTCTGGGCCACAATAGATAGCGCGACGGCGAAATCATCCGTGATCGTATCGGCAGGAAGTGGAATAAATAGAGACCGGCGAATGGAAAACAGCGCGCCGTCCGCTCCGACCATGGTGAAAGCCCGACTCTCCTGGTTGTAGAGCCACCGTTCATATCGCATATAGATTCCCTCGCCCAACGGCTCATGGGCGCCTTCTGCTTGCAAGGCCACATTGCCACAAACACCGCCGATCGAGGGATCGCCATACTGTCGCACGAGTATCCGCAACGCATCGGAATTGACCATGACATTGGCATCACTAAACAGCAGTATGTCACCGCTCGCTTGCAGTGCGCCAGTATTTAACGCCGTTGGCTTTCCTTGACGCGGGCGATAGCTGATGACATGGATGCGATCTCGATATTGCTTCAGGATCTCTTCAGTCCCATCGCTCGATCCGTCGGACACTGCAATAACTTGCAATCGCTCTGCCGGATATTCCAACTGGAGTGTATTTTCCAGCTTTTGACGCACCCAGCGCTTTTCATTATGAAACGGAATGATCACTGAAACGGTCGGCAAGCTACCCGAGAACCCTTTGATAACAGGCTGAGTGGTACGGCGACCAATAAGAAGAAGAGCCGGATAGACCATGTACGTATAAAGCAGAGCAGATGTTGCGTAGACGAATAGAAGAACGCCATAGGACATAAGAATATGACCATAAGAAGACAAATAAACTAATCCGCAAGCATCTTTACAAATGAATACCTCAGACCACTATCAGAATTTCGCCCAATACCTTGTAAGCTTGACGGAACAATAAATCTTTGGCAGCCGTGTTGAGGCCGATGAGAAATATATTCTCAGTGGAGATGGCTCCATATGAATGGACCTCATAGGCGTCTTCAGAGATATCTTCACAGAAAACGTGGGAACTCTTGCAACCTCATCGTGAACGGTGAGATATTTCCGTGTTGAGAATCCCCCATTCAACGACGCGGAAAAGTGAAATCTAGTGGCATCCATAGGGGTTGGCGAATCAGTGCCGTTGCATGCGAATCTTTACTGACCGTGACAATTTCTTTGTCTACCATACTGCTTGGTTGGGGCGTATTCGGTTCCTCTTGATCCTGTTGGAAGAAGGATGGAACCAGTGAAGTGTTATGAAGCAACCACCTAGTATATTTCGAGAGAATACAGCAGAGATCGCCATGCGCCTGTTCGAGGCGCAAGCTGCTCTCTTCGCACCCCGTCCGTCCCGTTTAGCCTTACTAGGACTAGACCTGCCTCCAGCGGTGCAACGGATCACTGTAAACGTCTGGCGCAACCATAGCTTTGAGTCAGTGGAGTCTCTGACAGCTCCCTATTTTGCGTTCCGGGGATGGCGGGCAGATTTCCGCTTGGGAGGCTACGACGACACTCTCATGTTCTCCGGGCGGCAGGAAGCCGATGCCGACATCTTGTGGTTAGATAGCAGCCGCTTCTTTGCACGCTCAACTCTTCTATCAGACTGGTTGCAGTGGCTGGAAGAGCGGCTGCGGGCTCTGCGGTCCGACTCTAAGGCGCCCATCATCCTAGCTACCTGGGTCGAGGGTAGCCAACAGGCGGAAGCCGTTCAAGCTCTGGCCGACAGTTTACCCGCCGTGCTCTTCGCGAACATAGAGACAGCTTGTACGGATGCCCGTGTGCCTCTTCTCGATTCACGTTCGGCGAACCTCGCCGGTACGCCGATTAGCAATGCGGCCCAAGTAATCTTGGCGCGGGAATTGGCCTGCCACTGGCTCCCAGGCACTCTGCTGCCGCCTGTAAAGGCAGTGGCCTTGGATCTGGATCACACCCTACATAGTGGAGTTCTAGGGGAAGACGGTATTCAAGGCGTGCGACTCACGCCGGGCCATGCTGATTTGCAGCGTTACATCAAAACCTTGCAACAGCGAGGTATCTTCATCGCTTTGGTGTCCCGCAACGAACCGTCCGATGTCGAGGCACTGTTTCGTCAGCGTTTGGACTATCCCCTGCGCTGGCAGGATTTTTCAGCTATAGAAGTCTCTTGGGACGACAAGGTGGCCGCCATCGAGCGCATTGCGAAGACTCTACGGATAGCTTCCGATGCTGTGCTGTTCGTGGACGACAACCCTGGGGAATTGGCTAACATTGCAAAACAATTGCCCCAAGTACATACCGTCTATGCCCATCAGGATGCTAGCCTGACCCGACAGGTTATACATTTTTATCCCGGCCTATGGCGCTGGAAGGTGGAAAGCGACGATGCCAAGCGTATTCAGGATCTAAAAGCCAACGCAGAGCGAGAGTCCCTCGCAGAGAGCACTACCGACCCAACTGAATATTTCCGTAGTCTCAAAGTGGCGCTCACCTATCGCCACAATCCCCAAGTCCAACTGAACCGCCTAGCTGACCTATGCAATAAAACAAACCAGTTCAACCTATCTCTGCGTAGGTTCAACCAGGCCGAGATCGCCGACCGCATGGAGCGGGAAGACGCTTGTGTTACCAGTGTGCAATTAACCGACCGCCTTTCTGACAGCGGCGTCATTGCCGTTATCGTTGCTGAGCGTCACGGACAGCAATTAATAGTGGAAGAACTGTGCGTCAGTTGTCGCGCCCTGGGCCGCCAACTAGAAGATGCCATCATTCTGCTCTCCCTCCGGGATATGCCTATTTTTGCTGGTTGCCAAGAAGTGGCCTTCCGGGTGCAGCATGGACCACGCAATCAGCCTGCCATGGATTGGCTGGTCCGGTTGTTGGGGTTAAACGAATTACCGGCGCCCGGTCACCATATCTTGCAAGCCCAGAGACTTTTGGATTTTGCCACCGTCGAAGGCGTCGCTTTCAATAAAGAATAGGAATTAGGAATCAGTATGGATCGCCAACAGCTCGAAATTGTGTCGCTGACGGTGCTCGCGACCGTTCTTAAATGCGAAGTGAGCGCGGAGACTTCTCGTAAGAATACGCCCCAATGGGATTCTCTTAAGCACATCGAGGTCGTTTTTGCGTTAGAAGATGAGCTAGGCTTGCAGTTTTCCGAAGAGGATATGGCTAACCTAGACAGCGTAGGGAACATAGTTGATACAGCCCTGATCCGCCATGCGACATAACTTAATCCTGGCAGGGCCAGCCTTTCGTTTACGCCCCATCGGCGATGCTGATGCTCACTTGCTCCTTGAACTTCGCTGTAACCCATATTTGAATCGTTTTCTCCACGCCACATCAAGTAGTGTTGAAGATCAGCTGGCTTGGCTGGCCGACTACTATGAACGCCCCGAGGACTACTACTTCGTAGTGGAGCGACTTGAGACGGGCGCTCCCGAGGGCGTTATATCGGTGTATGACATAGACTTTGAAATCGGTAGCGGCGAATGGGGACGTTGGATTCTTAAGCCCGGTTCCCTAGCGGCAGTCGAAAGCGCTTGGCTCATCTATCGCTATAGCTTCGAGCAGTTGAAATTGGCTCAAGTGTACTGCCGCACCGTGGCCGACAACCAACCAGTGGTCTCTTTTCACGATTCCTGCGGAATCCCACAGCGCCGCTTGCTGCCTGGACACTTCGATTTTGGAGGGAATCGGGTAGATGCAGTTGAGCATCTGATTGACCATTGGGCTTGGACGCAAATAAGTCCTCGTCTTGAAAAGCTGGCCCAGCTTACGGCTCGGAGGTTGAAACGTGGCTGATGGCTTCTGTGATTTGCCTGTTTTGCCAACGGGCTATGATTTTCATCATGTCGGCTATGCCACCACATCTTTGGATCGGGAACGAAATTTCTTCGCTTGTCTTGGTTATTGCCAAGAAGGGCAGAGCTTCTCCGATCCGCTCCAGGGCGTGGCCGGCTGTTTTCTTACTGGCCCGGGGCCTCGAATCGAACTCCTGGAAAACTTGCCTGGCGGGGAGATGCTCACGCCCTGGCTCAACGCCGGAATCAAGATATATCATTTCGCCTATCTGGTCGATGACCTAGATGGAGCCCTCCAGTGGGCCAGAACCCAACGAGCGCGGGTGACCGTTGCGCCAGTGCCTGCGGTGGCGTTCAGCGGTCGGCACATCAGCTTTGTCATGTTTCGCAATGGTCTGATGCTGGAATTCATTGAATCAATCGGAGTGACAGACCCAATTAGGAATGCATGAGTACCGACGAAAAAGACAAATTACAGGAGAATGGACAACTCCAAGGGCATCAAACGTTGATCGATTTTGTCAGTGCCAATGATTGAAGTACTTCAACGTCGAAAGTCGATGACCGAAAACCTTAAGGGCAGTTTTTACAATTGAATGGGCCTTCGACTTGCGACTCTTTATTGAAAGCACGCGGGGGATGTGGAGGCAGATATAGGAACGACGTGTTAGGGCGGGATTCGCAATTGCTTCTCCACCATGGATTGGCATGCCCTACCAGAAGAACACTTCGCCCCTTTTTCGCGATTAAGATTTTTCGATCGCAGCGTTAGCATATGTTGTCGAGATGGCGATAGTACGCGGTTAGGACTTTTCGTACGTCTTCAATTGTCCAGGTTGCGCAACATACCTAGAACGTCTACTCCGGCACTAGGTGTGGCACAAACTATGTGTCCCAATAATGGTGCCAATGCTGCAGATCCTCGAATTCCTTGTACGCAAATTTCTCTGCCCCCCGGCGCCGCTGTTCCAACAGCTTCATCGCATTCGGTTGGTCGAACCAGGGTTGCTCAGCGGGACGATTCACCTGTCGTGTGCCGCGCCCGCGATACAACTTAAATAATCTTATTGCAAGTATTGCCAGAGTTCCTCGAATAAAAGTTTTGTGAAGGGGAAATTCGAACACCAGCATTGATCGCCATTCCCTTCAGACCAATTGTGCTCTCCGTCATATTCGTCCTGAATTGCCGATAATTTCAAAGCGGCTCACGCTCAAGTCGCAGCCCCACTCCCTTCGGCCCTGCCATCATGGAAATGACAGGAGTCCCTACGTTGACAGACTTTCTTGGTTCATAAGTGAGGCGCTCTGGAACAGGAGCAATCGCCGATATTGCTGTTCGGTCGATAGTCAGCGAACTCCCTACACGGTGATAGGCGAGCGACTACAGAAGCGAGGACCATTATCGGATACCCGCGTATAAGGGACGATGTTACTAGGTACCGCTCAAGTATTAAATGCCATTTGGATCAACTATGCTCGAAATGACGGTTTTGATAACGGGCGTCGAAGCAACACCGGCACTTTCAGTCCTCAAAACTTTGCGCCATCAAGATATTTGTCGAGGCCGGGTCATTAGCAGTGATACCTGTCCTCGGAATTTCATTGCCGGCTCTTCGTTCTTCAATGTTTTTATACGTGCCGCGAGCTGATGATTCCAAATACATTCCGATATTGGTCAAAAACATTTCACTCTGTAGACTGCCACATTCAGCGCTCAGAAGTACCTGAGGAGATACGGTCATGTCTGTAAACGAACAGGCCGAGCGAGCCAGATTGGACACAATAGCATCGGACAGTTGGTACTCCAGAGGGGCGAATGCCGCGACGATTCGCTATTCAGCCAAGTTATTTGATAGACACTGGCGTCCCGGGCGTTGTCTGGAGCTTGGACCTGCTGAAGGCCTGATGACAGAAATTCTCAGCGGCACATTTTCAGATCTGACGGTGGTAGACGGCTCCGAGCAGTTTTGTCAAAGCCTTCGGCAACGCTTTCCCAAGGCCACCGTTCAGTGCTCCCTCTTCGAAGAGTTCAAGCCGAAGCAACAATTCGACACAATTGTTCTCAGCCACGTTCTTGAGCACGTGGCATTCCCCAATGCCTTGCTACAGTCAGTGCGTACGTGGCTGTCTCCCCAGGGGGCCGTCTATGCTGCCGTTCCAAATGCCCGGAGTATTCACAGGCAGGCGGCAGTCCTGATGAGGACACTTCCCACTGAACACAGTCTGAATGAAACGGACCACCATCATGGCCATCGGCGAGTCTATGATCCGGAATCGTTTCGAGCCGAGTTCTTGACTGCAGGGTTGGCGATCAAGATATTTGGGGGATATTGGCTTAAGCCGCTCTCCAATGCGCAGATCGAGGCCTCGTGGACACCAGACATGCTCGAAGCTTTTATGCAACTTGGAGAACGGTATCCTGATATCGCGGCTGAAGTCTATGTAATTGCAACAGCCTGATGGTAGACATGCGGAGGACAGCCCCCACAATCGTACTTGACGGGACGATCATCGATACAGCCCAAAACTCTCCACTGTTTATTTGCGATTGAGCGAAAGATTCCGTTTGGATCCACCCATGCAATGCGATTATTGGTCCCTTCGATGAAGTGGGTTGAGTAAGGTTCAAGTGTTGCGGAGAGCTGGCCTGAGGGATGAACTGAGTCCATCAGCCGATGCGATCTGGAGACGAGATATTGAATCGAGGTCTTTGTTAGAACTCGACTGCGTCTTGCTCGGTGTTGTGCAATGGCTGGAGATCTGGAGAGGTGTTGCAAGCCGAGCGCGAGCGGTTAGGACGGCCGGACCTTCTAGGCTACTTCCCCGAGGTGACGAATAATAAGGCCAGCGCGGTGCGAGAACAGATATGTGACCATCCTTTCGCAAGGGTTAGAGATACTCAACCTGATTTGCACTCGGCGCAAGAATATTGGGGCTCTCGCCATCGAAGTCACCAGGCATCCGGACAGCTGAGAGCTGCGGGAAGCCGGCGCCGAGGACATCGTAATCTCGGTGACAGCAATTCGGACGCGGCGTGTCGTTCTCAATCTGCACATTCCCGCGAGAATCTGCTCATCATCGATAATCCCATTGGTGTGAGATGAATGTAAAGTCCACTATGAATGTCGTCTTCAATGATTTACAAGCATCTGCCCGAGACATTCAACCCGCATTACATGCCGCATTGCGTCGTGTACTGGACTCAGGGTGGTACATCCTTGGGCAAGAATTGGAAAGATTTGAGGAGGAATTTGCCGGCTACTGCACCGTGCAGCACTGCATCGGCGTGGGTTCAGGAACAGAAGCGCTTCACCTAGCGCTCAAGGCATGCGGCATCGGACCCGGAGATGAGGTCATTACGGTCTCCCATACCTTCATCGCGACAGCGCTTGCCATTACGTGGACGGGGGCGCGGCCTGTCTTCGTCGATATCGATTCCGAGACGTATACGATGGATCCTCTGCAATTGGAACGGGCCATTACTTCTAAGAGCCGAGCGATTCTTCCGGTCCATCTGTATGGTCAATGCGCAGATATGGATCCAATAATGGATCTCGCTAGAAAGCGAGGGCTCTGGGTGATTGAAGACGCGGCACAAGCCCATGGGGCCATCTACAAAGGACACAAAGCAGGAAGCATGGGAGATATGGGTTGCTTCAGTTTTTATCCCACAAAGAATCTAGGAGCGTGCGGTGATGCGGGCGCAGTCACAACGAATAATCCAGAATTGGCCGCCAAGCTTCGTCTTTTGCGGAATTATGGCCAAACGGAAAAATACTGTCATCCTACACTTGGCTATAACAGTAGGTTAGACGAGGTACAGGCGGCGTTGCTACGTGTGAAGTTACCATATTTGAATGCATGGAATACGGAACGACGCCGATTGGCCAATCTCTATCATTCCTTACTTACGAGGGATATTCATACGCCGATCGAGCGCAGCGAGTCTGAGCCTGTCTACCATCTCTACGTGATTCGTACATCTCAGCGAGATCGACTGCAGGCCCATCTCAACACGCGCCAAATCAGCACCCTCATTCACTACCCCATTCCGATTCACCGTCAACAAGCGTTTCAACATTTTCACGTTGACACAATACGGCTGCCCATCACTGAAGCAGCAGCGACGAAGGTGCTAAGTCTGCCACTTTATCCCGGGATGCCCGATGAAGCAGTGCACGCAGTTGGGACCACGATTTCTGAGTTCTTTTGCGCAGAGAGTGAACTGAACGCGGAGGCTATCAGATGATTACCAACGACAAGCCCACATTGCCTCTCGAATCATGCTGTCTCATCGATCTTCCGAAAATTACGGATCCTCGTGGCAACCTTAGCTTTATTGAAGCGCATCACCATATTCCGTTTGATATCAAACGGGTCTATTATCTCTATGATGTGCCGGGAGGAGAAAGTCGCGGGGGGCACGCTCACAAAAAGCTTGAACAATTCATAATCGCCGCGTCCGGCAGTTTCGATGTGGTAGTTCGAGATGGACATGCATGCAAGGAATTCTTTTTAAATCGCTCGTATTATGGCCTGTATGTGCCGAAAATGGTGTGGAGAGAGATTGAAAATTTCTCCTCCGGCTCTGTGTGTCTTGTCTTGGCATCCGATTACTATGAGGAAAGCGACTACTACAGAGACTTCGAAGAATTTCGAGCGGCTCTATAGCCCCAGGGCAAGGGAGCTAAGGTCGATGATGCACCTAAGTGATCAAAGTAGAACCGAGTCCTCCTTGCAAGAAATGTTCGGCAAGCCGCTGGTGACCGTCATTACTTGCTGTTACAACCATTCCCGCTTCGTGGTTGAGTCACTAGAAAGCATTCGACAGCAAACGTATCCCAACGTTCAGCTGATTATCACGGACGATGCCTCGACTGATGATTCCGATGCCGTTATTACGGATTGGATTTCTCGACATGAGATTTCCTGCACCTATCTACGGCACCGTACCAATAAAGGTCTCTGTAAGACACTCAATGAAGCATTGTCCCATGCCAAAGGAAAGTACATTGCTCTCTTGGCAACTGACGACCTCTGGATCAAGGATAAACTCGAGCACCAGGTTGAAGTGATGGAGGCGCTTCCGGAAAAGGTTGGCGTTTTATATAGCAATGCTATGCAGATTGATGAGGCAGGTGCAGAAATCGGCTTCGTTGAAGAACACACGACCACTTGGCCTGCTGAAGGTGACATCTTCTCAGTGCTAGTGAACCGATGTTGTGTCCCACCCATGACCACGTTGATTCGAGCCTCCTGCTATAACACCGTCGGCCTTTATGATGACCGCCTGTGCTTTGAGGACTGGGACATGTGGCTGCGCATTGCACAGCATTATCATTTTGCCTATTCAGCTAAAGTCTATGCGAAGCGCCGCGTTGTCTCCACGTCCATGAGCAGCACTCTGCTTAAGAGTGAGTCACCAGAATTGCTGAAAACTCTATTTCGTCTCAATGAGAAACTTCTCACCTGTAATGGACTGCCCTCTCATCAAAGTTCATTGATTATCCAGCGTCTCGCGTGGTTTGCAGAGCGAATGTATCAACTGGGGTACACATCACGGAGCCAGCATATTTTTAAAGCGTTGCGTGCGGACCACCGCGGTCGCACTCTGGTAATGGCGCTTTGCTCCGCTTTGGGAATGAGCTATCCAAGTTTTTGCAAGACCCTAGATCGAATGGCTTCTATGAGAAAGGCATTGCTTTATAACTGATGAGCGATGCCCATTGAATGATTTTGGGCATATGCTATAGGACATTAAACATACCGCGAATACGATTTTCTCGACGCCAGGAAGGTCGCATTGTTTCTTGCTCTAAGGTTCTCCATTAATAAGCATGTCAAAAGATCCTCGCAAAAGTCTCATGTTTACCGATCGACATTCTGAGCGCAGCATCTCGATCGACCACTTGGAAGACAGCCGCGAAGAATTCAGCACCGATCCGTCTGTCCGGCTGACGCTTCATTCCACTCCGGAGGAATCGGCTCGATGGACCAAAATCGCCGGCTTCTTGGAGGTCATTCGTCGACGTCTTCATAATGCTCCATTACGCATGATCGAGGTTGGATCCGGCCGTGGATGGCTCACGAATCTCCTCTCGATGTACTACGGAGCATGTGACGGCCTCGAGCCGATTCTCGAATTGGTGCAGGAAGCCCGCACGCGATTTCCCTCGCTCCGCATGACGAGAGGCACTCCGACTACGTTCTTCAGTGAAGAAGGTTTTCAACCGTATGATGTCGTGATTTCATCTCAAGACATTCAGTCTATGCCTACGGCCGAACATGCCGCGTTCATACGGAGCCTTCGCAATCTTCTCAAGCCAGGGGGTTATATACTGCTGACCGGGAGACGCAGCGGAAGTGTGGACCAATGGAAACACATTTCTTCTCTTGCTCAACAGACAGCTGGATGGTTGACCGAACAACAATTGCGCACATTGTTAGAAACAGAAGGATTGCAATGCCTCGGTCAGGAATATATCTATGTTGAGCAACCAAGCATGCGGGTTGTTCCTGCGCCGACTCCTGACGACCTTCAGACACTGAACTTACTCCCCGTCAATCAAGTATGGATTTGCCATTGGGCCGAGACCCGTGAAAATAGCTCTACGCCTCGTTTCAATCGTCCGCCATTGGTCTCCGTCATCGTGCCAACGTATAACCGTCCTTACCGCCTTCGCGAAGCGTTGCAGAGTATTCTGACGCAGAGCCTTCAGGATTTTGAAATTATTGTGGTGAACGATGGTGAAACCGATATCACGTCAGTCATTGAGGCTCTTCCGCATAACGGCCGTATCACCACTGTAAAGCATGATCGAAATCGTGGCCTTGCCGCGTCAAGAAATACCGGTCTTCGGCTTGCGCAAGGAACGTACATCGCATACCTCGATGATGACGATCGATATTATCCGGATCATTTAGCTGTCTTGGTGAACGCTCTCCAAAAAGGCGGCTTTCAGGTGGCCTATTCTGATGCCATGCGTGCGTTTGAGATTGGCGCCGGAAAGCACAGAGATGTCGTGCAACGGGATCTGCCGTATTCGTGTGATTTTGATGCAGAACGGCTTTTTGTCTCCAATTATCTTCCTGTCCTCTGCATGATGCATGAACGCGCTTGCCTTGAGAAGGTCGGACTGTTCGATGAAACGCTTTACGCGCACGAAGATTGGGATCTCTGGATTCGCTTGGCTCTCCACTACCCTTTTTTACACGTCAAACAAGCAACAGCGGAATTCTCATGGCGGACCGACGGCTCTTCCATGACAAGCAGCGCGAGAGGGACATTTTTGCGGACAACCGAAATTATCTACCGAAAATATCGCCCCTACACGGAATCTGTACATGGAATGTTGGACGCGCAGCAGCGTGAGTTGGACCATCGGCGACAGGCGCTAGAGGGCGGCACAGCTGATGAACAGACGGGTGAGCGTATGTACCAACGCCAACGCCGGTTCCGGACACTGCATATTTTCAAAGAATTTCTTTCGAACAAGAGTCCCCGCATGTTGTTGATGGGTATGTGCTCCCTGGTCGGAATGTCCTATTGGCGATTTTGTCGGTTGGCTCGCTTGATGGTCAAATGGAAACAAGCACTCCACGTACCTCAGAAAAACCAGGCGAGATGATTGACTGCCTTCTGAAATCGGGAACGCTAGTACCGGCTACATCGAGTCATGGACCTGACTATTCCAATGTCTATTTAGATAGAAAAATCAGGTGAGCATTAATGGACCCTCGTGTTACTGTAATCCTCAACCTATAATCAAGTTCATATATTGAGAAACTTTGCATTCGGTGTTCGATCAAAGGTTTCCACCGTTCAAAGCAATCGTCGTCGATGATAGGTCCACAGACAATGCACAAAGCTTGCTCGAATCCCACTCGAAGCGCGCTAATGACTAGGTAGGACTCTTTATTATGGGAAATTTTTATGCCTACCATTGAGCAGAATTTAGAGAGGTGGAACCAAACCTATCAGTGGGTGAAAGACGGAGAAGAATGGTCGGTGGCATGGGGTGGATCGGAAGCTCAATGGTTCGGTGCCATTTTTCCTCGTATTCATGCATTTGTGCCAACAGGTGCAATTTTGGAAATCGCACCAGGACTAGGACGATGGACAAATTATCTGAAGAACTATTGTGATCATTTAGCCGTGGTCGATCTCGGTAAAAATTGTATCGATGCGTGTCAGCAGAGGTTTGCTTCGGATACAAACATTACTTACCATGTAAATGATGGCAAATCGCTGGCCATGATTTCGGACAATTCAATTGATTTTGTCTTTAGTTTCGACTCATTAGTACATGCAGAGGCCGATGTCATACAAGCTTATATGAATCAACTAGCCAACAAACTCAAGCCAAATGGAGTGGGGTTTATACATCATTCAGCCATGGGGAAATATCAACGGGCCCTCTCCGCCACACAAAGGCTACCTGCTAGATTAAAACAACTGCTTGTAAGCAGAGGTTTCGTTGATCCCTATCATTGGCGCGCTCTTACAATGACAGCTAAATTATTTGAAACATATTGCGATCAGGCTGGGTTGCAGTGTATGAGCCAAGAAATTGTTAATTGGGGAACAAAGGGACTGACCGATTGTTTCTCTTTATTTACTTCTAAAGGCTCTACATGGTCACGTTCAACTCAAGTCATAGAAAATCCTCACTTCATGAAGGAAGCTGATTCGATAAAGTCTTTATCACCCTTGTATTCAAGGGGGTATTTTCTAAATAGCGACAGGAAATAACGTTGTAGGAAGAGAACTAAAAACTATGTTGGGTACTCCGTCGTCAGGTAGCACGCTCTTTTCATGAGTGAAAGAGCATGTCATTCCTCGCTATTCCTAGGTGGACCCGATTACTCAGTTGAGAATATAAATGGAACCGACCGTTAGTGTAGTCGTCACAACCTATAATCAAGCGCGATATATTGAGCAGACGCTGCAATCGGTGTTCGATCAGACTGCTCCCGCCTTTGAAGTGATCGTTGTTGATGATGGGTCTACCGACAATACACCGAGTCTCCTTGCTCCTTTTAGAGGAAGGATTAAGTATATACGTCAACACAACCAGGGAGTCGCCTCTTCACGCAACACCGGTATCGCCCAGGCTCGAGGCGAATATGTCGCACTGTTGGATGGAGATGATCTGTGGGAACCTCGAAAATTGGCTGCGCAAATCGAGGCCGCTTATCGATTCCCCAAATCCGGCATCATCGTCGCGAACGGAGTTGAATTCGATGAAAGCGGGATCATCCAGCCATCCTTGCTATGCGATGTCCAGAGAGTACTGCGGCTTCCAGAGGATCAGGTGGTGACGGTTCCTTATTGCGACCAGGCGCTGGAATGGAATCCTATCTGGACCGTCTCACAAGTGATGATTCCCCGGGCGGTGCTTCAACACATCGGCGTATCAGATTCAACATTCACCTGTGGAAGTGACTATGATCTCTATCTCCGCATCGCCGAAAAATATGACCTCACGTTTATCATGGAGCGCTTGGTTCGATGGCGCTACCTGACTACCAGCGCTTCAGGTCGCCGAGAAATTCGCGCGTTACGATACCGACTGGACCATATTCTGGCGTTGAAAAAGCAAACCCGTACGACCTCCGAGCCTCGACGGGCGCTCATTAAGAACATCTTGGATAGACGGGTACCCCTTGCAAGTGAATCCGCATATTATTATGGCCGTCAACATGACCGTCTGCTTGCGACTCGCATGCTGTGGCGGCTCTTCACGTCAACCTTTGCCGTGACTTCTTTTGTATACCTCCTAGCTTTATGGATTCCTTCTTCCATCATTCATGGCACCGCCCCGACGATTCGTCGAATTCTCGGGTTGCCGCGTGGATAAATGGATTTCGAGGAAAGCCAATGGCCTTCGAGACATATGAAGGTGAATCAACATGAGTCTGGTTTCACGAGAGTGTCAATGAAAGGGAAGAAAAAATGAAAGGCGTCGTCCTGGCAGGAGGCCTCGGAACGCGATTGTCACCCCTGACGCGCGTGACGAACAAACACTTACTCCCCGTCTACAACAAACCGATGATCTACTATCCGATTCAGGCGCTGGTTAATGCCGGCATACGAGAGATTTTGCTGGTGACCGGGGGAAATAATGCCGGCGATTTTCTCAAACTATTGGGCAACGGAAAAGAGTTTGGACTTCGGCACCTCGACTACACCTATCAGGAAGGCGAAGGCGGGATTGCCGACGCCTTGCGGTTAGCTGAGTTTTTTGCCGATGGGAAACCGGTGTGCGTCGTCCTTGGCGATAACCTAATTGAACGTAATATCTTGAAGGCCGCAGAGGCGTTTCGTGCACAGAAAACCGGAGCGAAAATTCTGTTAAAAGAAGTCAAGGATCCACAGCGGTTTGGTGTCCCGATTCTCGAAGGCAACCGTGTCGTCAATATTGAAGAAAAACCCCGCAATCCGCGATCACCGTACGCCGTCACGGGAATTTACTTTTACGATGCGACCGTCTTCGACATTATCAAAATGCTCAAACCCTCCGGCCGAGGCGAGTTAGAAATTACCGACGTAAATAATGCCTATATTCAAGCCGGTCAGTTGACCTGGGACGTGCTGGACGGCTGGTGGACGGATGCAGGAACGATCGAGTCGCTTTATTTCGCGAATCAACGAGTCGCGGAAACCGGCGCCAACAAACTGGAGTGATGATGCGGATTCTTGTAACGGGGGGCGCCGGGTTTATCGGATCCCACTTAGTACGACGCTTGCTGAAAGACGAACATGAGGTGATCAATCTTGACGCCTTGCGTTATTCTGGGAATTTGGAAAATTTGCGAGATATCGAAACGAACAATCGTTACACATTCGTCCATGGGGATATTTGCGACCGACCGACAATTGAAAAGGTCTTTACACAACATAAGCCGGATGCGGTCATCAATTGTGCAGCCGAAACGCACGTCGACCGTTCCATTCTTGATCCCAGTGCGTTCACCAAGACCGATGTCGTAGGCACCGCAACGCTGTTGGAAGAAGCGCGTAAAGCAGGCGTTTCTCGCTTCCTTCAGGTCAGTACCGATGAAGTATATGGAAGCGTCGAGCAAGGGTCTTCAAAGGAATCCGATGCGCTCGATCCACGCAGTCCCTACTCCGCAAGTAAAGCAGGGGCCGACCTGCTCGTCTTGAGTTATTGGACCACCTATCGCTTCCCGGTCTTAATCACCCGTGGGAGCAATACCTACGGCCCCAATCAATACCCCGAAAAATTCATTCCGTTATTTGTGACTAACGCGCTGGAAGATCAACCGTTACCTTTGTATGGGGATGGAAAGTATCGTCGCGATTGGTTATCTGTCTTCGATCATTGCGGCGGGATTGAACATGTTCTGAGGCATGGAGCCCCGGGAACAATTTATAACGTCGGCGGTGGAAATGAACGCGAGAATATTACGGTTGCAGACATAATCCTCCAACACCTCAAGAAGCCTCAGTCTCTTATTCGCTACGTTCAAGATCGGCCAGGGCATGATCGTCGCTATGCCATCGACTGCACGCGACTCAAACAACTCGGGTGGGCGCCCGTAGTTGCTTTCGATGAAGGACTAACTCTTACTATCGACTGGTACGCGCAACATGAAGATTGGTGGAAAAAGATTAAAAGCGGGGAATTTAAAAACTATTATGCAACAGCGTACGCAACTCGCCTGCAGCGGGGACATGCTGAGACGCGGTCATGATTATCGTCCAACAACCATAGTGTAAGACATGACTGCAGAATGATATTTGAATGTGAATCCCATCGTTCTACCGCGTTGAAGACTCGAATCCTACAACCTCTTACCTAATTTGTTACTCCTACAAATAAACCAGTCCGAATCCGACAGGTTTTCACCGGCCAATTTGATATCAAAGAGCGTTTCAACTACTCCGCATAACCTTAGAAAATGTATAGAAACACAAAGTCAATAATTCTGTATGCCATGGTATGGGCGATCGGCAGTATGTGTGCCGTATGGGACCCAGCGTACGCTGAAACCTATCCGCTATATATTCCCTCCGTCAGCATGTCGGAAAGCTATGATTCAAATGTTTTCTTCAGCAATAATGTACAGGGACCGAAGGACGACTTTGTGACTTCGATAACTCCAGCCATTCGGACCGAGCAACGCGGGCGGTTAATCACTTGGGGGGGATCGGGCCAACTTACCGGAAATATTTACGCGAGGAATCCGGGTTTAAATTACATTTCCCTAACGGGTTCCATCAATGCAACGTTTGACAACTGGTTGGCCCAACTGGTCAAGCGCTCAAGCCTTTCGGTCAGCGATTTTATTACTTATTCCCCCCAACCACCCGCTTTTTACGCGCCGGTGGCAACCGGCACGAGCGGTGCTGAAAATTTTGCCCGTGGTATTCAAGGTGTGCGGGCCAATTCTCTGTTCAATGTGCTCACGTTAAACGCTGGTTACGCATTCAATCCGATGACGAGTTTAAGAGCCAACCTTACTCATCAATACATGCGGTTTGGATCGACCTTCGCTACGCCGGCGGGAGGTGGGTACTTCGGCACACAATATCTTGTTGCGGGAGTCGGCCCACAGTTCGCTCTGTCGGCACGCGATAACGTGTCTGTCCAGGCTACGTACACGGCCGCATATTACTCGGCAGGAGGTTTTGAATTAATGGGAGTAACGCTCGGCTGGCAACGGAAATTTTCTCAAAGATTTTCTTCGAACATTACCGCCGGGGTGAGTAAGTTCCTGGGAGGCACAATTACTGAGAACATACAGTACGTGGGGTCGGCATCCGCTTCATGGCAAGAACGTTCCACCCTGACCACGGTAAGCTTTTCACGGTCTGTCTTTCCAAGCTTCTATGTCTCCGCGGCTCCATTGATTAGCAATGTGGCATCATTGAGCGTTAACCAACAATTTACCCAAAAATTTATCGGATCGGTCAGTGGCAACTACGCGCAGAATGAATCCGTTAGCGGACCACCGTTGAAGTTTATTACATACTACGTCTCAGCCAACCTAAATTATTCATTTACAAAGCGGTTGAGCGGAAATGCGACCTACAGCCATTTCATAAGTAACAGCTCCTTCTCAGGACAAAATCTTAACTTCAATCGAGACCTCGTTATGCTCTCAATCCGATACGAGTGGCGATAGGAGAGCAATAACTCTTGGTTGGCGAACGTGACCGGCTGAAGGAATGCAAGCTTGGCAGAAGGGAATTAAATAACAGCCTCTTAAGCTAGCCGCTTAGTCCCTTTCATGTAGAGGCTCCAGGCCCATCGCTTGGCCCAAGCTCGAATCCAGCGTTCAGGCAAATAGGATGCTATTTTCGGCGGAAAAGCATATTCAAAAGGGCCCATTGCATAGATATTCAGCTCCGCTGAGTGTGGCTGCAAAAGGTCTTTCATCTCTTGCTTCGTCACGGGCCATGTATGAGGATTTCCTTCCTGCTCATTCCCATCCGTATAACGGCTGGCAAGTTCTAAGGGCGTGAGAAATCGAGACTCGCCATGAAGAAACCCTTCGAGATATCCTACTAGGTACCAGTAATACACAGAAGCGCGGTTATACAGCATAATGCCATACTCACCATTAGGCTTGAGGACGCGTAAGAGTTCGGATATAGATCGACCAAGGTCTGGGGAATGGTGCAAGACTCCCCAAGAATAGACATAGTCAAAGGTAGAATCAGGGAACTGGAGGATATTCGCATCCATCTCAATTATGTCACCCTGCAAACCAAGGAGATCAAAACGGCGTTTAGTTTGAGCAATCGCAACAGGGTTCAAGTCGACCGCAGTGACATGGGCTCCCTGCTTTGCCCAATTCATGATCATGGTGCCCATCCCGCATCCGATTTCGAGTACTTTCTTATTGCGATAACGCTCATATGGAAACAGTCCGGCAAAATGGCCTTCCTTAGTATGAAATGCTTGAGTCCAACTATAAAATGTTTTGTCTACTTGATCAAAGAACTCTCGGCTTCCCATCTCGACGGCTACGAATTCTCCCGTTTCAGTCTGGTAGAGCGGCTCTCCATGTAGCTGGCCATAGGTCATCGGACGAGTGGCCCACCAGTCCTTAATGTGTCGTTTTTCTTTCAACTCAGTCATGAACTTCTCCGCACTCCCTGCGAAAGACCATCCCACAGAGCGAGGAGAGGAGCCGTTATAACAAATAAAAGTAGGACACCCGTCTCAAGAAGAAAGCTTTTTTCCAAGAATCGCTTCAGTCTGATCACTCTCCACTGACTTTTTGAAAGTCCAAATAACCGTTTGCGGCCATTTAGTACATACACCTCGCTGCTCGCCTTTTTCAGTTTAAAGACACGCCGCTCAATATCAAACCATCCCATCCCATTGGCATCAGGCCAGAGTAAAACGATTTGTTCGACCGTAGGTATTCGGGAAAACATGGACAAATCATATGTCGGTACAAGATCGGTCTTGCCCAGATAGTGATCGACCAATCCCTTCATATATTCGAGCGACCTTGGGTTTCCTCTATATTCATGGTACCCGCCCAGTTTTTCAAAGAGAATTCGAATGAAACGGTTCGGGATCCATCTGGTTCCCGCATACGGCTTCCCTCTGTGATAGACGAGTAAGGTAGAAACAAGTGGGCGATTGGGCCCAGATGGCCCCCCCGCCACAGCAGGCATCTCATGCACGAAATAGATAGAATTCTCTCCGATCAATTCCTACCTCATGTTGTTCGTAAAGACGGGTGAGCCTCGCATAAATAGGTCACCAAGTAAACCATCGTGCAGGAAAGAAGGTGTCAGGGTTATGCCTACTTCCAAAGTGAATCGGGTGAACGATAGAGAGTTACTGCACCTCGATTCACCTTACGATTTCCACTTCGCAGAAGAGATGCCCTGCTGTTTGGCCAGGCGTTGAGCTTTTCTAGTACCGTTGACGAGCGTCGCTTGATCGGCCATCCTTAAAAAATCAAGGTCGGAAGAGTGATCTGCATAGGCCACGACCGTAGCGCCAGGATAATCCTGTCGCAAGCGAAGCAGGCAGCGGACCTTTTCCTCACCACGATGGTTTGGGCCGGACAATTTTCCAGTCAATCTATCTGCACTCCACTCAGCTTTCGTGCAACAGACGCGATCAAATCTCAGTCGACGTCCCAACTCTTCCACATAAAGATCTAGACTAGCCGTCAGAAGTATTAACAAATCTCCTTGAGCACGGTGGTATTCGAGAGTATCTTGCGCTTCGCGACACAATCCTCTTGACAGAAGACGGGTGATAAAGGCATGGGTCCATGCCTCTATGTCCTGCTTTGAGGCACCCGCCAAAAATGCATTCAGAAAGCGTTCTTTTAACTGAGTATTTGTAAGTCGGCCCACCATGAACAACAGCAGGGCCCTGGGCAGAGCGACAGTTCGTAACAAGCGCAAAGGGCGACGAAGAAGAAACCCGGTGAGGAAGGGCACATACGTGTCGTGACGCGTCAACGTACCGTCTAAGTCAAACACCACGACACGAGAGGCCATTCTCATTAACTGATGTAGACAATAACTGCAAACGTGATGACCCAAGCGAGAATGACCGTGCGCAAGGGTGTATCCTTGACAACCAATTTGGCAGGAGACCCACCCAGATCTTTTTGGTGAATCAGATAGAGATAGCGGAAAATACCGAAGACGACAAATCCGGAGGTCAAATATAACTTGTTGGAATGGAAACGCGCCATGGTCGTGCCGTCAAGCGTATATAGAATGTAGGTGATGAGTGTGACAGGGGTGACCACGGCAGTGAGGATGTCGACAAGAGTCACTGAATACTGCTCAAGTACTGGACGATGCGAATTTGCAATCTGCTTCATGAGCAACAATTCGTGCCGCCGTTTGGCAAGCGCTAGAAATAGCGACAGTAGGAAAGTCGCCATGATCAGCCAGCTCGAAGGCTCGACCTGAACAATAAGTCCACCGGCGAACACGCGCAACACAAAGCCCGCAGCAATGGTAAACACATCCAGGATCACAATATGTTTGAGCATCAAGCTGTACAAAACATTCATGCCTGCATAGGCCAGCAGCACAGCCAATACGGGCGGTGAAAAATGAACAATGATTAACGAAAATATCGCTAAGAATGCCGCTGCTGCACCGGCAAGGCCTACGGGAAGAGCGCCAGAGGTAATAGGACGATCCTGCTTGGCTGGGTGAGTCCGGTCAAAGTCACGGTCACGTATATCATTAAAAATATAGACGGCGCTGGACATCGCGCAAAAGGCGACAAAGACCAACCCGACGAGCAATAACTTATCAAAATGCTCCGCTCCACCTGAGAAAAATATCGGGGCAAAAACAAAGATATTCTTAATCCACTCGAGCGGCCGCATCGTTCGCGCCACTAGCACTGCGTCCTTTGAGACAGTGGTTAATGCTTCGCCCGCTATTGCAATAGCTTTCATGATCTCCCTTATTTTACTTTAACGTGCTGAGTGTGGCTTATGAATGGAGAAAGCAACACCGGAAACCTTCTTGCGGATGCGTAGGAAGAGCGCCATGATATCTCTTCAGCGTGTCCTACTATAGGCTGCTGGCGTAGCAATCTAATTTGTCAAAAGCACCTACAGTGTCATCCTTCTCTGGCTGCTATGGTCTGTCAGTCCAGCCGCTCTCGCCTCACACCGAGGATAAATGAACCAGGATATTTCACTGACTAATAGATCTGGCACTCTCGGTCTGGTCACCACCGCTCTACGGCGCCACTCCGATATGCTCGACTATTTTTTCCTTATTTGCATCCTTTGCTCCTATGTTTTGCTCCTACCCGAAGCACCACATGGGGACGGAGTGCGATGGGCCCAATCTTTAGAGAGCCATCATCTCGACGTCAACCCGAACTACCTGCTGTTGGAGCCGATTGCGCTGTCTTTGTATCTTGTCTGGGAAGGCGCCGGACTACCACCCGATGGGACACAGTTCCAAAAGTACCTGGATGTCGGCTTGGCCACCCTAAGCTTATTCCTTCTTAACCTGTGCTTGAAGACATTAGCCGTGCCCACGACATTTCGCCGCCTTTGTATTGTCTTTATGGCTTTCTCCTATAACTTTTTTTATTTAGCCACGTCGGATCATATAAAGCTTGTGACAGCTCCATTCCTCATGCTCACGACTTTATTTCTTGTAAAATATTTTTACAGTTACAAGACGAAGGTTCTGCTGGCGGCAGGCTTATCGATGGGCCTGTCACTCTGCACGCTCATTAATGCACTGCCTTGGTTTGGCCTTCTCTTACTCGTTCTCCTTCTGGTGAGCAGTGGTCCTTTGACGCAACGGATACGGGTCTGCCTTATATTTGGTCTGTCGGCGACCGTAACTGCTCTAATGTTTCTCGGGACGGCTTATGCCGTCATAGCACCCGGCAAACCGTTCCTTACTTGGTTAACAAGTTACGGGGCTAATGCGACATCGAAAGAGGTCGGATTTGGAGGCCTCAATTGGCTCACGATAGGACGAGCGTTGTCCGCAGTGATCAAGAACTTTGCTTTCACCTCCGACATAGGTCCGGTCGTGAAAGCGGCAATCTTCGGCTCCTCCCCTCCACCTATTTCCAAAGCCGTCATGTTTTTCAATGTCCTGACCTTTCTGGGCATTGCTTGGATACTGCTGCGAGTATGGTATGCGCAGATATCTTCATGGCCGCATCTTGTGAAAGCAGAAAGAAATATCGTACTTGCTATGGCATCAGCTGTGTCGGGGTACTTCCTATTTGGTCTTATCTGGAATACCAGTGAAGAGGAATTCTGGTTTCAGATCACGGCGCCGGTTGTCATTCTTATTGCCATATTTTGGCAACACCGGGGGCATAATCGTGTCGATGCGGCCACAATCGTGCTTGCGATGTGTCTGGTCGTCACTAATACCGTCGTAACATTTGCGCTCCCCCGTCATGCCTACCCCTACACACGATATGTACAAGAACTCTCTTTCGCCCTCGGCCCTCAAGATTTATTGATTCATGACGGCAGCGAGCCCATCCAAGGCCTGGTCTACGGAATGAAACTGAAAGAATCCCCTCATGCCATCAACCTTTCCACGGCCTTTGACAAACACAATTACGACATCCAAAAGACATTTGAATTCATCAAAGCCGACATTCAACTGACTCGTAAGCGTGGTGGCCGTGTTTATATCTTCGATATCTTTGCTCTTCAATCAACAAGTCATCCATGGAGCTTATTCCGTGAGCGTTTCGGAATTTCAAAGCAGGAGGTCATCTCATTTTTTGAAAGCCAAGGGACTTATCGTCAGCTTCAGGTCGCCGGACAGCCGGCGTGGCTGATGGAGGAATTACACATTCATTGAACTGTTCTGTTGGCCACTACCACTTCGGTTAGGGCCTGCAAAGACTCGGCGACAAGCGTCGCAGACGGCGGAATAGCCTGCGTCCGTGTTTTTGAAGCGGCGGTCCGGATGTCAGGTATTGCGCTATGAACTAACGAAATGTCGACAGTTGCTAAAGCACGAGGGGCAGTTGTTTGAGCACAGAGCAGAGCCTAGATAAGAAAGGCAAACGGGCGCGGCTTATCAGACACGATCTATAATCGTCAACGATAGTTCATCAAAACTGAAAGCCCAACCCTCCGACCACATAGTGGGCTTGATACGTGACATGAAAGTCGGCCGCACTAAAATCGAAACTGGTACGATTGTATTTGTACTCGGTGAAAAATATCAAATGTTGACCGATCTTCGCGCGGATGCCGGCGAGGGCGTTTAGTCCGGGGCTCACGTCAGACGAAGACGTCCCGCCCGAATCCGCTAAGCGCCCCCAAAAAAGACCAAAACCGGCGCCGGCATAGGGTTGAATCCATTCGCCGGGATAGCGCACGATCCAATTGAGTGCCCACGTGGCCACGCGTGTATGCGAACCGGCAAAATCACCTGTTGCCGACCCGCCGCTTCCCGTGACGGTCACACTCTGTTGTTTGAAATGAGGCGACGCGTAAAACACCTCGGTTTCTATCGCCATCCATTTCGCGTACGAAGGAGAAAAGCCTGCTTTCAATCCACCTATGCCCGTGCGTGCTAGGGCTAGATCACTTACATTGACTGAAGAATTCGTCCCGGCGCCATGCACATTTGTGAAGGATTGTGAGAAGGACACTCCCCCGAAAGCCGCGACATAGGTTTCTGTCTTAGGCTGAGTAGTGGGTTGATCCACAAAATGACGATCTGCAGCTCTGCGCCGGCCTTCGTGGGGAATGGGTTCACTATTGGTACGATCTGCATCGATTGCAGGGAGTGGACGGTCTCCGGATGCTACCAATGCAGATCCCGATGCAGCGCTCACCTTTGCGGCTTCGCTTCGTTTGACTTCCGTGCTATTCGTCCCCTGAGACGGCAGCGCGATCTCACCCGCACGGGTACTGGGTTTTGGTGCAAGTGAGACCGACAAATCTTTGTTGCCTTCTTGAATTGAATAAGTTGCCGGCTGGTTAAGATCAATGACAAGACGCAGAAGATTAGGGTGCTGTCCGATACGAATCTGCCGGACGATCCGATGATTGAAATCAAAACCTCGTTGAAGCTTCGTTGACGTGTTGATCAGATCGACAATGACTCGATCGGAACCAAGTGAGAGCACTCGATAAGATAAAGGACCATCGCCGGTGATTTTGATCAACGCTTCATCACCTGCTTGTTTAAGTTCGATCTGGGTCAATATGCGACTCGTAATAGATTTGTCACCTGCAGCTCCTTGCCTTGTCACAGGTACATCCAAAGATGCCGTCCAACCAGGCGATGGAAACAGGACGGCACATAGTACGCTCGATATACTTAATAGATATCTCATACGTCACCGCTCGTAGCTAGATTATTGACGGTTTGCATTGACGAAGATTTGAGTCGGAGCTCAGACCTGCGGCCCAATGGCGGCATACGAACAATCCGTGTTCGTCGCATCAGCCTGGTAATACCGCGGAGAGAATTTTGTACGGTGAGAAGGAGACTGATGAAAACGTGACCTCGTGGTTGTACGAGGTTTTTGGTCATCACCCATGCAGTATCTGACATCACTGATGTCTATTAGCAAGAGTCAGACCAACTAGACAGAATAAGTATTATGGACTAGTCATTTAGCTAACTCATTCTTGTATCTTCATTTCTAACAATGTTTGAATCATGCCAACTTAGAATGACCTCACCTCATTCGTTCTTTTGAGAACAAACCTCGCAAATTATGGGAGACTGTTCATGGGTCTGCGAGAGATGAGTCGTAGGCCGATTCTCAAGCCTCTCGCCTATTTTTGTTAGTATGCTTTCGGCCCAGCAATGCGACGAACCGCTCGAATGCTGGCCGGCTCACCGGCGAGGTACTCCTCAAAAGCTTTGACAAAGAAGTCGTTCGAAGGTCTTAGCAACATGGACGGCACCCTCTTGCGTGGACGCAAGCAGACGCGTGCCTGCTCATACAGATGCATCAGTGCAAACGCTCGAAACAATTCGCCGTCAAGGTCAAGGCTGCGGCGGGTATGGTGGCGGAATGACTCAATAAAATGTATCTGCAGATCGGAGACCAAGTGCTCATCGACTGTTCGATGTTGCGAATAGAGTCCAAGAGCCACGATAAAGCTTGCCAAGTCGTATTCCGGGCATCCGTGCGTGAAATTTCCAAAGTCAAGCAGGAACCAATACTGAACTCCGATCGTCACGTTCCATGGCCCGAAGTCATGATGTTCAGGAACGAGCCGTTGAACTAAACGACCGGTCAACGTTGAACGAATTTTTCGTTCGACTGCTGCGAGAACATCCTGAGGGAGCGACAGCTCGTGTGCATGAAAATTATTGCGGAAGAGATCTTGGTATCGTGCCATGACAGCATTTGACTCACTGCTGTCAACATTCAATCCAGAGCCCTGAAAGGCTGCTAAGAGCTCTGCGGTCCGCGAGATATCTTCGAACGCCTTCTCCCGCGCTCCTGATGTAAGCCATATGCATGAGAATCGGATCGGTGTAAATGTCAGACGCGAGAGATCGTGACCGGGACAATATTCCATCACCAGCATCTTGTGCTCGACGGATCGACCATAAGGAATGGGTGCTCGGAACCGCGTCGTCCGTGACAGGATTTCAGTGGCGTACCGCAGTCCATGGAACTCGTTTTCGACAAGGTCCGATGAAATCCACTCCGCATGATATTGCTTTACGAGCAGCTCCGATTGTAGTGCCTCATTCGGAGTATAAAACTGAAGCAGATATTTGTGTGCATTATCACCAGATGTGAACAAACGATAGTGTTTGGCCGACATATCTGAAGAATAATGCCACCCGGGCCAAAGATCGCGGTGGCCTATGACGATCTGCACGACCGATCCGGCGCCGTTGGATAGCTGCATGCGCGATCTGTTAAATAACTTCACTTTGGAGGACAACTCCGGGAACGGCAGCACTGATTGCCTTACTAAGGATGAGCATTGAATGCCTTAACTCATGGTGATTTCTTCCGATCACTTTTCACGCAATCTAGATACAAAGCAGGGTTAGCACTAGCGCACAATCCTCAAGCATAGCGCTTGATACTAGCAGTGTCCTTTTGAATACGACTATCGTAATGACAATGACAATTGGGGCAGTTGAGCTGGTAGCAATCCTGCGATGCCTTGCGATGCTCTGGGGTCCCGAGCAATTCATATAAACGGTGCGCATGAAGATTCCCCAGAAGAAACGTCACGTAACAGAGCTTCACACTGCCGTCTGCCCCGACCCATAACATTCGATACGCATCACACGGAACCCGCATGTCCGGTCCCTTTAACAGCCAGTCAGGAATGGAGCGCAAGGCCATTTGTGACTGAGTAAAGGTTTGGGGATGCTGATCTTTCAGCATGACAAGTTCTGCCACGAGTCGTTCAATGCTTCGCTTATCTTCAGGTCGAAATTGTAAGAAACGATCAGGTCCCTCAGTAAAGTACGGCAGGGAGTAATGGATCAAATCTACCTGGAGACTCACCTCATATTTTTTGGCGAAATCCCACGCCTCATAAAGATCTTCTAACGAGCACGTCTGTCGGTTGAGTAACCAGTTCAGCCTAAATGATAGATGGTGACCGTACCGCCTCCGTGCATAGTCCAATCCTGCTTCAAGGCGTCGAAACTGGTCCATTCGCTGGACGTAGTTGTCATATTTCTGTCCGACACCATAGAAGCCGATCGTCATGTATCTAAGGCCAGCATCGTAAAGCGCATCAATTTTCTCTTTCAGCAAGATACCGTTCGTTGTGACGTAACTATTCAATCCGATCTCTCGCGCGTACGCGACCATTTTGGGGAGATCGCGATGGAGCAAAGGTTCCCCCCCGTAGAATCGAATACTAGAAATACCGGCTGCCTTCGCGTCAGAAAGGAGGGTTTGAACGACTGACCACGGGAGTTCAGCGCCAGGCATAAATTCCCGACCATACCGGCAGCCCCAGCATCGAAGGTTGCAGCCGGCGGTAATTGCAACTTCCAGCCGATACGGTTCCGCAGGAATTACGCTGGGGATGGCACGTGCCAATGAGTGCCGCAGCCGTTCTAGGTGCGTCTCCTGGACAATCAGCCATCGACGAAAGGTGGGCGCCGAGCGAGATGCCCTGCCGATGAACCGTCGAAGCCAACCAAAGATGGTCATACTTCTCCTGTTCAGATACCTCTACCCGACTCAGACAAATCAGGAGGGGGCACAAGAACGCATGACCGGCAAAACCTATAAACGACTGACTATATCTCTACAACCTCATTTAGAATGTCGGCGGTACCAAGTGAATATCGTAGAGCAGCACACAATATGATGATGGTCTCTGACTAGAATTGAACCACATGCTTTCCTCCTGGCCGAACGTCACCGAGGAGAAATATAAAACGATATATGAAGCAAAACAAGCTCAGTGATACTGGCGGAAATTTTAACCAGCTTGCAGATAGCCGCCATGAGGCTTAAAACGACGGTCTTACAGTAATGGGGGGATTCTCTGCCTCCAAAACGTCTTCCAAAATTCGTAGGTCTTTTTTTTAGCAGCGTATTTCGACAAGTTTCACTTATACTCTTACAGTAGACCAGACACCTATGCTCTCTTAATTCTCGAAAGCTATCCTCTATCGACTATTGCTCTATGAGTGCTTGCCTTTCTAGGTGGATTGTAACAACTAAACTGTTAGTATACCGATCTAAAGCCAATCCCATGCCGTCCATTACGCACTGTAACAAAACTCAGACCTGTGCATTGAAGTATACTGATCCTTCCCATCGAGTCACTTTCACTCTGCTGTGGCAGACTACTTGTACCGATCACAAGAACAATGTAGTGATAGGTTTGTAATCTTCTGCGTCGAAGCCTTGAAAGGCTGTTCTTTCTCGTCATTCGAGGCCGAAATATCTGCTCTGATACTTATGGAGGCTCAATCATGATAGTCGGGATTGCACTTCCTTTCGCCCTAATGCTGACGGCGCTCTGCGCAGGGTGCGGTAATTTCGGTGATGTCATGCATCAATGGCAAGACAATATGCTAATCCACGGCCAAAAATATTGTGAATTACTGAAGGATCGTAGCCAACCATGGGGTGTACGCAGCGAGAATGGTTACTATGATGCTGAAAGAATCTACTACCAGATCGCTGACTATACAGGGGACAGCCGTTGGAATGAATGCGCGCAAGCAGCAGAACGAACTTACAGGGATGAGTATTTGCTTGCACAGGAGACACCAGGCAAAGTCGCTGGATGGATGATATTCCCCCATGGACTTCTCATGGACTATCAGCGAACGAACGATGAGAAAAGTAAGAAGGCTCTCTTAGCCCTTGCCAATAACGCTTCCTTCGCCTACGCACCATTAGAATGGACGAAGAGCACCGAGACCAGTCGTGAGGTCGCCTATAACATTGAGGCTAAATATCTGGCTGTTCCGTATGGATACTCCGATAGGCAACGTCTGAACGACTTAGTGGAACAGGCCTTTGGCCATATGAATTCCTGGTTCAAGACCAAGGATGCCCCCTATGTGAGGCCGTTTATGGTGGCGCTCACCGCGGAGGCTCTGATTCTCCACTACGATCGTACACAGGATGTCCGTGTTCTTCCCACCCTAAAACTTGCCGCGGACACCATGTGGCAAAGCATGTGGGCCCCTGACAAGAAGGCGTTTCAATATACTGATCGCAATAATGCACCGGGAGGAGGGAAGGAAGTAACGGCAGACCTGAATCTGCTTATCGCCCCTCTTTACAGTTGGCTTTGCATGATGACTAGAGACCAGTCGTACTGTGAGAAGCATGACCTTATTTTTCTTGGAGGTGTGACGGGAGCTTGGCTCGGAAACGGGAAACAATACGATCAACAATATCGATGGAGCTTTGAAGGGTTGGAGTGGAAGAAACAAGCTGGCGGCAATCAGGGTGTGACTAACAAGCCATCTTCAGATTGAAAGATGTAGCTTCAGGTCTTCATCAATCTTATGGGCACCCCTCTTGCCGTGTGACCTACAGACTGGAGGGAGGGCTCACGATACCCTTGTGCGAATATTTTACTTTCATGAAAATGAGTGCTGAAATGGGGTTCGTTGACGTTAACTCATTGGACGGGACGGATATCGTGTGTAGCAAGCTTGGGAAGCAGTATTCGCTGCGTCTTATTATCTGCATGGCGCATACAATAGACGATGCATGGTTACATCAGATTGACTCGGTGGCACCGACGACGATTTCGTCGTGAGACAATCGGGTGCCGTCGTCGAGACAAGCGCATGCGCATCCCGACCTGATAGGTTCAAGAACAGCTAAATTCCCAAATCAGCTTTGCAAATGACGGTGTCAATAGCCGTTAGAGAGCAGAAAGGATGAGTATGAATCAGGTTGACTATCCGTCGGACCATTGGGCGCAGGATGGTGATCCACAGTCAGCCCTGGCCAAAGCTGCCGACTTGGGCCTGTTGCCTGTGAATATGGTGGAATGGGAGATGTTTACGAGCCTGCTGCCTGCGTCGCTGGCAGGACAGACGGTACTAGATTATGGGTGTGGACTGGGAGGGTTGTCCCTGCTTGCGGCCCAGCGCGGAGCTAGAGTGCGCGGGATGGATCGGTCTGCGACGGCCATTCACACGGCCCAGTATCAGGCGCGTGTGGTCGGGCTGAGCGAGCAATGTGAGTTTTCGGTGCAGTCCGCGGGTGACTGTGGCTTGGAACAGTATGACCTAATCATGGCGAAGGATGTAATCGAGCATATCGAGGATGATGAGCGGTGGGTGAATGGGACTACGGCAGCTCTGAAGCCGGGCGGGACTTTGATCTTATCGACTCAGAATAGCCAGTCTTTAAACTATCTGATCGAAGCGTCATATCATCGATGGTGGCGAGGGAATCGAGGCTGGATGGGATGGGATCCTACACATGTGCGCTTCTACACACCTCAGAGCCTACGCCGACTCCTGAGCCGACACGGTCTGACGGTCACAAAGTGGGCCTCGATGTGGATCATTCCATACAACCTTGTCAGTTGGCTGACGTTGCTTAAAGTAGACCTGACGCTCCCAGGGCTGGGGCAGATTGACCGCTGGCTTGGCTACACATTTCCGTTTAACCGCCTCGGATGGTGTCTAATGTCCGTCTGTCAAAAACAGTGACAAGGCAAGTGACCGACTAAGCAGAGCGATTGAAAAGAAGAGCTCGCCACTAATTTCAAATTCTCCCGACTCGATTCTTCTGGGTCTCGTAAGCCACCCGTCATCTTGTTCTCACTTTTGTGCGGCAGATTAGTGCTACACGCGCACGCGGTAGTGCTGTCCCCATGAACTCAACACCAGCAGCGCCCAGAGCGTTGGAGCATGGTTTGCACGGCCCTCAACATGCTCCTCAACCAATCCATGCAAGGACTTTAGATTAAAGCGCTTCGACTGAAGCACCGTTCCGGAAAGAACGCGTTCATACAGGAGATCACGCATATGACTTTTGAACCAACGTTCCAACGGCACTCCAAAGCCTTGCTTTGGTCGCTCTAGAAATCCTTCCGGAAATCGGTCACGGAATGCCTCGCGC
>Ga0207691_10000152_pt1 | contig 64344 bp, 54 predicted proteins | sample KBSM13metaG_FD_184327 | JGI IMG/M metagenome (GOLD analysis project Ga0207691, IMG submission 184327) | Miscanthus rhizosphere microbial communities from Kellogg Biological Station, Michigan, USA - KBS M1-3 metaG (SPAdes) (version 2) | ecosystem: Host-associated > Plants > Roots > Rhizosphere >...
GCGCTACGTGCGCGCCCGCTGGACGCGCTTCACTTCCGGAATGCGGTGCATCGCCCGCATCACCTGCGCGAGATGCCGGCGGTCGCGCACCTGCACGCTGAAGAACATCGCGAGCACGTCGCCGCCGTCCGGGCGCTCCATCGACACGGTGTCGATGTTGGCGTCGGCGTTGCCGATCGACGTGGCGAGATCGGCGAGGAGGCCGCGGCGGTCGGCGACGAGCACGCGCACGCCGGCGTCGAACACGCCCTCGACCTCCGGCGCCCACTCGACGTCGATGAGCTCGCCGGCGTCCACGCGCTGCTTGCGCAGCGTGACGCAGTCGCGCAGATGGACGATCAGGCCCTGGCCCTTGCGGAACTGGCCGACGATGGCGTCGCCGGGAATCGGCCGGCAGCAGCGGGCGTACTGGATCGCCACCCCTTCGACGCCGCGGAGCGTCAGCGCGCCGGGCTTCGTGGGGGACGGCACCGGCGGGTCGTCGGCCTTGCCCTGCCGCGTGAGCGCCTGCGCCACGACGAACGACAGCCGCTTGCCGAGGCCGATGTCGGCGAGGACGTCCAGCTGGCTCTTGGCGCCGTATTCCTTGGCGAGCGCCTCCCAGCGGTCCCAGGCGATGGCGTCCGGCTCGACCTTCAGCGTGGCGAGCGCCTGGTTCAGCAGCCGCTCGCCGAGCGCCGCCGATTCCTTCTGCTGCAGCCCCTTGAGGTAATGGCGAATGCGCGAGCGCGCCTTGCCGGTGGCGACGAACGACAGCCACGACGGATTCGGGCGCGCGGTGGGCGACGTGAGGATCTCGACGTGGTCGCCGTTCTTGAGCTCGGTGCGAAGCGGCAGCAGCTCGTAGTTGATGCGCGCGGCGACGCAATGGTGGCCGATGTCCGTGTGCACGCCGTAGGCGAAGTCCACCGCGGTGGCGCCGCGCGGCAGCGCCATGATCTTGCCCTTGGGCGTGAACACGTAGATCTCGTCGGGAAAGAGGTCGCCCTTGACGTGCTCGAGGAATTCCTTGGAGTCGCGCGATTCGGACTGGATCTCGAGCAGGCTCTGCAGCCAGCGATGCGTCTCGCGCTGCGCCTCGGCGAGGTCGAGCCGCCCGTCCGTCTTGTAGAGCCAGTGCGCGGCCACGCCGGTCTCGGCCACGCGATGCATGTCCTGCGTGCGTATCTGCGCCTCGAGCGGCGTGCCGAACGGCCCGAACAGCGTGGTGTGCAGCGACTGGTAGCCGTTCGCCTTGGGAATGGCGACGTAATCCTTGAACTTGCCGGGGATCGGCTTGTAGAGCTCGTGCAGCACGCCGAGCGCGGCGTAGCAGGCGGTCTTGTCGGCGACGATGATGCGCACGCCGTAGATGTCGAAGACCTGCGAGAACGTGTAGTGCTTCTCCAGCATCTTCTTGTAGACCGAGTAGATGGTCTTCTCGCGGCCGCTGACGGTGGCGGGGATCTTGGCGCGCGCGAATCCCTCGCGCATCACGTCGAGCAGCCGGTTCATCACCTCGCGCCGGTTGCCGCGCGCCGCCTTGATGGCGTTGGCGAGGATGCGGTAGCGCATCGGATACAGGTGCTTGAACGACAGGTCCTGCAGCTCGAGGAACAGCGCGTTGAGGCCGAGGCGGTTGGCGATCGGCGCGTAGATGTCGAGCGTCTCGCGGGCGATCCGCTTGCGGTGCGGCGGCGCCATCGCGTCGAGCGTGCGCATGTTGTGCAGCCGGTCGGCCAGCTTGATCAGGATGACGCGGACGTCGCGCGCCATCGCCAGCAGCATCTTGCGGAAGCTTTCCGCCTGCTGGTCCTCGCGCGAGTTGAATTCGATCTGGTCGAGCTTGGACACGCCGTCGACCATCTCGGCCACCGGCCGCCCGAACGTCGTCTCGAGCTCGTTGCGCGTGACCTTGGTGTCCTCCATCACGTCGTGGAGGAGGGCGGCCGCGAGGCCCTCGGCGTCGATGCGCCACTGCGACAGGATGCTGGCGACCGCCAGCGGGTGCGTGATGTACGGCTCGCCGGACTTGCGGAACTGGCCGCGGTGCGCGGACTCGGAGAACTCGAACGCGCGCTCGACGAGCGCGACGTCCGGCGGCGGCAGGTAATGGCCGAGGTGTCGGGTGAACTCCGCGATTTCCGACATGGCCGCGGGACGGGCCGCTTAAGGGGCGGTCAGACCGGCTGCGGCGGCTTGGTCACGAGCATTTCGATGCCGATCTTGCCGGCGGCGAGCTCGCGGAGGGCGATGACCGTGGGCTTGTCGCGGTCGGAGTCGACGAGCGGCGCGGACCCGGAGGTGATCTGGCGCGCGCGGTTGGTGGCGGCCAGCGTCAGCTCGAAACGGTTGGGGATCCGGGCAAGGCAGTCTTCGATGGTGATGCGGGCCATGGCGTTTCCTAGGAAGAGTGCTGATCTGAAAGAGGTTGATCCGTACGGAGATTCAACAGCTGTGCGATGAGCCGCGCGTGCCGAACCATCTGCCGCGACGCCGTGAGCCGCGCCGCCCGCACGATGGCCGAGAGGTCGTCGACGGCCCTCGCAAAGTCCTGATTCATAATAACATAATCGAAGTCGCCGCAGTGGCGCATCTCTTCGCGCGCCGCTTCCAGCCGGCGGATGATCACGTCCGCCGAATCCTGGGCCCGCTTTTCCAGGCGCTCCTTGAGCGACGCCAGCGACGGCGGCAGGATGAAGATCAGCACCGCGGACGGAATCAGGCGCCGCACCTGGGCCGCGCCCTGCCAGTCGATTTCCAGCAGCACGTCGTGGCCGTCCTGGATCTGCTGCTGCAGCCATGTGGCGGACGTCGCGTACCAGTTGCCGTGGACGTGTGCATGCTCGAGGAACTCGCCGCGGCCATTCAGCAGCATGAACGTCGGCTCGTCGACGAAATGATAGTGGACGCCGTGCTGCTCGCCCGGTCGCGGCGGGCGCGTCGTGTAGGACACCGACAGGCGGATGCCCGGCTCGCGGACCAGGAGCTCGCGGGTGAGGCTCGTCTTGCCGCCGCCCGACGGCGCGGCCAGCACGAACAGGCAACCCGAAGCCGGCGGCGCGTGCGTCGTCATTCGAGGTTCTGGACCTGCTCGCGCATCTGCTCGATCGCGACCTTGAGCTCGAGGGACGCCTGCGACAGCTCGGCATCCACCGATTTCGAGCCCAGCGTGTTCGCTTCGCGATGCAGCTCCTGCGCGAGGAAATCGAGCCGCTTGCCGGCGCTGCCGCCCGCCGCCAGCACGCGCCGCACTTCGGCGACGTGCGACGCGAGCCGCTGCAGCTCCTCGGCCACGTCCACCTTGGTGGCGAAGAGCGCGAGCTCCTGTTTCAGCCGGTCCTCGTTGGCGTCGAGGCCCGCCTCCCGCAGGCGCGCGCCGAGCTTCTCGACGTAGGCGGCGTGGATGGCGGGGATCCGCGGCGCGACGCGCGCGACCTGGGCGTCGATGTCGCCGCAGCGCGCGAGCAGCACGGCGCAAAGCTTGGCCCCTTCGCGCTCGCGGGCCGCGGCGAGCTCCGCCAGCGCGCGGTCCACCAGCGAGAAGACGGTCTCAGACAGCGTCTCGGGCGCGACCGACGGCTCGGCCAGGACGCCCGGCCAGCGCAGGATCTCCGCGGTCGATAGCTCGGGGGCGCCGGGCACAAGTTGCCGTACTTTGGCGGCGGCGGCGGCCAGCGCGGCGACCCGCGCCGGGTCGACGGCCATGTCCGCGGCCGCGCCGGCGGCGCGGGACACGACGACGCGGCACTCGACCTTGCCGCGCTTCAACGCGGCCGCGATCCGCTCGCGCAGTGCCGTCTCGAGCGCGCGGAGCTCCTCCGGCAGCTTCACGGTGACGTCGAGATAGCGATGATTCACCGAGCGAAGCTCGACGGCGAGCGACAGCCCGGGCAGCTCCGCGGCGACGGCCGCAAAGCCGGTCATGCTGAGGATCATTAGGAGATTCGGCGCGTTCGCCGTGGAATTTGCAGGAATTCCGGCTTTACTTTGGTGCCGTGCATCCGGAGAATGTATGCGTTATCCGCCCCTCGCGCAAGGCGAGCGAGGGCATTTGGCACGCGAATTGCGGGCGCATTGACGGATGGCGAGGCGAGATTTCGCCTCCACAGCAAAGACTGCGATGCCCGTACCCAATCAGGCCCTCCCCGGCGGATACCAGCTGCTGAACTACCGGATCGACCGCCAGATCAGCCGCGGCGGTTTTTCCATCGTCTATCGGGCCTTCGACGAGACCGGCGCGCCGGTCGCCATCAAGGAGTACCTGCCTTCGTCGCTCGTGCTGCGCACCGAGGGCGACATCGTGCGCGCGACGTCCGCGGAGAACATGACGTCGTTCCGCTACGGCATGAAGTGCTTCTTCGAGGAAGGCCGCGCCCTCGCCAAGATCAACCACCCGAACGTCGTGCGCGTGCTGAACTTCTTCCGCGCGAACGAGACGGTGTACATGGTCATGCGCTACGAGCGCGGCCGCACGCTGCAGCAGCAGATCCAGATGCGGCAGGACCACATGTCGGAGCGCTTCGTGCGCCACGTGTTCATGCACCTGCTGAACGGGCTCCGCGAAGTGCATACGCACAAGCTGCTGCACCTCGACATCAAGCCGGCGAACATCTATCTGCGCACCGACGGCAGCCCGGTGCTGCTCGACTTCGGCGCCGCGCGGCAGACGCTCACCAGCAACCGCCCCAAGCTCGCGCCCATGTACACGCCGGGCTTCGCCGCGCCCGAGCAGTACCGCGACCCCGACCGCCTCGGCCCGTGGACCGATGTCTACGGCACCGGCGCGTCGATGTTCGCGTGCCTCGCGGCGTTCGCGCCCCAGGCCGCCGACGCGCGCACGCAGGAGGACCACCTCGTGCCGGCGAAGAAGATCTGGGCCGGGCAGTATTCGGACAACCTGCTCGAGGTGATCGACTGGTGCCTGCGCCTCGATCCGCTCGAGCGGCCGCAGAGCGTGTTTGCGCTGCAGAAGGCGATCCGCGACATTCCGCCGAAGAAGCGCAAGCTCACGTTGCTCGGCAGCATCAAGCGCCGGCTGTTTTCCGAGATGAACGCCTGACGCCGGTCGCGCTGCAACAGGTCGAGGACGGATGCGCTTCACGATATTCCAGGATTCGCGGAAGGGATCCCGCAAGGTCAACCAGGACCGGCTCGCCTACACCTACGGGCGCGACACGCTTCTGCTCGTCGTCGCCGACGGCATGGGCGGCCACGCGGGCGGCGAGATCGCCGCGCAGATCGCCGTGCGGCTCTTCATCGAGCGCTTCCAGCAGGAAGCGAAGCCGGTGCTCCGCAACCCCCTCAAGTTCCTCCAGGAGACGATGCTCCGCGCGCACGCGGCGCTCGGCTCCTACGCCAACCAGTTCTCGATGCTGGAGACGCCCCGGACCACCTGCGTCGCTTGCGTGGTGCAGGCGGGCCACGCCTACTGGGCCCACGCCGGCGATTCGCGGTTCTACCTGTTCCGGCAGGGCAGCCTCATCGGCATCACCAAGGACCACTCGAAGGTCCAGTACCTGGTGGACCAGGGGCTGATCGGCGTTGCCGACATGGCGGAGCATCCGGATCGCAACAAGGTGTTCAGCTGCCTCGGCGGCCTGGTCGACCCGGTGATCGACCTCTCGCGCCGCACGCCGCTACGCAACGGCGACATCCTCGTGCTGTGCACCGACGGCCTGTGGAGCGGCATGCCGCAGGGCGACATGGCGACGTGGCTCACGTCCGCGCCTATCCTCAACACCGCGCCCAAGATGATGGACCAGGCGGAGAAGCGCGCGGGCCCGGATGGCGACAACCTGTCGGCGATCGTCGTGCGGTGGGGGCCGGAGACGCTCACCGACGAGGCGCAGAGCACCGTCACCGACACGCTCGGCCTCGGCGAGTTCGCCACGGAGATCGACCACACGATGACGCTGAAGCAGCGCCGCGGCCCCCAGCGCGACCTGACCGACGACGAGATCGAGCGCGCGATCGCCGAGATCCAGTCGACGATCCAGAAGTACCGCAAATAGGCAACAGGCGACAGCGAACTGGGAACCGATGAAATCGTCCTGCCTGCGCTAAACTGTCCCCCACTTCCGTCACCCGTCACCCGTTACCCGACTCCCGAGATGCGTTTACTGGTCATCGACACCGAGACCACCGGGCTCGACCCGAAGCAGGGGCACCGCGTCATCGAGATCGGCGTCGTCGAGCTCGTCCACCGGCGGCCGACCGGCCGGCACATGCACTTCTACCTCAACCCCGAGCGCGAGATCGACGCGGGCGCCACCGAAGTGCACGGGATGACGTGGGACGACCTCCGCGACAAGCCGCGCTTCGCCGACGTCGCGGCGGAGTTCGTCGAGTTCGCGCGCGGCGCCGATTGGGTGATCCATAACGCGCCGTTCGACACGGGCTTCCTCGACGCCGAGCTCGCGCGCGCCGGCCACCCCGTGTCGGCGACGCTGCACCGGACGCTGATCGACACGCTGGCGCTCGCGCGTGAGACCTTCCCGGGCAAGCGCAACAACCTCGACGCGCTGTGCGAGCGCTTCGGCGTCTCGAATGCGCAGCGCACGCTGCACGGCGCGCTGCTCGACGCCGGCCTGCTGGCCGACGTATACCTCGCGATGACCCGCGGCCAGGAGACGCTGACGATGGACATCGCCGCGCCGGCGATCACCGTCGCCGCCGCGGGCACGGTCACGGGCTTCGGCGCGACGCGCGCGCCGCTCATCGTGCTGCTGCCGTCGGACGAGGAGATGGCCGCGCATCGCGCCTACCTCGACGCGCTCGACCGCGAATCCCGCGGCCGCTGCCTCTGGCTGTCGCTCGCCCGCGAGGAAGCCGCTTAAGCGTCCCCCATGTCCGGCCCCGACGCGCCTGTCACGCTCCTGTCATCCGCGCCGCCTAACGTGGCGCCGGTGTCCGCCGAAACGGCGCCCGCCGCGGCGCTTCGCCTGCCTCCGCCCGATCCCACGCCGATCAGCCGCGAGCTGTCGCTGATCGCCTTCAACCGCCGCGTGCTCGCGCTGGCGGCCGATCCGTCCGTGCCGCTGCTCGAGCGCCTGCGCTTCCTCTGCATCGTCGGCAGCAACCTCGACGAGTTCTTCGAGATCCGCGTCGCGGGCCTCAAGGAGCAGCTCCGCGCGCGCATCCCGCCCCCCGGCCTGTCGCTGCCCGCGCTGCGCACGCTGCTGACCGACGTCGGCGACGCGTCGCGCGCGCTGATCGACGACCAGTACCGGCTGCTGAACGACGAGATCTTCCCGGCGCTCGCCGAGCACGGCGTGCGGCTTCTCGGCCGCGCCGACCGCTCGCCGGCCGAGCGGACGTGGGTGGCGGATTTCTTCCAGCGCGAGGTGCGGCCGCTGCTCACGCCGATCGGCCTCGATCCTGCGCATCCGTTTCCGCAGATCGTCAACAAGAGCCTGAACTTCATCGTCGAGCTGTCGGGCCACGATGCGTTCGGCCGCGACACGACGATCGCCGTCGTGAAGGCGCCCCGCCTCGTGCCGCGCGTGATCAAGCTGCCGCGCGAGATCAGCGACGCCGACAACGAGTTCCTGCTGCTGTCGTCGGTCATGCACGCGCACCTGGCCGACCTCTTTCCCGGCCGCGGCATCGTCGCGTTCTCGCAGTTCCGCGTCACGCGCGACGCCGACCTGTGGATCGACGAGGAGGAGGTCAAGAACCTCCGCCAGGCGCTGCAGGGCGAGCTGCCGCAGCGGCAGTTCGGCATCCCGCTGCGCCTCGAAGTGGCCGAGTCGTGTCCCGCGCACCTCGCGCAGTATCTGCTGAAGCAGTTCGAGCTCACCGACGACGATCTGTACCGGTGCGACGGGCCGGTCAACATCATGCGGCTGTCGTCGCTGATCGACCAGGTCGAGATCGGCTCCCTCAAGTACGCGCCGTTCGTTCCCGGCAAGCCCGAGCGGCTCGCGCCGGACGTCGACATCCTCACGTCGATCCGCCAGCGCGACATCCTGCTCCATCATCCGTACCAGTCGTTCGAGCCGGTGGTCGACTTCATCCGGCACGCGGCCGACGACCCCGACGTCGTCGCGATCAAGCAGACCGTCTACCGGACCGGCGTCAACTCGGCGCTGATGGAAGCGCTGATCCAGGCCGCGCGGCGAGGGAAGGAGGTCACCGTCGTCGTCGAGCTGATGGCGCGCTTCGACGAGGAGGCCAACATCAACTGGGCGGAGAAGCTGGAGCACGCCGGCGCGCAGGTGGTCTACGGCGTGTTCGGCCTCAAGACGCACGCCAAGCTCGCGCTGCTCCTGCGCCGCGAGCGCGATGCCGCCGGCGCCGCGCGGCTCGTGTCGTACGCGCACCTCGGCACCGGCAACTATCATCCGCGGACGACGGCGCTGTACACCGATTTCGGCCTGCTGACGGCGGACCCGGACATCTGCGCCGACGTGAACGAGGTGTTCCTGCACATAACGTCGCTCGCGAAGGCGGCGAAGCTGAAGCGCCTGCTGCTCGCGCCGTTCACGATGCACCGGCGCATCGTCGAGATGATCCGCCGCGAGACCAGGCACGCGAAGGAAGGCAAGCCGGCGCGCATCAAGGCGAAGATGAACGCGCTCGTCGAGGAGGGCGTGATACGCGCGCTGCAGACGGCCTCCCAGGCAGGCGTGGAGATCGATCTCATCGTCCGCGGCGCCTGCGCGCTGCGGCCGGGCGTGCCGGGCTTTTCCGAGAACATCCGCGTGCGCTCGATCCTCGGCCGCTTCCTCGAGCATCATCGCGTCTGGTATTTCGAGAACGGCGGCGAGCCCGACGTGTGGCTCGCGTCCGCCGACTGGATGGGCCGCAACCTGTTCCGCCGGATCGAGGTCGCGTTTCCCGTGCTCGACCCCGAGCTCAGGAAGCGCGTCATCGACGAGGGCCTCGACGCGTACCTCGCCGACAACTGCGACGCGTGGGAGCTGGGCGCCGACGGCGGCTGGACCAAGCGGCGGCCGCGGCCGCGCGAGCGCGCCGTATCGGCCCAGCAGGCGCTGCTCGACCGGATGAGCGCGCACGTGGCGGCGACCTGATGGACCTCATCCTCTGGCGCCACTGCGAGGCGGAGCCCGGCGAGCCGGATCTCGGCCGCCGGCTCACGTCGAAGGGGCTGAAGCAGGCCGAGCGGATGTCCGAATGGCTCGAGCGGCATCTGCCCGACACGTGCCGCATCCTCGTCTCGCCCGCCGATCGGACGCTGCAGACGGCGAGCGCGCTGCGGCGCAAGTTCCGCACGGTGCCGGAGCTGGCGCCCGGGGCGTCGGTGAGCGCCGTGCTCGGCGCCGCGAACTGGCCCGAGTCGCGCGAGCCCGTGCTGATCGTCGGCCACCAGCCCACGCTCGGCATGGTGGCGGCGTTCCTGCTCTCCGGCGAGGAGTCGTCGTGGTCCGTGCGCAAGGGCGCCGTGTGGTGGCTGTCGAACCGCGCGCGCGAGAGCGGGGCCGCCGTCGTGCTGAAGACCGTCGTCGCGCCGGATTTCGTCTAGCGGTTCATCAAGCTGTCGCATGGCGCGGGCACACTGCCCGCCATGTTCCGAGCCACTCTCGCGTTGCGGACGTTCTTTCCGCGCACCGACCCGGCGGCGGCGCCCGCCCTCATGCGACGCATGAACCCGATCCCGCCCCGTCCCATCGCCATCGTGCTCGGCAGCGGCGACGTCGGCTCGGCGGTCGCGCACGCGCTGCACGGCGCGGGATGCGCGGTCGTGCTGATCGACGAGGCCGATCCGGCGTGGCCCCGCCGCGGCATGGCGTTCGTCGACGCGTGGTACTTCGGCAACGCCGAGCTCGACGGCGTGACGGCGTGCTTCTGCGCATCGGTGCGAAGCCTGCCGGTGGTGCTCGAGCGCGCCGAGATGGTGGCGGCGACCACGTGGTCGTGGCGCGGCGTCGCCGCGGCGCTCGATCCCGCGGTGGTCATCGACGCGCGCGTCGCCAAGCGCTCGCCGCCCGCGCGCCTTAAGCCGCATGCGCCGTCGCCGCTCCTGACCGTCGGGCTCGGCCCCGGCTATCGCGTGGGCGAGCACGTCGACCTTGCGATCGAGACGGCGTGGGGCGAGCGCCTCGGCGCGCTGGTCGAAACCGGCGGCACGCTGCCGCTCGCCGGCGAGCCGCGCACGCTGGGCGGCGTGGGGCGCGAACGCTTCGTCTACGCGCCGCTGTCCGGCCGCTTCCATACGCGGGCGCGCATCGGCGACGCCGTGACGGCGGGCCAGCCGGTGGCCGCGCTGGAGGGCGCGTCCATTGTCGCGCCGGTCGCCGGCGTGCTGCGCGGATTGACGGCGCGCGGGGCGCGCGTGAGCCCCGGGCAGAAGGTCGTCGAGATCGATCCGCGCGGCGAGCCCGCGCTGTGCTTCGGGATCGGCGAGCGGCCGCGCCGGATCGCCGCGGGCGTGCTCGAAGCGCTGGCCACGCGCGGCATCGTCGCGGGCGCGGCGGCGCGCTGACGCGCTAGGCGTCCTTCCACGGATAGCCGAGCGTGCGCCATTCGGCGCGCTCGGCGTCGAGCAGGTGCAGCGTCAGCGGGTGCGACTTCAGCCATCGCGGCGACACGCGCCAGCGGATCGCCTTGTCGACGCCGAGGCCGATCCGCGGCGCGGCGATCGGGCCGCGCGCGTGGTGGAACAGCACGGCGAGCCGCAGCGCGAGCACCTGCGCGCGCATGTCGGCGTCGGCGAGGAGCGGGGCCATCTTCGACAGGCCGCCGCGGCATCCCAGCACCAGCAACGCCAGCCGCCGCTGCTCCTGGGACGAGAAGCCCGGCATGTCGGCGTTCTCCAGGATGTAAGCGCCGTGCTTGTGGAAGCCGAGGTGCGCGACCGTGTAGCCGATCTCGTGCAGCAGCCCGGCCCACTCGACGCGGCGCACCGACTCGGGCAGCGGCCTTGCGACGCTGCGCGAATAGAGCGCCTTCGCCATCGCGGCGACGCGCTCGGCGTGCGGCCGATCGACGCGCCAGCGCTCTTGCAGGCGCTCGACGGTCGCCGCGCGGATGTCCTTTTGCACGGTGCGGCCGAGGAGGTCGTACAGGACGCCGAGCCGCATCGCGCCGCCCACGGGATTGATGCGCGGCACGTCGAGCTCGGCCAGCGCGGCCGCCATGATCGCGAAGCCGCCCGCCAGCACGGGCGTGCGCTCGGGCTTCAGGCCCGGCAGCTTCAGCCGCCGCACGTTGCCGGCGCCGATCAGGCGCTTTCGCAGCCGGTTGAGGCCCTGCGGCGTGATGCCGCCCGACGACAGGCCGTTCTGCTCCAGGATCTCGGCGAGCGCCAGCGCGGTGCCGGACGACGCCCATGCCTCGCGCCAGTGCTCGCGGCCGAACTCGCGGGCGATGGCCTCGACTTCGGCGCGCGCGTGCATCTCGGCGGCGGCGAAGGCGTCGGCGCGAAGCTGGCCGTCGGGGAAGAAGCGCCGCGCATAGCTGACGCAGCCGATCTTCAGCGACTCGAGCCGCTCCGGCTCGAGGCCGCGGCCGATGATGAACTCGGTCGAGCCGCCGCCGATGTCGATGACGAGGCGCGGCGCCGGCGACGGCGGGAGCACGTGCGCGACGCCGAGATAGATGAGCCGCGCTTCCTCGTGCCCCGAGATGATGTCGATCGGAAAGCCGAGCGTCGCCTCCGCCTGCGCCAGGAACTCCGCCGAATTGGTCGCGACGCGGAACGTGTTGGTGGCCACGGCGCGCACGGCCTCCGGATTCAATCCGGCGAGCCGCTCGGAAAAGCGCGCGAGGCAGGCCAGCGCCGCGCGCCGCGCCGGCGCGGTGATCCGGCCGAGGTCGTCGAGGCCGGCGCCCATGCGCAGCGTCTCGCGCCATGTGTCGAGGCGGAAGATCTGGTCGCCTTCGACGCGGCCGAGCTCGAGGCGAAAGCTGTTCGAGCCCATGTCGACCACGGCGAGCGTCGTCGGGGACGTGTCGGCGCGTCGGGTCATGGTGCGACGGAGGTTAGCAGAATAGCCGGGCCGCAAGGGACCCCGCGCCTTTTCCTGATAGGCTCGCCGATTTGCCGCGGCCGGAACGCCATGCCCGTCGACTACCTGCAGAAGATATTGACCGCGAAGGTCTATGACGTCGCGATCGAGACGCCGCTCGAGCTCGCCGCCACGCTGTCGCAGCGCCTGCGCAACCGCGTGCTGCTGAAGCGCGAGGACACGCAGCCCGTGTTCTCGTTCAAGCTGCGCGGCGCGTACAACAAGATGGCGCACCTCACGGCAGCCGAGCGCGCGCGCGGTGTCATCGCAGCGTCCGCGGGCAACCACGCGCAGGGCGTCGCGCTCGCCGCGCAGAAGCTCGGCTGCACGGCGACGATCGTCATGCCGGTCACGACGCCGCACATCAAGATCGCCGCGGTCGAGGCGCGGGGCGCCGCGGTCGTGCTGTTCGGCGACTCGTACTCGGACGCCTACGGGAAGGCGATCGCGCTGCAGAAGAAGAGCGGCGCGACGTTCGTCCATCCCTACGACGATCCCGACGTGATCGCCGGGCAGGGCACGATCGGCATGGAGATCCTCCGCCAGTGGCAGGCGCCGCTCGACGCGATCTTCGTCGCGATCGGCGGCGGCGGCCTCATCGGCGGCATCGCCGCCTACGTGAAGCGCGTGCGGCCCGACGTGAAGATCATCGGCGTGCAGCCGGTCGATTCCGACGCGATGGCGCGCTCGCTCGCAGCGGGCCGGCGCGTGACGCTGCCGCACGTCGGGCTCTTCGCCGACGGCGTCGCCGTGAAGCAGGTGGGCAAGGAGACGTTCCGCCTCGCGCGCCAATACGTCGACGACGTGATCCTAGTCGACACCGACGCCACGTGCGCGGCGCTGAAGGACGTGTTCGAGGACACGCGCTCGATCCTGGAGCCCGCCGGCGCGCTGGCGATCGCCGGCGTCAAGGCATGGGTGGAGCGCCACCGGCCGAAGGACCGCACCTATGTCGCCATCGCCTGCGGCGCGAACATGAACTTCGATCGCCTCCGCTTCGTCGCCGAGCGCGCCGAGCTGGGCGAGGCGCGCGAGGCGATCCTCGCGGTCACCATCCCCGAGCGGCCCGGCAGCTTCCGCGAGTTCTGCGCGCTCCTCGGCAAGCGCAGCGTCACCGAGTTCAACTACCGTTATGCCGACCCGAAGGTGGCGCACCTCTTCGTCGGCATCGAGGTGGCGAACCGCCACGAGACCGACCAGCTCCTGCGCGAGCTCGCCCGGCGCCGGATCGCCGCGTCCGATCTGTCGGACAACGAAATGGCGAAGCTGCACGTTCGCCACCTGGTGGGCGGCCACGCGCCGTCGGCGACGCACGAGATCCTGTACCGGTTCGAGTTTCCGGAACGGCCCGGCGCGCTGTTGCGCTTTCTCGACAGCATGAGCGCGGGCTGGAACATCAGCCTCTTCCACTATCGCAACCACGGCGCCGATTACGGCCGGGTGCTGGTGGGGATGCAGGTCCCGCCCTCGGACAAGCGCGACTTTCGCCGCTTCCTCGACCGCCTCGGCTACACGTACGTCGACGAGACCGCCAATCCCGCCTACCGGCTGTTTCTCGGACGCTGACGGAGCTTGCGCGGGCTGTAGTGGACAACCGTGCAGCGGACGGGGAAGCGTCGACGGCCCCGTGGCGGCATCCCCTGCCGCAGAACGGCACCGCTGCGCCTCCGCAAACTTGCTCCTGTGTTGCTTTCCGTGAAGTTTCCGCTGCAAGTGCCGATTCCGGCAAGGTTTATGCTCTATGCAATTCCTGTGCGCCGTGGCAGACTGATTTTCTCGGCTTGCGGCGCGGGATGCCGCGTGACCTGACGGCAAGGCACACGGGGGGCGAAGTGTCGGAACGAAATCCGCTTCAAGGCGTGAAGGTGCTGGTGATCGACGACTCGAACACCATCCGCCGCAGCGCCGAAATCTTTCTCCTGCAGGCGGGATGCACGGTCATCCTCGCGGAGGACGGCTTCGACGCGCTCGCGAAGATCACCGATCACCAGCCGGACATCGTCTTCGTCGACATCATGATGCCGCGGCTCGACGGTTACGCGACCTGCGCGCTGATCAAGAAGAACGTCAAGTTTCATGACACCCCCGTCATCATGCTGTCGTCCAAGGACGGTCTTTTCGACCGCGCCCGTGGGCGGATGGTGGGATCGGACCAATACCTGACCAAGCCTTTCACCAAGGAAAGCCTGCTCAAGGCTGTCGCCACGCACGTCAGGGCGGCCGCGTGAGCGCGACCCACGCCATGTCCATCAAGAAAATCCTGATCGTCGACGACTCGCCGACCGAGCGGCACGTCCTGAACGACCTGCTGACCAAGGCGGGGTTCGAAGTCGTCGCCAGCGACAGCGGCGAGGACGCCATCCACAAGTCCAAGCAGGCGAAGCCCGACCTGATCCTGATGGACGTGGTGATGCCGGGGCTGAACGGGTTCCAGGCGACGCGCGCGATCAGCCGCGATCCGGAGACGAAGTCGATCCCGATCATCATCTGCACGTCGAAGAGCCAGGAGACGGACAAGATCTGGGGCCTGCGGCAGGGCGCCCGCGACTACATCGTAAAGCCGGTCAACCGCGAGGAGCTGCTCGCGAAGATCAACTCGATCGGCTGACGGCGCAACGTCCGGCCGCCCCCCTTCGCCCCTCCGCCATGGCCCGTCCCGCGCGCATCGACCTTCGCACGTTCCAGCAGGAGCTGGCGTCGCGGCTCGCGACCAAGACGGCCGCGCAGGTGGAGTCGTCGCGGCTCGGCCTGTCGTCGGGCGGCGCGCGGTGGCTGGTGCGCCTGGCCGACGCCGGCGAAGTGATCACGATGCCGCCGATCGTCAAGGTGCCGATGACGCGCGACTGGTTCATGGGCGTCGCCAACATCCGCGGCAATCTCTTCAGCGTGGTCGACTTCGCGGGCTTCCTCGGCCACGAGGTGCCGCCGCCGGCGGCAACCACGCGGCTCGTGCTCTTCGGGCCGCGGGTCGGCGAGTTGAACGCGGGGATCGTCGTGTCGCGCGTGCTGGGCCTTCGCAACCTCGCCGACCTGGCGCCCGTCCCCACGCCGGCCGATGCCGCGCCGTGGTTCGCGCAGCGCTGGATGGACGGGGACGGCAACGCCTGGCAGGAGATCGACCTCGCCAGGCTGGCCCGCACCCCCGCATTCCTGCAAGTCGGCGTCTAGCCGCAACGTATCCCGGGAGAGCATTCATGGCACTCAAAATGCCCAAGCTGTTCGGCGAGAAGGGCACGCTGACCGCCGCCGACACCGACATCCAGATTCCGACCACGCAGGTCAGGATGAACCAGCAGGCGTCGCCGGCCTACGATCCGCTGGCGTCGGTGTCGATCATGGAGCAGCTGCGGAACGCGAGCGCCGCGGCGGCCACGCCGCGGGGCCTGCCGATGATCGGCCGCATGCCGGTGGCGCGCCAGTTCCGCATCCTCGGCCTGCTGCTCTCGCTCTTCGTGATCCTCGCCGGCCTGATGGTGTTCCTCGACGCGCGCTCGGCCAATCAGCACGCGCTGTCTGTGACCGCGGTGACGGAAATGCAGACGCTCGCGGAACGGATGGCGCGGGCGGCGTCCAGCGCCGCGCAGGGCCAGGTGGGCGCGCTGACGACGCTCGGCGAGGCGCGCGCGGCGCTCGGCAAGGACATCGACACGCTGCAGGGCGGCGGCAACGTGCGGGGCACGTTCATCGACGGCCTGCAGGACGCCGGCGCGCTGCAGACGCTCGCCGACATCAAGGCGCGCTTCGACAAGGCGTCCGTGGCCGTCGACGCGAGCATCCAGTCGGCCGGCGCGATGACGCAGGCGGCGAAGGACAGCGCGCCGGTGCCGGACGCCGTCGTGCAGGCGGCCCGCACGATCAATGCCGAGGCCGACGGCATCGTCGGCCAGGCGGCCGCGCTCGCCGGACAGGCCGATTCCAACACCGCGACGCGCGCCATCATGACGACGACGGCGATCGTGTTCGCGCTGCTCGCGATCGTCTGCATCTTCCTGCTGCTCAAGGTGTCGCACAACGACGCGCGCGTCCACGCGCAGGACAGCGAGAGCGAGAACAAGCGCAACCAGGAGGCCATCCTCCGGCTGCTGAACGAGATGGGCAACCTGGCCGACGGCGACCTCACGGTCCAGGCGTCGGTCACGGAGGACGTGACGGGCGCGATCGCGGACTCGATCAACTTCACGATCGAGGAGCTGCGAACGCTCGTCAAGGGCATCAATTCAGCGACCGACCAGGTGACGAAGGCGACGCAGGAGACGCAGGCAATCTCCAACCGGCTGTTCGAGGCGTCGCAACGGCAGAACCGCGAAATCCAGCACGCGTCGGCGTCGGTGCTGACGATGGCGCAGTCGATCTCCGAAGTCGCGCAGAACGCGGTGCAGTCGGCCCGCGTCGCGCAGGCGCAGCTCTCGGCGGCGGAGAAAGGCGGCAACGCCGTGCAGGACCAGATCGCCGGCATGAACGAGATCCGCTCGCAGATCCAGGAGACCTCGAAGCGCATCAAGCGCCTCGGCGAGTCGTCGCTAGAGATCGGCGAGATCGTCGAGCTGATCTCGGACATCACGGAGCAGACGAACGTGCTGGCGCTGAACGCCGCGATCCAGGCGGCGTCCGCCGGCGAGGCCGGCCGCGGGTTCACCGTCGTCGCGGAAGAAGTGCAGCGGCTGGCGGAACGATCCGGCGAGGCCACCAAGCAGATCGAGGCGATCGTGAAGACGATTCAGGCCGACACGCAGGATGCGGTGGCCGCCATGGACCGCTCGACGGTCGGCGTGGTGGAAGGCGCCAAGCTCTCCGACGCCGCCGGCCAGGCGCTGACGGAGATCCAGCGGGTGTCGCGCGAGCTCGCGGAGCTGATCGGCCGGATCTCGGCGCAGACGCAGACGCAGTCGGCGTCGGTGGCCGACGTCACGCGCGGCATGCAGGGCATCCTCAAGATCACGGAAGAGACCACCGAGGGGACCAAGCAGACCAACGTGTCCATCGGCCAGCTCACCAAGCTCGCGGCGGAGCTCCGCAGCTCGGTCGCCGGCTTCAAGGTCTAGCGCGCGCGGCCGAGCGCGGGTGCGATTCTTGCTGAGCCTTTAGGCTGATCATGAATGCCCTGGCCGTGGCGACGGAAACCGCAAACGAATTCGACGTCGGACCGCTGTCCTGGGTCCAGGGCGAGATCGACCAGGCCCTGACCCGCGGTCTCGAGTCGCTGGCGGCGTTCGCCGCCGACCCGTCGGTCCCGACGGCCCTCCAGCACGCGCGCTCGCACATCCACCAGGCCGCCGGCGCGATCCAGATGGTCGGCCTCGACGCGGTCGCCGCGTACGCCGACGAGATCGAGCGGCACCTCGTCCGCCTCGAGGAGACCGACGCCGCGCTGGTGCCCGACGGCGTCGCCACCGTCGACCGCGCGTGCCGGAAGCTGCGCATCTTCCTGGCGGAGATCGTCGACGGCGTGCCGCCGGTGCCGCTCAAGCTCTACCCCGAATTCGAGCAGATGCAGCAGGCGCGCGGCGTCAAGGCCGTGACGCCCACCGACCTTTTCTATCCCGATCTGTCGGCGCGCGCGCCGCGGACGCCGCCGCGCGAGGAATCGCGGATGCCGTCGTATCTCGTCAAGCAGCGGCGGCTCTTCCAGCGCGGGCTGCTGGGCTGGCTGCGCGGCGAGGTCGAAGGCGGCAAGACGATGCGCGAGGCGGTCGGCGGCATCGAGAGCGTCACGGCGCAGCCGAGCCTGCGCGCCTTCTGGTGGACCGTCGGCGCGCTGCTCGAGTCGGTCACGTCCAACGGCCTCGAGGGCAGCTTCGGCCTCCGCCAGCTCATCGCGCGGATCGACCTGCAGATTCGCCGCGTCACCGAGGGCGGCGCGAAGGTCGCCGACCGGCTGCGCCGCGAAGTGCTGTATTTCGTCGCGATCAGCGCGCCCGTCGGCCCGCAGGTGCAGGCGGTGCAGCAGGCGTTCAAGCTGTCGGGCCTCATACCGTCGGCGGAGGTGCTGTCGGCCGACGTCGTGCAGATCCAGCCGCTGCTGCGCGAAGCGTGCGAGCAGCTCGCCGGCGCCAAGGATTCATGGCTGAAGGCCGCCGCGGGCCGCGCCGAGAACCTGCCCAAGCTGAAGCAGACGCTCGCGTCGGTCCACACCAAGGCGGCGGAGGTGAAGCACGGCGCGCTGATGAAGCTCACCGCCGCGCTGGTCGAGAACCTCGACAAGATGCCGGCGGCCGGCGTGTCCGAGCCGGTGGCGATGGAATTCGCGACGGCGCTGCTGCTGGCCGAGAGCGCGTTCGACAACTACACCAGCCTGTCGCGCGACTTTCCGCGCCAGGTGAGCGCGATGCTGGCGCGGCTCGAAGCCGCGCGCGCCGGCCGCGCCACCGCGGCCAGCGCGCCGATGCTGGACGAAATGAGCAAGCGCGCGCAGGAGCGCGTGCTGCTCGCGCAGGTGGGACGCGAGATCCGCGCCAACCTCCGCCACATGGAGCAGGTGCTCGACGCGTTCTTCCGCGACAACGCCAAGCGCGGCGAGCTGGCCTCGCTCGCGAAGGACAGCAGCCAGATCCGCGGCGCGCTGATGATGATGGGACAGGACGACGCCGGCCAGCTCCTCGCGCTGTGCCAGGCGCAGATCGAGCGCTACGCGACGACCGAGGACCCGATCGACGACGACGATCTCGACCTCCTGGCGGAATCGCTGTCGGGTCTCGGCTTTTTCATCGAGGCGCTGGAGCAGCAGCGGCCGGACCGCGACCGGCTGATCGCCCCGCTGATCGCGCGGCGACTCGGCGAGGCACCGGCGCCGGCGCCGGCGGAGGCCGATTCGGTCGAGGATGCCGTCGCGGTGCTCCGCGCGCAGCTGCCGCAGCTGGTCGCGGAGGCGGAGCGCGCGCCCGCGGACGCCGCGGCGCACGAGGAGCTGAAGCAGAAGCTCGCCGGATTGCGCGACGACGCCGAGCTCATCGGCGACGCCGATCTCGCCACGCAGGCCGCCTCGGCGCTGAGGGCGCTGGCCGCCGGCGGCACGGCAGGACTCGCCGCCGCGGTGGAGGTCATCGCGGACGGCGGCGTCGCGGAAGCGCCGGAGATCTCCGCCGAGACGCAGCGCCTGCTCGCCACCGACACCACGGCGCTCGACGCCGAGCTCGTCGACATCTATCTGACAGAGGCCGCCGAGGTGCTCGACACGGTGGTCGAGCATCATCGGATCCTTTCCCTCAACCCCGGCGACCGCGAGGCGCTCGCCACGGTGCGGCGCCAGTTCCACACGCTGAAGGGCAGCGGCCGGATGGTCGGCCTGACCGACCTCGGCGAGATCGCCTGGGAAGTGGAGCAGGTGGGCAACCGCCTGATCGAGGAGGATCGCGCCGTCTCGCCGGCCGTGCTGACGATGATCGACGTCGCGCAGCAGAGCTTCCGGCAGTGGATGGGCGATCTTCGCGCCACCGGGCAGGTCGCGCCCGATCCGAACGCGCTCCTCACCGCGATCCACAACGTCCAGCGCGAATGGCCGGGCGGCTCGAAGCTCCCCGCGCCCGCGCCCGTGCTCACGCGCACCGTCACCGTCGTGCCGCTCGCGGCGCCGGCCGCGGCCGAGGCGGACGCCCCCGCCGACGTGCCGGCCGACGTGCCCGCCGCGGAGCCTCCGCCGATGGCCGCGGAGCCGCCGCCGCTGGTGATCGACATCGACGTGCCGGGCGACGTCTCCTTCCCCCCGCACGAGGCCGAGATCTTCGTGCTCGCGGAGCTCGGCGCCGGCACCGCGGCCGACGCGCCCGTCGTCGTGGTCGAGGAAGCGCCGCCCGAGGACGACGAGACGATCGAGGTGACGCCGCCGCCCGAGACGGACGTGCGGGCGCCGATCCTGAAGCTCGTCGCCGACAACACGCATCCGCTCGCCGTGCCGCGCGACGCCGGGGCCGCGGGCGAGCACGCGGCGGACGCCGCGCCGGCCGCGAGCGGCCCGGAGCCGGACGAGGCGCCGGAGCACGACGAAGTCGCCATCGGCGACGTCCGGCTCTCGACGTCGCTGTGGAAGATCCTGTGCGACGAGGCCGAGCAGCACGTCGGCACGCTGCTGCACGAGCTCTCGCTGCTGCAGTTCGACGCGCGCCAGGCGCCGTCCGAAGCCATGGTGCGCGCGAGCCACACGCTGTGCGGCATTCATCGCACCGGCGGCTTCCCGCTCATCGCAGCGCTGTCGAAGGCGCTGGAGCAGGCTCTGATCGCGCTGCAGCAGCGCGGCGCGCCGCTGCCGTCCGCGGCGCAGCCGGTGCTGGCCGCCGGCGTGACGGCGCTCGTGAACTGCATCGCGCGCCTGCGCGACCGCACCGCCTTCGCCGAAGCCGACATCGCCGAGGCCGGGACCGCGACGCGCGACCTCGAGGCGCTCCGCCGCGACGTCATCGGCGCCGCCACCATCGACGCCGAGACGGCCGCCGAAGAGGCTGCCGAGCGTGACGAGCGCGCGCATGGGGACGACTCGGAAGCGGAAGCAGAAGCGGCGCTGGAACCGGAAGCGGCAGTGGAAGCCGAGACGCCCGACGCCGGCCCCATCGACGTGCCGCCGGCGCTCGCCGTCGAGACGCCGGAAACGCCGGACATCTCCGACGCCGAGGTCGCCGCCGCCGATGCCGCCATCGCGGCGCTGATGGCCACGCCCGAGCGGGCGCCCGCCGCGGCCCACCCGCCGGAAGCCGAGGCGGAAGCGCCCGAAGATACCCCCGACGGCGACGCCGGCGAGGCCGACGTGCTTCCGGTCGCTGCCGATGCCGTCACGCCCGCCGAGGTCGCGTCGCCTGCGGCGGCCGAGCCCGAGATCACGTTCCAGGCCGATACCGATCCGCTCGCGGGAATCCGCGACGACGTCGACGAGCAGGTGCTGGCGATCTTCCTCGAGGAAGCGTCGGAGCTCTTCCCGCAGGCGGGCGAGCAGGTGCGCGGCTGGCGCCGCAATCACCGGGACCTGACGACGGCGCAACAGCTTCGCCGCACGCTCCATACGTTCAAGGGCAGCGCGCGCATGGCGGGCGCGATGCGCCTCGGCGAGCTCACGCACCTGATGGAATCGCGGCTGATGCAGGGCGACAACCTCGCGCCGGCATCGGACGCGCTGTTCGACGCGCTGGACGCGGACCTGGACGACGTCGCATTCGTCCTCGACGCGCTGCGCGAGAACCGCACCAACGTGACGCTGCCGCGCTTTGCCACGCCAGCCTCGACGACACCGGCTTCGCAGCCGGCCGCCTCGGCGGACAACGTCGTTACGCTGGCCTCGGCGAGTGCCGCAGCGTCCGCCCCATCCGCGGCGTCCGCGGACGAGCCGGCCGAAGTCGAGGCCGCCGCGAAGGCGATGCTCCGCGTCCGCGCGGACATCATCGACCGGCTGGTCAACGAATCCGGCGAAGTGCAGATCGCGCGCTCCCGCATCGAAGGCGAGCTGCGCGCGCTGAAGGCGAACCTCCTCGAGCTCACCACCAGCGTGATCCGGCTCCGCAGCCAGGTCCGCGAGATCGAGCTGCAGGCGGAAACGCAGATCCAGTCGCACATGTCGGCCGCGCAGACGGTGCACGGCGATTTCGACCCGCTGGAGCTCGACCGTTTCACGCGCTTCCAGGAGCTGACGCGCTCGCTCGCCGAGGGCGTCAACGACGTGTCGACGGTCCAGCAATCGCTGCTGCGCAACCTCGACGACGCCGACGCCGCGCTGCTCGCGCAGGCGCGCCTGTCGCGCGACGTCCAGCAGCGGTTGTTCGCGATCCGCACCGTGCCGTTCGGCAGCCTTTCGGAGCGTCTCTACCGGATCCTCCGCGCCACGGCGCGCGACCTCGACAAGCGGGCGAACCTCGAAATCCACGGCGGCCAGACGGAGCTCGACCGCTCGGTGCTGGAAAAGCTCGTCGGCCCGCTCGAGCACCTGCTGCGCAACGCGCTCGACCACGGCCTCGAGCCGCGCGACGCGCGCGTGGCCGCCGGCAAGCCGGAAACGGGCGAGATCTCCCTTACCGTGCGGCAGATCGGCAACGAAGTGCTGATCGAGCTCGCCGACGACGGCGGCGGCATCGACCTCGCCGGCGTGCGGCGCCGCGCGCGCTCGCTCGGCATGCTGGCGGGCGACGCCGAGCCCACCGAGCAGCAGCTGATCGAATGCCTGTTCAAGCCTGGCTTCTCCACCGCCGCGCGCGTGACGCAGATCTCGGGCCGCGGCATCGGCATGGACGTCGTGCGGGCGGAGATCGCCGCGCTGGGCGGCCGCGTCGACGTCCGCTCCACGCCCGGCACCGGCACGCAGTTCACGCTGTGCCTGCCGCTCACGCTCGCGGTCGCGCAGGCGGTGCTGGTGAAGGCCGGCGGCCGGCTGTGGGCGCTGCCGGCGCCGATGGTCGAGCAGGTGCAGCAGCTCAAGGGCGACGCGCTCACCGACCTCTACGTCCAGCGCAAGCTGGAGTGGAAGGGCAACACCTATCCGTTCCACTACCTGCCGCGGCTCCTCGGCGACGCGCAGCACCGGCCGGAAACGCTTCGCACCAACGCCGTGCTGCTGCTGCGAAGCGGCCAGGGCGCGGCGGCCGTGCACGTCGACGAAATGGTCGGCAACCAGGAAGTGGTCGTGAAGAACATCGGGCCGCAGCTCGCTCGCGTGTCGGGCATCTCCGGTGCCACTGTGCTCGGCAACGGGGAGATCGTGCTGATCATCAATCCCGTGCAGCTCGCGATGCGCCCCGACGTGGCGACGGTCGACGCGACCGGCGGCGACGAGCGCGTCATCGGCGACCGGCCGGGCGTTACCGCGCAGGGCGCGGCGAAGAGCGCCCTGCGGCTGGTGATGATCGTCGACGACTCGCTGACCGTGCGCAAGGTCACGAGCCGCATGCTCCAGCGCGAGGGTTTCGACGTCGTGACCGCGAAGGACGGGATCGACGCGCTCGAGCGCCTGACCGAGCAGGTGCCCGACGTCATCCTGCTCGACATCGAGATGCCGCGCATGGACGGATTCGAGTTCACGAAGACGATGAAGCGCGAGACCGCGCACGCGCACATTCCCATCATCATGATCACGTCCCGCACCGCCGAGAAGCACCGCGCCCGCGCCGCCGAGCTCGGCGTCGATCTTTATCTCGGCAAGCCCTACCAGGAAGAAGAGCTGCTGCGGAATCTCCGCGACATGCTGAGCCTGCCCACGCCGGCGTAGTACCCTTCGCGTCATGCAGAGCAGGGCCGACGTCATCGACGCCGCGTTGTCGTGGTTCGACGCGGGCCATTTCCAGGCGGAGCTCGCGCGCCGCGTCGCGCGGCGGACGGAAAGCCAGCGCGCCGACGCAGGACCCGATCTTCGCGGCTACCTGGAGGACGACATCGGTCCCGCGCTCGCCGCGATGGATTTCACGTGGCGCCTCACGGGCCATCCGGCTGCCGGCGGACCTTTCCTGATCGCCGAGCGGCACGAGGACGACGCGCTGCCGACGATCCTCACCTACGGTCACGGCGACGTCGTGCTGGGGTACGACGCGCAATGGCGGGACGGCCTCTCGCCGTGGCGCCTCACCATCGACGGCGATCGCTGGTACGGCCGCGGCACCGCCGACAACAAGGGCCAGCACAGCGTGAACCTGGCGGCGCTCGCACGCGTTCTGGAAACGCGCGGCCGGCTCGGCTTCAACGTGCGCGTCCTCCTCGAGACGGGCGAGGAGACGGGGTCGCCGGGCCTGCGCGCCGTGTGCGAGCGGGAACGCGCGAGCCTTCGCGCCGACGTGCTGATCGCCTCGGACGGCCCGCGGCTGGCGGCGGCGCGGCCGACGCTGTTCCTCGGCTCGCGCGGCGCGTTCAACTTCGACCTCGCGGTGGACCTGCGCGAAGGGGGCCACCATTCCGGGAACTGGGGCGGCCTCCTCGCCAACCCGGGCACGATCCTGGCGAACGCGATCGCGTGCCTCGTCGACGCGCGCGGCCGTATCCTCGTCCCCGGCCTGCGCCCGCCACCGATCCCGGACGCCGTCCGCCGCGCGCTCGCGACGATCGAACCGGGCGAGCCCGGCGGGCCCCCGATCGATCTCGCCTGGGGCGAGCCCGGGCTCACGCCCGCGGAACGCGTGTTCGGCTGGAACGCGCTCGAGGTGCTCGCGTTTCGCACCGGCAACCCGGACCATCCGGTCAACGCGATCCCGCCGCGCGCGAACGCCCATCTGCAGGTGCGCTTCGTCGTGGGCTGCGATCACACGACGTTCATCGCGGCGCTGCGCGCGCACCTCGACGCGAACGGTTTCGCGATGGTGACGGCCACCCCCGCCCGCACCGAGACCATGACCGCCACGCGCCTCGACCCCGAGGATCCGTGGGTGCGCCGGGTGGCGGCGTCGATCGAGCGCACGACCGGCGCGCCGCCGGCGATCCTGCCGAATCTCGGCGGATCGCTGCCGAACGACTGCTTCGCCGACGTCCTCGGCATGCCGACGGTCTGGATACCGCATTCGTATCCGGCCTGCTCGCAGCACGCGCCGAACGAGCATCTGCTGGGCAGCGTGGCGCGCGAGGGCCTCGCGATCATGACGGGGCTCTTCTTCGATCTCGGCGACGACCGGCGCCCGCTGGCGGCGTAGGTCCGGGCGCGTCGCGGGCGCTGCCGCGATGGGGTAAGCTTCACGTCGCCGTTGTTCGCCAGTCCGGATTCCCCCATGCCGACCGTGCGCGCCCGCCTCGCCTGCCTGACTTGTCTGCTGCTGTGCGCATGCGCGGGGCCGTCGCCCGCGCCGGGCCCCGGCGCGCCGCCCGCGCCCGGCGCCGCCGCCGTCGCGCCGGCGCCTGCGGCTCCCGCCCCGGCAACGCCCGATCCGGCGCGCGTGTATGCCGATCTCCTCGGCCGCACCGAGGATTTTCCGCGCGTCGTTCGCGCCCCGAAGGAGTTCGAGGGCCGCAGCGTCGTGCTCTATGGCGTGCGCGCCGGCGATCTCCGCCCTGTCGAGGCGCGCTTTTCGATGCCGCTCGCGTCCGCGGACGGCAGGTCGACGATCGCCGCTGTCGAGCGGCCGCCGGCCAACCAGCTCTACCTCGTCCTCACCGACGATTTCGCGCGCGAGGCGCGCGAACGGCGCCTCATTGCAGGCGGCGCCGCGCGCGGTCCGCTGTTCGTCGAATGCCGCGTGACGTCCCAGACCGCCGGGCGCGTCACGAGCTATGCGTGCGAGGTCGACAAGCTCGTCGCGATCGTGAACGACCGGGTGTCGGAATCGCTCTGGCGCGGGCGCGCCGGGGCCCTCGAATACTATCGCTACTGAGTTGAGAGGCGCCGGAAGAGGCCTCCCCGAGGAGAGAGCATGGCGCAATATGCGACGGAGAACATTCGTACCGTAGCGCTGGTGGGCGACGGCGCGTCGGGCAAGACCACGCTGGCGGAAGCGCTCCTCGCCAGGGCCGGCGCGATCGCCGCCGCCGGCAGCGTCGAGCGGGGCACGACGGTCAGCGACTTCGACCCGCTCGAGAAGACCTACCAGCATTCGCTCCGCGCCTCGCTGCTGCACTTCGAGACGCAGGGAACGCGCATCCACCTGATCGACACGCCGGGCTTCGCCGATTTCATCGGCCAGTCGATCGGCGCGCTCGACGCGGTCGAGACCGCGGCGATCGTCGTCAACGCTTCCGCCGGGATCCAGATGATCACGTCGCGGATGATGGAGTGGGCGGGCAAGCGCAAGCTCTGCCGCCTCGTCGTCGTCAACCGCATCGACGCGGAGAACGTGGACCTGCCGGGCGCGCTCGCGGCGATCCAGCAGTCGTTCGGCAAGGAGTGCCTGCCGATCAACCTCCCCGCGGACGGCGGCAAGCGCGTCGTCGACTGCTTCTTCAATCCGGCCGGCGAGAGCGATTTCTCGTCGGTGGCGGCCGCGCACCAGGCGCTCGTCGACCAGGTGGTCGAAGTCGACGAGGACCTGATGGCCAAGTATCTCGAGCAGGGCGAGATCGCGCCCGAGGCGTTGCACGCGCCGTTCGAGAAGGCGCTTCGCGATGGTCACCTCGTCCCGGTGTGCTTCGTGTCCGCACGCACCGGCGCCGGCGTCGCGGAGCTCCTCGACATCCTCGTCAAGCTCGCCCCGAATCCCACCGAAGGCAATCCGCCGCTGTTCTACAAGGGGGAGGGCGACAGCGCCACCGAGTTTCGCAGCGTGCCGGATGCGAAGCGGCACGTGCTGGCGCACGTGTTCAAGGTCGTCATGGACCCCTTCGTCGGCAAGATGGGCGTCTTCCGCGTGCACCAGGGCACGGTGACGAAGGAGACGCAGCTCTTCGTCGGCGAAGGCCGCAAGGGCTTCAAGGTCGGCCACCTGTTCATGCTGCAGGGCGGCAAGTACGTCGAGATCGACAGCGCCGTGCCCGGCGACATCGCGGCGGTCGCCAAGGTCGAGGAGATCACGTTCGATTCGGTGCTCCACGATTCCCATGACGAGGACCACATCCACATGCGCCCGCTCGAGTTCCCGGTGCCGATGCACGGCTTCGCGATCTCGCCCAAGCGCCGTGGCGACGAGCAGCGGATCTCCGACGTGCTGCACAAGATGACGGCCGAGGATCCGACGCTCGTCGCCGAGCACGATCCGATCGTGAACGAGACGGTGCTGCGCGGCCTCGGCGAGCTGCATCTCCGCTCGGTGTTCGAGCGGATGGGCGCGCAGTTCAAGCTCGAGGTGGAGGCGCGCCCCCCGCGCGTGCCGTATCGCGAGACGATCACGGCGCGCGCCGAAGGGCACCACCGGCACAAGAAGCAGACCGGCGGCGCCGGTCAGTTCGGCGAGGTCTTCCTGAAGATCGAGCCGCTGCCGCGCGGCGGCGGGTTCGAGTTCGTCGACCAGGTGAAGGGCGGCGCGATCCCGCACACGCTGATCCCGGCGGTGCAAAAGGGTGTCGAGCAGGTGCTGACCGAAGGTCCGGTCGCCGGCTTTCCGCTGCAGGACGTGCGGGTCATCGTCTACGACGGCAAGTACCACCCGGTGGACTCCAAGGAAGTCGCCTTCGTCGCGGCCGGCAAGAAGGCGTTCCTCGACGCCATCGCCAAGGCGCGCCCTATCGTGCTGGAGCCGATCGTCGGCATCGAGATCAACTGTCCGGCGGCGACGATGGGCGACGTCACCGGCGACCTTTCGTCACGCCGCGGGCAGGTGACGGGCACCAACACGCTGACGGCCGGGCTGCTCGCGGTCGGCGGCCTCGCGCCCCTGTCGGAGCTCGACGGCTACGCCGCGCGGCTGAAGTCGATGACCGGCGGCCAGGGCGCGTGGACGATGGCGCTGTCGCACTACGAGCAGGCGCCGCCCAACCTGCAGCAGCAGCTCGCCACCGAATACGCCAAGCACCGCCGGCACGAGGAAGAGTAAGGCGGTTTCGCGGGACGGCCGAGCCGCCCGGCGGCCTACGGCTTTGCCGCGGAGCGCGCGATTCCCATGCAGCGCGCCGCGTATTGCTGGTCGAGTGCGTGCCGCCGCGCGGCATTCTCCGGCGTCTCTTTCCGTCCGCGCTGCGCGTTGCGCTCGGTCTCCGCGGCGAGCCGGTGCGTCTCGTCCTTCAGCTGCACGCAGACGTTCGGATCGGTGCGCGGTCCCTTGGTGGGATCCGCGAGCTGCAGCGGCTTGCTGGTCGCGCTGCACGGCGCATCCGCGTAGGTGGTCTGGCCCGCGGCGTCCGTGCATTTGTAGACCTGCGCGTGAGCCAGCGGGGCGGCGAGGGCGCAGGCCGCGACGAGGATCGCATGAGCACGCACACGCTCGAAGGCCGCCACGCTATTCCACCGGCAGGAAGCCATCCACCGAGAGGTAGCGCTCGCCGGTGTCGTAGTTGAAGCCGAGGATGCGCGCTCCCTTCGGCAGCTCGGGCAGCTTTTTCGCGATCGCGGCGAGCGTGGCGCCGGAGGAGATGCCGACCAGGATGCCTTCCTCGCGCGCGGCGCGGCGCGCCATTTCCTTGGCGGCGTCGGCGTCGACCGTGACGACGCCGTCGAGCAGCGCGGTGTCGAGGTTCTTCGGGATGAAGCCGGCGCCGATGCCCTGGATCGGATGCGGCGTGTGCGTGCCGCCCGAAATGACCGGCGAGGCGGTCGGCTCGACGGCGAACACCTTCAGCGACGGCCAGGCCTTCTTCAGCACCTGCGCGCAGCCAGTGATGTGTCCGCCCGTGCCCACGCCCGTGATCAGGTAGTCGAGACCGTCGGGGAAATCGGCGGCGATCTCGCGCGCGGTCGTGCGGGCGTGCACTTCCACGTTGGCGGGATTCTCGAACTGCTGCGGCATCCAGGCGCCGGGGTTGGCCGCAACGAGCGCCTGCGCCTTTGCGATCGAGCCCTTCATGCCTTCGGCGCGTGGCGTGAGGACGAGCTCCGCGCCGTAGGCGAGGATGAGGCGCCGGCGCTCGAGCGACATGCTGTCCGGCATCACGAGGATCAGCCGGTAGCCCTTCACCGCGGCGACCATCGCGAGCCCGATGCCGGTGTTGCCGGACGTGGGCTCGACGATCGTGCCGCCGGGCTTGAGCTTGCCGGTGGCCTCGGCATCCTCGACCATCGACAGCGCGATGCGGTCCTTGATCGAGCCGCCGGGATTGGCCCGCTCGGACTTGATCCACACTTCGGCGTCGGCCCCGAACAGGCGGTTGACGCGTATGTGCGGCGTGTTGCCGATCGTGGCCAGTATCGTGGCTGCTTTCATGGCGATCCTCGTCGGTGAAATGGCGGAAGCGCCGCCATTCTTGCACAGCGCTCCGGTCAGCGCGCGCCGCGCGAGAGCTCGTCGAACACGCGCTCCACGCGCGGCTGCCGGCCGACGAACGCCACGAGCGCCTTGCGCTGGGCCGCGCCGCGCACGCACCCTTGCAGCGTGACCCAGTGGCGCGACGTGGTCACCCACACCGCCGTGTCGCGAAACCGCGGGTCGCCCGCGATGGCGGCGATCACCTGCGCGTTGATCTCGGGGTCGCGGCGGTACACGCCGCCAGGCTCGCAGGTGCCCTCCATCGCGCACCGCGTGCCGCGCTCGGCGCGGGCGTGCGCCGACGCGCGCATCTCGTCCGGCGTGAGGCGCGGCGGCGGCACCGGCGGGCACCTGGCGAAGCCGGCCGTCGCCTGGCCGAACGGATCGAGCTGGTCGGGCGGCAGTTGCGCCAGCGTCGCCTGCGGCAGCCCCACGGCGGCCGCCAGGACGAGCGCACGCGGGAAGCGAAATCGCATCGCGGCATTGTCGCGCGGTTTGACGGACAATGTCGCGCCAACCCTGGATCGGAGGCCGGCGTGAAACGAAGCACGGAGCGGTTCCTGACGACGCACACCGGCAGCCTGCCGCGGCCGGACGATCTCGTGCGGATGATGTACGCCAAGGAGGAAGGCGTTCCGGTCGACGCGGCGGCGCTGTCGGCGCGCGTGGCCGCCGCCGTCGAGGAGGTGGTGCGCAAGCAGACCGAGGCGGGCGTCGATGTGGTGAACGACGGCGAGATGAGCAAGCCGAGCTACGCGACGTACATCAAGGACCGGCTCGACGGCTTCGGTGGCACGGGCAACTCGTTCGTCTACCAGGACCTCGTGGGCTTCCCGAAGCTCGCGCAGCGGGTATTCGGCGACCCCGGCCGCTCGCGCCGGAAGACGCCCGCGTGCAATGCCGCCATCGGTGTCCGCGATCCCGCGGCAGCGCGCGTCGACACCGATCACCTGCAGGCGGCCGTCGCCAAGGCGCCGGCGGAGGAGGCCTTCCTCTCCGCGGCGTCGCCCGGCGTGGTGTCGCTCTTCTTCCGTAACGACTACTACCCCACGCCCGAGGCTTACCTGGAAGCCATCGCCGAGGCGATGCGCGTCGAATACGAAACCGTTGTCGACGCAGGGTTCGTGCTGCAGCTCGACTGCCCCGACCTCGGCATGGGCCGTCACATCCAGTACGCCGATCTCTCCCTCGCGGACTTCCGCAGGAAGGCGCAGATGCACGTCGAGGCGTTCAACCACGCGACGCGCAACATTCCGCCCGATCGCCTGCGCATGCATCTCTGCTGGGGCAATTACGAGGGTCCGCACCATTGCGACGTTCCGCTGCCCGACATCATCGACATCGTGTTCCGCGCGCGCGCGTCGGCGATCGCGCTCGAGGCCGCGAACCCGCGACATGCGCACGAATGGAAGGTGTTCGAGACGGTGAAGCTGCCGGAGGGGAAGGTGCTGATCCCCGGCGTCATCGAGTCGAAGTCGAATTTCATCGAGCACCCGGAGCTGATCGCGCAGCGGATCGGCCGCTACGCCAATCTGGTCGGGCGCGAGAACGTGATGGCGGGGAGCGACTGCGGCTACGGCACGTGGGTGGGACAGGCGGCCGTCGATCCCGACGTCGTGTGGGCGAAGATGGCGGCGATGGCGGAAGGCGCGCGGATCGCGTCGCGGGAGTTCTGGAAGCGCTGAGCGGTGCCGCCAGCGGGTCAGCGGCCCGGCTTGAACAGCGCGAGCGCCTGCTGGCGCGCGAGCGCATGGTCGACGATCGGCGAAGGATAATCGCGGCCGATCACCACGCCCTTCGCCTTCTGCACGTCTGGTGGGACGAGCCACGGCGCGTGAATCTCCTTCGCGTCGAGCGCCGCGAGCTCCGGCACGTACCTGCGGATGAACTTGCCGTCCGCGTCGAAGCGCTGCGATTGCGCCACCGGATTGAAGACGCGGAAGTACGGCTGCGCGTCGCATCCGGTGGACGCGGCCCATTGCCACCCGCCGTTGTTCGACGCGAGGTCGTAGTCGATCAGCTTCGCGGCGAAGTACGCCTCGCCCAGGCGCCAGTCGACGAGGAGGTCCTTGACAAGGAACGACGCGACGATCATCCGCAGCCGGTTGTGCATGTAGCCGGTGTGGTCGATCTGGCGCATCGCGGCGTCGACCAGCGGATAGCCGGTGCGCGCCTCGCGCCAGGCGGCGAGGCGGTCGGGGCTGCCGGAAAAACGCAGCGCGCGATATTCGGCCTTGAACGCGGCGGCGACGACGTGCGGATGGTGCCAGAGGATCTGCGCGTAGAAGTCGCGCCAGACGAGCTCGGACAGCCACGTCGCCGCGCCGGCGCCGTCGGGCTCCAGCGCGCGCGCCTGCGCGAACGCCGCGAGCTCGCGGACCGACGCCGTGCCGAAGCGCAGGTGCACCGACAGGTACGACGGCCCCTTCAAAGCCGGATAGTCGCGGGCGTGGCCGTACGCGTCGATGCGCGTCCGGAAATCGGCGAACAGGGCGGCGCCGCCCGTCATGCCCGCGACGACGCCCAGCGTGCGCAGGTTGGTGCGCCGGAAACCGAGCGACTCGAGCGGCGGGACGGCGCCCACGGCGGCCGGCGGCGGCGCGAGCGCGCCGGCGTGGGCGTCGATCGGATACGACCGCAGGTGAAACGGCGTCAGGCGGTTCAGCCAGGCGTTCTTGTACGGTGTGAACACCGAGAACGGCTTCCCCGATTGCGCGAGCACTTCGTCGCGCTCGAAGATCACGTGGTCCTTCGACGTGTGGAAGGCGATGCCGCGGTCGGCAAGCGCCTGCGCCACCGCCGCGTCGCGGTCCCGGGCCTGCGGCTCGTAGTCGTGGTTGGCGAACACCGCCTCGACGCCGAGCGTCGCCGCCAGCGCGGGGATCGCGTCGCGGGCGCGGGCGTGCTCGACGATCAGCGCGCCGCCGCGCCGCGCCAGCGCCGCAGCGAGCTCGACGACGCTGTCGTGGATGAACTCGACCCGGCGGTCGGCGGGATCCTCGAGCGCGTCCAGGATCTCGCGGTCGAAGACGAACGCGCAATGCACGGCGGCCGAGCGCGTGAGCGCCGCGTGCAGCGCCGCGTGATCGAAATCGCGGAGGTCCCGCCGGAACCAGACGAGCGAGTGCGCGTAGCGCCGGGCGGGCGGGGCGTGTTGTTGCACCGTTCGATTGTGCGGGCACCCCCCGCAGATTACAATTCGACACCATGGGTGTCTCGGTCAATCTGACCCACCACTTCCTGATCGCCATGCCGGCGATGTCCGATCCGCATTTCGCGCACACGCTCACGTATGTGTGCGAGCACAATCCGGAAGGCGCGCTCGGCATCGTCATCAACAAGCCGATCGACATGACGCTCTCGGCGCTTTTCGAGCAGATCGACATACCGCTGTCCGATCTCGCGCTCCGCCAGTCGCCGGTGCATTTCGGCGGGCCCGTGCAGATCGACCGCGGCTTCGTGCTGCACCGGCCGCTCGGCAACTGGCAATCGACGCTCGCCATCTCGGACGACATGGGCCTCACCACGTCGAAGGACGTCCTCGAGGCCGTCGGCCGCGGCGAGGGTCCCAAGGACATGTTCATCTCGCTGGGCTACGCGGGATGGTCCGCGGGGCAGCTCGAGCAGGAGCTCGCGCAGAACGCGTGGCTCACCGTCGAGGCGGACCCGGACGTGCTGTTCGACCTGCCGCCGGAAGGGCGCCTTCCTGCCGCGATGCGCCTGCTCGGCATCGATTTCTCGCGGCTGTCCGACGACGTCGGGCACGCGTGACCGCCGGTGGCGCCCTTTCCGGACGCGACGGTGCTCGCGTTCGACTTCGGCACGCGGCGGATCGGCGTCGCGATCGGCAACACGATCGTCGGCGCGGCGCATCCGCTGGTGACGATCGAGGGCGACTCGCTCGCCACGACGCTCGCGGCCATCGGCGTGCTGGTCGACGAGTGGCGGCCGCAGCGGCTCCTCGTGGGCATGCCGGTGCACGCCGACGGCACGCCGCACGCGATGACCGCGCGGGCGCGGCGCTTCGCCGACGCGCTGGCGGCGCGCTTCGGCCTGCCGGTCGAGCCCGTCGACGAGCGCCACACCACGGAAATCGCGCAGGCCGCGCTGTCGGCCGGCCGGCGCGGCCGCAAGGGGCGGGCGGCGCGCGACGAGCTCGCGGCGCAGATCATCCTGCAGGCGTGGCTCGATGACCGCGCAGCCGCCGCCCGAAATTCCTGACGCCGAGGCTGCGCTGCGCGCGCTGGCCGAGCGCATGCGCCCGGCGGTGGCCCACGGCGCCGCGTTCGTCGGGATCTATTCCGGCGGCGCCTGGGTGGCCGAGCGCCTCGCGGCCATGTTGCCGGGCGACCATCCCGTCGGCTACATCGACGTCTCCTACTATCGCGACGACTACGCGAAGAGCGGCCTCAAGGGCGGCGCCAAGCGCACCGAGCTCGGCTTCGAGGTCGAGGGCGCCGCGATCGTGCTCGTCGACGACGTCCTGTATACGGGCCGCAGCGTGCGCGCGGCGATCAACGAGCTGTTCGACTTCGGCCGGCCCGATCGCATCGAGCTCGCGGTGCTCGTCGATCGCGGCGGCCGCGAGCTCCCGATCGACCCGGACTACGTCGGCGCGCGGCTCGTCGTCGCGCGCGACCTGTCGATCGTGCTGTCGAAGGATCCCGGCGGCACGCTGTCGCTCGCCGTCGAGGCGCTCGCGGGAAACTAGCCGGCGATGCGCAACCCCCAGCTCAACGCCAACGGCGAGCTCACGCACCTGCTGACGCTCGAGGGCCTTCCCGCCGACGTCATCCGCCACATCCTCGACACGGCGGCGCCGTTCGCGTCGATCGCCGAGCGCGAGGTGAAGAAGGTGCCGCTGCTGCGCGGCAAGGCCGTGTTCAACCTGTTCTTCGAGAACTCGACCCGCACGCGCACGACGTTCGAGATCGCCGCGAAGCGCCTGTCGGCCGACGTCATCAACCTCAACATCAACGCCTCGTCGACGTCGAAAGGCGAGACGCTGCTCGACACCGTCGACAACCTGGTCGCGATGAACGCCGACATGTTCGTCGTCCGGCATTCTCAATCCGGCGCACCGCATCTCATCGCCGCGCATCTCAACGCGCACCAGCGCACGCACGTCCACGTGGTGAACGCCGGCGACGGCCGCCACGCCCACCCCACGCAGGGCCTGCTCGACCTCTACACGATCCGCCACTACAAGCGCGAATTCAGCGGGCTCACCGTGGCGGTGGTCGGCGACGTCCTGCATTCGCGGGTCGCGCGCTCGCTGATCCACGGCCTCACCACGCTCGGCACGTCCGAGGTTCGCGTCATCGGCCCGCGCACGCTGCTGCCGTCGCGCGTCGAGGCGATGGGCGTGCGCGTGTTCAGCGACATGCACGCCGGCCTGGCGGGCTGCGACGTCGTCGTGATGCTGCGCCTGCAGAGCGAGCGGATGAAGGGCGCGCTGCTGCCGTCCGCCGGCGAATACTTCAAGCACTACGGGCTCACGCAGGAGAAGCTCGCCGTGGCCAAGCCCGACGTGATCGTCATGCATCCGGGACCGATGAATCGCGGCGTGGAGATCGACTCCGCCGTCGCCGACGGCGCGCGCTCGGTCATCCTGCCGCAGGTGACGTTCGGCATCGCCGTCCGCATGGCGGTGATGAGCATCATTTCCGGAAACTGATGGACCCCCACGCTCGCAGCTTCGCTGCTTCGCTGCCCCCGGAGGGGGCGCAATTCGCGCCTTGGGGCGGCCCGGCGGCGCGAATACGATGAAGATCGAGATCAGGAACGGCCGGCTGATCGATCCCGCGCACGGCGTGGATCGCGTCGCGTCGCTCTACATCGCGGCGGGGAAGGTCGCGGCCGTCGGCGTCGCGCCCGACGGCTTCACCGCCAATCGCGTCATCGACGCCGCTGGCCTCGTCGTCTGTCCCGGGCTGGTCGACGCCGCCGCGCGTCTGCGGGAGCCCGGCCTCGAGCACAAGGCCACGCTCGAATCGGAGCTCCGCGCCGCGATCGCGGGCGGCGTCACGAGCCTCGCCTGCCCGCCGGACACCGACCCGCCGCTCGACGAGCCGGGCCTGGTGGAGATGCTGAAGCACCGCGCCCGCTCGCTCAACCTGGCGCACGTCTACCCGGTGGGCGCCCTCACGCTCGGGCTCGAGGGGACCACGCTGACGGAGATGGGCGAGCTGGCAGAGGCCGGCTGCGTCGCGTTTTCCCAGGCGGACCGCCCGCTCGTCGACACGCAGGTGCTGTTCCGCGCGATGCAGTACGCGGCGACGTTCGGCCATCGCGTCTGGCTGCGCCCGCAGGACCCGTATCTCGCGCGCGGCGGCGTCGCGCACGACGGCGAGGTTGCCACGCGGCTGGGGCTGCCGGCGATTCCGGCGGCGGCGGAGACGATCGCGCTCGCGACGATCTTTGCGCTGATCCGCGACACCGGCGCGCGCGTCCACCTGTGCCGCCTGTCCACGGCGGACGGCGTGGCGATGGTGCGCGCCGCCAAGCGCGACGGCCTGCCGGTCACGTGCGACGTCGCCATCCATCACCTGCACTTGTGCGACGTCGACATCGGCTGGTTCGACGCGCAGGCCCATCTGGTGCCGCCGCTTCGCACGTCGCGCGACCGCGCCGCGCTTCGTGCCGGCGTCGCCGACGGCACGATCGACGTCGTGTGCTCCGATCACACCCCCGTCGACGACGACGGCAAGCAGCTGCCGTTCGCGGAGGCCGAGGCGGGCGCGACGGGCCTGGAGCTCCTGCTGCCGCTCACGCTCAAATGGGCGGCGGAGGACGGGATCGATCTCGCGGCCGCGCTCGGGACGATCACGCGCGCGCCCGCGGGCCTGCTCGGCGTGCCCGGCGGCGCGCTCGCCGTCGGCAGCGTCGCGGACGTCTGCGTCTTCGACCCGGCGGCGCACTGGACGGTCAGCGCGCGCACGCTGCGAAGCCAGGGCAAGAACACGCCTTTCCTCGGCCTGGAAGTGGCGGGGCAGGTCCGGCACACGCTGGTCGGCGGCGTCGTCGCCGCCGGCGGACACGCGACGCCGAACGGCGACGCCTGAAGAAACGCGAGGCAGGAATCCATGAACAGCATCGAGACGTCCGGCGACGGACTCGTCGCCGGGGCCGTGACTTTTCCGGTGGGCGACAGCAGCTTTCCCGCCTATCGCGCGATGCCGGCCCGCGGCGGCCCGTTCCCCACGATCCTCGTCGTGCAGGAGATCTTCGGCCTGCACGGATGGATCGCCGACGTCTGCCGGCGGCTCGCGAAGGCCGGCTATTTCGCGGTCGCGCCGTCGCTCTACGAGCGGCAGGGCGACGCCACCCGATATACGGACGTGCAGGCGCTGATCCGCGACATCGTCAGCAAGGTGCCGGACGCGCAGGTGATGGCGGATCTCGACGCCGCCGTCGCGTGGGCGAAATCCACGGGCGACGCCGACACGTCGCGTCTCGGCATCACGGGGTTCTGCTGGGGCGGACGGATCGTGTGGATGTATGCCGCGCACAATCCGGCGCTGAAGGCCGCGGTCGCGTGGTACGGCCCGGTCGCCCGTCCCTATCACGCCGGCGACAGGACCGCGCTCGAAGCCGTCCCGTCGATCGAGGCGGCCGTGCTCGGACTCTACGGCGGCGACGATCCCGGCATTCCGAACGAAACGACGCAGCGGATCGGCGACGCGATGAACGCCGCCGGCAAGACGAGCGAGATCGTGGTCTATCCCGGAACCCCGCACGGCTTCCTCGCCGACTATCGGCCGAGTTACCGGAAGGCGGAGGCGGAGGACGGCTGGGCGCGGCTTACCCGCTGGTTCGGCAAGTACGTGTGAGCGTCACCTGGCCTTGGGCACGCGGCCGAGCAGGAAGAACTCGGGATTCGGCCGCATGGCGATGAGGTTCGCCATCCGGTTGGACAGCGCGAAGAACGCCGCGATCGCGCCGATGTCCCAGATGTCCTCGTCGCCGAAGCCATGGCCGCGCAGCGTCGCAAAATCCTCGTCCGCGATGTCGACGCTCCGCTGTGCGACCTTCAGCGCGAACGCCAGCATCGCCTTCTGCCGCGGCGTGATGTCCGCCTTGCGGTAGTTGACCGCCACCTGGTCGGCGACGAGCGGGTCCTTCGCGTAGATCCTCAGGATCGCGCCGTGCGCGACGATGCAGTAGAGGCAGTCGTTCGCGCCGGACGTGGCGACGACGATCATCTCGCGCTCTGCCTTGGTGAGGCCGCCTTCGCGCAGCATCAGCGCGTCGTGGTAGGCGAAGAACGCGCGGAACTCCTCGGGCCGGTGCGCGAGCGTGAGAAAGACGTTGGGGATGAACCCGGCCTTTTCCTGCACCTCCAGCATGCGCGCGCGAATGTCCTCCGGCAGGTCCTCGAGCTTCGGGACCGGATAGCGGCTGATGGGCGAGATGGTCATGGAGCCTTCTTTCGATTGACGCGTCCATGGAGATCGTCGGTGTGACGGACCAGCGCTGGCCGTGAAGCGACGAACGCCTTGAGCGGCGTTTCGATGGGTTGAGAGCGTGATCATCGAATCTCTCGCCGGCGACGCCAGGGGTTAATATTACGCGATTGCCGGCGGCGTCCAGCCGGCGCGCGGCGTTTGCCGCACCCTCGAATGCACCGATGAAATCGAACCCGCGCACGCTCGTCGTCCTGGCCCTCGCGGCCGCCACGCTCCTGGCGCGTCCCGTTGCGGCGGGACCGCTCGAGGATGGCAGCGCCGCGTATCGGGAAAAGGACTACGCGAAAGCGGTGGAGCTCTGGCAGCCTCTCGCCGAGCGCGGCGATCCGATGGCGCAGTACTACCTCGGCACGCTGTATGCCGAAGGAAACGGCGTCGCGCAGGACGACGAGGCGGCGTTCAAGCTGTTCCTGCGCGCCGCCAATCGTGGCAACGCCGCGGCGCAGTACAACGTCGGCGCGAGCTACGCCGCCGGCATCGGCGTGAAGAAGAGCGACGCCGACGCCGCCAAGTGGTTCCAGCGCGCCGCCAACCAGGGATGGGCGTTCGCGATGCTCAATCTCGGACTCCTGTACGCGGCGGGCAACGGCGTGCCGCAGGACAACATCGAGGCGTTCAAGTGGCTGGAGCTGGCGTTCGCGGGGCTGCCGGCGGGCGGTCCGCGCATGGACGTCGCGCACGCGCTGGAAGACGTCGCCGCCAAGCTCACGTTCGAGCAGAAGGACGAGGCGAAGCGCCGCGAGCGGACCTGGAAAGCGCGGCCGGAAGGCCAGTGACGCGCGGCCGCGGCCGGGCGCCGAAATGCCACTACAATCCCTCCGTACGCGTGCCACGGGAGGGCGCCGATGAGCCAGCGCAATGCGCCCTGCCCTTGCGGCAGCGGCAGGCGCTACAAGGAGTGTCACGGCAGCCTCGCTGCTTCGATGCCGGCGCGCCCCCGCGATACCGTCGACTTCGTCGTCGCCGGCGCCCAGCGGAGCGGCACGACCGCGCTCGACCGGTACCTCCGGCGGCATCCCGAAATCTCGATGGGCAAGACGCGGAAGGAGCTCCACTTTTTCGACCACGAGGAGCACTTCGCCGGGCCCGACGTCGACTACGCGGGCTATCACGCCCATTTCGAGTTGCGCAGGCCCGGGCAGCTTCGCGGCGACGCGACCCCGAGCTACATGTACTGGCGGCCCGCGGCGGAGCGGATGGCGCGCTACAACCCGGCGCTGAAGATCGTGATCGTGCTGCGCAATCCGATCACGCGCGCGCACTCGCACTGGAACAAGGAGCGTCAGCGCGGCCGCGAAGCGCTGCCCTTCATGGCCGCGCTCGAGGCCGAGACGGCGCGCGCGCGCGCCGCGCTGCCGCTGCAGGACCGCCGCACGTCGTATGCCGAGCGCGGCTATTACGTGGACCAGATCGAGCGTCTCTGGCGCCACTTTCCGGTCGCGCAGACGCTGATCCTCCGCGCGGAGGCGCTGCAGGACGCGCCCGCCGCCACGCTCTCGCGGCTCGCGGCGTTCCTCGGCGTCGCGCCGTTCGGACCGGTGGCGCCGGAATCGGTGAATGCGCGGACGTACGACGCGCCGATGAGCCGCGACGCGTTCACGTTTCTCGCGGCGGCCTTCACGGCGGAAATTCGCGCCCTGGAAAAGCTTCTGGGCTGGGATTGCACCGCGTGGCTCGAGCCCCCGGACGCGGCAAGCCCCGCGGCGCCCGCCCGACACGCCTTTCCTTCCACGACTTAGGAGATCTGCCATGAAGCGCCTGCGCTTCGAGGCCCTGCGATTGCTGCTCCTGGCGGCGATCGTGACCGTGGGCGCCGCCGCGCGGGCGCAGACGGACGCCTTGCCGTCGTGGAACGACGGCGCCGCCAAGCAGGCCATCGTCGCCTTCGTGCAGGCGACGACCACGGCGGGCAGTCCGCAGTTCGTCCCGCCGGCCGAGCGCATCGCGACCTTCGACCAGGATGGCACGCTGTGGGTGGAGCATCCGATGTACGCGCAGCTCGTCTATTGCCTCGAGCGCGTGCCGGCCGTGGTGAAGGCGAAGCCGGCGCTCGCGAACGTCGAGCCCTTCAAGACGGTGATGTCCGGCAACCGGCAGGCGCTGGCGAAGCTCACGGAGGCCGACCTCCTCAAGATCGTCGCGGCGACGCTCACCGGAATGACGGTGGAGGATTTCCAGGGCCAGGTGCGGGCGTGGCTCGCGCAGGCGCGCGATCCCCGCTGGAAGCGCCCGTACACGGACCTCACGTATCTGCCGATGCAGGAGGTTCTCTCCTATCTGCGCGCCAATGGCTTCAAGACGTACATCGTCACCGGCGGCGGCATGGATTTCGTGCGCGTGTTCTCGGAAGCAACGTACGGCATACCGCCCGAGCAGGTCGTGGGATCCGCCGGCGCGACGACGTTCGGCTACGCCAAGGACGGCGCGCCGCGCCTCGTCAAGGAGCCGAAGCTCCTGCTGAACGACGACAAGGCGGGCAAGCCGGAGGGCATCCATCTTGTCATCGGCCGGCGGCCGGTGATGTCGGTCGGCAACTCCGACGGCGACCGGCAGATGCTGGAGTACACAAAGGCGGGCGCGGGAGCGCGGCTGTCGATGATCGTGCTGCACGACGACGCCCAGCGGGAGTACGCGTATGGGCCCGCCGCCGGACTGCCCGCGACCAAGGTCGGCGCGTTCACCCAGCCGATGTTCGACGAAGCGGGCAGGAAGGGCTTCACCGTCATCAGCATGAGGAACGACTGGAAGCGGATCTTTTCCTTCGAATGACGGCGCGGAGCGAAGCGAGATGAGCAAGGTCGCGAGCACGATCAGGCACGAGCTCCATGCGATGATCGCGCCCACCGTCTATTTCTTCGTCGTCCTCCATCTCGTCGCGCTGATCCGCGCGCTGATGAACCGGGACACGGGAATCGACCTCGGGTCGACGGCGTCCATCGCCGTGGCGGCGCTCGTCCTCGGCAAGTCCGTGCTCATCGCGGACGCGCTGCCGTTCATCAACCAGTTTCCCGAGCGGCCGCTCGTCTGGAACGTCTGCTGGAAGCTGCTGCTGTATTGGCTGGTGGCGCTCGTAATTCACTATCTGGAGCATCTGTACGACGCGTGGAAGACGGCCCCGGGCCTGGCGGCCGCCAATCACAAGCTGCTGGCCGAAATCGTCTGGCCGCATTTCTGGGCGGTCCAGATCCTGCTCACGATTCTCGTGCTCGTCTATTGCGTGGCGACCGAGCTCGCGCGCGTCGTCGGTCGCGGCGAGCTGAAGACGATGTTCTTCGGTCCGTTGCCCGCGGAGATGGCGAAGGACGCCGGCGCGCGGTGACCGCCGGCGGTCAGGCGGTCGGCGGGACGTAGCCCTGCGGCATGTCGGCGCCGCCGCCGAAGAAGTGCTTCTCCATCTGCTCGGCGAGCCACTTGCGGGCGCGGGCGTCGGCGAGCGACAGGCGGTTCTCGTTCACCAGCATCGTCTGGTGCTTCAGCCACTGCTGCCACGCCTCCTTGGAGACGCTCTCGTAGATACGCTTGCCGAGCTCGCCCGGATACGGCGGGAAATCGAGGCCCTCGGCCTCGCGGCCGAGCTTTACGCAGTTCACCATTCTTGCCATTGCGAAGGTCCTTTGGTATGCAGCCAAGCCGGCAGGCTAGAGCGCCTTGCGGTAGACGAGCGACTTGCGCTGGAAATTGTAGAGGGCCTGCTTCTGCTGCGGCAGGTCGCCGATCGTCGCGGGGCGAAAGCCGCGCTCGAGGAACCAGTGCGCGGTCTTGGTCGTCAGCACGAACACGGTGGTGAGCTTGAGCCTTCGGGCGCGCTGCTCGATCTCGCCCATCAGCGCCTCGCCGTAGCCTTCGCGGCGGAAGTCCGGGTGCACGGCGAGCGCGGCAAGCTCGCCGACGCGCTCCTCGGGGAACGCGTAGAGCGCCGCGCAGCCGATGATGTGATTGTCGTACTCGGCCACGACGAAGCGCTCGATCTCCGCCTCCAGCCGCTCGCGCGAGCGGCGCACCAGCACGCCCTGGCCCTCCAGCGGCTCGATGATGGCGAGGATGCCGCCAACGTCGTCGATCGTCGCGTTGCGGATATGCGCGAGCGCCGTCGAGGCGATCATCGTGCCGACGCCGTCGCGGGTGAAGAGCTCGAGCAGCAGCGCGCCGTCGTGGTGGCGGCTGATGAGATGCGCGCGCTTGACGCCGTTGTCGCAGGCGCGGATCGCCGAAGGCAGGTAGACGCGGACGTCCGGCGCCAGCCGCGCGGGCTTCGCGAGGAGCGCCTCGGCATCGCGCGTCGACAGGTCCGACAGCAGCTGGCGCCGGCCGTTGCGCACGCCGTCCGTGTCCATCAGGAAGATCAGCTTGACCGCGGTCATCCGCACCGCCACCTGCGTGGCGACTTCCTCGACGGTGAGGTTGAAGATCTCGCCGGTGGGCGAGTAGCCGATCGGGGAGATCAGCACGATGTCGGCGTCGTCGAGACGCTGGGCGATCGCCTCGGTGTCGATGCGGCGGATCTCGCCGGTGAGCTGCATGTCGACGCCGTCGACCACGCCCATCGGCTTGGCGGTGAGGTAGTTGCCGCTCGACACGCGATTGCGCGCCCCGGCCATCGGCGAGTTCGCGAGGCCGAGCGAGAGGAGCGCCTCGATGCGCGCGCGTACCTGGCCGGCCGCCTCCAGCACGCAGTCCATCGAGTCCGGATCGGTGACGCGCACGCCGTGCGCATAGCGGCTGGGGATGTCCTGCGCCTTGAGGATGGCCTCGACCTGCGGCCGGCAGCCGTGGACCACGACGAGCTTGATGCCGAGGCTGTGCAGGAGGTTCAGATCGTGGACGATGCCGAGGAACGAGTCGTCGGCGACGACTTCACCGCCGAACGCGATGACGAACGCCTTGCCGCGAAACGCGTGGACGTATGGCGCGGCCGCGCGAATCCAGTGCACGAACGCGCGCATCGTCGCGGAATTCGCGGGCGGCGTGACGTCGGGGGCGCGCGGCATTTGATCGGATCGGGGAGGCCGCGCGATTATAGCCTTCCGGTGCGCCGCCTATAATGCGCGTTCGTCATGACTTCGCCGCTCCTCGAACGCCTCAACCCCGAACAGTTGGCCGCCGTCACGCTGCCCCACGCGTCGGCGCTCATCCTCGCCGGCGCCGGCAGCGGCAAGACGCGCGTCCTCACCACGCGCATCGCGTGGCTCCTCGCGACGGGCCAGGCCAGCCCGCTGTCGATCCTCGCCGTCACGTTCACCAACAAGGCGGCGAAGGAGATGCTGACGCGCCTGTCGGCGCTCACGCCCGTCAACATCCGCGGCATGTGGGTGGGCACGTTCCACGGCCTGTGCAACCGGCTGCTGCGCGCGCACTACCGCGACGCCGAGCTCCCGCAGCTCTTCCAGATCATGGACACGCAGGACCAGCTCGCGCTGATCAAGCGCCTCTATCGCGCGCACAACATCGACGACGAGCGCTATCCGCCGCGGCAGCTGCAGTCGTTCATCATGAACGCGAAGGAGGAAGGGTTGCGCCCCGGCATGGTCGAGACCGCCGACGACTTCTCGCGCAGGCAGGTCGAACACTACGCGCTGTACGAGGCCGCCTGCCGGCGCGAGGGCGTCGTCGACTTCGCCGAGCTGCTGCTGCGGAGCTACGAGCTCCTCGCCGCGCACGACGGCATTCGCGAGCACTATCGCCGCCGGTTCTCGCACCTGCTCGTCGACGAGTTCCAGGACACGAACGTGCTGCAGTACAAGTGGCTGAGGCTGCTGACGGGCCCCAACACCGCCGTGTTCGCCGTCGGCGACGACGACCAGTCGATCTACGCGTTTCGCGGCGCCAACGTCGCCAACATGCAGCATTTCGAGCGCGACTTCGCCACGCCGGACCGGCCGGTGGTGCTGATCAAGCTCGAGCAGAACTACCGCTCGCACGGGCGCATCCTCGACGCGGCGAACGCACTCATCAAGAACAACGCGGCGCGCCTCGGCAAGAACCTGTGGACGAGCGAGGGCGAGGGCGAGCCCGTCCGCGCGTTTGCCGCGCCCACCGATTTCGCGGAGGCGGATTTCATCGTCGACGCGATCGGCAGCCTCGCCGGGGACGGCCTGGCGCTCGACCAGATCGCGCTTCTCTACCGCAGCAACGCGCAGTCGCGGGTGCTGGAGCACGCGCTGTTCAATGCCGCGCTGCCGTACCGCGTCTACGGGGGCATGCGCTTCTTCGAGCGCGCCGAGGTGAAGCACGCGCTCGCCTACCTGCGGCTTCTCGCGGCGCCCGGCGACGACGGCGCGTTCCTGCGCGTGGTGAACTTCCCGCCGCGCGGCATCGGCGCGCGGTCGCTCGAGCTCTTGCAGGCGCGTGCGGGCGCCGGCGGCACGAGCCTCGCCGGGGCAGCGGCGGAGGGCGTGGTGACGGGCAAGGCCGGCGCCGCGCTCGCCGCGTTCCTGCGGCTTCTCGACACGATGCGCACGGCCACGCGCGGACTGCCGCTGTCCGAAGCCGTCGAGCACGTCATCGAGGCGTCGGGGCTCGCGGCGCATTACCGGCAGGAGAAGGACGGCCAGGAGCGCATCGAGAACCTGCAGGAGCTCGTCAACGCCGCGGAAGGCTTTGTCCGCGAAGCCGATCTCGCGGTCGACGCGCCGATGACGGGGACGGACGTGGACGCCACGGCGCTCGCCAGCGGACCGCCGCCGGACGCGCCGCCGTCGGCGCCGGCCGCCGAGGGCGCGACCGACCCGCTGACGGCGTTCCTGACGCACGCGGCGCTCGAGGCCGGCGACACGCAGGCGGCGGAAGGCCGGCCGGCGCTGCAGCTCATGACCGTGCACTCCGCCAAGGGGCTCGAATTCCACACGGTGTTCGTCACCGGCCTCGAGGAAGGGCTCTTTCCGCACGACCAGAGCCGCAACGAGATCGACGGCCTCGAGGAGGAGCGGCGTCTCATGTACGTCGCGATCACCCGCGCGCGGCGCCGACTCTACCTGACGCACGCGCAAAGCCGGATGCTGCACGGTCAGACGCGCTACAACATCCCGTCGCGGTTCATCGACGAGATTCCGCGCGGCATCGTCGAGTGGCTGTCGCCGCAGCGGCGGCGCGGCTACGACGTGGACACCTCCGAATGGGGCCGCGCCACCGCGCCGCTGCCGGTGACGGCGCAGTCGACGCCGCCCGCGCCGGGCTGGCGCGTCGGCCAGAGCGTGCGCCACGCCAAGTTCGGCGTCGGCGTGATCATCGACGCCGAAGGCCGCGGCGCCGACGCCCGCGTGCAGGTGAACTTTCGCGACAGCGGCGTCAAATGGCTGGCGCTCGACTACGCGAAGCTGGAGCCGGCCTAGCGCGCCTTCAGCAGCTTCGCGGCTTCGGCCACCTTCTTCGGCTTCACCCAGAAGATCGCGCCGAAGCGGCCCTTGCCGCTGGTGACGGCGTCGATCGCCGTGACGTTGATCTTCGCCGTGGCGAGCGCGTCGAGCACGCGCTGCATCGCGCCCACGCGATCGTCGCCCTGGTAGAGGAAGCCCACCTTCTCCTTGGACAGCTCGAGCTTCATCGCCCTGGCGGCGCGCTTCAGCGCGGCGCTGTCCGCGGCGAAGAAATCGAGCTGCGATTTCTTGCCGCTCGGAAACGCCGAGAACGCGACGAGGTTCACGCCGGCCTCGGCGAGGCCGCGCATGACGGCCGCGCCGCGGCCCGGCTTGTCGGGAATCATCGCGTGGAAGTAGCTCACCTTGCGCAGCGTGTCGGGCATCGCGGTCTCCTTTCGGGCGGTGGGGCGCGTCCGCGCTGGGCGAGGCGCGTCAGGACGGCGGGGGCGCCGCGCCGGCGTCCGCGCCGGGCACGAGCGTTTCGCCGGGGTGGAACACGTCGCGGTAGCTCACGTAGTCCGAGATGTGCAGCGTGGCGACGAAGAAGAACACGTACGGCAGCATCAGCGCCAGCGCCAGCGCGCGCCCGGCCGGCGCGGGCAGCACCATCGCGAGCACCGTCGCGGCGATCGTGGGCAGCACGCCGCCGAAGACGAACACCGTGAGCGCGTAGCGCAGGATCGGCCGCCAGTTCGCCAGCGCGGCCCGGAGGCTCGCGGCGAGCGCGGTGGCGGTGCTCGCGTCCTGGAACACGACGAGCGCCGGCGCCCACCACAGCGCGAACAGCGTCGGGATCGCGCACAGCGCGCCGAACAGCATGCCGAGCTGGACGTCGCCGTCCGAGAGCGTCGCCTGCAGCCGAAGCGTGGCCGCGTCCTGGTCGAGGTCCTGCGGAACGGGATTGGTGACGAGGTCGAACAGCTTGCCGCCGTCGACGAGCGCCGTCGCGCTGATCGCCGCGGTGATGCCGACGACGAACACCACGCCGAGCAGCACGAGCGCCAGGAGGTTGGAGCGGAAACCCTGGAACAGCTCGCGCACGCCGGGGCGGCCGCCGCGCTCCTGCGACCAGGCGGCGGCGAGGAACCCGACCGCGAACACGGGCTTGAGCAGCGGCGCGGCGAGGCCGCCGACGAAGGGGATGAAGTCGGCGACGAGGAGCACGCCGTAGTACGTGAAGAGCAGGACGATCCAGTGGAGCCGCGCCCGGCTGAACATCGCGTAGCTCGTCGCGAGCCACGCGGTGCCGCGCGCGCCGGGCTGGCGGACGAAGGCGATGTCGCGGGCGGGGACGCGCTCGGCAGCCATGCGGGTCAGGCCGGGAAGGCCGGCGACGACGCCACGCGTTCGCGCAGGATGCGCTCGAACTCGGCGGGGTCGTGGGCGTGGATCAGCTCGCCGGGACGCGGCAAGTGGAGGTCGTGCAGCCGCGAGACCCAGAAGCGCAGCGCGGCCGCGCGCAGCAGCGCCGGCCATTGCGTGCGCTCGTCGTCGGTCAGCGGACGCACGGCCTCGTACGCGCCGACCTGCGCCTCGACGCGCGCGGGATCGAGCGCGCCGTCCGGATTGCCGGCCACGCACCAGTCGTTCACGGTAATCGCGAGGTCATAGGCGAAGAAGTCGGTGGCCGCGAACCCGAAGTCGATGATCCCTGCGACCCGGCCGTCGTGGAACAGCACGTTGTTGCAGAAGAGGTCGCCGTGGATCGCGCCTTTCGGCAGGCGGAACTTGCCGAAGCCCGTCTGGAAGCGGATCTCGTTGCCGAGCAGCTCCTTCTGCGCCGGCGTGAGGTACGGCTGCACCACGCGCGCCATCTGCCGCCACCAGGACGGGCCGCGGCGGTTGGTGAGTCGCGGGCGGTAGCTCTGCGACGCGACGTGCAGCCGCGCCAGCGCGGCGCCCACCGCGCTGCAGTGCGCGGCGTCGGGGTGCCGCACCGATTCGCCTTCCACGCGCGCGACGAGTCCCGCGGGCTTGCCGTTCAGCAGCGAGAACAGCGCGCCGGTGCGGTCGGGCTCCGGCGCGGGCACGTCGACGCCGGCGCGCGCCAGATGCGCCATCAGGTTGAGGTAGAACGGCAGCTCCGCGGCCGGCAGCCGCTCGTAGAGCGTGAGGACGTAGCGGCCCTTGTCGGTCGTGACGAAGTAATTGGTGTTCTCGATGCCCGCGGCGATGGGCGCGAGCTCGCGCAGCGCGCCCACGGAATAGCGGGCGAGCCAGGCGTCGAGGTCGTCGGCGGTGACGGTCGTGTAGACGGACATCGGCGTGCGCGGCGCGGACGACGCCGTCATCCATGCGCAGCGAAGGAATCGGGTCAGGCCCTCACCACGACCACAGCACCCACATCGGCGGCTTCGTCTGGATGTCCAGGGAGTCGCGGCGGATGAAAGCGTTGCCGCTGCCGTCCGGGATGAGGTAGTACGAGCGGCCGTGCCGCGGCGTGACCCTGACGTAGCGGAGCTCGCCCCTGACGCGCACCTCTTCCACCACCTGCTCGTCGCGCTTGATGATCGTGACCTGCGGCTCGAGATCCGGGTCGCCGCTGTAGTCGGGCGGCGGCGGCGGCACCGGCGCGGACGCCGACGGCGGGGCGTCGGGCGCCGGCATGGGCGGGGGCGTCACGGGGGCCTGCGCAAGCGTGCGCCCGGCCGCGAACAGCAGGGCGGCGGTGAACAACGCGAGGCGCGCGGGGGTCATGAGGGCATTCGGTGCGAGGCCCTCATTCTAGCAAACTAGAGGTTCAGCATCTTGTCCCGCTCCTCCGCCGTGGGCTGGAAGCCGCGGTTCTCGTAGAAGTGGAAGATGGCGTCGACGATCGCGTCGGGGTCGTCGATGATGCGCATGAGATCGAGGTCGCTCGCGCCGATCATGCCTTCGCCGACGAGGCGCTCGCGAAACCAGTCGAGGAGGCCCGTCCAGAACGACCCGCCGACGAGGATGATCGGGATGCGCCGGCTCTTGCCCGTCTGCACGAGCGTGAGGCACTCGCTCAGCTCGTCCAGCGTGCCGAAGCCGCCCGGCAGCACGACGTAGGCGGATGCGAAGCGCACGAACATCATCTTCCGCGCGAAGAAATAGCGGAACGTGAGGCTGATGTCCTGGTACGGATTGCCGCTCTTCTCGTGCGGCAGCATGATGTTGAGGCCGATCGCCGGCGAGCGGCCGGCCTGCGCGCCCTGGTTCGTCGCTTCCATGAGGCCGGGACCGCCGCCGGAGATCACCGAGAAGCCCGCGTCGGAGAGTTTCCGCGCGATCGTCCTCGCCTTGTCGTGATACGGATGGCCCGCCTTGATGCGCGCGCTGCCGAACATGCTGACGGCGGGACGGATGCCCCGCATGCGGTCGGCCGCGAGCTGGAACTCTGCCATAATTCCCAGCACCCGCCACGCCTCCTGCCCGTTGGAGGTGTAGAGCGCCTGCGGGTCGATCAATTCCGGAATCTTGTCTGTCTGCGGCAGCATGCCTACGCTCGTCCTCGTCGATGGTTCGTCGTACCTGTATCGCGCTTTCCACGCGCTGCCCGACCTGCGCACGTCGCAGGGCGAGCCCACGGGAGCGCTCCGCGGGGTGCTGTCGATGTTGCGCCGAATGGTCGAGGACGGCAAGCCGGACTACTTCGCCGTCGTGTTCGACGCGCCGGGCCGCACGTTCCGCGACGACTGGTATCCCGAGTACAAGGCGAATCGCGCCGCGATGCCGGACGATCTCGCCGCGCAGATTCCCGCGCTGCACGAGTGCGTGCGCGCGCAGGGCTGGCCGCTCCTGATGATCGATGGCGTCGAGGCCGACGACGTCATCGGCACGCTCGCGGCGGCGGCGCGCGCCGCCGGCATCGACACGCTGGTGTCGACCGGCGACAAGGACCTCGCGCAGCTCGTCGCCCCGGGCGTGAAGCTCGTCAACACGATGAGCAACGAGACGCTCGACGATGCCGGCGTGCTGGCGAAATTCGGCGTGCGCCCTGACCAGGTGCTCGATCTCCTCACGCTCACCGGCGACGCGGTCGACAACGTGCCCGGCGTGCCGAAGGTGGGGCCGAAGACCGCGGCGAAGTGGCTCGCGCAGTACGGCACGCTTGAGAACGTCATCGCGCACGCGGGCGAGATCGCCGGCGTCGTCGGCGAGAACCTGCGCGGCGCGCTCGAGTGGCTGCCGCAGGGCAGGAAGCTCCTCACGGTGAGGACCGATTGCGCGCTGCCCGTCGGTCCGCGCGAGCTCGTCCTGACGCCGCCGGATCGCGAGCGCCTGCGCGGGCTCTACGAGCGCTACGAATTCAAGAGCTGGCTGCGCGACGTCGGCGCCGGCGCGCCGGACGCCGCCGACGACATCGCGCGCAAGGCGGCGCGCGACACCGCCGGCCGCCGCTTCGATACCGCCACCGTGCCCGACGAGAACGCGCCGCCTGCGCCGCCGCCGCCCGCCGAGCGCCACTACGAGACCGTGACCGACGAAGCGGCGCTCGAGCGCTGGCTCGCGGCGATCGCCAGCGCGGAGATCACCGCGCTCGACACCGAGACGACGGCGCTCGATCCGATGAACGCGGAGATCGTGGGCATCTCGCTGTCGGTGGAGCCGGGCCGCGGCGCGTACATCCCGCTCGGCCACCGCTACGCCGGCGCTCCCGACCAGCTCGACCGCGACCGCGTGCTCGCGCGCCTTGGCGCATGGCTCGCCGATCCTGCGCGGCCGAAGCTCGGGCAGAACGTCAAGTACGACCAGCACGCGCTGGCGAACCATGGGCTGGCGCTGGCCGGCGTCGCGCAGGACACGCTGCTCGAGTCGTACGTGCTGGAGTCGCACAAGCCGCACGACATGGACAACCTCGCGTGGCGCCACCTCGACGTCAAGACGCTTACTTACGACGAGGTGACCGGCAAGGGCGCCAACCGCATTCCGTTCGAGCAGGTGGCCGTCGACCGCGCCACCGAGTACTCGGCGGAGGACGCCGACGTCACGCTGCGCCTGCACCACGCGCTGCATCCGCGCATCGCCGCCGACCCGAAGCTCCTGCGCGTGTACGCGGAGATCGAGCTGCCGGTGCGCGAAGTGCTGTTCCGGATGGAGCGGAACGGCGTGCTGGTGGACGGCGCGCTGCTGGCGAAGCAGAGCCGCGAGCTCGGCGAGCGCGTGATGGCGCTCGAGCAGCAGGCGCACCAGGTGGCCGGCCAGCCGTTCAACCTCGGCTCCCCGAAGCAGCTCGGCGAGATCCTGTTCGAGCGGATGAAGCTGCCGGTGGTGCGCAAGACCGCCACCGGGCAGCCGTCCACCGACGAGGAAGTGCTGCAGGAGCTCGCCGCCGACTATCCGCTGCCCAAGCTGCTGCTCGAGCACCGCGCGCTTTCGAAACTCAAGTCGACGTACACGGACAAGCTGCCGCAGATGGTGAACGCGCGCACCGGCCGCGTGCACACGACGTTCGCGCAGGCCACGGCCGTGACCGGACGCCTCGCGTCTTCGGACCCCAACCTGCAGAACATCCCCGTGCGCACCGCGGAAGGCCGCCGCATCCGCGAGGCGTTCATCGCGGCGCCCGGCCACGTGCTCGTGTCGGCCGACTATTCGCAGATCGAGCTTCGCATCATGGCGCACCTGTCCGAGGATCCCGCGCTGCTGAAGGCGTTCCACGAGGGCGCCGACATCCATCGCGCGACGGCCGCGGACATCTTCGGCGTGCCGCCCGCCGACGTCACGTCGGAGCAGCGCCGCTACATCAAGGCCGTGAACTTCGGCCTCATCTACGGCATGGGCGCGTTCGGGCTCGCCACGCAGCTGGGGATCGAGCGCTCGGCCGCGCAGAAATTCATCGACGAGTATTTCGCGCGGTATCCGGGCGTGAAGCAGTACATGGAGCGCACGCGCGAGCTGGCGCGGGCGCAGGGCTACGTCGAGACGGTGCTCGGCCGGCGGCTGTGGCTGCCGGATATCAAGGCGGGCGGCGGGCCGCGGCGCGCGGGCGCGGAGCGCGCGGCGATCAACGCGCCGATGCAGGGCACCGCGGCCGACCTGATCAAGCTCGCGATGCTGGCGGTCGATCGCTGGCTCGAGAGCGACGGGCTCGCCACCCGACTCATCCTGCAGGTGCACGACGAACTCGTCCTCGAAGCGCCCGACGCCGAGCTCGACGTCGTCAAGCGCGAGCTGCCGCGCCTCATGACGGGCGTGGCCGAGCTGCGGGTGCCGCTGGTGGCGGACGTCGGCACCGGCCCCAATTGGGAGCGCGCGCACTGACGCGCGCGCCGCGGACCGTCACGCGGCGAACACTCGTCGCCACGACGCGTAGCAGCTCCCCGCCATCATCGGGCCGAGCACGAGCCAGCCGAGGCCGAGCGGAATCGACGCGATGATCGCGAGGCCGATGTAGACGAGGCCGTACACCAGCAGCGGCCCGAGGTTGGCGAGGCATGCCTCGAAGCTCGCCTTCATCGCCGCCACCGGCTCGACGCCGTCGATCGCGACGAGCGCGGGCGCGAACCAGAACGCCATGCCGGCGAGCGCGGCGATGACGAGCGCCAGCAGCACGAGGCCGAGAATGCCCGCGCCGGCCGCGCTCGTGAGCGCGCGCGGGCTGCCATAGTCGAGCAGGGCGCCCAGCCCCGACATTCCGATCGTCATGAACGCGCCGGCGGCGAGCAGGATGCCGGACACGATGACCGCCGCGAGCGCGAACATGCCGAGCACGGCCAGCGGCCCGATGCGCCGGCTGTCGAAGCCGGCGAAGAGGTGCGCGAACTCGAGCGGCGCGCCCCGCGCCAGCGCGTTGCACCCGAGCATCATGCCGCCGACGAACACCGGCGTGAGGACCAGGTGGGCGACGCTGCCGATGACCGGAATGATCTGCAGCACGATCGACAGCACCACGTAGGCGACGACGATCAGCATCCAGACGGCCGGCGAGGCGCAGAAGATCCGCCACGCTTCGCCCCAGAAGGCCGTGCCCTCGCCCGCGGCCAGGTGGCGCGGCGGGCGAACGGAGGAAAGCGGCGGCGGAGGCGCCGACGTGGGCAGGCTATCCATGGCAAGGGTTCCCGGGGGACCGCGATGAAGGCGCCCATTGTCCCGCAGCCGGCCCTGGCGCGCGAGGGGCCGTAACGCCGGGGGGATTGCAATCGGCGTGGGGCGCTACCATGTCAACAGGACGGTCCCGGCCGGTGGGGCCGGCTCACGCCGGCCGCGCCGCCGCGTCGGGCTGAAGCTCGACCGCAAGTCCGCACCCCTCGGAGTCCCCCGTGAACGAGATCTTTTCCCAACTCGAGCAGTACGGCAGCCTGCTCGTCGGCTTCAACGTGCTGCTGCAGCAGCTCGGCCTCCCGATCCCGGCGGTGCCGACGATGATGATCGCCGGCGCGCTGACGGCCATGGGCCGGATCAACGGCCTCGCCACGTTCCTGCTGTCCGTCGGCGCGTCGCTCGTCGCCGACGTGATCTGGTTCTGGGCCGGCCGGCGCTTCGGCTATCCGGTGCTGCGGTTCCTCTGCAAGGTCTCGCTGTCGCCCGACATGTGCGTCCGTCAGACCGAGGGCATCTTCCAGCGCTGGGGCTTCTTCTCGGTCGTCCTGTCGAAGTTCGTCCCCGGGTTCTCCACCGTGGCGCCGCCGATCGCCGGCGCGCTCAGGATGCCGATCGGCGCCTTCGTGCTGGCCTCGCTCGCGAGCGCGGCGCTGTGGGTCGGCGCGGCGATGGGCGTCGGACTCGTCTTCTCGCGCGAGATCGACGTGGCGCTGACCTGGATGACGGGCCATGCGCCGCTCGCCGTGACCGCCGTCGCCGTCGTCGTGGGCCTCTACGTGGGCTTCAAGGGCTGGCAGCGGTGGCGCCTGTCGCGCTACGTCGACTCGGCGCTGATCACGATCGACGAGCTGCGCGAGCGGCTGCAGTCGGACCCGCGCCCGTTCGTCGTCGACGTGGGTTCGTCGCTCGCGCACCAGTCGCGGCCGCACATTCCCGGCGCCGCGATGCTCGACCTCGACCAGATCGCGCGCGCCGACGATTTTCCCACCGATCGAGAGATCGTCGTCTATTGCAATTGCCCGAACGAGGCGTCCGCCAAGCGCGCCGCGCAGATCCTCATCAAGAAGGGACTGAAGCGCGTGCGGCCGCTCGCGGGCGGGCTCGACGCGTGGGTCGCAGCCGGTCACAGCGTCGAGCATGGCGTGACGATCAAGATCATGCCACGGACCGCGGCCGCCGACTGACACTCGCACTCGCGCGCGGTCGCGGGGGTCAGCTCGGCGTGCGCCGCGCGTTGACGGCGGCACGGATGCGCGCCGACAGCGCGACCGGCGCGTCGCGGCGCACGAACCAGCGGAGCCGCGCGGTGTCGCCCACCGAATCGAAGCCCAGCGTGTCGAGGAGATGCGTCACGGTCGCGACGTAGCGCGACGTCCGCTGCACGCGGACGACGTACGTCTTCTGGCCCGGCGGCGTCGACATCAGCGACGCGAGGAGCGCACGGCCGTGACCGCCGCCGCGCTGCGCGAACTCCAGGCCCGCCAGCCACAGCTCGTACCCCCCTTCCAGCGCCCGGAAGAGCCCGAATCCGACCGGGGGCATTCCTCCGTGGCGGTCGTCCGGCCAGAATACGTACCCCGGCACGGCCACGGTCTCGATCCGGCCCGAGCGCGGATCCTGCTCGACGAAATAGCCGGTCACGAGCGCGCGCTTCAGCTTTTCGAAGAATTCGGCGGAATCGTCCGATTCGGAGGCCAGCTCGCGATCGAAGCTGCCTTCGGCGGCACCGTCGCGAATCAGCGCGCGGAGCAGGGCCAGATGGCCGACGTGGGCGGGCTGCAGCATGGCCGGAAGGGGAAGTGACGACGCCGTCCACGATATCTCATGCAGACGTCATACGGCGTCCCGATCTTACCGGCGGCGCGCAAAGCTCCGCCAACGGTTGCGGCGCCGCCACAGCCGGCCGGGGCCGATTGACCGCTTCGCTTATTGGGCGCGGCAGTTTAGGCTTCGGCTGGGTCGCGAGGCCGGGTTTACGGTAACGTTTGCTTGCAATTTTCGCCGACGCTATGCACGGAACCCACTGATGATACTGAACAAAATACGCGCATTCACGCTCACACCCATACCCGCGTTCCGCAATAGCGGGAAGGCCCCGCAAGGCGAGCCCGACGCACGATAACAGCGAAAAACCCGCCATGACTCCGCCACCGCCCGAGGCGTCGCCGCCGCCCGCCCGCCGTCCCATCCGCCGCAGCACGCTCGTCGGCCTCGTGGTGTTCGTGCTGCTCGCGGCGGCGGGCGGCTGGTACTGGTACACGAACTCCACCGACGCGGCGACGCCCGCCGCGGGCAAGGCGGCGTCGGGGGGCGGCGGCGGATTCCGCAAGGGCGGCGGCGATCCGTCCAAGGCCGGCCCGCTGCCGGTGGCCACGGCGCCGGCCCGGTCGCAGGACTTCATCGTCTACCTGAACGCGCTCGGCAACGTCACGCCGCGCAGCACCGTCACGGTGCGCCCGCGCGTCGACGGCCAGCTCGCCCGCGTGCTGTTTCGCGAGGGGCAGATGGTGAAGGCGGGCGACGTGCTGGCCGAGATCGATCCGCGGCCGTTCGAGGTCCAGGTGACGCAGGCGCAGGGGCAGATGGCCCGCGACCAGGCGCAGCTCGCGAACGCGCAGATCGACCTCGAGCGGTACAAGACGCTGCTCGCGCAGGATTCCATCGCCCAGCAGCAGGTCGACACGCAGGCCGCGCTGGTGCGTCAGTACCAGGGCACGATCGTCGCCGACAAGGGCGCAGTCGACAACGCGAACCTCCAGCTTTCGTACACGAAGATCCGCGCGCCGACGTCCGGGCGCACGGGCCTTCGGCTCGTCGACGCCGGCAACATCGTCCACCAGTCCGACACCAACGGCATCGTCGTCATCACCGAGATCGACCCGATCGACGTCGTCTACTCGATCGCCGAGGACAAGCTCGCCGCCGTGCGCAAGCGCGTGGCGAGCGGCGACGCGATGCCGGTGGACGCCTACGACCGCGACGGCAAGGTGAAGCTCGCGGCCGGCAAGCTCCTCACCGTCGACAACCAGATCGACACGACGACGGGCACCGTCAAGCTGAAGGCCGAGTTCCCCAATCCCGCGGCGGCGCTGTTCCCGAACCAGTTCGTCAACGTGCGGATGCAGGTCGAGACGCTGAAGGGCGCCACCGTCGTGCCCACGGCCGCCATCCAGCGCGGCTCGGTCGGCGCGTTCGTCTATCGCGTGAACGACGACAACACGGTGACGGTGCGGCCGGTGAAGCTCGGGCCCGCCGAGGGCGAGACGACCGTCGTCACGAGCGGCGTCGCGCCGGGCGAGCGCGTCGTGGTCGACGGCCTCGACAAGCTGAAGGACGGCGCGTCGATCGAGCCGATCGACCGCACGGCGCAGCCTGCGGCCACCCCGCGCGCGCCGCGCGGCGACGGCGAGCGCCGCAAGGGCGGCGAAGGAAAGGGCGGCGAAGGGAAGGCCGCGGACAGCCCGGCGCGATGAATCCGTCACGCCTCTTCATCCTGCGGCCGGTCGCCACGTCGCTGATGATGGTCGCCGTGCTGCTCGCGGGCCTCATCGCCTATCGCGTGCTGCCGATCTCCGCGCTGCCGGAAATCGACTATCCGACGATCCAGGTGGTCACGCTCTATCCGGGCGCCAGCCCCGACGTGATGACCTCGTCCGTCACCGCGCCGCTGGAGCGGCAGTTCGGCCAGATGCCGGGGCTGAACCAGATGTCGTCGACGAGCTCCGGCGGCGCGTCGGTGATCACGCTGCAGTTCAGCCTCGACCTCACGCTCGACGTCGCCGAGCAGGAAGTGCAGGCGGCGATCAACGCCGGGTCCAACCTGCTGCCGTCCGACCTGCCGCAGCCGCCGATCTACAGCAAGGTCAACCCGGCGGACACGCCGATCCTGTCGCTCGCCGTCAGCTCGCCGACGATCGCGCTGCCGAAGCTCCAGGATCTCGTCGACACGCGGCTCGCGCAGAAGATCTCGCAGCTTCCCGGCGTGGGGCTCGTGAGCCTCGCCGGCGGCCAGCGCCCCGCGGTGCGCATCCAGGCGAACCCGCGCGCGCTGGCGTCGTACGGCCTCAACATGGACGACCTCCGCACGACGATCGCCAACGCCAACGTCAACCAGGCGAAGGGCAGCTTCGACGGCCCCACGCGGGCGTCGACGATCGACGCCAACGACCAGCTGCGCTCGGCCGCCGAGTACAAGAGCCTCATCATCGCCTATCGCAACAACGCGCCGGTGCGCGTGACCGACGTCGCCGACGTGATCGACGACGCCGAGAACAACCGCCTCGGCGCCTGGGCCAACGACACGCCGGCGATCATCGTCAACGTCCAGCGCCAGCCGGGCGCCAACGTCATCGAGGTCGTCGACCGGGTGAAGAAGCTGCTGCCGCAGCTGCAGTCGTCGCTGCCCGGCGGCGTGAACGTCACGCTGCTGACGGACCGCACCACGACGATCCGCGCGTCGGTGCGCGACGTCCAGTTCGAGCTGATGCTGGCCGTGGCGCTCGTCGTGATGGTCATCTTCCTGTTCCTCCGCACGCTGTCGGCGACGATCATCCCCAGCATCGCCGTGCCGCTGTCGCTGGTCGGCACGTTCGGCGTCATGTACCTCGCCGGCTTCTCGATCAACAACCTCACGCTGATGGCGCTGACGATCGCCACCGGCTTCGTCGTCGACGACGCCATCGTGATGATCGAGAACATCGCGCGCTACATCGAGGAGGGCGACAAGCCGCTGCAGGCCGCGCTCAAGGGCAGCAGGCAGATCGGCTTCACGATCATCTCGCTCACGATCTCGCTCATCGCCGTGCTGATCCCGCTCCTCTTCATGGGCGACGTCGTCGGCCGGCTGTTCCGCGAGTTCGCCGTCACGCTCGCCGTGTCGATCCTGATCTCCGCGTTCGTGTCGCTCACGCTCACGCCGATGATGAGCGCCCGCCTGCTGCGGCACATTCCGGAGCGCGAGCAGAGCCGCTTCGCGCAGGCCGCCGGCCGCTTCTTCGACCGGGTGATCGCGCGCTACGCCGTGATGCTCGACTGGGTGCTGGGACGCCAGCGCGCGACGCTCGTCGTCGCCGTCGCGACGCTGGTGCTCACGGTCATCCTCTACGTCGTCATCCCCAAGGGCTTCTTCCCGCAGCAGGACACCGGCGTGATCCAGGGCATCACCGACGCGCCGCAGAGCGTCTCGTACGCCGCGATGGCCGAGCGCCAGCAGGCGCTCGTGAAGGCGCTGCTGCAGGATCCCGCGGTGGCGAGCCTCTCATCGTTCATCGGCGTCGACGGCATCAACACGACGCTCAACACCGGCCGGCTGCTGATCAACCTCAAGGACAAGGGCGCCCGCGACGGCGACATGGCGGCGGTGCTGAAGCGCCTCGGCGAGCGCGCCGCCGACGTGTCCGGCATCCGGCTCTACATGCAGCCGGTGCAGGACCTGACGATCGAGGACCGGGTGTCGCGCACGCAGTACCAGTTCACGCTCGAGTCGGCCGACATGGACGCGCTCGCCGAATGGACGCCGCGCCTCGTCGAGCGCCTGGCGCAGACGAAGGAGCTGACCGACGTCGCGAGCGACCTGCAGGACCGCGGGCTGCAGGCCTACGTGGAGATCGACCGCGAAACGGCGGGCCGCCTCGGCATCACGCCCGCCGCGATCGACAACGCGCTCTACAACGCGTTCGGCCAGCGGCTCATCTCGACGATCTTCACGCAGGCCAACCAGTATCGCGTCGTCCTCGAGGTGAAGCCCGAATTCCAGCTCGGCCCGGCGTCGCTCAACCAGATCTACGTCACCGCGACCGGCGGCAAGCAGGTGGCGCTCGATACGATCGCCCGGGTGTCGGAGCGGCCGACGTCGCTGGCGATCAACCACATCGGCCAGTTCCCGGCGGCGACCATCTCGTTCAACCTCGCCCCCGGCGCGTCGCTGGGCCAGGCGGTGGCGACGATCACGGCGGTCGAGCGCGACATCGGCATGCCGCTGTCGATCGGCACCAGCTTCCAGGGCGCGGCGCTCGCGTTCCAGGCGTCGCTCACCAACACCGTGCTGCTGCTGGTGGCCGCGATCGTCACGATGTACATCGTGCTGGGCGTGCTCTACGAGAGCTTCATCCATCCGATCACGATCCTGTCGACGCTGCCGTCGGCGGCGGTGGGCGCGCTGCTCGCGCTGATGATCTCCGGCAACGACCTCGGGATCATCGCGATCATCGGCATCGTCCTGCTGATCGGCATCGTCAAGAAGAACGCGATCATGATGATCGACTTCGCGCTCGACGCCGAGCGCAACGAGGGCAAGACGCCGCTCGAGGCCATCCGGCAGGCGTGCCTCCTCCGCTTCCGGCCGATCCTGATGACGACGATGTCGGCGCTGCTCGGCGCGCTGCCGCTGATGCTCGGCACCGGCGTGGGCTCGGAGCTTCGCCATCCGCTCGGCATCACGATGGTCGGCGGGCTGCTGCTGTCCCAGCTCCTGACGCTCTTCACCACGCCGGTGATCTACCTCGCGTTCGACCGCATCGCGCGGCGCGTCGACGCCGCCGCCGAAGGCCGGGCCGCGCCGCCGCCGCGCGAGTCACCCGACGAGGCGCGCACATGAGCACGAGCGGCCCCCCCGAGCGCGAAGGCGGCCTCGCGAGCGCCTTCAACATCTCCGGGCCGTTCATCGCGCGCCCGGTGGCCACGGTCCTGCTGACGCTCGGCATCGTGCTGGCGGGCGCGGCCGCGTTCTTCAAGCTGCCGGTCGCGCCGCTGCCGCAGGTCGACTTCCCGACGATCTCGGTGCAGGCGTCGCTGCCCGGCGCCAGTCCGGAAACGATGGCCGCGACGGTCGCCACGCCGCTCGAGCGCGCGCTCGGGCGGATCGCCGGCGTCACGGAGATGACGTCGAACAGCTCGCTCGGCTCCACGCGCGTGGTGCTCCAGTTCGATCTCGACCGCGACATCGACGGCGCGGCCCGCGACGTGCAGGCGGCGATCAACGCGGCGCGCAGCACGCTGCCGACCGGGCTGCCCAGCAATCCGACGTACCGCAAGGTGAACCCGGCGGACGCGCCGGTGCTGATCGTCGCGCTCACGTCCGACACGATGACGCAGGGCCAGATGTACGACGCCGCGTCGACGATCCTGGCGCAGAAGCTGGCGCAGGTCGATGGCGTCGGGCAGGTGAGCGTCGGCGGCAGCTCGCTGCCGGCCGTGCGCGTCGAGCTCAATCCGACGGTGCTGAACAAGCTCGGCGTGGGCTTCGAGGACGTGCGCAACGCCATCGCCAACACCAACGCCAACCGGCCGAAGGGCGCCGTGGAGGACGGCGACCAGCGCTGGCAGATCGGCGCCAACGACCAGGCACGCAAGGCCTACGAGTACATGCCGATCATCGTCGCGTGGCGCAACGGCGCGCCGGTGCGGCTGTCCGACCTCGGCACCGTCGTCGACTCCGTGCAGGACCTCCGCAACGCCGGCTCCGCCGACGGCAAGCCGTCGGTGCTGCTCGTCATCAACCGGCAGCCGGGCGCCAACATCATCGAGACCGTCGATCGCGTGCGCGCACTGCTGCCGCAGCTCCGCGCGTCGATCCCCGCCGCCATCGACATGAAGATCGTGCAGGACCGCACCCCGACGATCCGCGCGTCGCTCCGCGAGGTCGAGCGCGCGCTCGTCATCTCGTTCGCGCTGGTGATCATGGTCGTGTTCCTGTTCCTGCGAAACCTCCGCGCCGCGCTGATTCCCGCCGTCGCCGTGCCCGTGTCGCTGATCGGGACGTTCGGCGTCATGTACCTCTGCGGATTCTCGCTCGACAACCTGTCGCTGATGGCGCTGACCGTCGCGACGGGCTTCGTCGTCGACGACGCGATCGTCGTGCTGGAGAATGTGTCGCGCCACATCGAGGCGGGGCAGAAGCCGTTTGCGGCAGCGCTCGCGGGCGCGCGCGAGGTCGGGTTCACCGTGATGTCGATGAGCCTGTCGCTGATCGCCGTGTTCATTCCCATCCTGCTGATGGGCGGCATCGTCGGGCGGCTGTTTCGCGAGTTCGCGATCACGCTGTCGGCGGCGATCGTCGTCTCGCTGTTCGTGTCGCTGACGCTCACCCCGATGATGTGCTCGCGCCTCCTGCGGCCGGCGCCGAAGGCGGGCCGCGGCCGCTTCCACCGCGCGTCCGAGCGCGTGTTCGACGCCGTGGCACGCGGGTACGAGCGCACGCTGGCCGTCGCGCTCGACCACGGGCCGCTGGTGCTGCTCGTGCTCCTCGCCACCGTGTGCCTCAACGTCTACCTGTACGTCGTCGTGCCCAAGGGGTTCTTCCCGCAGCAGGACACGGGCCGCGTCATCGGCTTCATCCAGGCGGACCAGGGAATCTCGTTCCAGGCGATGCAGCAGAAGCTCGCGAGCTTCGTCGAGATCGTCCGCGAGGACCCCGCGGTGGAGAGCGTCGTCGCCTTCACCGGCGGCGGGCAGCGCAATTCCGGCTCCATGTTCGTCGGCCTGAAGCCTCTCGCCGAGCGCAAGCTGTCCGCCGACCAGATCATCGCGCGGCTCCGCGGCAAGCTCGCGCACGAGCCGGGCGCGAACCTGTTCCTCGTGCCGGTGCAGGACATCCGCATCGGCGGCCGGCAGGCCAACGCGCAATACCAGTACACGCTGCAGGCCGACGACCTGCTGGAGCTCCGCGAATGGGAGCCGAAGATCCGCGCGGCGCTCGCCGACCTGCCGGATCTGACGGACGTCAACACCGACCAGCAGGACAAGGGCCAGCAGACGTCGCTCGTCATCGATCGCGACGCCGCCACGCAGCTCGGCGTGACTGCGCGGATGATCGACACCACGCTCAACGACGCGTTCGGGCAGCGGCAGGTGTCGACGATCTACAACCCGCTCAACCAGTATCGCGTCGTGATGGAAGTGGCGCCGGAATACTGGCAGAGCCCCGACGCGCTGCGCGGCGTCTACGTGACCACCGCCGACGGCGCGCAGATCCCGCTGTCGGCGTTCGCGAAATACGGGCCCACCAGCACGCCGCTGGCGGTCAGCCACCAGGGCCAGTTCGCCGCGTCGACGATCTCGTTCAACCTGCCCGTGGGCGTTTCGCTGTCGCAGGCGACGGCGGCGATCGACGACGCGATGGCGCGGATCGGCGTGCCGACGTCGGTGCACGGCACGTTCGCGGGCTCCGCGCGCGCGTTCCAGCAGAGCGTCTCGGCGAATCCGCTGCTGATCCTTGCGGCGCTGATCACGATCTACATCGTGCTCGGCATGCTCTACGAGAGCTACGTGCATCCGCTCACGATCCTGTCGACGCTGCCCTCCGCCGGCGTGGGCGCGCTGCTCGCGCTGCTGCTGTTCAAGACCGATTTCAGCCTGATGGCGCTGATCGGTGTGATCCTGCTGATCGGCATCGTCAAGAAGAACGCGATCATGATGATCGACGTTGCGCTCGACCTCGAGCGGCGCGAGCACCTCGACCCGGGCGTCGCGATCCGGCGCGCGTGCGTGCTGCGCTTCCGCCCGATCATGATGACGACGATGGCGGCGCTGCTCGGTGCGCTGCCGCTGGCGCTCGGCGCCGGCGATGGCGCCGAGCTCCGGCGGCCGCTCGGCATCTCCATCGTGGGCGGTCTCATCTTCAGCCAGCTCCTCACGCTGTACACGACGCCCGTCGTCTACCTCTATCTCGACCGCTTCCGCCTCTGGTGCCTCGCGCGGTTCTCGCGCCGCGGCGGCACCGGGCGCGACGACGGCGGGGACCTCGAGGCCGCCCCCCTCGCATGAACGCTGGCCGCACGCGTCGTCCCCGCCGTTTCGCCCTGCGCGCCGCCGCGGCTCTGCTCGCGCTCGCGCTGGCCGGCTGCACGGTCGGCCCCGACTATGTGAGGCCGGCGGCGCCCGCGCCCGCCGCCTACAAGGAGCTGCCGCCGAACAAGCCCGCGCAGCCGGCCGACACGCTGCCGCGCGGCGCGTGGTGGAAGACGTTCGACGATCCCGAGCTCGACGCGCTGCAGGAGCAGGTGGCGGCGGCGAACCAGACGCTGCGCGCCGCCGAGGCCAACTACCGGCAGGCGCGCGCCGCGGTCCGCGCCTCGCAGGCGCAGCTCTTCCCGGGCGTGAGCGTGAGCGGCCGCGCCGCGCGTGCCCGCAACCCCGGCGGCGGCGCGGCGAGCGCGTACACGGCGTCGGGCGACCTCAGTTACGAGGTCGACCTGTGGGGCGGCATCCGCCGCTCGATCGAGGCGAGCGAGACCACCGCGCAGGCGACGGCCGCCGACCTCGAGAACGTGCGGCTGTCGCTGCAGACGGAGCTCGCGCTCGACTATCTGCAGCTGCGCGTCGCCGACGCGACCAAGCGCGTGCTGGTCGACACCGTCGCCGCGTACGAGCGCTCGTTCACGCTGACGCAGAACCGCTACAACGCCGGCGTGGCGGCGCGGGCCGACGTCGTCCAGGCCGAGACGCAGCTGCTGTCGGCCAAGGTGAACCTGGTGGACATCGCCAACACGCGCGCGCAGTTCGAGCACGCGATCGCTGCGCTCGTCGGCAAGGCGCCGGCCGACCTCACGATCGCGGAGCGGCAGATCGCGCCCAACGTTCCGGTCATTCCCGTCGGCGTGCCGTCCGAGCTCCTGGAGCGGCGGCCCGACGTGGCGGCCGCCGAGCGCCGAGTCGCAGCCGCCAACGCCGAGATCGGCGTCGCCACGGCGGCGATCTATCCGTCGCTCACGCTGTCGGCGGGCGCCGGCTTCATCGGGACGAGCCTGGGCAACTGGATCTCGCTGCCGAACCGGTTCTGGTCGCTGGGCGCGCAGGTCGCCGGCACGGTGTTCGACGGCGGTTTGCGCAACGCGGAGCGCGACCAGTCGATCGCCCTCTACGACGTGGCCGTGGCGCAGTATCGGCAGACCGTGCTCGACGCGTTCCGCGACGTCGAGGACAGCCTGTCGACGATCCGCATCCTGGAGGAGGAGGCGCGCGTGCAGGCCGAGGCGCTGCGTTCCGCGCGGGAATCGGTCGCGCTCACGACGAACCAGTACAAGGCCGGCATCGTCGGCTATCTCAACGTGGTCACCGTGCAGGCGGTGGCGCTGCAAAGCGAGCGCAACAGCGTCGAGCTCGCCGGGCGGCGCCTCGCCGCGACGATCGCGCTCGTCAAGGCGCTTGGCGGCGGCTGGCAGGCGTCGGACCTGCCGCCGCTGAAGGTGGGCCTGCGGGAAGGCTAGTGCGTGACCCGCGGCGGCGGCAGCGCCGCGGCGATCCGCGACCGCAGCTCGTCCGGCGCGTCGGCGCGGACGAACCACAGCGTGGCGCCCGCGTCCCGCACCGGCACGTAGCCGTGGCCGGCGAGGAGCCGCTCCATCGCCGCACCGCTCTCGCTCGTGCGCTGGACGCGCATCACCCAGGCGAGGCGCCCGGGTGGCGTGTCCAGCAGCGCCGCCAGCATCGTGCGGCCGTGGCCGGTGCGCCGGCGCGTGGAGGCGACGCCGGTCAGCCAGAGTTCGTAGCCGGCGTCAGCGAACGACCGGAAGAGGCCGAACCCTACCGGCTGGGAGAACTCGGTCCGGTCTTCCGGCCAGTAGACGTAGCCGGGCACGGCGCGCCGCGACAGGATGCCGCGCGCGTCCTCGATGACGAAGTAGCCGGTGACGAGCGCCTGCCGCAGGTTGGCGAAGAAGAGCTTGGTCTCTTCCGAGTCCGACGCGAGCGCCCGGTCGAAGCTGCCCTCGGCGGCGCCTTCCCGGATGAGGGCGCGCAGCGTGGCGAGGTGTCCGACGTGGGCAGGGGTGATCATCGCGGGCGGTCCGGTAATGACGTTGTCATAGTGTAGACCACCCGGACGCCGCCGCCTACTGCCGGCGAGTCCAGCGCGACTATTCGCGCGGTCGGCACCCGCCTTGCCCAAACGCGGGGGTTGAATTGCCGTCGTGAACGCCCTATTATTAGCACTCGCAGTTATCGAGTGCTAACAATCCTCCCAAAACGGATTGCGCGCTCACCGTCCAGCCCTGCTGGCCATATTCGCAAATCGCTGTTTTCGAACGATTTCACCTAGGAGTGAACACCAAATGAAGCTTCGTCCCCTGCACGATCGAATCATCGTCAAGCGTCTCGAAGAGGAGCGCAAATCGGCCGGCGGCATCGTGATCCCCGACACCGCCGCGGAAAAGCCGTCGATGGGTGAAGTGGTCGCAGCCGGCCCCGGCAAGACCGACGACGCCGGCAAGCTCGTGACGATCGGCGTCAAGGTCGGCGACAAGGTGCTCTTCGGCAAGTACTCGGGCCAGGAATTCAAGCTCGAGGGCCAGGATCTCCTGCACATGCGCGAAGACGACGTCATCGGCGTCGTTGCCTGAGCCATCAAGCCCCACCCCCGAATTCGAAACTGGAGAAACCAACATGGCAGCTAAAGACGTCCGCTTCGGCGAAGGCGTGAGAAACAAGATGATGGTCGGCGTGAACGTCCTGGCCAACGCGGTCAAGGTCACGCTCGGCCCCAAGGGCCGCAACGTCGTGCTCGAGCGCAGCTTCGGCGCGCCGACGATCACGAAGGACGGCGTATCCGTGGCCAAGGAAATCGAGCTGAAGGACAAGTTCGAGAACATGGGCGCGCAGATGGTGAAGGAAGTCGCGTCCAAGACCTCCGACGTGGCCGGCGACGGCACCACGACGGCGACTGTGCTGGCGCAGGCGATCTGCAACGAAGGCTTCAAGTACGTCGCCGCCGGCATGAACCCGATGGACCTGAAGCGCGGCATCGACAAGGCGGTGATCGCCGTCGTCGAGGAGCTGAAGAAGATCAGCAAGCCCTGCACGACCAGCAAGGAAATCGCGCAGGTCGGCGCCATCTCGGCCAACGCCGACGAGTCGA
>Ga0207691_10000153_pt1 | contig 64312 bp, 71 predicted proteins | sample KBSM13metaG_FD_184327 | JGI IMG/M metagenome (GOLD analysis project Ga0207691, IMG submission 184327) | Miscanthus rhizosphere microbial communities from Kellogg Biological Station, Michigan, USA - KBS M1-3 metaG (SPAdes) (version 2) | ecosystem: Host-associated > Plants > Roots > Rhizosphere >...
GTTCTCCATCGCGCCCATGTTGAAGTCGTCGGCGCAGAAGATCATGAACGTGTCGAGGTCGTACTCGCGGCCGTAGCGCTCCTCGTCCCAGCGCATCGCGCGCTTCAGCGAAGCCATCGCGTGACGGCAGCGCGGCAGGTTCTCGCGCGTCGAGTAGATGCGCAGCGCCACGGCGCGGCCCGAGGCCGTGGTGAACTTGTCCTCGAGCGCGGCCAGGTCGCCCGCGACCAGCGCGAACAGGTATGAGGGCTTGGGGTGGGGGTCGCGCCAGGTGGCGAAGTGACGGCCGTCGGGCAACGCCCCGGCGTCGACGCGCTCGCCGTTCGACAGCAGCACCGGATACGCGCGCCGGTCAGCCCGCAGCGTGACCTCGTAGCGGGCGAGGACGTCCGGCCGATCCGGGAAGTACGTGATGCGCCGGAAGCCTTCGGATTCGCACTGCGTGCAGAAGACGTTCGACGAGACGTAGAGGCCCTCGAGCGACACGTTGCGAAGCGGCGCGATCCGCGACCGCACGACGAGCGTGCCGGCGTCCGGCGGCGCGGCGACGGTGAGACGCGCGGCGTCGACCGTCCAGCGCTCGGGCGGCAGCGGCGCGCCGTCGAGCTCGACGCTCACGTCGGACTGCTGCTCGCCGTCGAGCATCAGCGGCGCCGCGCGGTCCGCGGCCGCGGCCGCGGGATTGCGGCGGAACGCGAGCCTGGCGGTGACGAGCGTGGCGCCCGGGTCGAGGTCGAGCTCCAGCGCGACGGTGTCGATGAGGAACGCCGGCGGCCGATAGTCGACCCGCCGGTGGACCGCCATGCGGATGTCGCGCGGAAGCATCGGCCGAACGGCTACTTAACTTCGATCAGCTCGACATCGAAGATGAGCGTGGCGTTCGGCGGAATCACGCCGCCCGCGCCACGCTCGCCGTAGCCCCATTGCGGCGGAATGATCAGCGTCCGTTGTCCGCCCGTCTTCATGCCCACGACGCCTTCGTCCCAGCCCTTGATCACTTTGCCGCCGCCGAGGAAGAACCCGAAGGGCACGCCGCGATCGCGCGAGCTGTCGAATTTGGCACCCTTCTTGTCGGGCTTGGATTCGTCATAAATCCACCCTGTGTAATGCACAAGCACCGGCTTTCCACTCACCGCTTCCGCACCAGCGCCCTGTTTTACATCGACTTTCTGCAGCTCCTTCGGCATGGCATTCAACTTGCTACCTCCTTCTTGGGTAGTAGGCGCGGCCGGCGTCTGCGCCAGGGTTGCATTGGCGCCCGCACAGGCGGCCGCCACGGCGGCAACGAGAATCGCGGCACGCGCAGAGCGCACGGTCCCCGGGAGGTCGAAGGTCGATGGCATGGAGTTCCTCGATCGAAACGGATAGGCGGGATGCGCACCGGTCCAGCAAGCAAACAGCGGGCCGCGCGCAGGAGATAAGCGAATTGTAGCCGACGCCCCGGGATCGCGACCCATGGCGGCGCAGCAAGCCAAGCACACGAGAGCGCATGTTCGGATTCTTGTCCTCAGGCACCAAGGAAATCGTCGACCCCCTGGCGTCGGTTCGCGCCGTCACGCAATGGCTGCGGGCGCTGCCGGCCCAGGACGTCATCGGCCGCCAGCAGCTCGTCCTCGGCGCCTTCGACGCCCTGCGCCAGTCGCGCAAGCCCATCGACCCGTCGCGCGTCCAGGCGCTGCTGTTCCTCGACGCCGCCCTTGGCGCCGATCGCCGCCAGCTCGTCAAGCAGTACGTCGAGAACGCCGACAGCGGCACGCAGCTGTCCCAGCGCATCTGGCAGGCGGCGTTCGACCTGTCGCAAGGCTACATCTCGGTCTACCAGGTGGCGCTCGAGCACGCGCTCGCGCAACCCACGAACCCGCGGTGGAAGCCGCTGGTGCCCGTCCTCTTCGCCCGGCTGGTCCACTATTTCGGCACCGACGCCAAGCTTCGCGTCTTCCGCTTCGAGCGGTGGATTCCGCAGAAATGGGTTGAATTCCACACCATCTACATGCGCGCGGTCGAGCTCGAGCAGGATCGCGTTCCCACCGCGCTCGGCCACGGCCCCAACACCACGCAGTGGACGGTCGAGCAGGAATACGTCTACGCGCTGCTGATCCACCAGCTCAACACGGGCAACATGTCGCCCGCCGAGCTCGACTGGGCGTACGCGCAGCTTCGCGGCTGGAGCCGCCGGCTCTCGCTCGACGCCATGGCCCGCTCGATGGAAGGCTTCATCGTCGACGTGAGCGGCAAGACCGGCCTCGTGCGCCCGGCCGGCAACGATTCCGGGCTGATGCTCCGCTACCTCGACACCACGTCGCTGGCCGAGCAGCTCGACCGCGCGATCGCCTCGCTGCGCCACGCCGAGACGCCCGATCGCGCGTCGGTGCCTTCGGTGAACCAGCGGCGCGTGTCGATCCTCGAAAAGGTGCGCCCCGCGGTGGCGCCCAACGTCAACAACAACCTCCGCCGCGATCCGCGCAACGCCTGCGTCGCCACCGCGCGCGTGCGCATCGGGCTGTCGCGCATTTCGCACGAGCTCGCCTCGGCCAAGACGCGCACCATGGCGCCGGAGGAGTCGGCGGCCAATCCCGAGCAGATCGAGGTCTACACGATCGCCGACGTCGCGCCCGTCCGCCGCCGCGTGCGCGACGAGCACGATTCGATCGCGGCGTCGCTGTCGTCGTTCACCGATCCGATGTGGCACGTGAAGGACCGCAGCATCGCGGGCCTTCGCATCGGCGCGATGGGCGGCGTCGGGCAGGCGCTGGCGCTCGGCGCGCTGGTGGCCGTGCGGCAATCGGACGTCTCGGAATGGCTGCTCGGCGTCGTGCGCCGCCTGAACAAGATCTCGCCGGACGAAGTCGAAGGCGGCCTGTCGATCATCGCCGACAACGTGGTCCCGGTCACGCTCTACACCAAGCGCGAGTCCAAGGAGGACATGGGCTTCGTCGTCGACGGCGTCGACGTCTCGACGATCGGCGCGCGCTTCGAGGCTCTGTACCTTCCCCCGCCTTCGCGGCCGGACAAGCCGCTGATGGTGAAGTCGATCATCGTTCCCACGGCGGAGTACGCCGACGGCCGCAACGTGACCCTCACGACGGGTCGCTCGGTCTACACGATCGTGCTCCGCCACCTCATCGAGCAGCGCGCCGAATGGAGCTGGTGCGCCATCCAGATCTCGGAGAAGAAGTCGCGCAGCTGAGCCGCGCAGCCACCGCAACGCACTGGGCGGTCAGTCGCGCGGACGGACGCGCAACTCGAGCGTGCGCTGGAAGAGATCCTGCTGCGGCGCGCGCGGCAGCGGAGACGCCTTCAGGATCGCGCGCTGCACCGCGTCGTCGTACGCGCGCACGCCGCTCGATTTCTTGAGCCGGACTTCCAGCACCTCGTAGGTCGGCAGCAGGATCACCTCGAACACGCACTCGGGATTGCCCGCGAGGTCCGGCGGCTCGATCACGTTGCTCTTCACCTTCGCGCGGATGCGGTCGACCCATTCCGCCTGCGCGCGCCGGCTCGCGGCGTCGGACGCCTGCTGCGCGGCGGCGCGCTGCCGGTCCTGCGACTCGCGGTTCGCCTGGTCGCGCAGTTGCGACTCGCGCTGCGCCTGCGCCCGAAGCTGCGTCTCGCGCTCGGCTTCGCGCCGCAGCGCCGCGGTCGCGCTCTCCTGGCGCTCGCGCTGCTCGGCCGCTTTCTTCTCCTCCAGACGCTTCGCGTCCGCCTTCTGCTGCTCCTGCTTCAGCTGTTCCTTGTGCAGCGCCTCGGCCTTCGCCTTTTGTTGCGCGATGTCGGCGGCGCGCGTATCGGGCTTCTCTACCGGCGGCGGCCTGGGCACGGGCTTGGGCTCCGGCTTGGGTTCCGGCTTCGGCTCCGGCTTCGGTTCCGGCTTCGGCTCGGGCTTGGGTTCGGGCGCAGGCGGTGGCGGCGGCTCGGCCTTCGGCGGCGCGGGCGGCGGCGTGTCGGCGACGGGCGCCTTCGACGGCGGCGCGTAGAGTTCCGCGATCACCGGCACCGGCGCGCGGTTCGTCCACGACACCGAGAAGATCAGCACGCCGAGAAAGACGAGGTTGACGACGATCGCGAGCGCCAGCGCCAGCCACTGGCCGCGCGGCCGCCGCGGCCGCTGAGGACGCTCGCTCGGGGCCATCAGCTCGCCGGACGCGCGAGCAGTCCGACCTTGCGCACGCCGTTGCGCTGCAGGAGGTCGAGGATCTCGATCACGTCCTCGTAGCGCGCGTTCTTGTCCGCCTTGATCACCACCGCCTGCTCCTGGCCGCCCTGCTGCTTCTCGAGGACGCGCGCGACGAGCTGCTCCTTGGTGAGCCGCGTCTGCGACACCTTGGTGGCCTGGTCGAGCAGCGCGAGCGACTTGTTCGGCCCCAGCGACACTTCGAGCGGCAGCACCGGCGCGACCAGCTTGCTCCCCACCGACGGCAGCTCGATCGCGCCCGGCGTGACCAGCGGCGCCGTCACCATGAAGATCACGAGCAGGACCAGCATCACGTCGATGTAGGGCACGACGTTGATCTGGTTGATCGGCTTGCGAACGCGTCGCGTCATGGCGTGGTCACCACGAGCCTCAGCCCTGCCGCTGGAGGATGTTGGAGAACTCCTCGATGAACGACTCGTAGCGGACCGCGAGGCGGTCGACGTCGTGCGTGTAGCGGTTGTACGCGACCACGGCGGGGATTGCCGCGAAGAGGCCGATCGCCGTGGCGATCAGCGCCTCGGCGATGCCGGGCGCGACGTTCGCGAGCGTCGCCTGGCTCACGTTGGCGAGGCCGCGGAACGCGTTCATGATTCCCCACACCGTCCCGAAGAGCCCGATGTAAGGCGACACCGAGCCGACGGTGGCGAGTCCCGCGAGATGCGCCTCGATGGCGTCGATCTCGCGCTGGTAGGCCGCGCGCATCGCGCGCCGCGCGGCGTCGAGCGTCACTGCCGACGCGCTGCCCTGGCGGCGATGCTTGGAGAACTCGCGAAAGCCCGCGGTGAAGATGTGCTCTAGGCCGCCGCCGACGCGCGTCTCGCTGGCGCGCTTGAAGAGCTCGGCCAGGTCGCCGCCCTTCCAGAACTCGTCCTCGAACGTGGTGGCCTCGTTGATCGCGCGCTTCAGCTGGAACATCTTGAGGAAGATCTGCCACCACGACCACAGCGACAGCACGGCGAGCAGCACGATGACGGCCTGTACGATCACCGACGCGTGGAGGATCAGCGTGACGAACGACAGGTCCGGATGGACATTCAAGGCGCGGTCTCCAATGCGGCGAGCAGGGGCGGTGGCATGCGGGCGGGCTTCCAGCGGGCGGCGTCGATGCAGGCGAGGGCGACGCGCGCCCGGGTGAGCGTGGCGCCGTCGCGGCGGACTTCCTGCAGCGCGACCAGCCGCGAGGCGCCCCGGTCCACGGGTTCGACCGTGACGTCGAGCCGATCGTTCAGCCGCGCGGGGGCCACGAAATCGATCTCGACGCGGTGGACGACGAACGCGACGCCGTGCTCGCGCTCGAACGCCGCCAGCGGAAAGCCGAGCGTCGCCAGCCACTCGGTGCGCGCCCGCTCCATGAACTTCAGGTAATTGGCGTAGTAGACGACGCCGGCGGCGTCGGTGTCCTCATAGTAGACACGCACGGGAAACGAGAATTCGGCGCTCATCCGGCCCGTCATTCGCCGGGGAAGAGGTCCGCGGCGGCGCCGGGCGCGGGCGGCGCGAGCCCGAAGTGGCGGTACGACAGCGCGGTGGCGATGCGCCCGCGCGACGTGCGCTGCAGGAAGCCCTGCTGGATCAGGTACGGCTCGATAACGTCCTCGATCGTGTCGCGCTCCTCGCCGATGGCGGCGGCCAGATTGTCGACGCCCACGGGTCCGCCGTCGAACTTCGACAGCACGGTCTGGATCAGCTTGCGGTCCATCACGTCGAGGCCGGACGCGTCGACGTCGAGCATCGACAGCGCGGCGTCGGCGACCTTGCGCGTCACCTCGCCGCCGGCGCGGACCTCGGCGTAGTCGCGCACGCGGCGGAGCAGGCGGTTGGCGATGCGCGGGGTGCCGCGCGCGCGCCGCGCGATCTCCATCGCGCCGTCCTTGTCGACGACGATCTTCAGCAGCTGCGCGGAGCGCGCGACGATGCGCGTCAGCTCCTCGGCCGTGTAGAACTCGAGGCGGGCGACGATGCCGAAGCGGTCGCGCAGCGGATTGGTCAGCATGCCGGCGCGCGTCGTGGCGCCCACCAGCGTGAACGGCGGCAGGTCGAGCTTGACGCTGCGCGCGGCCGGGCCCTCGCCGATCATGATGTCGATCTGGAAATCCTCGAGCGCCGGATACAGGATCTCCTCGACGATCGGCGACAGCCGGTGGATCTCGTCGATGAAGAGCACGTCGCGCGGCTCGAGGTTGGTGAGCAGGGCGGCGAGGTCGCCGGGACGCTCGAGCACCGGGCCGGACGTCTGGCGGAGGTTCACGCCGAGCTCGTGCGCGATGATGTGCGACAGCGTCGTCTTGCCGAGGCCGGGTGGCCCGAACAGCAGCACGTGATCGAGCGCTTCCTCGCGCTTGCGCGTGGCCTCGATGAAGATGCCGAGCTGGTCGCGGATCTTCTCCTGGCCGATGTACTCGGCGAGCCCGCGCGGCCGCAGCGCGCGCTCGAACGCCTCTTCCTGCGGGCCGGCCACCTTGCCCGCGACCACGCGGTTCAGCTCGTCGCTCTCGATCGCCATGCCGGATTCTATGCCTTGGCGAGGAGCTTCAGCGCGTGGCGGATGCCGTCGGCCACCGCGAGCCCGTCGGGAATCTGCTTGACGGCTGCGACGGCCTCGCGATCGCTGTAGCCGAGCGACAGCAGCGCGTTCAGCACGTCGGACGACACGGGCGCGGCGCGATGGATGCCCACCGCCTGCGTGAGATCGGCGCCGAGCTTGTCCTTCATCTCGAGCAGGATGCGCTCCGCGGTCTTCTTGCCGATGCCGGGGATCTTGGTCAGCCGCCCCGTCTCCTGCAGCGTGATCGTGCTGGCGAGCTCGGCGACCGAGAGTCCGGACAACACTGCCAGGCCGATCTTGGCGCCGATGCCGTTCACCTTGAGGAGCTGGCGGAACGCGGTGCGCTCGCCCAGCGTGCCGAAGCCGTAGAGCAGATGCGCGTCCTCGCGCACCACCATGTGCGTATAGAGCGTGATCTTCTGGCCGGTGGCCGGCAGGTTGTAGAACGTGCTCATCGGCACGTCGACCTCGTACGCGACGCCGGTGACGTCGAGCAGGAGCTGCGGCGGGTTCTTTTCGAGCAGAACGCCAGAGAGGCGGCCGATCATGGGCGGGGCTTCGACGGACGCATCGATTATCGCATGGGCCCGGCGCCGCCCGGCGAGGCGAGCGCGGCCAGTCGCGCGGCGACGTCGTGCAGCGACGCATGCACGATCACGCCTTGCGCCAGGAGGTCGGCCGCGGGCGGCAGCAGATCGGGGACCATGATCGGCGTCATGCCGGCGGCGAGCGCGCCGCGCACGCCGGGGTCCGAGTCCTCCAGCACGACGCACGCCGATGCCGGCACGCCGAGCCGTCGCGCCGCTTCGAGGTAGATGTCGGGCGCGGGCTTGCCGCGCGCGACCTCGTCGCCGCCCACGAGTGCTGCGAATCGCGGGAGCAGCGCGCTTTGCCGCAGCTTCGCCTCGGCGCGTTCGCGCCGGGTGGACGTGGCGACGGCGCGCGGGATGCCGTACGCGTCGAGGCGATCGAGGAGCTCGAACACGCCGGACTTGAGCGCCAGGCCGTCGCGCCGCACGATCGCGTCGTAGGTGTCGTGCCAGCGCGCGAGCACCGCCGCGACCGGATAGCCCGGCGGCGATTCCGCGTGCAGCAGCGCCGTGCAGTCGTGGAAGTTGCGGCCGATCATCCGCCGCGAGATCGCGCCGTCGAACGCGACGCCCTCCGCCGCCGCGGCCTCGTCCCAGGCCCGCGCGGCCAGCGGCTCGGTGTCGAGCATCAGGCCGTCCATGTCGAACAGGACCGCCTGCGGCAGGCGAGCGAGCGCGGGCATCCCCGCGATCAGATCGCCAGCATGCGGCCACCGCGCATCCGGTAGCCGCGGCGCGCGAGGCCGCCGGTGCCGGTGGACGCGTGCGCATGGCAGATGGCGGTGGCGAGCGCGTCGGCGGCGTCGGGCTGCGGCGTGCCCGGGAGCGACAGCAGCCGGCGCACCATCTCCTGCACCTGGGGCTTCAGCGCGCGGCCGCCGCCCACGACGGACTGCTTGACCTGGCCCGCCGTGTATTCGGTGACGGGCAGGCCGGCGAGCACGGCGGCAGCGATGGCTGCGCCGCGTGCCTGGCCGAGCAGCAGCGTGGTGTTCGGGTTGACGTTGACGAAGACCTTTTCCACCGCGACCTCGGCGGGCTGCATCTCGGCGATGACGTACGCCAGGTCACGGGCGATGATGCCGAGTCGCACGGGAAGGCTGGTGCCGCTCGCCCGGATGCAGCCGCTCGTGACGTAGACGAGCACCGTGCCGCGGAGCTCCAGCACGCCGAAGCCCGTCACGCGCAAGCCGGGGTCGATGCCGAGGATGCGCCGCACGACGGGCAGGGGGCCGGTCATTCCGTAATAACCGCCGACGTGTACACCTCCTGGACGTCGTCCAGGCTTTCGAGCGCATCGATCAGCTTCTGCATCTTCGGGCCGTCGTCGCCCTTCATCTCGACTTCGGTGAACGGCTTCATGATCACCTCGGCGTATTCGGGCCTGAGGCCGGCCTTCGCGAGCGCGTCCTTCACCGCTACGAAGTCGTAGGGTCCCGTCAGCACCTCGATGCTGCCGTCGTCATGGCTCACGACGTCGTCGGCGCCGGCGTCGATCGCGGCTTCCATCACCTTGTCCTCGCTCGTGCCGGGCGCGAACACGAGCTGCCCGCAATGCTTGAACAGGAACGCCACCGAGCCGTCGGTGCCGAGGTTGCCGCCGTACTTGGAGAACGCATGGCGGACGTCGGCGACGGTGCGGGTGCGGTTGTCGGTCATGCAGTCGACGATCACGGCGGCGCCGTTGATGCCGTAACCCTCATAGCGGATCTCCTCGTAGCTGACGCCCTCGAGCTGCCCCGAGCCGCGCTTGATCGCGTTGTCGATCGTGTCCTTCGGCATGTTCTGCTCGCGCGCCTTGTCGATGGCGAGGCGGAGCCGCGGATTGGCCGAGGCGTCGCCGCCGCCGAGGCGCGCGGCGACCGTGATCTCCTTGATGAGGCGCGTGAAGATCTTGCCGCGCTTCGCATCGGTCGCGGCTTTCTTGTGCTTGATGTTAGCCCACTTGCTGTGGCCGGCCATGGCGTGCTTCGTCGTCGTTGAGGAAGTGAAATTATAAGGCCGGATGCCGCGGGTCCCGCGGCGTCAGAGGAGACCCTGCTTCGCCAGGAACTGCGCGAGCACGTCGAGGCGCACGCCGGGATCGTTGATCTCGAGCATGGTCTGCTTGATCGCGAGCGGCAGCGGCAGGAGCTCCGCCAGCCGGTAGCCGACCCACGACGCGTCGTCGTAGCGCGCGACCGCGGGAAAATTCTGCGGGCCGATGCGCGCGGCGATCAGCTCCAGCAGCTTCGCAAGCGGCGCGTGCTTGTCGGGCAGGGGCGTCGCGGCCTCGGGCGCGAGGGTCGTGACGTCGGCGACCACGAGCCCCGACGCGCCGACCGCGTACTTCTGCACCTTGAAGCGGGTGTCGCCGTGGGTGGCCACGTGCAGGATCCCGAGCTGCGGCATCTCCCAGGTCGCGATCCGCGCCAGCGTGCCGATCGGCGCGAATTCCGGCGGGGGGGCGTCCGGCGTGGCGACTTCCTCGCCGCGCGTGATGAGGCAGATGCCGAACGGCAGCTCCCCCGACAGGCACGACTTCGCCATGTCGATGTAGCGCTGCTCGAAGATCTTGAGCGGCAGCACGCCGCCGGGGAACAGCACCGTGCGCAGCGGAAAGAGCGGGATGGCGAACGGCTGCCGCGACGGCGGATCGGTCTTCGACGGCGCCATCGGGCGGGCCTACGCCGAGGCGCCCGGCGGCGGCCCGCCCGTCCGGTCGTCGCCCCACCGCGGCACGAGGTCGTGCGGGACGCGCAGATGGTCGAGCACGCGCGCGACGACGAAGTCGACGACGTCGGCGACGGTTTGCGGCCGGGTGTAGAACGCGGGCGCGGGCGGCAGGATCACGGCGCCGGCGCGCGCGAGCTTCAGCATGTTCTCGAGGTGTATCGCGGACAGCGGGGTTTCCCGCGGCACGAGCACCAGCGGACGCCGCTCCTTCAGCATGACGTCGGCGGCGCGCTCGATCAGGTTGTCCGCGAGTCCGCCGGCGATCGCGCCGAGCGTGCCCATGCTGCACGGGCACACGGCCATCGCGTCGGCGGGGTTGGAGCCCGACGCCACCGGCGCGCGCCAGTCCTCCCGCGCCCACACGTGCAGCTGGCCGGCACGCGCGCCATAGCGCTCACCGAGCACGCGTACTGCCTCGCGCGGCTGCGCCGGCAGCGTCAGGTCGCATTCCTCCTTCGCGACCACCTGCGCCGCCGGCGAGTAGAGCAGGTGGACCTGCGTGCCGGCGCGGAGCAGGCATTCGAGGAGCCGCAGTCCGAACGGGATGCCCGAGGCGCCCGTGAAAGCGAGCGTGATCGTCGCCGCGCTCATCGGCAGGGCGACCGGCGAATCGCCGCCATCATTTCTGTGCCAGCTCGCGGTGGCGAAGCAGCACCTGGTAGCGCGGCGAGAACGTCCGCGCGAGCCGCTCCGCGAGGTACACCGAGCGGTGCTGGCCGCCGGTACAGCCGATCGCGACCGTGAGGTAGTTGCGGTTGTCGCGCGCGTAGTCGGGCAGCCAGCTGGCGACGAAGTGATAGATGTCGGTGTACATTCGCTCGACCTCGGGAATGGCCTCGAGGAACTCGACCACCGGCGCGTCGCGGCCCGTCAGGGGTCGCAGCGCGGGCTCGTAGTGCGGGTTGGGCAGGCAGCGGACGTCGAACACGAGGTCGGCGTCGAGCGGCGCGCCGTTCTTGAACCCGAACGACTCGAACAGCAGCGTCAGCCGCGAGCGGTCGACCGAGATGAAGTCGAGGATCCAGGCGCGGAGCGCCGCAGCCGGCAGCTCGCTCGTGTCGAACGTGATGCCGAGCCCGCGCGCCTCGGCGAGGAGGCCGCGCTCGTACTCGATGTCCTCGGTCAGCGTGCGCTCGCTGCTCGAGAACGGATGGCGGCGGCGCGTCTCCGAGAACCGCTTCACGAGCGTCTCGGTCTTGGTGTCGAGATACAGGAACGTCACGTTCCAGCCGGCGGCGCGCGCCGCGGCGATGTGCTCGGGCAGGTTCGGCAGGCCCGGGCCGGTGCGCGCGTCGAGCGAGATGGCGACGCGCATCTCGCCGGCGCGCGCGAGGTAGTCGATCGTCGCGGCCAGCACGTCCGCCGGCAGGTTGTTGACGGCGTAGTACCCGGCGTCGGACAGCGCGGCCAGCGCCACGTTCTTGCCAGAGCCGGAGACGCCGCCGATCAGCAGCAGATCCTTGGCGCGGCGCTCCCCGGCCGGGTCAGCCGCCATCTTCCATCAGCTTCTGCTGCCGCTCGATGAATTCCTTCGTGCTGTCGATGCCGCGCTGGTTCAGAACGAAATTGCGCACCGCGGCCTCGACCAGCACCGCGAGGTTGCGCCCCGCGGCCACCGGTATCGTCACCTTGCGGATGGGCACGGACAGCACTTCCTGATACGTAGCGTTCACCTGGAGGCGATCGAGCTCGGAAAACGTCTCGGTGCCGTGGTCCTCGAGGTGCACGATGAGCCGCAGCAGCTTGCGCGGCCGCACGGCCGTCTCGCCGAAGATCGTGCGGATGTTGAGCACGCCGATGCCGCGCACCTCGAGGAAATCGCGCAGGACATCGGGGCAGCGGCCTTCGATCGTGTCGGGCGAGATGCGGAACAGCTCGACGATGTCGTCGGCGATGAGGCCGTTGCCGCGCGAGATGAGCTCGAGCGCCAGCTCACTCTTGCCGATCGCGGACGCGCCGGTGATCAGCACGCCCATCTCCAGCACGTCGAGGAACACGCCGTGGAGCGTCGTCGACTCGGCGAGGACGCGCGCGAGGTAGAGCCGGAACACGTCGACGATGTGCGGCGACGGCTGCGCCGACGTCAGCAGCGCCACGTGATGACGGCTGCAGCCTTCGGTGAGGTGCGGGGGCACGCTCTCGCCGTTGGCGACGACGATCGCGGCGAGATCGGTGGTGAACAGGCGATCGACCGAGCGCCGCAGCTCGTCCTCCGGCAGCGCGCGCAGGTACGCGGCCTCTGCGGCACCCAGGAGCTGGATGCGGAACGGATGGATGAAGTTCATGTGGCCGACGAGCCCGACGGTGGGCTTCAGCGCGTTCTCGGCCGTGAGCATCCGGTTGCCGCCCTGGTGGTCGGCGAGCCAGGTGAGCCCGAGCCGCTCGCGGTTCTCGTCGAACAGCCGCTCGACGCTGACTTGCCGCATGGCGACCTGGCCGGTCATCGGCGTGCCGTTTCGCGCCGCGGCGCCCTTGTCAGGCCGCGGCCTCCCAGGCCTTGAACAGTCGCTCCAGCTCGGCGGCGTCGGCGGCGCCGGCGAGCTTGTCGCGGAACGCGCGCTCGGAGAACATCTGCGCCAGCTCGGACAGGAGCTGCAGGTGCGCTTCCGTCGCCTGCTCGGGAACGAGCAGCACGAACACCTGCGTCACGGGCCGGCCGTCCGGGGCGTCGAAGGGAATGGGCGTGCGCAGGCGGACGAACGCGCCTGTGGCCGTCGCGAGGCCCTTGATGCGGCCGTGCGGGATGGCGATCCCCTGCCCGAGCCCGGTCGAGCCCAGGCGCTCGCGGGCGGCGAGACTGGTGGTGACGGTCGCTCGCGCCAGTCCGGAGGTGCGCTCGAAGAGCTCGCCCATCGCGTCGAACAGCCGGCTCTTCGTGTCCGCATCGAGATCGAGCACGATGTTGGAGGCCGGCAGGAGTTCGGCAATCTTGTTCATGGAGGACGAGGGAGCGACGCGCCTTAAAGCAAAGCGGCGGAAAATCAGCACATCAGGGCTGATCGTCCGCCGGAGATTGCCCGCCGATTATACGCCCGGCGCACCGGGCGCGGCGGCACGGATCAGGCGCCGTTGTCGGAGCCTGCCGCGGCCGCCGCCGCGCGCGAGAGCGCCGCGGGGTCGGAGCGGTGGTCGGTGAGTTTTTCCTTGTACTTGACGACCTGCCGGTCGAGCTTGTCGGCGAGGGCGTCGATGGCCGCGTACATGTCGCCATCCACGCTCTCGGCGTGGATCTCCTTGCCGCGCACGTGCACGTTCGCCTCGACGATCTTCTGCAGCTTGTTCACGCCCAGCACCACGGTGACGTCGATCACGTGATCGAAGTGCCGCGTGACGCGGTCGAGCTTCGCGACGACGTACGCGCGAATGGCGGGGGTGATCTCGAGGTGGTGTCCGGTGAGGGTGAGGTTCATCGGGTTCTCCGTTGGATGGGACTTGAGGTCGGATGCTCCGGCTCACAGCGACTTGCGCAGGTTGACAGGCGGTATCTGCAGGGCCTCCCGGTATTTGGCGATGGTTCGGCGGGCGACGATGATGCCTTGCTCGCCCAGCATGTCGGCGATCTTGCTGTCGGTCAGCGGCGTTTTCGCGTTCTCCGCACCGACCAGCTGCTTGATCAGCGCGCGGATCGCTGTGGCGGAGGCCGCGCCGCCGGTGTCGGTGGCGACGTGGCTGCCGAAGAAGTACTTGAGCTCGAACGTGCCCCGCGGCGTGAGCATGTATTTCTGCGTGGTCACGCGGGAGATCGTCGACTCGTGCAGCGACAGCATGTCGGCGATCTCGCGCAGCACCATCGGCCGCATCGCGACCTCGCCGTGCTCGAAGAAGCGGCGCTGCCGCTCGACGATGGCCTGGGCGACGCGCAGGATGGTCTCGAAGCGCTGCTGCACGTTGCGGATCAGCCACTTGGCTTCCTGCAGCTGCGCGGCGAGCTGCTGGTTGGAGCTTTCGCGGTTGCGCGTGAGGATGTCCGCATAGATCCGGTTGAGGCGCAGCTTGGGCATCGCGGCTTCGTTCAGCGCCGCCACCCACTGGCCTCGCACTTTCCGTACGACCACGTCCGGGATCACATAGTTCGCTTCCGTCTTGGCGTACGCGGCGCCCGGACGGGGATTGAGACTGCGGATCAGCTCACGCACGCTGCGCACGCCGGCGTCGTCGACGTGCAGCAGGCGCTTCAGCTTGGTGAAGTCGCGGTTCGCGAGGAGCTCGAGGTTGCCGTCTACAACTTTCAGCGCCTCGGCGCGGCACGGCGTGTCCGGGGGCAGCATCTTCAACTGGAGCGCGAGGCACTCGGCGCAGTCGCGGGCGCCCACACCGACGGGATCGAAGCTCTGCACGTATTTCAGCGCGATCGACAGCTCCTCGGGCTCGATCTCGAGCTCCTCGGGGAAGAGCTCGGCGATCTCCTCGAGGGACGACGGGAGGTAGCCGTCCTCGTCGAGCGCGTCGATCAGCGCCCCGACGATCTGGCGATCGCGAAGCTCGAGGCTCATCGAGCGGAGCTGTTCGTTCAGGTGATCGCGCAGCGTGTTGGTGGCGACCTGCTGCGGATAGAAATCGTCGTCGTCGGAGCCGCTGGCGCCGCCCCAGTCGCCGTCGCCGCCGCTGCCGCCGTAGTCGGTGAAGTCGGAGGGGTCGGGCGCGTCGTCGTGGGCGCCGCGAGCTTCCGCGGCATTGCTGTCCGGGGCGTCGGAGGTCGAGCGCTCGGGGGCCTCGGACAGGCGGTTGGGGCCGGCGAGCGGCACTTCCTCGGCGCGAGCGCCGTCTTCCTCGGCCTCGGCGCGCTCCAGCAGCGGATTTTCCTGCAGCAGCCGCTCGACTTCCTGATTGAGCTCGATCGTCGACAACTGGAGCAGTCGGATCGACTGCTGCAGCTGGGGAGTCAGCGTGAGGTGCTGAGAAAGTTTGAGCTGGAGCGTCTGCTTCATCGCGGCACGTTAGGGAACGGTCAGGTTCCTCAAAGCCGGAAATGCTCGCCCAGATAGACTTTCCGGACGTCTTCATTATAGACAATCTCGCCCGGCGCGCCCGAGGCGAGCACCCGACCCTCGTTAATAATGTACGCGCGGTCGCAAATTCCCAACGTTTCGCGGACGTTGTGGTCGGTAATGAGCACTCCGATGCCCCGTTCCTTCAGAAAACCGATGATTTTCTGGATATCCAGCACCGCGATGGGGTCGACGCCGGCGAAAGGCTCGTCCAGCAGGATGAAGCGCGGCCGGGTGGCGAGCGCCCGCGCGATCTCGACCCGCCGGCGCTCGCCGCCTGACAGCGACACGGCCGGGGCGTCCGCGAGGTGCGAGATCGACAGGTCCTCCAGCAGCGCGTCGAGGCGGTTCGACAGCGTGTCGTCGTCCAGGTCCTGCAGCTCGAGGATGGCGCGCACGTTCTCCGCCACCGACAGCTTGCGGAAGATCGACGCTTCCTGCGGCAGATAGGAGAGGCCGCGGCGCGCGCGGCGATGGATCGGCAGCCGCGACAGGTTCTCGCCGTCCAGCGCGATCGTCCCGCCGTCGGCGGCGACGAGCCCCACGATCATGTAGAAGCAGGTGGTCTTGCCCGCGCCGTTCGGGCCGAGCAGCCCGACGACCTCGCCGCTCGCGACTTCGAGGGAGACGTCGTGGACGACCGTGCGCGTCTTGTAGCGTTTGCGAAGATGCGCCGCGGACAGTTGGCTCACTGCGGCTTCGATGGCTCTTCCGCGGGCTTGAGCGCGAGGGGCGCCTTGTCGGGCGCGGAGGACTTGGCGGCGGCCGGCTTGTCCTTCGCGTCGCCTGCCTTGTCCTTCGAATCGGCCGACTTGTCCCTGGACTCCGCGGACTTGCCCTTGCCGTCCTTGTCCTTCGCCGCGTCTTTCCCCGTGTCCTTGCCGAGCGGCGAGTCGGAGCGGGGCTGGAACACGCCGCGCACCTTGGCGCCGGGACCGTCGGTGACGCCGGGCGCGTCGGGCCGGCCCTCGCCGCGGAACTGGTTGGTGGTGCTGTTGTACGAGATGTAGTTGCTGCGGATCTCGTTGATGCCTTCGCGCAGCAGCGCGCGGTCGAAGAGCTCGAGCAGGTCCTTGGAGCCGTCGTACACCGCCTTTTGCGCGAAGCCTTCGAAATACTCGTCGCTGTCGTCCTTCTTCTGCCGGAACGCGATCGGATTGCCGAACGCGGTGGCGGACAGCGAGTTGTCGGCGTTCTGCTTGAAGTCGATGCGGTCCGCCTTGATCGTCAGCGTGCCCTGCGTGATGACGACGTTGCCCTTCAGCGTGCCGACGCGCTTTTCGAAGTCGACCTCGGTGGGCTGGTCGGCGGTGAAGGAGATCGGCTTCGCCTTGTCCGCCTTTTCCGCGTGCGCGAGGGGGGCCGCGACGACGGCCGCGAGCGCGGCGAGTGCCAGGGACCAGCGGACGGCGAAACGAGGAGAGGGCATCACTTGCTCGGCAGGCTGCTGGGCTCGAACGTGCCGGAGACCCGGGACTTGAGCTTCAGCGTTTTGGTCTTGTTGTCGAGCTCCAGCCCGACGGCCTCGATTATTCCACGCGGCTCGCGAATCGTCACCGGGCGGTCCGTCTCGGCCCGCTCGGCCTTGGGGATGACGTGTAGGTAATCGGTGGTGAGCGACAGCGCGCCGGCGGGCTCGCGCCCCTTGGTCGTCGCCGGATCGTCGGGCTCGCGGTTCGCGGCGACGTGACCGGAGAAGTACGCGTGCTCGCGGTCGCCGGAGATCTTCGCGCGGTCGGCGGTCACCGTGAACGCCGGCTTGTCCGCCTGCGTGATGCGGATCATCGGGCGCGTGAGATCGGTCGTCTCGTCGTCGGGGAAGTGATCGCCGCGCTTGGCCGCCAGCGCCTCGCGCGGCTTGCCGTTCTCGTCGTAGTTGACGGCGCGAAAGTCGATGAGGAAGAGGTCGGGATCGTGCCGCGACGAGCCGTCGCGGCGGATCGCGGACGGCTGGATCTGCGCGTCGAGCCAGTACGTGAGCGCCGCGAGCCCGCCGAGCAGCAGCACGGGCGACCACGAGACCAGCCGGTCGACGAATACGCGCGCGCTCGCCATCGTCGTCAGGCGCGCGGAAGGAAGCCGGGCGCCATCCGCGCCGCGGCCGCCTCCGGCAGCCGGCCCTGCGCCGCGAGGAGCAGCTCCGCGAGCTCGCGCACCGCGCCGTAGCCGCCGTCGCGGCGCGTCACGTAGTGCGCCACGGCCCGCACGGACGGCGGCGCATGCGGTACCGTCGCGGCGAAGCCGCAGAGCGCCATCAGCGGCAGATCGGGCAGGTCGTCGCCGATGTGCGCGCACTGCTCCGGCGCGAGCGCCAGCCGGGCGGCAAGCGTGCGCCACGGCGCGACCTTGTCGCGTGCGTCCTGGAACACGTGCGCGACGCCGAGCGTCTTCGCGCGATGGGCGACGGCCGGCGCCGTGCTGCCGGTGATCCATGCGACGGCGATGCCGGCGTCGGCCAGCATGTGCAGGCCCACGCCGTCGAGCGCCGAGAAAGCCTTCGCCTCGCGGCCGTCGTCGTCGACGTAGATGCGGCCGTCGGTGAGCACGCCGTCGACGTCGCAGGTGAGGAGGCGGACGCGGCGCGCGCGCTCGTCGACGGTCATCGCGGCCGGCATCTATCTACACCACGCGCGCGCGGAAGAGATCGTGCAGGTGCAGCGCACCCGCGAGCCGCCCGGTTGCGTCGACCACGAGGAGCTGCGTCACCTTCGGCGGCGCTTCCATTCGCTCCACGCACTCGATCGCGAGCTCGGTCGCGGCGATCGTGCGCGGCGTGCGCGTCATCACGGTGGCGATCGGCGTGCCGGCGATGTCGCGCACGCGATCGAGGCAGCGGCGGAGGTCGCCGTCGGTGAAGACGCCGGCGATCGCGCCGTCGGCGTCGACGACGGCCGTCATGCCCATGCCCTTGCCGCTCATCTCGACGATCGCCTCGCCGAGCGTCGCGCCGATCTGCACGATCGGCAGCGCGCGGCCGGTGCGCATGATGTCGGACACGCGCGTCAGCAGGCGCCGGCCGAGCGCGCCGCCGGGATGCGCGCGCGCGAAGTCTTCCATCGAGAACCCGCGCGCGTCGAGGAGCGCCAATGCCAGCGCATCGCCGAGCGCCAGGGCGGCGGTGGTGGACGCCGTGGGCGCGAGGCCGAGCGGACACGCCTCGGCGTCGACGGCGGCGTCGAGGTGGATGTCCGCGGACTGCGCGAGCGAGCTCTGCTCGTTGCCGGTGATGGCGACGAGCCGCGCGCCCTGGCGCTTCAGGTGCGGCGTCAACAGGATCAGCTCATCCGTCTCGCCGGAATTCGACAGCATCACGACGACGTCGTCCGGCGTGATCATGCCGAGGTCGCCGTGGCCCGCCTCCGCCGGGTGGACGAAGAACGCGGGCGTCCCGGTGGACGCGAGCGTGGCGGCGAGCTTCCGCGCGATGTGACCCGACTTGCCGATGCCGGACACCACCACGCGGCCGCGACAGCCGAGCATCAGCGCGACGGCGTCGACGAACGGCTGGCCGAGGCGCGAGGCGAGCGACGTGATCGCCGCGGCCTCGGTGACGAGCACTTGCCGTGCGAGCGCGAGCGTTCGCGCGGCATCCGGCGCGCGCGCCGCCGCCGCTTCCGGCGCGGCGCCGGTTCCGTCCTCCGCAAGGGCGTGGGCATTCATCCGCCGCAGTATAGCGCCGCGGGTTTTCGCTCGGCCGGCCCCGTCGCGCATGATAACTTCGGGCCATGAACCACACGCTGCACCTGATCCTCGTCCTGCTCTCGGCAGCGGTCGTGGTGATCGTCTTCTGCCGGCTCGTGCGGCTGCCGGCCATCCTCGGCTACCTCGCCGTGGGAATCGCGGTCGGTCCGCACGCGATGGCCTGGGTCCCCGATCGCGCGGACACGCATTATCTCGGCGAGTTCGGGATCGTGTTCCTCATGTTCTCGATCGGGCTGGAGTTCAGCCTGCCGCAGCTTCGCGCGATGCAGCGCGCGGTGTTCGGGCTCGGCCTGCTGCAAGTGACGCTCACCACCGCCGCCGCGACGCTCGTGCTGGCGCTCGTCGGCTTCGAGTGGCAGGTCGGGCTCGTGCTGGGCGGTGCGCTGGCGATGAGCTCGACGGCGATCGTGTCGAAGATGCTGGCGGAACGCTCGGAGCTCGGCACTCCGCATGGCCGCGACGTCATGGGCATCCTGCTGTTCCAGGATCTCGCCGTGGTCGCCTTCCTGATCCTGATCCCGTCGCTCGACGAATCCGGCAAGGACCTGCTGCTGTCGCTGGGCCTCGCGATCGGCAAGGCGGCGATCGTGCTGCTGGCGATCCTGCTGTTCGGCCAGAAGCCGATGCACTGGTGGTTCTCGATCATCGCGCGCGCGCGCTCGCCCGAGCTCTTCGTGCTGAACGTGCTGCTCGTCACGCTGGGGCTCGCGGCGCTGACCGAGCGGGCGGGCCTGTCGCTGGCGCTTGGCGCATTCCTCGCGGGGATGCTGATCGCCGAGACCGAATTCCGCTACCAGGTCGAGGAGGACATCAAGCCGTTCCGCGACGTCCTGCTCGGGCTCTTCTTCGTCGTCGTCGGCATGGCGCTCGACCTCAGCGTCGTGGCGTCCAACCTCCCGTGGGTGTTCGTGCTGCTGGTCGTGCCGGTGATCGCGAAGCTCGTGCTGATCGTCCTCCTGTCGCGCGCCTTCAAGGCGCCGATGTCCACCGCGCTGCGGACGGGGTTCTACCTGGCGCAGGCCGGCGAGTTCGCGCTGGTGATGCTGGCGCTCGCGTCCGAGAACAAGCTGTTCTCGCCGCAGCTCACGCAGACCGTGCTGGCGGCGATGATCGTGTCGATGCTGACGGCGCCGCTGCTGATCCAGTTCGCCGAGCCCATCGTGCGCAAGCTCACGGCCAACGACTGGCTCGCGCGGGCCGCGCAGGTGACGCAGATCGCGGCGCGGACGATGAACCGGCAGGATCACGTCGTCATCTGCGGCTTCGGCCGCAGTGGCCAGAACCTCGCGCGGCTGCTCGACCGCGAGGAGATCCCTTACGTGGCGCTGGACGACGACCCCGAGCGCGTCCGCGAGGCGGCGGCGGACGGCGCGACGGTCGTGTACGGCGACGCGAGCCGCCGCGAGGCGCTGGTGTCCGCGGGACTGTCCAAGGCCCGCGCAGTGGCGATCACGTTCGCCGACACGCCGCTCGCCCTGAAGATTCTCCATCACGTGCAGGAGCACCGCGCGGACCTGCCGGTGATCGTGCGCACGGTCGACGACACCGAACTCGAGCGCCTCTACCAGGCGGGGGCCACCGAAGTGGTGCCCGAAGTGCTGGAAGGCAGCCTGATGCTCGCCTCGCACTCGCTGCTGCTCCTCGGCGTGCCGCTGAACCGCGTGCTGAAGAACATCCGCCAGATTCGCGAGGAGCGCTACAGCCTCTTCCGCGGCTTCTTCCATGGCGCGACGGACGCCGCCGGCGACGCCGAGGACAACCTGCAGCCGCGGCTCCACTCGGTGGTGCTGCCGGACCGCGCGTTCGCGGTGGGCCGCACGCTGGCCGAGACGCGCCTCATCGGGCTGGTCGAGATCACCGGCGTGCGCCGGCGGGGCATCCGCTCGCAGAAGCCGGGCCCGGACTGGCGCTTCGAGGCCGGCGACGCGGTGGTGCTCCTGGGCCGCCCCGGCGCCATCGCCACGGCGGAGCATCGGCTGCTGAAGGGCTGAGGGGCGGTCTTCACGCGAAAGCGCGGCCGGGCGGGTGCCATGGCGAGGGCTTCAGTGTTCAGGCGCCCTCGCCATGGCCCCCGTCCGCCGCCGCGTCCATTCCAACAGGGCTTCACCTCGAAGGTGGACGAAACCAGCTAAATGACCCGCGGTCATTGCGGCGTCCCGAAGCCTACCGCTACAATCCGCGTTCCGTTCTTCGAGCCTTTCCCTTGATGCCTGCCACCGCCCGGCCGTCCCTTGCCGCGCCTACCTGCCCGACCGAAATCGCCGTCGAGCTCGCCGGCGTGTCGTTCGGCTACGATCGCCGCCGTCCGATCCTGACCGGGATCGACATGGCGATCCCGCGCGGGAAGGTCGTCGCGATCATGGGGGCCTCAGGGTCCGGCAAGACGACCATCCTCCGGCTCATCGGCGGCGCGCTCCGGGCCCAGTCCGGCAAGATCTCGGTGGCGGGCCAGAACGTGCGCGAGCTCGACCGCGACGCGCTGTTCGCGCTGCGCCGGCGGATCGGCATGCTGTTCCAGTTCGGCGCGCTGTTCACCGACATGAGCGTGTACGAGAACATCGCCTTTCCGCTGCGCGAGCACACTAAGTTGCCGGAGGAGCTCGTACGCGACCTCGTCCTGATGAAGCTCAACGCCGTCGGTCTCCGCGGCGCGGCCCAGCTCCGGCCGTCGGAGCTCTCGGGCGGCATGGCGCGGCGCGTGGCGCTGGCGCGCGCGATCGCGCTCGACCCCATGCTCGTGATGTACGACGAGCCGTTCGCCGGCCTCGATCCCATCTCGCTCGGCGTGGTGGGCCAGCTGATCCGCAAGCTCAACGACGCGCTCGGCGTCACGTCGGTGCTCGTCACGCACGACATCTACGAATCGCTCAAGATCGTCGACTATATCTATTTCGTGTCCGCGGGCCGGATCGTCGCCAAGGGCACGCCGGACGAGGTGCGCGCGTCGCAGGATCCTTTCGTGCGCCAGTTCGTCGACGGCGAGCCCGACGGCCCCGTGCCGTTCCACTATCCCGCCAGGACGCTGGCCGAGGAATTTGCCCGTGCCGGCTGACACGATCGCATTCGTCCTCCGCCGGGTCGGGCGCGCGACGCAGAACTCGATCAGTCGCCTGGGCTTCGCGGCGCGGTTCTTCGCGCTCGTGCTGTACCACTCGCCGGCGGCGCTGCGGCGGGTGCAGCTCACGCTGCGCGAGGTCTACTTCTCGGGCGTGCTGTCGCTCGTCATCATCTGCGTGTCCGGCCTCTTCGTCGGGATGGTGCTCGGGCTGCAGGGCTACGATTCGCTCAACAAGTACGGCGCCGGCGATTCGCTCGGCATCTTCGTCGGCCTCTCGCTGGTGCGCGAGCTCGGGCCGGTCGTGGCGGGCCTGCTGTTCGCGAGCCGCGCCGGCAGCGCGATCACCGCCGAGATCGGCCTCATGAAGACCACCGAGCAGATCGCCGCGATGGAGATGATGGCGGTCGACCCGCTGGCGCGCGTCATCGCGCCGCGTTTCTGGGGCGGCGTCCTGTCCATGCCGCTGCTGGCGGCGATGTTCTCGGTGATGGGCGTGTTCGGCGCGTACATCGTCGGCGTGCGGCTCATCGGCCTCGACAGCGGCTCGTTCTGGGGCAACATGCAGGGCGGAATCGACTTCTGGCCCGACATCACCAACGGCATCATCAAGAGCATCGTCTTCGGCGTCGCGGTGAGCCTCATCGCGGTGTTCGAAGGCTACGACGCGAAGCCCACCGCCGAGGGTGTCTCGACGGCGACCACGCGCACCGTCGTGGGCGCGTCGCTCGCCATCCTCGCCCTGGACTTCGTCCTGACCGTATTCATGTTCCGCGGAGCCGCAAGTTGAATCGCGCCACCATCGACCTCTGGGTCGGCATCTTCGTCTTCATCGGCATCGGCGCGATCGTGTTCCTGGCGCTCAAGGTGGGGAACCTGACGTCGCTGCAGACCACGCCCACGTACCGGCTCGAGGCCGCATTCGACAACATCGGCGGCCTCAAGCTGCGGGCGCCGGTGAAGGCCGCCGGCGTGGTCGTCGGCCGCGTCGACGTGATCAGGTTCGATCCGAAGACGTATCAGGCGCTGGTCGGCGTGCGCATCGACCAGGGCGTGCAGTTCAGCAAGGACACGATCGCGTCGATCCTCACGTCCGGCCTGCTGGGCGAGGTCTACATCGGCCTCGATTCGGGCGGCGACACTGCGATGCTCGCCGACGGCGGGCGCATCGCCAAGACACAGTCGGCCGTGGTGCTCGAGAAGCTGATCGGCCAGTTCCTATTCGACAAGGCATCGACAGGGGGCGCGAAATGATGCGGCAGGGACAGATCCGGCGCGTGCTCGCCGCGGTGGCGCTCGTGGCAGCGCTCGGCGGATGCGCAACGACCAACGGGCCGATGTCGAAAGTCGATCCGTTCGAGCCATGGAACCGCGCAATGTACGACGTCAACGAGGTCGTCGACGGCAAGATCTTCAAGCCGTTCGTGCAGGCGTACGTCGATTACACGCCGAAGCCGATCCAGATGGTCATCCGCAACTTCTTCGGCAACATCGACGACGCGTTCTCCGCGATCAACGGCCTGCTGTCCGGCAAGCTGGATTCGGCCGGCAACGACATGGGCCGCGTCATCGTCAACACGCTGGCCGGCATCGGCGGGCTGATCGACGTCGCGTCGGACGCCGGAATTCCCAAGGGCAACCTCGATTTCGGCCTGACGTTCGGAACCTGGGGCTTCCCGCAGGGTCCCTATCTGTTCGTGCCAATGATCGGGCCGACGACCGTCCGCGACGGCACCGGGCTCGGCGTCCGCTTCTACTTCTCGGCCGTCGGCTATATTCCGGACGTCGCGACCCGCAACGTCCTGTACGGAATCGGCGCCGTCGATCTCCGGGCGCAGGCGCTCGGCGCCGAGTCGCTGATCGACCAGGCGTCGCTCGATCGCTACACGTTCATCCGCCGCGCCTACCTGCAGCGGCGGCTCTACATGCTGTACGACGGCAAGGTGCCGCCGGAGAAAGAGGAAGAGTGATGGCAAACGCAGTCCGTATCGTTTTGTTCGCGCTGGCCGCGGCGTTCGCGCCGCACGCGCTCGCGCAGGAGGCGCCCGACGCCCTCGTCAAGCGCGTGACCCAGGAAGTCGTGACGATCATCAAGTCCGATCCGAAGGTGCAGGCCGGCGACCAGGCCCGAATCCGCGAGGTGATCGAGTCGAAGCTCCTGCCCAATTTCGACTTCCAGCGGATGACCGCACTCGCGATGGGCCGCAACTGGCGCACGGCCACGCCGGAGCAGCAGAAGGCGCTCGTCGAACAGTTCCGCACGCTGCTCGTGCGCACCTATTCGGGTGCGCTCAACCAGTACCGCGACCAGACGATCGACTTCAAGCCGCTGCGGGCCGACGCTGCCGCGACGGACGTTGTCGTGAAGACGGAGGTCGTGCGTGCCGGGCAGGCGCCGGTGCAGATCGACTACGGCATGGAGAAGAAGGACGGCACGTGGAAGGCGTACGACGTCATCGTGGGCGGCGTGTCGCTCGTCACGAACTATCGCGACGAATTCTCGCAGCAGGTGCAGGCCGGCGGCATCGACGGCCTCATCAAGACGCTGACGACGAAGAACGGCGGCGCCGCCAAATGACGCCGGCCTGCGTCGCCGCGCCATCGCCGGGCGCCTTCGCCAGCGACGGTTCGCGCTGGACGTTCGCGGGCCCCCTCACGATGGACACGGCGGCGGCCGCGCTCGAGACATCGCGCCCGCTGCCGCTGCCGCCGTCCGGCGTCGTCGACTTCACCGGGCTCGCGCAGGCGGACTCGGCCGCGCTCGCAGTCATGATCGCGGTGCGCCGGCGGGGGCACGCTGAGCGGCATCCGATCACGCTCGCCGGGGTCCCGGCGGCGCTGCAGTCGCTGGCGGTCGTGTACGGCGTCGAGGACCTGCTCGCGAAATAGGATTGCCGGCGACCCTCGGCGCGTGCCGAACGTCGACCCGGCATCGCGAGCGCCGCCCATGCCCGCCGCCGTCGAGGTCGCCGCCGTTGCCCGCCGATTCGGCACGGTGCAGGCGCTCGCCGGCATCGACCTCGCGGTGCAGCAGGGCGAGTTCTTCGGCCTGCTCGGCCCGAACGGCGCCGGCAAGACCACGCTCATCTCGATCCTCGCGGGGCTGACGCGCGCCGACCGCGGCACGGCGAAGATTCTCGGCCACGACGTCGTCACCGACTATCGCGCGGCGCGCCGCGCGCTGGGCGTGGTGCCGCAGGAGCTCGTGTTCGATCCGTTCTTCTCGGTGCGCGAGACGCTGCGCATCCAGTCGGGATATTTCGGGCTCCGCAACAACGACGCATGGATCGACGAGCTCCTGCATCACCTCGATCTGACGTCGAAGGCCGACGCCAACATGCGCTCGCTTTCCGGCGGCATGAAGCGGCGCGTGCTGGTCGGCCAGGCGCTGGTGCACAAGCCGCCGGTGATCGTGCTGGACGAGCCCACCGCCGGCGTCGACGTCGAGCTGCGGCAAAGCCTGTGGGCGTTCATCCGCAAGCTGAACCGCGACGGCCACACGGTCATCCTGACGACGCACTACCTCGAGGAAGCCGAGGCGCTTTGCGCGCGAATCGCGATGATGAAGGCGGGCCGCATCGTGGCGCTCGACACCAAGCAGAACCTGCTGTCGCGCTTCAAGGGGCTGACGGTGCGGCTCGTCGCGGCGCGCGTACCGGCGGCGTGGCGCGCGCGCGTGCTGCGCGCGGACTCGGGCATCCACTACCTCGGCCTCGATCGCTACGACGAGCTCGAAGGGCTGCTCGCCGCGCTCCGCGAGGACGGCATCTCGATCGACGAGCTGGCGCTGGCGGAAACAGACCTCGAGCAGGTCTTCCTGCGCATCATGGCGGGTGAGGACGCGGCGCCCGCGGTGCCGCCGCCGTCGCTGGAGGTGCCGGAAGCATGAGCGCCCCCGATCTGCCGCGCGGCGAAGCCCGCGGCGCCGCGGCGGGCGAAGCCGGGCCCATGGCGGGCTACGGCTGGCTCACGCTCCTCGGCAAGGAGCTGCTGCGCTTCTGGAAGGTGAGCTTCCAGACCATAGCGGCGCCGATCCTCACGGCGCTCATGTACCTGCTGATCTTCTCGCATGCGCTGGAGGCGCACGTCGCGGTGTTCGAGGGGAAGGTGCCCTACACGGCGTTCCTCGTCCCGGGCCTGGTCATGATGTCCGTGCTGCAGAACTCGTTCGCGAACTCGTCGTCGTCGCTGATCCAGTCGAAGATCACCGGCAATCTGATCTTCGTGCTCCTTCCGCCGCTGTCACCGCTCGAGATCTTCGGCGCCTACGTTTTGGGCGCGATGGCCCGCGGGCTCGCCGTTGGGCTCGGCGTGTTCGCCGTCACGTTCTGGTTCCTGCCGGGTCCGCTGTCGCTGTCGCATCCGTTCTGGGCGCTCGGGTTCGCGCTCCTCGGCAGCGCGATCCTCGGCGTGCTCGGTCTCCTCGCGGGCATCTGGGCCGACAAGTTCGACCAGCTCGCCGCGTTCCAGAATTTCATCATCGTCCCGCTGACGTTCCTGTCCGGCGTGTTCTACTCGATCCAGACGCTGCCGCCGTTCTGGCAGCTCGTCTCGCACTTCAACCCGTTCTTCTACATGATCGACGGCTTTCGCTACGGCTTCTTCGGCCTGTCGGACGCCCCGCCCGTGCGGAGCTTCGCGATCGTCGCGGCGGCGGCCCTCGCGCTGTCGCTCCTCACGATCGGCCTGCTGTCCCGCGGCTGGAAGCTTCGTCACTAGGATAATTTCCCATGACCACACCCGAATCGATCGAGGCATCGCTCGCCGCGGGGCTCGATTGCCGCCATCTGAAGGTCGCCGGCGACGGCCAGCATTTCGAGGCGCTGATCGTGTCGCCCGAGTTCGAGGGCCTGTCGCGGATCAAGCGGCATCAACGCGTCTACGCCGCGCTCGGCGACCGCATGCGCGCGGACATCCATGCACTGTCGATGACAACGCTGACGCCAGCCGAATGGGCGGCGCGCGGCTGATTTGCGGGGACAGCGACGCTGTCGAAACAGCCGCGGGCCGATTGGAAGCGTGATAACCGAAGGAGATTGCCATGGACACGAATCCCGCAGCGCGGATCACGTCGGAGTCGAGCGACGCCAAGATCTCGACCGAGCTTTCGTCGCGTCGCACCGGAATGTCGTTTCAGCGCACGAGGATGAGCGCCGATCGCACGCTAATGTCGGTCATGCGCACGTCGCTGTCGCTGATCGGCTTCGGCTTCACGATCTTCCAGTTCTTCGCGCGGCTCCACGAAGCGCAGGTGGTGAAGAGTTCCGGGGCATCACGCCATTTTGGCGAGGCGCTCGTGTATCTCGGTATCGGGATGCTGGTGGTCGGGATCGGCTACCACGTCGTCTACATGCTGGAACTGCGCAAGGAGCGCCTGCAGCTCAAAGCCGACGGCCTCATTCACGCGGAAAGCAAGTTTCCTCCCTCCTTGACCCTCATGGTCGCGGTCCTCCTGCTGCTCATCGGGTTGGGCGCAATCGTGAGCATGGTCTACAACACCGGTCCGTTCGGCGGCGAGGTACTGTCGCGACCGGGTTAGATATCGGCGGGCGGTCACGACGTGGCCGCCCGCCGTCGATCATGCACCGGAGGTGTCGAACACGACCTGGTCATGCCACCAAAGCCGCTCGAAGAAGGAGCGCGCCTGATCGAGCCGGGACGGTTCTCTCGACGGGCCCGTTGCCTGCCCGATGATGTCGCCAACACTGCGGTGCCCGTCGATCGACTCGAGCATGCGCATTTCCATTGCATCGATCGGCAGGTAGATGTCGCGATACGTGTGCGACTGGCTGATCAGCACGGCCGCCGCGCCCGGTGGCAGGCGCTCCCGGACGCACACGGTGTCCGGCATGCGAACCGGCACGGCGGCGAGCCACCCGTCGCCGGAGAACGCGATCGGATCGTGAGGGGCATCGCCGTGCCGGCGGGCAATCACGCTGTGGCGCAGCATCGTCCCGCGAAAGAGTTCCGCCGCGGCGTATTGTTCCTCGATCGGCAGCTTTTCAATTCGCGCGGCCTGGGGAAGCGTCGCCATGACGCCGCAGCGGGGACTGTAGGCTGCCTGCCTCACCCAGCGATCGAATCGAAGCCCGCCTTGATGAAGAAAATCGAATAGCTGCGGAACGGAGTACGCGCGATCGCAGGGGTGGAGGAGAGCGTCGGCGAGCGCCGCCTCGTTGCGAAAGTCGGGTGCATCGCGCAGCAGGTTCTGCATCGGATGCCCGGGCGGCAAGGCCTTGAGCGCCGCGACGAGATCCCGGATATCGACGTCGGTCGCGGTAATGCCGACTCGCCTGCAGAACTCCTGAATGATGTAGATGCCCGTTCGCCCATAGGGGGCATACAGCATGACGTTCATCGCTCCGTCCGGCGCGAGCAGGTCACGCAACGCGCACAGGCCGGCATCGGGATCGGGCAGATGATGAAGCACGCCGGTGCAGACGATGTGGTCGAAGCGCGCGTTCAACTCCCGCGCCTGCTCGATCGGCAGCCGGTGTATTTCAAGATTGTCCAGCCGGTATCGTCGCTTGAGCTCCTCCGAGCAGCGCACGCTGGTTTCGCTGAAATCGATGCCTGTGACACGCGCCGTCGGCCAGCGCATCGCGTGCTTGGCCGCCTGCGACGTGCCGCAGCCGGCGACCAGAATGGAGTGGTCCTGGTCGAACGATCTTGAAGGGAAGAGCAGGTGATACTCCGCGCGGCGCTTTTGCGGATCCTGCCAGGCCCGGTACTTCTCGAGGTCGTCCACGGGGGGCGGATAAGGACGCTCCTCGTAAAAGGCGCGCACCGCCTCCGCCACACTTGCCGCTTCACCTGGTGTTTGGCGTGATTCCATGGCCGATCGCAAGAAAAGACCCATGCATGGATTGAACCATGCATGGGTCGGTTACATCCAGCCACGCGGCGGCCTGGTAGCCACCGGCTGCGCTCGTGCCGCCAGATCAATTGCTGTGCTGCACCCTAGCCGTGACCGTGAGCGGTCACCTGCGCCAGTACCGCATCGAGGTTGAACGACGCGGGCTTCTGCCTTGGCGGAAACTTGGCGAACGACGCGATCTGCTGCGCCACATAAGCCTGCATCAAGTACATCTGGGGCACGTGATCGACCATCCAGTCCCAATACGTGTTCGAGTTGTATTCCGCCCGCTCGAATGGGTCGCGGCGCAAGCTCGTGATGTAGGGCACCCGGAGCTTGACGAACGGCTCGGCCCACAGTCGCATCGTATTGGCGCGCTGCACTGCCAGGTTGAATTTCCAGTCGCCTACGCGCACTGCGATGACGTCCCCGTCGTCGCTGAAGTACCCGATAGCGGGTCGTGGACTTTCCTTCGCCTCGCCGGTCAGGTAGGGGATCATGTTGAAGCCGTCGAGGTGGACGTTGAATTTCTTGCTGCCCACCGTGCAGCCATCCAGCAATTGCTTGGTGACGTCCGGGTTGCCGGCCGCGGCCAGCAGCGTCGGGAACATGTCGATGTGCGAGACGATGCCGTTCAGCACCGAGTCCGGCTTGATCTTGCCCGGCCAGCGCATGAAGCATGGGACGCGCCAGCCGCCTTCCCAGTTGGTGTCTTTCTGGCCGCGGAACGGTGTGGTCGCGCCGTCGGGCCAGGTGTCGTTCTCCGGGCCGTTGTCGGTGGAGTACATGACAATGGTGTTGTCGGCGATGCCAAGCTCGTCGAGCTTGTCGAGCATCATGCCGATCTGCTCGTCATGGACGACCATCCGGTCGCTGTAAGGATCCTGGCCGCTCTTGCCCAGGTTCTTCGCTGCGACGTGCGTGCGGAAGTGCATCGCCGTGGCGTTGTACCAGAGGAAGAACGGCTTGTCCGCCTTGGCCTGCGTCTCCATCCATGCCATCGCCCGGTCGGTGATCTCCTCGTCGATGGTTTCCATGCGCTTCTTGGTCAACGGCCCGGTGTCCTCGATCGTCTGCCCGCCCTTGCCGTCGGCCTTGCAGTGGAGCACGCCGCGCGGTCCGAACATCTTCTTGAACTTCGGATCCTTCGGATAGTCGGGCAGCTCGGGCTCTTCCTCGGCGTTCAGGTGGTAAAGGTTGCCGAAGAACTCGTCGAAGCCGTGCACGGTCGGCAGGAATTCGTCGCGGTCACCCAGGTGATTCTTGCCGAACTGGCCGGTGGCGTAGCCGAGCGGCTTCAGCAACTCGGCGATCGTCGGGTCCTCTTTCTGCAATCCGACCGTCGCGCCGGGCATGCCGACCTTGGTGAGTCCCGTGCGGATCGGGTTCTGACCGCAGATGAAGCACGCGCGACCGGCCGTGCAGCTTTGCTGCGAATAATAGTCGGTGAAGGTCACGCCTTCTTTCGCGACGCGATCGATGTTGGGGGTCTGGTACCCCATCATGCCGCGGCTGAAGTGGCTGATGTTCCAGATGCCGATGTCGTCGCCCCAGAGAATCAGGATGTTCGGTTTCTTTGCTGCCATGATGTCTTCCTTCCACTATGAAAGTTGATCAGGCCGCATGTGATTTCGAGGCCTGAACGCGTCTAGAGCCATAGAGCCTGCGAACGATTTCTACACTTGCTTCTCTTTCAACAACGCATGAAGCGCAACTATCAATTTGGCGCGCGCACTGCGGCGGCCCGACGCCGGCGCCAAATCACATACGGAAGCGACACGAGAATCGAGACGACCACGTAGAGCAGGACCGCCGCGAGCTCCTGCTTCGTGTGCATGACACCCGACGTCGCAACCGTCAGGGCAACGGCCGGATGGCGCGACGCGGTCGACAGCGCGAGCACGATGCGATGTTCCGGACGCGGTCCGCCCAGCACGTGTCCCACGAGTAGGCCGCCGGCAGCGACGAGCGCCATGATGAGCACCGTGCCGTTGCCGAACAGTGACACGACGGCTTCCCAGGTTGCCAGCAAGAGGGGGATGCAGGCCGCGACGAGGAGAATCATGCCAGTCGCGAGCACCCGCCCCGCGCCCTTTTCCGCTGCGCTCGGCGCCCATTGCCGAATGGCCATGCCGATGAGCAACGGGGCCAGGATCGTGATCAGCACTATCTTCCCGATCGCCACCGGCGTGACGTCGCCATGCCGATCAAAGATGCGATCGAGGATTTCCACTGCGAGTGGCACGTAGATGATCGCTATCAGCGCGCCCATGGCAAGAAGCCCCACGGCGTACGCGGCGTGGCCGCCCGCCTTGAGCTCCCGCCTCGGGAGGATCGGCGGCACCGGCGCGATTGCAAGCGCAACGAGTGCGATCTTGACCGCCTCGGGCAGATTGCTCACGTGGGCGACGAAGGCTACGGCCACCGGCATCACGACGAACATCGAAAGAAATGACCGAAACAACAGTCCCCGTTCGCGCACCAGGTAGGTCACGTCGCGCAGCGTTGCGGACATGCCGATGCCCAGGACGGTCAGGAAGATGCTCGCGACGACCGCGAGTCTGATCCATTCGAATGACGTCATGTCGTCTCGGCGGAAATGGTGAGTGTCCCGCGCTTCATGCTGGCGATTTCATAAGAACTTCGAGGCGATGCTGGAGAAGAGAACCATGCCGCTGATCGACATGACGATCGCCATGATCAGAGGGTACCGCGGGCGTGTGAATATCCGTGGCTGGTGGAGCTGCTTCATCAACTGCCAGTATTCGACGGTGCCCATTACCATCGCGAGCGTTCCCATCCCGGTCAGAAAAATCCCGACGTTGCGCGGCGTCTCCGATCTGACGACAAACTTTCCGCCGGCATCCTGAAACCCTTCGAGGATCTTGTAGATCGTGAAACCGAAGCTCAGGAGCGAAAGCGATGTGCGCGTCCAGGCCATCAGCGTGCGGTCCGCGGCCAGCAGGGTATTCAGCACCGGCAGATTGGGCAGATCATGCGGGCGATCTGTTCCACCTGTCGCCTCGCCGACCGTGCGCGCCCCCGCGGCCAGGTCGGCTCGCGGAGAATTCGGCCCGTCGGCACGTGGCGTGCCCGGAGTCATCGACGGCACTTGATCAGCATCGGCGGGACCCGGAGCACGAGACGGCTGCGCGGGAGTTCAACTGTATCCACGATGACGCTTCCCCCGGAAAACCCTGTACACACCCATCGTGTAAATCAGGATCATGGGCAGCACGATCACGCCGCCAAAGAAGAAGAAGCCCAGGGACGCGTCGGGCGCCGCAGCATTGGAGACGGTCACCGAATACGGGACCATGTACGGCCAGAACATCACGCCGAGCGTGAGATAAGCGGCGACGAAGAACAACGCCGTGAGGTGGAATGGCAGCGCGTCGCGCCGCGAGCGCGCGCTGACCACGACGCCGACCAGCGCGGCAACCCCGACGACGGGGAACACGATCCCCCAGCCGCGCGCCCGCCAATTGCTTTGCGCTATTGCGCCGGCATCGATGGTCATTGCAACGGTGAACGCCAGCGCCAAGACCACGAACACCGCGACGACGAGCCGCGGAATCCGGGCGTATGCCCAATCGCGGAGCTCCCCTTCGCTTTTGTATACGATCCAGCCGGCGCCAAGCAGTGCGTAGCCGAGCACCAGGCCAATGCCGGTGAGGATCGGGAACGGATGCACCCAATCGAACGTACGGCCTGCGAAGTGACCGTTGACGACGGGAATGCCCCTCATCATCGCGCCGATCGCCGCCCCCTGGACGAATGCGACGACGGTGGAACCGAGGAAAAACCCCCGATCCCAGAGCCAGCCCATGCGTTCGGTGCGCTGGCGGAACTCGAAAGCGATGCCGCGGAAGATCAGGCCGAACAGCATCAACAGCACCGGGATGTAGAAAGCCCCGAGGAACACCGCGTAGACCGCCGGGAAAGCAGCGAAGAGACTCGCGCCTATGATCACCAGCCACGTTTCGTTGCCGTCCCAAAACGGCGCGATCGTGTTGAGCATCTGCTGCCGGTTGGTCATGTCCCGGGTGAGGCCAAACAGAATCCCGACGCCGAGATCGAACCCGTCGAGGATGACGTACATGAGGATCGACAGCGCGATCACGCCGGCCCAGAACACTGCGAGGTTGGTGGGTTCCATGGCTCAGCGTCCGCTTGCCGCGCTTGTGCCTGTCGCCGTCGCCGCATCGTCGGCGAACGCCATGGGCCGGTTGGGCGTGGCGCCGGGAATGGGCACCGCCGCGCCAGTCGGGCCTTCCCGCAGCAGTTTGTAGATGTAATACGTCCCGAACGCGACGAATACGGCGTAGACGAGCACGTAGCCGCTGAGCGAAAGAAAGACGTCGCCGGTGGTGAGTGACGGCGTCACCGCGTCCTTCGTTCGCAGCAAGCCGTAGACGACCCAGGGCTGTCGCCCGACTTCGGCTGTGTACCAGCCGGTCAGGATGGCGACGAAGCCGGTGGGGAAGGCGAGAAACGTTCCCCAGAGAAACCAGCGCGTCGTTTCAAGTCGGCCGCGAAATCGCAGGAAGTTGCCGAGCCAGGAGACGGCAAGCATGATCAGTCCCATTCCCACCATGAGACGGAAGCCGAAGAAAGGAATCACGACGGGGGGCCGGTCTTCGCGCGGGAACGATTCGAGCCCGACTTCCGCGGATGTCCAGTTGCCGGAAGCGATCATGCTGCCGAGCTTCGGGATCGAAATGGCGAACAGATTCTTCTCGGCCTTCGAATCCGGAATCCCGATCAGGACTTCGGACGCGGGCTGCTCGTTCTTCCACCTGGCCTCGATGGCCGCAAACTTCGCCGGCTGGTGCTTCAGCACGTACAGTCCCGTCAGGTGACCGAAGAACAGCTGGATGGGAATGACCACGGCGACAAAGCCCAGGCCCCAATGCAACATCACGCGCGCTTCGGCGAGATGTATTTTCCGCAGTACGTACCACGCGCCGGTCGCGGCCACGCACATGCCCGTTGTCAGGAACGCCGCAAGCAACATGTGCGGCCAGCGCACCATCATGACCGGCCCGGTGACGATGGCCCACCAGTCCGATGGAATGATCTTGCCGTCCACGATCGAATGCCCGACCGGCACCTGCATCCAGCTGTTGTTGGCCAGGATCCAGAAGGAAGAAAACATCGTACCCAGCGACACCATGCAGCAGGCGAAGAAGTAGAAACGCGGTGACACGCGGTTGCGGCCGAGCAGCACGACGCCGAAGAAGCTGGCCTCGAGCATGAAGGCGGTGAACGATTCGTAGCCGAGCAGCGGTCCCTGGATCGAGCCCGTCTTCTCGACGAGCACACCCCAGTTGGTGCCGAACTGGAACGCCATCACGACGCCGGTCACGACGCCCATCCCAAAGGACAGCGCGAAGATCCTCAGCCAGAAATCGAAGACGCGTCGGTAGAGCGGGTTGCCTGTGAAAAGCCGCGCGCCTTCGATGGTCGCGAGCCACGCTCCGAGACCGATTGTGAAGGCTGGAAAGATGATGTGAAAGCTGATGACGAACGCGAACTGCAGGCGCGACAGGAAGACGGGATCGAGGTCCATGGTTCTGCAGGCGGCTGATCGTCACTTGCTCGGGGAAGCGCCGTCGAGCCCGAGGATTACGACCCTTGCGTGCCTCGGTTTGGTGGGCCACGCGACCATCGTGAATCCGTCGGCCACGGCAACTTTCTGCACGCCATCGACGGTATACGTGATGACGCCACCTCCGATCGCGCCGCCCGTTCCGAGCGGACCTCCCCACAGCTTCTGTCCAGTGGAGGAATCGAGCGCGTAGAAGTTGCCGCCGAGGTCGGCGACGAACACGATTCCACCTGCCGTAGGCGTGATGGCCGCAACGATCGGATAGTTGGACTTGGCACGCCATTTCCAGACCCCGGTGTCGGCGTCGATGGCGTACACCCATCCGGCCCAGGAACCGTCGGTATGAGCCTCCCTGCCGAACATGTTGATCGGGTTCAGGTACGCGATTCCCGTGAACGGCTGGCCGACCTCCACGGACGCGAGCTTCTTGTCGTCCTGGATTCTCACCGTGTCGCACCAGTCGACCGTACCGGTGATGATGAGGTTCGTCGTGGGATCGAAACCCGGCGTGTTCCATTCGGTGCCCCCGACCGGACCGGGGCAGAAATGCACGTTCTGGTCGACCGAGAAAGTCCCCTCGACATTCTCGATTGTGGTTATCGGTACGCGGTACAGCAGATTGTTGGTGGCGAGATCGTAGCCGTAAAGGTGGCCATCCTTCGGCGCGAGCGACATGAGGTCCTTGCCACCCCTGGTTTGAAGCAGGATCGGCGGGCTGGACACGTCCCAGTCATGCCAGTCCTTTTTCACGACCTTGAAGTGGTTCTTGTAGTCGCCCGACTTGGCGTCGAGCACCACGACCGAGTCGGTAAAGAGATTCGTGCCCTCACGCGCTCCCGACGCAAAGTCGGGCGCCGGATTGCCGCCAGGGACGTACAACAACCCATTCTTGACGTCGAGGGTGAACGAGGTCCAGATCCCGGCGCCGCTGATGGGTACGCCCGCGGCGTTGTTCCAGGTCGTTCCGTCGAGCGGCGACTTGCCCAGCGGGCCGCGGACTACGTCGCCATCGACTTTCGGCGCGAGGAAGAACTGCCAGACGATCTTGCCCGTCTTGGCATCGAGCGCGTACACCTTGCCCTTGCCGCCCTTGTAGTCTCCGCCGGCATTACCGGCGTAGACCAGGCCGTTCCAGGCAATCGGCGCCGACGGCACCGACTCGCCGCGCTTCGGGTCGGCGATCGTTGTCTCCCAAACCTGTTTGCCGGTCTTGAAGTCGAAAGCCAGCACCCGGCCGTCCTGCGTGCCGCGAAACAGCATGCCGTCCATGTAGGCGGCACCGCGGTTGGCGGGCAGGAGCGCGCCGGGATAACTCAGGTGCGTACGCCAGTTCTCCGCGCACGTGGCCGGGTTGATCGAGAAAATCTCGTACTCGGCCGTGCCGATCAGAGCGTTGTTGACCATGATCAGGCCGGATTCGAAGGCGGTGAACACGCCGAGGTCGTAGGTGCACTGGACCTTCAGGCTGCCGACGTTCTTCGCATTGATCTGGGCGAGCGGCGAGTGGCGCTGCGACGAGGGCGTGCGGTTGTAGCTCGGCCATTCGCCGGGCGCGGCGCTGGGCCACGCAGCGTCGGCCAGGGGGGCTGGAGGCGACCCGCCCGCGGGCGCCTGGTACGCGGCGTTCGTTTCGACGCTCAAAGTGCCTGCCGGCGCGGACATCGACTTGACGAAATTGAGTCCCATGCCGCCGTACGTCGTCATCTGGATCGGGAACGTGACGTAGAGCACGCCCGCGATGGCCACGCCGGCCACGAACAGCACGACGAGGATAGTCAGGATTTTCTTCATTGTTTGTTCTCTCGAAGAGCCTTCTCGATCGGACATCGAAAAGTGCAGCCCGCGCCCATCCGCGACCAGACTCGCGACCACGGGGTACGTTCTACCGCCATCGCTGGCCGGTGGGAACTACACTTTGGTTCAGCAACCGGAATATGACGCTCGTGTGAAACGCGATGCCGGGGCAGCATCACTGCGCGCGGCTCGGCGAGCGCGTGGAATATATGCAAGTAGGAATGCCGCACCGCGTCGGGGCGGACCGGGGCGGTAGCGCAGCAGGACCTAACCCAAAGGCCAGTTTTCGAAGCGGCAGCCGCGCGGTACCGTTCGGAGAAGGGGACGCAGACCATCGTCGATATCCAGCCGATGATCCCGTTCTCGTGTACAAAAGACTGTAACACCAACGATGCGCCTCCGGACAGCAACGGGCTCATCCAGCCATTGCTCGACTACAATCTGCCGCACGGCACGTACCTGACCACGAGCCCTGTCGTTCGCCCTGAAATCCGAACGGAATCGCCATGAACCTCATCGCCAGACTCGCGTTTGTTGCCACGATTGCCTGCACACTGACCGTGGCACCGTCACCGGTTGAAGCCGCCGCCGCGCCGGCGCTGCCGGCCGATCCGTGGCCACGCACGGTCGACCTCTCCAACGCGCAGGTGCTGGTGTACCAGCCGCAGGTCAGCAAGTGGGAAGGGAACCAGATCGAGTTCCGTGCAGCACTCGCCCTCAAGCCGGCGGATGCCAAGGAGGAGACCTTCGGGGTCATCTTTGCCTCGGCGCGGACGCAGGTCGACAAGGTCGCGCGGACGGTGGTGTTCGAGGACATGAAGGTCTCGAAGACCGATTTCCCGACGCTGCCTAACCACGGCGCCGCCTACGTCTCCGAGCTGCAGACCGAGTTCGCGAAGCAGGTGCGCTCGATCGCGCTCGACCGGCTGAAGACGTCGCTGGCGCTCCTCGGCGTGAAGCCGCCCACCGTCGCCGTCGACAATACGCCGCCGCAGGTGATCGTCAGCAATTCGCCGGCGATCCTGGTGCCGGTCGACGGCGCGCCGGTGCTGAAGCCGGTCCCGCGCGACAGCCGGTTCCAGCGCGTGATCAACACCCGCGCGCTCATCCTGCAGGGCGGGCTGACGCAGGCGTACTACATCCACGTGTACGACGGCTGGCTGGCGTCGCAATCGCTGTCGGGGCCCTGGTCGCAGACCTTCAGCCTGCCGCTCGGCATGCGCGAGGCTGCCGCCGCCATCGAGAAGACCGGCGCGGTCGACATGCTGGACGGCGGTCCCAAGGCCAATCCGAAGCCTTCGCTCGCCAACGGCGTGCCGGCGATCTACACGACCACCGTGCCGACCGAGCTGATCGTGTTCAAGGGCCAGCCGGACTTCGTTCCGATCACCGGAACGCAGCTGCTGTGGGCGTCGAACACGACGAGCGACGTCCTCGTCGACACGACGACCAGTGCTTATTACGTGCTCCTCGCCGGCCGCTGGTTCCGGGGCACGGGCATGGCCGGGCCGTGGACGTTCGTGCCGAGCGACACGCTGCCGGCGGACTTCGCGCGCATACCCGCGCAATCGCTCGCCGGCGCGGTGCTGCCCACGGTCGCGGGCACGTCGCAGGCGCAGGAGGCGGTGATCGAGAACTCGATTCCGCAAACGGCAACCGTCCCGCTCAAGAACGGGCCGAAGTTCACGCCCAACTTCGACGGCGCGCCGCAGTACGCGCCGATACCCGGCACCGCGCTGTCGTACGTCACCAATTCGTCGGAGCCGGTGATCGTCGTCGCGCCCAACGCGTACTACGCCGTGACCGCCGGCGTCTGGTTCACCGCCCCGACGATCACGGGTCCGTGGACGATCGCCACGCGCGTTCCGGACGTCGTCTACTCGATTCCGCCCACCTCCCCCGTCTATTACGTCACGTACGTGCGGATCTACGAGGCCACGCCCACGGTCATCTACGAAGGCTACACGCCCGGCTATCTCGGCACCGTCGTCACCCCGACGGGCACGGTGGTGTACGGCACCGGCTATGCGTACACGCCGTGGGTGGGAACGTACTGGTACGCGCCGCCGTACACGTACGGCCTCGCCGCCGCGCCCATCTACAACCCGTACGTGGGCTTCACGTACGGCTTCGCGCTGGGTCTCGCCACCGCTGCGTGGACCGAGCCCTACTGGGGCGGCGCCTACTACCACCCGGGCTACTGGGGCGCGTATCCGTGCTGCGGCTCCGCGAGCGCCAACGTCTACGGCCACTGGGGCAGCGCGACGTACTCGGGCACGCGCAGCTGGTACGCGGGCGGCGGCGTCGCCGGCACCACCGCGAGCGGGAGCTACTACAACTCGCGCACCGGGACGTCGGGCTCGTACAACGCCGGACGGCAATACAACGCCTACACGGGCAACGCGACGCGCGGCTACGATCGCAGCGTCAACACGGCGGCGGGCGGCTCGGGCGACGTGGCGCGCGCAGGCAACTACAACACGTACACGGGCCAGCGCTCGACCGGCTCCAGCGTGTCGGGCACCGGCGCGGGCGGCAGCAGCTACCAGCGCACCGGCGCCACCACGGCCGGGCCCGAAGGCAACGCGCACGTGGGCGAGGGCTCGACGTACAACGCCAGGACCGGCCAGACCAACTCCTGGGGAACCGCGTCCCTCGGCAACAACCATTACGCCGACGTGAACGGCAACGTCTACAAGAACACGGGCGACGGGTGGCAGCAGCATTCGTCGAGCGGCTGGTCGGGCGCGGGCGGCGATTCGTCGTGGGCGGATCGCGAGTCGCAGGCGCGAAGCGGCGGCGACGACCGCTTCGGCGGATTCTCGAGCAGCGCCGGCGGCTTCGGCGGCAGCAGCGGCTGGGGCGGCCGTTCGAGCAGCGGCGGATTCGGCGGCGGCGGGTGGGGCGACCGTTCGGGAGGCTTCGGCGGTGGCGGCGGCGGCTGGGGCGGACGCTTCGGCGGTGGCGGCGGCTTCGGCGGCGGGGGCGGCTTCCGCGGCGGCGGCGGTTTCGGCGGGCGACGCTGACCTGCGGCATCGCGCAGGCGTACGATGCGAGTTCGAAAAATGACAACGACGGAGAAGACAATGAAACAACACGGCACTTTGCGCCAACTCACGCTGGGCTGCGCCACCGCAGTCCTCGGCATCGGTGCGCTCGGCGCAGGGACTGCGGCGGCGCAGACGCCGTCCGACACATGGCAGTGGCGGGCGATCGTGTACGGTTATTTCCCGGACATCGGCGGCAAGACGTCGTTTCCCGCCGGACCGGGATCCAGCGTCGACGTGTCGGCCGATACGATCCTGAACAACCTCAAGTTCGCGTTCATGGGCACGCTGGAAGCGCAGAAGGGCCAATGGGGCGCGTTCACCGACATCATGTATCTCGACGTCGGCGGCTCGAAATCCGACACCCGCGACGTGACCATCGGCGGCGTCACGCTCCCCGCCGGAGTGACCGCCAACGCATCGCTCGACATCAAGGGCACGGTCTGGACGCTGGCGGGCAACTATCGCGTCCTCGCCTCGCCCGACGCGACGTTCGACGCCTTCGCCGGCGCCCGCATGCTGAGCCTCAAGGAGAACCTGGGCTGGGAGTTCAGCGCCAACGTCGGTCCGATCGTGGGGCCGGGCCGTACCGGCAACAGCGACCAGAAGATTACGAATTGGGACGCCATCGTTGGCGTCAAGGGTCGCCTGGCATTCGGCAGCAGCCGCGAATGGTTCGTGCCGTGGTACCTCGACGTCGGCACCGGCGATTCCGACCTCACGTGGCAGGCGATCGGCGGCATCGGCTACGCGTTCAGCTGGGGCGAGGTGATCGCGGCGTGGCGCTATCTCGATTACAAGTTCGACGGCAACAAGATCCAGGACATCAACTTCAACGGACCCGCGGTCGGCGTCGCGTTCCGCTGGTGATCTCACGCGGGCCGGCGCCCGCGCGCCGGCCGCGCGCTCGTTCGCGTCTAGCGCCCGGCACGCTTCGGCGTGCCCCGGGACCGCGGCACGCGGACGATACAATGCCGCATGGACAAGCTGCTGATCGAAGGCGGGTATCCGCTCGAAGGTGACATCCGCGTTTCCGGCGCCAAGAACGCGGCGCTGCCCATCCTCTGCGCGTCGCTGCTGACGGCGGAACCCCTCACGCTGACGAACGTTCCGCACCTCAACGACGTGCGGACGATGCAGTCGCTGCTCGCGCAGATGGGCGTGACGCGCGACGACGACGGCGACGCGATGGTGCTGCACGCGGCGCGCATCGACTGGCCGCTCGCGCCGTACGAGCTCGTGAAGACCATGCGAGCGTCGATCCTGGCGCTCGGCCCGCTGCTCGCGCGCTGCGGCGAAGCGCGCGTGTCGCTGCCGGGCGGCTGCGCGATCGGGCTGCGTCCGGTCGACCAGCACGTCAAGGGCCTCGTCGCGATGGGTGCCGCCATCGACCTCGAGCACGGCTACATCAACGCGCGCGCGACGCGCCTCACCGGCGCCAGGTTCGTGTTCGACGTCGTCACCGTCACCGGCACCGAGAACCTGATGATGGCCGCGACGCTCGCCGACGGCGTCACGGTCCTCGGGAACGCTGCGCGCGAGCCGGAGATCGTCGATCTCGCCGCGTGCCTCGTCGCGATGGGCGCGCGCATCACCGGCGCCGGCTCCGACCGGATCACCATCGAGGGCGTCCCGGCGCTGCACGGCGCGTCCCATGCGGTGATGCCCGACCGCATCGAGACGGGCACGTTCGCGGCGGCGGCGGCGGCCGCGGGCGGCGACGTCGCCATCGTCGGCGCCGCGCCGGACACGCTGGCGGCGGTCTGCGACAAGCTCGCCGAGGCCGGCGCCGACATCGCCGTCGACGGCACGACGCTCCGGGTGCGGCGCAAGCGCGCGCTGCGCGCGGCGAGCGTGCGGACGGCGCCGTTCCCGGGCTTCCCCACCGACATGCAGGCGCAGTTCATGGCACTCGCCACGCGCGCCGAGGGGACGTCGGTGCTGACCGAGACGATCTTCGAGAACCGGATGATGCACGTCCAGGAGCTCGTGCGCCTCGGCGCGGCGATCGAGGTGGAAGGCAACACGGCGATCGTGAAAGGCGTCGACAAGCTGACCGGCGCCGACGTGATGGCGACCGATCTGCGCGCGTCCGCGTGCCTCGTCATCGCGGGATTGATGGCCGAGGGCGCCACCACGATCGACCGCATCTACCATCTCGATCGCGGCTACGAGCGCATCGAGCAGAAGCTCGGCGGCATCGGCGCACGCATCCAGCGGGTCAAATGAGCGGACCTCTCGGGCACGCGACCGGCTATCCCGACACCTACGACCGGGCCCAGCTCTTCACCGTCGGGCGTGCGCCGCAGCGGACGGCGATCGGCATCGGCGACGCGCTGCCGTTCACGGGCGCGGACGTCTGGACCGCCTATGAGCTCACCTGGATCGACGCGCGCGGCAAGCCTTCGATCGCGATCGCGACGCTCGACGTGCCAGCGGACTCGCCGGCGCTCGTCGAGTCGAAGTCGATGAAGCTCTACCTAGGTTCGTTCGCGCAGTCGGTCTTCGGCTCCGCCGACGCCGCGGCGAGCGTCATCGCGCGCGATCTCGCGGCCGCGACGGGCGCCGACGTGCGCGTGGCGCTGCGCACGCCCGACGCGTTCGCGGCGGAGCGGATCGCCGCGCTGGCGGGCGAGACGCTCGACACGCTCGCGGTGACGTGCAGCCACGACGAGATCGACGTCGCCGCGCTCTGGAGCGGCGGCGCGGAAGTCGACGAAGCGCTCACCACCGATCTCTTCCGCTCGGTGTGCCCGGTGACCGGCCAGCCGGATCTCGCCAGCGTGCGCATCGCGTACCGCGGTCCGCGGATCGATCGCGCCGCGCTGCTGCGCTACCTCGTGTCGTTCCGGCGCCACGCCGGCTTCCACGAGCATTGCGTCGAGCGCATCTTCGTCGACGTCGCGGCGCGCTGCCGGCCGGCGGCGCTCACGGTGGAAGCGCGCTTCACGCGGCGCGGCGGCATCGACATCAATCCGTTTCGCACCAATGCGGGGCTCGCACCGCCGCCGAACGTCCGTACGCCCCGCCAGTAGGTAGAATGGCGGGCTGTCCTCGAAGCCTGCCATGACGCCGCTGACGATCGCCCTGTCGAAGGGCCGCAACCTCGCCGAGACCCTGCCGCTGTTCGCGGCCGCCGGCGTGGTGCCGCTCGAGGACCCGGACGCCTCGCGCAAGCTCGTGATCCCGACGAGCCAGGCCGGCGTTTCGCTGCTGATCCTGCGCCCGTCGGACGTGCCCACGTACGTCCAGTACGGCGCGGCGGACGTCGGCGTCGCCGGCAAGGACGTGCTGGTCGAGCACGGCGGAGAAGGCCTGTATCAGCCGCTCGACCTCGGCATCGGCCGCTGCCGGCTCGTCGTCGCGACGCGCCGCGGCTACGACTGGAGCGGCACGGTCCAGCGCGGCGCGCGGTTGCGCGTCGCCACCAAGTACGTGCGCGCGGCGCGCGAGCACTTCGCGGCGAAGTCGATGCACGTCGACCTCATCAAGCTGTACGGCTCGATGGAGCTGGCGCCGCTCGTGGGCCTCGCCGACGCCATCGTCGACCTGGTCTCCACCGGCAACACGCTGAAGGCGAACGACCTCGTCGTGGTCGAGGAAGTGATGCCGATCAGCGCGCGCCTCATCGTCAATCCGGGTGCGCTCAAGCTGAAGCGCGCCGTCGTGAAGCCCCTCCTCGACGCCCTCGAGGCGGCGGCGCAGCGGGAGCCGGCATGAGCACGAAGGCCGCTCGATGAACGCGCGCGTGCCCGTGCTAAAGCTGCGCACGCTCGACGCGGCCGCGCCGGGCTTCGCCGCCGAGCTCGACGCGCTGACGCGATTCGAGGCGGGCCAGGACGCCGGAATCGACGCAGCCGTCGCGGCGATCGTCGACGACGTGCGCCGCCGCGGCGACGCCGCCGTGCTGGACTACACGCGGCGCTTCGATCGCGTCGACGCGGCTGGCATGGCCGACCTCACCATCGGCGCCGACGCGCTGCGCGACGCGCACGACGCGCTGCCGGCGGCCGAGCGCGAGGCGCTCGCGGCGGCCGCGGCGCGCATACGCGCCTATCACGCGCTGCAAAAGCTCCCCGAGTTCTGTCTGCGCGAGGCCGACGGCACGGAGCTCGGCCAGCGCGTGACCCCGCTCGACCGCGTGGGTCTGTACGTGCCGGGCGGCAAGGCCGCCTATCCGTCGTCGGTGCTGATGAACGCCATTCCGGCGCACGTCGCCGGCGTGGGCGAGATCGTGCTGGTCGTGCCTGCGCCCGATGGCGTGCGCAATCCGCTGGTGCTCGCGGCGGCGCACCTCGCCGGCGTATCGCGCGTCTACACGATCGGCGGCGCGCAGGCGATCGCCGCGCTCGCCTACGGGACGCGCACGATTCCCGCCGTCGACAAGATCTGCGGCCCCGGCAACGCGTACGTCGCCGCCGCCAAGCGGCGCGTCTTCGGCGCGGTCGGCATCGACATGGTGGCGGGCGTCTCCGAAGTGCTGGTCATCGCCGACGGCACCGCCAACCCCAACTGGGTCGCGCTCGATCTCTTCGCGCAGGCGGAGCACGACGAAATGGCGCAGGCGATCCTGCTCACGCCGGACGCCGGCCTGCTGGAGCGGGTCGCCGCCAGCGCCCGGCGCCTCATCGAGGGCATGCCGCGGGCCGCGATCATCGCCGCGGCGCTGGAGCGCCGCGGTGCGCTCGTCCGCACACGGAGCCTGGACGAAGCCTGCGACATCTCCAACCTGATCGCGCCCGAGCACCTAGAGCTCGCCGTCGCCGATCCCGACGCGCTGCTGCCGAAGCTCCGCCATGCGGGGGCCATCTTCGCCGGCCACTACGCGAGCGAATCGCTCGGCGACTACTGCGCTGGCCCCAATCACGTGCTGCCGACGGGCCGCACCGCGCGCTTCTCGTCGCCGCTGTCGGTCTACGATTTCCAGAAGCGCACGAGCGTGCTGCGGATTTCCCGCGAGGGCGCGCGCGCGCTCGCGCCCATCGCCGCGACGCTCGCGTACGGCGAGGGCCTGACCGCGCACGCGCGCGCGGCCGAAGCGCGGCTCGTCGACGACTGAAGGGAGAGACGCATGGCCAAGCTCATCGCGATGTACAGGAAGCCCCCCGACGTCGCGGAATTCGACCGCTACTATCAAGCGACGCACGTCCCGATCGTCCGCAAGGTGCCGGGGCTGCGCAGCTACGAGATTTCGCGCGGTCCCATCGTCACGCCGGACGGCGAAGCGCCGTACCACCTGATCGCGACGCTCGGCTTCGATTCGGTCGACGCGGTCCAGGCGGCGCTCGCGTCCCCCGAAGGCGAGGCGACGGCCGCCGACCTCGGGCGCTTCGCCACCGCGGGCGTCGACATCTACATCATCGACACCGTGACGCTGTGAACGATCCGCGCATGCAAAGCTTCCTCGTCGACGCCCGCGAAGTCACGGCGCGCGTCGGCGCCACCGTCCGCCCCGAAGTGCGCGCGCTCTCCCCCTACCACGTCGCGAAGGCCGACGGCGTCATCAAGCTCGACGCCAACGAGAGCCCGTACGCCTTGCCCGAGCCGCTGCGCGCCGAGCTGGCCGCCGCCGCGTCGGCCGTGGCGCTCAACCGCTACCCGGACGGCCCCGGCGACGGCGTCAAGGCGCGCATCCGCGCGGCGCACGCGCTGCCCGACGATGCCGGCGTGGTGCTCGGCAACGGTTCCGACGAGCTGCTGCAGATCATCACCACCACCGTCGCCGCCGCGGGCGCGACGATCGTGGCGCCGGAGCCGTCGTTCGTCATGTACCGCCTCTACGCGACGTACGCGGGCGCGCGCTTCGTCACGGTGCCGCTGCGGGCGGATTTCTCCCTCGACGAGGACGCGATGGTCGCCGCGATCGAGCGCGAGCGACCGGCGCTGGTGTGGCTCGCGTCGCCCAACAATCCCACCGGCCGCGCCTACGCGCCGGCGGCAGTCGAGCGCGTCGTGCGCGCCGCGCCGGGTCTCGCCGTGGTCGACGAAGCGTACGCCGCGTTCGCGCCGCATTCGTTCCTGCCACGGGTGCTCGAGTTCCCGAACCTCGTCGTGCTGCGCACGCTCTCCAAGATCGGAATGGCCGGGCTGCGGCTCGGCTACGCCGTCGCGCATCGCGCGTGGACCGCCGAGCTCGACAAGGTCCGCTCGCCGTACAACGTCAATTCGCTCACGCAGGCCGCCGCCACCGTGCTGCTCGCGCACGGCGATGTGTTCGCGGAACACGCGGCGCGCCAGTGCGCGGAGCGCGAGCGCGTGGCGGCCGCGCTGGCGGGGCTTCCCGGCGTGACGGTCTTTCCCAGCGCGGCCAACTTCTTCGTCGCACGGTTCCCCGACGGCGCGGCGACGTTCGCCGCGCTGAGGGCCGCCGGCATCCTGGTCAAGAACGTGGGCGCGTGGCATCCGCTGTTGCAGAACTGCCTCCGCATTACCCTCGGCACGCCGGCCGAGAACGACGCGTTGCTGGCCGCGCTGAGGCCTGCCGCATGAGCGCGGCGCCCGCGGTTCCCGCGCGCGCGGCGAAGGTCGAGCGCAACACGGCGGAGACGAAGGTCGCCGTGTCCGTCGACCTGGACGGCACCGGTGTCACGGATCTCGCCACCGGCGTGCCGTTCCTCGACCACATGCTGGACCAGGTCGGCCGCCACGGCATGATCGACCTCACCGTCCGCGCGCAGGGCGACCTGCACATCGACGCGCACCACACGGTGGAGGACATCGGCATCACGCTTGGCCAGGCCGTGAAGCAGGCGCTCGGCACCAAGGCGGGCATCCGCCGCTACGGCCACGCGTACGTCCCCCTAGACGAGGCGCTGTCGCGGGTGGTGATCGACCTGTCGGGACGTCCCGGGCTCGAGTTCCATGTCGCCTTCACCCGTCCGCTGGTCGGCACGTTCGACGTCGACCTGGTGCACGAGTTCTTCCAGGGCTTCGCCAACCACGCCCTCGCCACCGTGCACGTCGACAACCTGCGCGGCGACAACGCCCACCACCAGGCCGAGACCGCGTTCAAGGCGTTCGGCCGCGCGCTGCGGATGGCGTGCGAGCGGGACCCCCGCTCGGCCGGCGGCATACCGTCCACCAAGGGATCGCTCTAGCCGATGCCTGACATCGCCGTAGTGGACTACGGCATGGGCAACCTGCGCTCGGTGGCGAAGGCGCTCGTGCACGTCGCGCCGACGCGCTCGATCGTCGTGTCGAGCGACCCGGGCGAGATCCGCGGCGCCGCCCGAGTGGTGCTGCCCGGCCAGAGCGCGATGCCCGACTGCATCGCCTGCCTCGACGCGTCCGGGCTGCGCGACGTCGTGCTGGAGACCGCGGCGACGCGCCCGTTCCTGGGCATCTGCCTCGGCCTGCAGATGCTGTTCGACGCGAGCGAGGAGGGCCCGACCCGCGCGCTGGGCGTCCTGCCGGGGCAGGTCGTCCGCTTCCGGGACGAGGCGATGGTCACGCCCGCCGGCGAGCGCCTCAAGGTGCCCCACATGGGGTGGAGTCCCGTACGCCAGGCTGCGGCGCACCCGCTGTGGGCGGGCATCGCCGACGGCACGCGGTTCTACTTCGCGCACAGCTACCACCCCGAGCCGGCCGACGTCGCGGTCACCGCCGGGACGGCGGACTATCCGCAGCCGTTTACTTGCGCCATAGCGCGGGCTAATATCTTCGCAGTGCAGTTCCACCCGGAAAAGAGCCACCGCGCCGGGCTCAGGCTGCTCGCCAATTTCGTCGACTGGGACGGACGCCCCTAAACACTTCATCTTCGCTCCCGCGCCGCGCTCCACGCGCGGCCCCGGCGCCAGTTGCGGTCCCGCGCAGTCATGCAGATCATTCCCGCGATCGACATCAAGGATGGGCGCTGCGTCCGCCTGAAGCAGGGCGAGATGCAGACGGCGACGGTGTTCGCGGAAGATCCCGCGGCGATGGCGCAGCACTGGCTGGAGCAGGGGGCCACTCGGCTGCATATCGTCGACCTCAACGGCGCCTTCGCCGGCAAGCCGAAGAACGAGCTGTCGATCCGCGAAGTGGTGAGCGTCATCGGCGAGGAGATCCCCGTGCAGCTTGGCGGCGGCATCCGCGACCTCGACACCATCGAGCGCTATCTCGACGACGGCATCACGTACGTGATCATCGGCACGGCGGCGGTCAAGAACCCGGGCTTCCTGCACGACGCCTGCTACGCGTTCCCCGGACACATCATCGTCGGGCTCGACGCCCGCGAGGGCAAGGTCGCCACCGACGGCTGGTCGAAGATGACCGGCCACGACGTCGTCGACCTCGCGAAGAAGTTCGAGGATTACGGCGTCGAGGCGATCGTCTACACCGACATCGGCCGCGACGGCATGCTCACCGGGGTGAACGTCGAAGCCACGGTCAAGCTCGCGCGCGAGCTCAAGGTGCCCGTCATCGCCAGCGGCGGCATCGCGTCGATCGCCGACATCGAGGAGCTCGTCCCGTACGAGAACGACGGGATCATCGGCGCGATCGCCGGCCGGGCGCTCTACGAAGGCAAGCTGGACTTCAAGGCCGCGCTCAAGGCCGCCAAGGGCGGGGCCGGCTAAGACCCTTTTGCGGCCGGCTGACACGCCGACCGCGACGTCGCGCCAGGCCATGGCCTGACCTACAGCCCTCCTGTCATGGGACTCGCCAAGCGCATCATCCCCTGCCTCGACATCGCGGAGGGCCGCGTCGTCAAGGGCGTGAACTTCGTCAACCTGCGCGACGCCGGTGATCCGGTCGAGGTCGCGCGGCGCTACGACTTCGAGGGCGCCGACGAGCTCGCGTTCCTCGACATCCGCGCGAGCGTCGAGAGCCGCGGCCTGCTGTACGACATGATCGGCGCCGTCGCGGACCAGGTGTTCATCCCGCTCACCGTCGGCGGCGGCGTGAACTCGGTCGCCGACATCCGGGCGCTGCTGAACGCCGGCGCCGACAAGGTGAGCATCAACACGGCGGGCGTGCAGAATTCCGACCTCATCGCCGAGGCGGCCGCGCATTTCGGCGCGCAGTGCATCGTCGCCGCCATCGACGCCAAGCAGTGCGCCGTCGACGAATGGCAGGTCTACATTCACGGCGGCCGCACGCCGACGGGCATCGACGCCATCTCGTGGGCCGAGGAAGTGGCAGCGCTGGGCGCCGGCGAGATCCTGCTGACGAGCATGGACCGTGACGGCGCGCGCACGGGCTTCGACCTGAAGCTGACGCGCGCCATCGTCGATGCGGTCGACGTGCCCGTGATAGCCTCGGGGGGCGTGGGCTCGCTCGCGCACCTGGTGGCGGGCATCACCGTCGGCGGCGCCGACGCGGTGCTCGCCGCGTCGATCTTCCACTACGGCGAATTCACGATCGGACAGGCCAAGGCGGCGATGGCCGCCGCCGGCATCGAGATCCGCACGCCGGAACCGTAGGAACCGCGATGCCCGCCTGGCTCGACCGTGTGCGCTGGAATGCCGACGGCCTCGTCCCCGCGATCGCGCAGGACGAGGTGACGCAGCGCGTGCTGACGCTGGCGTGGATGAACCGCGAGGCGCTGACGAAGACCGTCAAGACGCGCGAGGTGCACTACTGGTCGCGCTCGCGCGCCAAGCTGTGGCGCAAGGGCGAGCGCTCGGGTCACGTGCAGCGGGTGCGCGAGGTGCGCCTCGATTGCGACAGCGACGCGCTGCTCATCATCGTCGAGCAGGTCGGCGGCATCGCCTGCCACACCGGCCGGGAGCGCTGCTTCTACAAGCTGCTGGAGGACGGCGAGTGGCGGGCCGTCGAACCGGTGCTGAAGGACCCGGACACGATCTATGGCGAGTGACGACGACACCGGCGCCGTGCTCGCGCGGGTCGCCGCGGCGATCGAATCGAGGAAGGGCGCCGACGCCGCCTCGTCCTACGTCGCGGCGCTGTTCGCGAAGGGCGACGACGCCATCCTGAAGAAGATCGGCGAGGAAGCGACCGAAACGGTCATGGCCGCGAAGGACGATGATAAAATCCGCATCGTCGCGGAAGTCGCGGACCTGTGGTTCCACTGCCTCGTGCTGCTGGCACGGCACGGCCTTGGACCGGCCGACGTCGCGGCCGAGCTGGCGCGGCGGGAAGGCACGTCGGGTCACGCCGAGAAGGCGGCGCGGGGCCGCTCCACCTGAACCGTACAAAGCCGACATCGATGCCTGCGGACCCGAACTGTGTGTTCTGCAAGATCGTGCGCGGGGAGATCCCGAGCCGGAAGGTGTACGAGGACGCCGACATCCTGGCGTTCCATGACATCAATCCGCTGGCGCCCGTGCATTTCATGCTGATCCCGAAGCAGCATGTCGCTTCGCTGTACGACGTCACCGGCGAAGATGCCGCGGCGTTCGGCAGGATCATGACGGTCGCGGGGCGGCTCGCGAAGGAGCAGGGCGCGGCGGACGGCTTCCGCACGATCGTGAACACCGGCCGCGTGGGCCGGCAGGACGTGATGCACGTGCACGTCCACGTGATCGGCGGGCCCGACCCGCTGGGTCCGATGATCGTGCGAAAGAACACCTGAGGAGACACCATGGGCGGTTTGAGCATCTGGCATTGGCTGATCGTGTTGCTGGTGGTCGTGCTGATCTTCGGCACCAAGAAGCTCCGCAACATCGGCCAGGACCTGGGCGGCGCCGTGAAGGGCTTCAAGGAAGGCATGAAGACGGACGATGCCGCGGCCACCGAGGGCGTTCCGCCGGCGGACCCGCCCAAGGTCGCCGGGACGACGATCGAGGGCGAGGTCCGGAAGGACTCGACCAAGGTCTAACGCCGCGCCCGCGACGCCGGCCAGGTTGCCGCGTCGCGCGGCACCGGCGCCCCGCCGGTGCCGGCGTGACGCCATCGAGATCGCGATGCCATGTTCGACATAGGGTTCTCCGAGATCGTCGTGATCGGCGTCGTCGCGCTCGTCGTGATCGGTCCCGAGCGCCTGCCCAAGACCGCACGGATGCTCGGCGTCCTGTTCGGACGCCTGCAGCGCTACGTCAACGAGGTGAAGTCCGACATCAGCCGCGAGATGGAGCTGGACGAGCTCCGCAAGCTGAAGAGCGAGGTGCAGGGGGCCGCGCGCGACTTCCAGCAGTCGGTGACGAGCGCGACCTCCAGCGTCGAATCGGGCCTCCGCAGCGTCGAGCGCGAGCTGAACGACGCCGGCGCCGCCGCGCCGGCCGCCGCCGCGCCGCTCGCGGAGCCCCCGTCGGCCCCCGCGCCGGCGCCGGCTGCGCCTCCGTCCGGCGATCCGCCCCGCCAGCCGTCGCTGCCCGGCTTCGATCCGCCGTGAGCCCGTCGCCGTGAGCGAAACGCCGCAGCTGCCCGACCCCGCGGAGGCGCCGCAGGAAACGTTCATCTCGCACCTGATCGAGCTCCGCACGCGCCTGATGCGCTCGATCATCGCGGTCGCCATCGTCCTGCTCTGCCTCTTCCCGTTCGCGAAGGACATCTACGCCGCGCTCGCGCAGCCGCTGCTGCGCGTGCTGCCGCACGGCGCGACGATGATCGCGACCGACGTCACCGGCACGTTCCTCGTGCCGCTCAAGGTCACGCTGATGGCGGCGTTCCTGCTCGCGCTGCCCTACGTGCTGTGGCAGGCGTGGATGTTCGTCGCGCCGGGGCTCTATCACCACGAGAAGCGCCTCGTGCTGCCGGTGCTGGTGTCGAGCTTCCTCTTCTTCCTCGTGGGGATGTCGTTCGCGTATTTCTTCGTGTTCCCGATCGCGTTCGGCTTCTTCGCCGGCTACGCGCCCGCCGGCGTGCAGATGATGACCGACATCGACAAGTACCTGTCGTTCGTGCTGACGATGTTCATCGCGTTCGGGCTGACGTTCGAGACGCCCGTCGTCGTCATCGTCCTCGTGCGGCTGCGCATCGTGTCGCTCGAGAAGCTCCGCTCGGTGCGTCCGTACGTGATCGTCGGCGCATTCGTCGTCGGCGCGGTGTTCACGCCGCCCGACGTCATCTCCCAGCTCCTGCTCGCCATCCCGCTGTGGCTGCTGTTCGAGCTCGGCCTGCTGCTCGCGAGGTTCGTCGCGGTGCCGCCGCCCGCGGAGGCGGCCAAGGCCGAAGCCTGACCTACGGAGCGGTGGGCCTGGGCCGCTTGCCGACGGTCACGTCCATTTCCACCGGCTTGCCCTCGCGCCATACCTTGAGGCGCGCGCTCGAGCCAGGCGAGAGCTCGGCGATGCGCGCCATCAGCTGCGGCACGTCCGGGGTGGGGCGGCCGCCGATCTCCAGCACGACGTCGCGCGCGAGCATCCCCGCGCGGTCCGCCGGGCCGTTGCGCTGGAGGCCGCGGATCAGCACGCCTTCGGGGTGATCGAGCGACAGCGCCAGCGCCACCTCGCGCGTCAGCGCCTGCGGCTCGATGCCGAGCCAGCCGCGGGTCACTTCACCGTCCTTGATGATCTGCTCCAGCACCGTGCGCGCGAGCGACACGGGGATGGCGAAGCCGATGCCCGTCGACGTGCCCGTCTGCGAATAGATCGTGCTGTTGATGCCGACGAGATTGCCGGCCGAATCGACGAGCGCGCCGCCCGAGTTGCCCGGATTGATCGCGGCGTCCGTCTGGATGAAGTCCTCGAAGCGGTTCACGCCGAGATGGTTGCGGCCGAGCGCGCTCACGATGCCGAACGTCACCGTGTTGCCGAAGCCGAACGGGTTGCCGATCGCGAGGACCACGTCGCCGACCTGCAGGTTGTCGGACGCGCCGAAGGTGATCGCGGGCATGTTGTCGCCCTCGGCCTTCAGCACGGCGAGGTCGGACTCGGGATCGCTGCCGCGGATGCGCGCATGCAGCACGCGCCCGTCGGACAGCACGAGCTCGATGTCGTCGGCGCCCTCGACGACGTGATGGTTGGTGAGCACGTAGCCGTCGGGCGCGACGATCACGCCGGACCCCAGGTTCGTGGCGCGGCGCGACGGGACGCGCTGCGCGAAATCGGGGAACAGCCGCTGGAGCAGCGAGTCGTCGAGCACGGGGTTGCGGCTCTTCACCGCCTTGCTCGAATAGATGTTGACGACGGCGGGCATCGCCTTTTTCGCGCCCTCGGAGAAGGACGTCGCCACCGCGGCGCCCCCGGCCGGTGCCGGCGCCGGGCCCGCCGCCTGCTGCAGCAGCACCACGTTGCCCGTCTTGCCCGCCAGACGGGGCAGCAGGTCCGGCCGCAGCGTCGCCACGACGAACAGCACCGCGAGGCAAAGCGTGCAGGCCTGCGCGAACAGCAGCCAGAACTTTCGCAACACCGTGATTCCCGATTGATTTTCCGCTGCGGCGATTATAGCCGCCGCCCGCGGGGCCCTTCGCGCTCGAGCGCTGTCGCGGTCCCCGGCTGCGCGGCGCAAGGCGACCGCAACCGACTGATTGGGCGGGACAATCCGGCGTGCCCGCAGCCGGAGGCTTCCGGCGGACGCCCCGAATCTTGTACAATTCGAAGGTTTTGCGGGCTGGCGACACCGGCGGCGCGGCATTGGTAGCCCCACGTAGCTGGTTCCACGTAACTGCGCCACGCAACTGCGCCATCCGACTGCGCCATCCGACTGCACCACAGAACTGCGAGACAACTGCGGCACCGCCGCGCCACGCCATTTCGCTACACGATTTCCGCACGAATCCTTGCCACGAACTTCGGGTGCACCCGCATGGCTGACAACGCCGGTAACGCAGTGGACGTAGACGACAAGAAACGCCGGTTCCTGATCGGCGCCACGACGCTCGTGGGCGGCCTCGGCGCGGCCGCCGCCGCGACGCCGTTCGTGATGTCGTTCTTTCCGAGCGAGCGCGCCAAGGCGGCCGGCGCGCCGATCGAAGTCGACGTCTCCAAGATCGAGGCCGGCCAGAAGATCGACGTCGAGTGGCGCGGCAAGGTGGTGTGGCTCATCAACCGGACGCAGGGCATGCTCGACACGCTGCCCAAGATGGACGCGCGCCTCGCCGATCCCAATTCGAACGTCCCGCAGCAGCCGGCGTACTGCAAGAACGAGCACCGCTCGATCAAGCCGCCGCTGTTCATCGCGGTCGGCATCTGCACGCACCTCGGCTGCTCGCCCACGTTCCGCAAGGACGTGGCCCCGGCCGACCTCGGGCCGGACTGGCTCGGCGGCTTCTTCTGCCCTTGCCACCAGTCGAAGTTCGACCTGGCCGGCCGCGTATTCAAGGGCGTCCCCGCCCCGACGAACCTCGTCATTCCGCCGTACCGCTTCGACACCGCGGGCACGAAGGTGACGATCGGCGAAGACACCAAGGCGGCGTAGTCCGGACAACGGCGGGAGCCACGGAATGGAAAAGCTTTTGAACTGGATCGACGCGCGGTTTCCGCTGACGGCCCTGTGGGAGTCGCAGTGGGGCAAGTACGTCGCGCCCAAGAACTTCAACTTCTGGTACTACTTCGGCTCGCTCGCGGCGTTCGTCCTCGTTCTGCAGATCGTCACCGGCATCTTCCTGACGATGAACTACAAGCCGGACGCCGCCAAGGCGTTCGAGTCGGTCGAATACATCATGCGCGACGTGCAGTGGGGATGGCTCATCCGCTACATGCACTCCACCGGCGCGTCGATGTTCTTCGTCGTCGTCTACCTGCACATGTTCCGCGGCCTCATGTACGGCAGCTACAGGAAGCCGCGCGAGCTCACGTGGATCTTCGGCTGCCTGATCTACCTCGCGCTGATGGCCGAGGCATTCTTCGGCTACCTGCTTCCGTGGGGCCAGATGTCCTACTGGGGCGCGCAGGTCATCGTGAACCTGTTCTCGGCGGTGCCGGTGATCGGCGAGGACCTCGGCGTGTGGATCCGCGGCGACTACACGATCTCCGACATCACGCTCAACCGCTTCTTCGCGTTCCACGTGGTCGCCGTGCCGCTGGTGCTGCTGGGCCTCGTCGCTGCGCACCTGGCCGCGCTGCACGAGACCGGCTCCAACAACCCGGACGGCGTCGAGATCAAGAAGCAGCCGAAGGACCCCGCGACCGGGCTGCCGCTGGACGGCATCTACAGCCACCCGTATTACACGGTCAAGGACTTGGTCGGCGTGATCGTCTTCCTCGCCGTGTTCTCGGTGGTCATGTTCTTCGTGCCGGACATGGGCGGCTACTTCCTCGAGGCCAACAACTTCATCCCCGCCGATCCGCTGAAGACGCCGGAGCACATCGCGCCGGTGTGGTATTTCACGCCGTACTACGCGATGCTGCGCGCAGTGCCGTCGTTCATGGACTCGCAGTTCTGGGGCGTGCTGGTGATGGGCATCGCAGTGCTCATCTTCTTCTTCCTGCCGTGGCTCGACCGCGGCGCGGTCAAGTCGATCCGCTATCGCGGCAACCTGTACAAGGCCTGGCTGGCGGCGTTCGTCGTGGCGTTCCTGATCCTGGGCTACCTGGGCGTAGTGCCGGTCACGGTGTGGGGCCAGTTCTCGGAGAAGATGCCGATCCTGGGTACCGCCGACAAGGCCACCGTCGTCGCGCGCGTCCTCACCGTCGTGTATTTCCTCTTCTTCCTGCTGATGCCGTGGTACACGGCTCGCGACAGGACCAAGCCCCAGCCTGACAGGGTGACGATGTGATGAAGCGCCTTGCACTCATTTCGATGATGCTCCTCGCGTCCGTCTGCGGCGGCGCGCTCGCGAGCGGCGGCGCCGACCTCCGGTTGGCACCCGCGCCGGTCAACCGGCTCGACGACGAATCGCTGCAGCGCGGCGCGCGCAACTTCGTCAACTACTGCCTCAACTGCCACTCCGCGAAATACATGCGGTACAACCGCCTGACGGACCTCGGCCTGGACCTGTCGATGATCCAGGACAACCTGATGTTCGCCACCGAGAAGATCGGCAACACGATGAGCGTCGCCATGGCGCCCGCGGACGGCAAGGCGTGGTTCGGCGCCACGCCCCCCGACCTCACCGTCGAGGCGCGCGTCCGGGGCCGCGACTGGATCTACAACTACCTGCTGGGCTTCTACCGCGACGCGGCCACGCCGAGCGGCTGGAACAACGTCGTGTTCCCCAACGTCGGCATGCCGCACGTCCTGTGGGAGCTGTCCGGCTCGAACAAGCTGGTCGAGGTGGAGTTCGAGGATTACGAGAAGGCCACCGCCGCCGCGATCGCCGCCAAGGGCCTGTCCCAGGTCGAGGCGCTGCCCGGCGGCAAGTACGCCGTCCTCACCGTCGCGAACGACACCCCCGGGCTGATGAACCGCGTGCAGTACGAGACGTTCGTCGCCGACCTCGTCAACTATCTCGACTACATGGCCGAGCCCTCGCGCAACAAGCGGATCAATCTCGGCCTGCTGGTCCTGCTCTATCTCGGCGTGCTGTTCGTGTTCGCGTACATGCTGAAGCGCACCGTTTGGAAGGACGTGCACTGACGCGAAGCGCCCCCGGGCGCGCCGTTTCGAAAGATCGTCCACCGGCACGAAAGCCGTCGCTTTCGGCCACTGCTCATTGCCAGGTCGTGCCGGCGCCAGGAAACGCGCCGCGCCGGCCCAACTCCGCTGGGAGAAAAAACCATGATGACCCTCTATTCCGGGACCACCGATCCATTCAGCCAGCGCTGCCGCATCGTGCTGCACGAGAAGGGCATGGACTTCCAGATCATCGACGTCGACCTCGATCACAAGCCGGAAGACCTGGCGGTGATGAACCCGTACAACCAGGTGCCGGTGCTGGTGGAGCGCGATCTCGTGCTGCACGAGTCCAACATCATCAACGAGTACATCGACGAGCGCTTCCCGCATCCGCAGCTCATGCCCGCCGATCCGGTGATGCGCGCGCGGGCGCGGCTCTTCCTCCATCGTTTCGAGAAGGAGCTGTTCGTCCACATCGAGGCGCTCGAGGGCAACAACCAGAAGCAGTCGGACAAGGCGCGCGCGCTGGTCCGCGATTCGCTGCTGCAGATCGCGCCGGTGTTCGCCAAGCACAAGCACATGCTGGGCGACGACTACTCGATGCTCGACGTCGCGATCACGCCGCTGCTGTGGCGGCTCGACTACTACGGCATCCAGATGCCGAAGCAGGCGGCGCCGTTGATGAAGTACGCCGAGCGGCTGTTCGCGCGGCCGGCTTTCAGCGAAGCGCTGACGTCCGCCGAGCGCGGCATGCGCAAGTGACGCGGCTGTAAAGTCATGCCACCGGCCCGTTTTTCGGGCGGCGTAGTATCGGCCGCCATGTCAGAGCAGTCGGCCAAACCGTATCTCGTGCGCGCGATCTGCGAGTGGTGCGCGGACAACGGGCTCACGCCCTATCTCGCCGTCAAGGTGAATCCGCAGACGCGCGTGCCCACGTCGTTCGTGAAGAACGGCGAGATCGTCCTCAACATCAGCACGACGGCCACCCGCAAGCTGACGATCGACAACGAGTGGATCCAGTTCGCCGCCCGCTTCAACGGCGCGTCGCAGGAAGTCTCGGTGCCGATGACCGCGGTCTCGGGCATCTTCGCCAAGGAAACGGGCTACGGCTTCGCGTTCACCATCGCGGCCGATCCCGCGGCGGCGCTCGTCGACGCCACCGCGCCCAAGGATCCGGACTCTATCGAGCCCCCGAAAACGCACGACGCGCCGCAGTCGTCGCCGCGGCCGAAGCGCCCATCGCACCTGCAGATCATCAAGTAACTCGACTCGGCACGCCGCCGGCATAGCTCAGTTGGTAGAGCAGCGGTTTTGTAAACCGTTGGTCGTGGGTTCGATTCCTACTGCCGGCACCACACTCGGAGCGTCTGGCATGCGCGCCACCATCCTGCTGGTGCTGGGCGCGCGCCGCTGTCGATCGGCGCGGTCGACATGGCCGCGCTGGTGCGCGCGGTCGTCGTCGAGCAGGCGCTGCTGCCGGACGCCGTGCCCACCGAAATCTCGATCGGCCTGCTGCCGCCGGCCCGCGGTGACGCGACGCTGCTGCGGCAGGTGTGAGTCAACCTCATCTCGAACGCGCGCAAGTTCTCGGCGCGCTGGGAGCGGCCGCGTATCGAGATCAGCGCCGCGACGGAGGCGGACGAGGTCGTCTACAGCGTCCGCGACAACGGCGTGGGTTTCGACATGGCGTTCGCGGGCAAGCTCTTCAAGGTCGTCTGGGCGGAAGCGTCGCCCGGCGCCGGCGCGGTGATGCGCTTCGCGCTCCCGCGCGCCTGACGCGCGCTGCAGCCCACAAGTCGAAGACGACAGCGGCTTCGCCCCGACGAATTTGCGGCGCCGCCAGTCGGGTTCGGGCGAAGGCGGCGTCCCAATGCCTTAAAATCGTCGATGCTCGCACTTTCGGCCCGTTCCGCCCCATTTCCGCACCGCCGCCGCGCCGGCGGCGCCAGGTAACCAGATGCCGCTCGTTGGCTTTCGGCCCACCAAGGCACGGCTCATCATCGAGGACAGCAACGACACCGTCCTCGTGATGAAGGTCGTCGTGGCGGACAGCGAGTCGGTGGAGTTCGCGACCGGCGGCAAGCTCGACGCGCTGACGGGCGTGCTGCGGATCCGGGAGCGCAAGGAAGGCGAGGCGTCGCGCAACGGCTCGCATGCCGTCGGCTCGCTCGTCTACATCGCGGAGTCGGCCGAGGGAACCGACGGCACGCCGGCGAAATACCAGATCAACATCGCGATGTCGCCGGAGAAGTTCAAGGCGCTGCTGCGGGTCGCCGTCACCGGGCTGCTGCCGACCAAGTTCTTCATCGACGCGGGGGAGCGCATCTCCAAGACCGAGACGCGCGGGCTCACGTACTGGACCGGCGCCGGCGGCCGCACCAAGGTGTGGGATTCGGAGTCGCACCGCTCGCTGCCGATCACCAAGTTCTCGATGATCCTGCCGATCGACGTCGCGCACGCGCGCGGCGAGGGCGGCCGCGCGCAGGCTGCGCTGGCGAATCCGGGGCATGGCGACGGCGCCCCGGCGCTGCCGCACGACGCCGCGGTGCCGCTGGAATCCGTCGCGACGAACGCGCAGGTGGCGGAGCTGGTCGACGACCTCCTCGTCTTCCAGAGCGAGACGCGCAACACGCTCTATGCGCTGATGTGGGTCGTCGGCATCGTCGCCGTGCTGGCGCTGGTCTTCGGCATCGCCATCATCTACCGCTAGCGCCGCGCCTTTGCACGGCGCGCTGCTACCATCGCGTCTTTTCCGGGGGGGACGCGATGAACCGACTGGATTTCGAGGGCCGCACGGCCGTGATCACCGGCGGCGCCGCCGGCATCGGCCAGGCGGTGGCGCGCCGGCTCGTGGACAGCGGCGCGCGGGTGGCGCTGTGGGACCGCGACCCCCAGGCGCTGGAGGCGGCGAAGGCGGCGCTGGGGCCTGCCACGGTCACGCTCGCGCTCGACGTCGCGGACGCGGGCGCCGTGGACCGCGCCGCGCGCGAGGCGGCAGCGGCGCTCGGCGCCATCGACGTCCTCGTGTGCTCCGCCGGCATCACGGGTCCCAACACCACCGTCTGGGACTATCCCGTCGACGAATGGAAGCGCGTGTTCGACGTCAACGTCCACGGGCTCTTCTACTGCAACCGTGCGATCGTGCCGCACATGCGCGCGAAGAACTACGGCCGCATCGTCAACATCGCGTCGGTGGCGGGGAAGGAAGGCAACCCGAACGCGTCGGCGTACAGCGCGTCGAAGGCCGCGGTGATCGGGCTCACCAAGTCGCTCGGCAAAGAGCTCGCGACGACGGGCATACGCGTCAACTGCGTCACGCCGGCGGCGGTGCGCACGGCGATCTTCGACCAGATGACGCAGCAGCACATCGACTTCATGCTGTCGAAGATCCCGCTCGGACGCTTCGGCACCGTCGACGAGATCGCGGCGCTGGTGTGCTGGCTCGGCAGCGAGGATTGCTCGTTCTCCACCGGCGCGGTGTTCGACGCGTCCGGGGGCCGCGCCACGTACTGAGCCGCGCTACTGCGGGCGCACCGCCAGCATGATCTTGCCGATGTGCTGCGACGATTCCATCAGCGCATGCGCCCTGGCCGCCTCCGCGAGCGGAAACGTGGCGTGGATGATCGTCTTCAGCTCGCCGCGGTCGAGGAGCGGCCACACCTCGCGCTTCAGCTCGCGCGCGAGCGCCGCCTTGCGCTCGAACGGGCTCGCGCGGAGCGTCGAGCCGGTGACGGTCAGCCGCTTCATCATGATCTGGCGCCAGTCGCATTCGATGCGGTGCGCCTTGAGAAACGCGATCTGCACGAGCCGCCCTTCGAGCGCCAGGCTCTTGAGGTTCTTCTGCGCGTAGTCGCCGCCGACCATGTCGAGGATCACGTCGACGCCCCGCTTGTGGGTGATGCGCGCGATCTCCGCCTCGAAGTCCTGCGTGCGGTAGTCGAACGCGTGGTCGGCGCCGACCGAGCGGCAGAATTCGACCTTTTCCGCGCTGCCGGCGGTGGTGAACACCGTCGCGCCGAACGCCTTGCCGAGCTGGATGGCGGTGAGGCCGATGCCGCTGGTGCCGCCGTGCACCAGCAGCGACTCGCCGACGGCGAGCTTCGCGCGGTCGAACACGTTGTTCCAGACGGTGAAGTAGTTTTCCGGCAGCGATGCCGCCTGCTCCAGGGAAAAGCCCTGCGGGACAGGCAGGCACCAGGCGGCGGGCGTGCAGCAGTATTCGGCGTACCCGCCACCGGGCGTGAGCGCGCAGGCGAGGTCGCCGATCTTCCAGCCTTCCGTTTCAGGCCCCATCGCGACGACGCGGCCCGCAACCTCGAGGCCGAGGATGGGCGACGCATCGGGCGGCGGCGGATAGGCGCCGGCGCGCTGCGCGCAATCCGGCCGGTTGACGCCGGCCCACGCGACTTCGATCGTCACTTCGCCGGCGCGCGGCTGCGGCACCGGGCCCTCGGCCATGGTCATCACGTCCGGTGGGCCGGGCGTGGGGACGGCGACGTGCCGCATGGTGGCTGGAATCGGCATTGCGCGCTCGCTTCGGTGGACGTCGGCCGATTCTAGTCGAAGGCGGCTCGCCGCACCGCCCGCGTTAAACTCGCCTCGCCCCCCTTGCGCCCTCGCATGGAACCCGCCTCCGCGTCCAACGTAGCCTCGCTGCTCGAGCGCAGCGCACGGATGTGGCCGCGGCTGCCCGCGGTGGCGGAGGGCGCGCGCGTGCTGCACGACTACGCGGAGCTCGCGCGCCGCGCCGCGGGACTCGCCGCGGCGCTGCGCGGCAGCGGCCTCGCCGCGGGCCACCGTGTCGCGCTGGTCGCCCGGAACGCGCCGGCCTACGTCGAGACGCTCTTCGCCTGCTGGCGCGCGGGACTCGTGGCGGTGCCGGTCAACGCCAAGCTGCATCCGCGCGAGCTCGCGTTCGTGCTGGCGGACAGCGGCGCGCGCATCGTGTTCGCCGACCGGTCGTGGTGCGACGCGCTCTCGCGCGCCGACGCGACCGGGGCGCCCGGCCTGCGCGTGATCGAGCTCGGCGGCGACCTGCACGCGCGAATGTGCGAGGGTGACTCCACGGGGCCGGTCGCCGCGGTGTCGCCGGCCGCGCCGGCGTGGCTCTTCTACACCAGCGGCACCACCGGCCGGCCCAAGGGCGTGGTGATCTCGCACGGTAATCTTCACGCGATGACGCTGGCGTTCCTGGCCGACGTGGCGCCGGTGGCGCCAGGCGACGCGCTGCTGCATCCGGCCCCGCTGTCGCACGGCTCCGGGCTCTACCTGCTGCCGCACGTTGCCCGCGGTGCGGTCAGCGTCATCCCCGCCTCGGGCGGCTTCGACGCCGCCGAGCTGTGCGCGCTGGTCGACGCGTGGCCGCGCGCGGCCTTCTTCGCCGCGCCCACGATGGTGCGGCGCTGGATCGCGTCACCGGCGCTGGGATCGACGCGCCTCACGAATCTCAAGTGCGTCGTCTGCGGCGGCGGACCGCTGTACGTCGAGGACTGCAAGGCGGCGGTGGCGGCGCTCGGACCGCGCCTCGCGCAGATCTACGGCCAGGGCGAGTCGCCGATGACGATCACCGCGATGGATGCAGCGCAGGTCGCCGATGCGATCGCGCGCAGCGACGACGCGCGACTCGGCTCGGTGGGCGTCGCGCAGCTCGGCGTCGAGATCCGCATCGCCGGCGACGGCGATGTGCCGCTGCCGGCGGGCGCGATCGGCGAAGTGCAGGTCCGCGGCGCCACGGTGATGCAGGGCTACTGGGGTAACCCCGCGGCGAGCGCCGCCGCGCTCGCCGGCGGCTGGCTGCACACCGGCGATCTCGGCGTGCTCGACGCCGACGGCTTTCTCACGCTCAAAGACCGCTCGAAGGACCTGATCATCAGCGGCGGCGCGAACATCTATCCGCGCGAGGTGGAGGAGGCGCTCCTCGCGCATCCGGCGGTGGCGGACGTCGCGGTCGTGGGCCGCCGGCATGCCGATTGGGGCGAGGAAGTGGTCGCCTGCGTCGTGGCGCGCGGCGACGTCGGCGACGCCGCGGCGCTCGAGCGCGCGCTCGACGCGCATTGCCTCGGCGCGATCGCCCGCTTCAAGCGGCCGAAGGCGTACGTCTTCGTCGCCGAGCTCCCCAAGAATGAGACGGGAAAAGTGCTGAAGACGGCGCTGCGCGATCTCGTCGCGCCGCCGGAGGCGCCCTAGCGCGCCGCGCGCACGCGGAGCGCGCGCAGACGCAGCGACGTCGCGCACGCCGCGGCGCCGAGCACCGCGGCCGCGGCGCCGCCCAGCACCGCGGTGTAGCCGGGACCTTCGAGCAGCCGCCCGCCGATGGCGCTGCCGGCGCCGACGCCGCTGACGATGCACGTCGACAGCCATGTGAATGCCTCGGTCGCGTAGCGCGGCGGCGCGATCGACGTCACCAGCATCGCGGTCAGCGCGAATACCGGCGCGATCAGCGTGCCGCCTAGGAATGCCAGCGTGGCGAGGGGCCACGGGGACGCGGTCAGCGCCTGCAACGCGAGCGGCAGCGCCATCGCGGCCAGGATCAACGGAAGCTGTCGGTCCGCCGGCAGGTGAAGGTGCAGCGCCCCATAGACGAGACCGCCGACCGCGCTGCCGAACGAATAGATGGCGAGCAGCACGCCCGAGAGCGCCGTGGCGCCGGCGAACGTCGCGAAGCCCGGATAGCCGATCTCCGTCAACCCGATGCAGAACGTGAAGAGAAACGTGACGACGTAGACGACGATGAGCCGCGGCTCGGAGAGCGGTCCCAGCAGGCTGCGTTCCGCGTCCGGCTGGTGGTGCCAGTACTTGAGCGCCGGCGACAGGAAGAACAGCGGCACCGCGAGCGCGGTGAGCAGGACGGCCCCGCCGAACGCCGCGGTGGGCGAGGCGACCGCGAGGAGCAGCGCGACGAGCGCGGGCCCGAGCGTGAACGCGAGCTCGACCAGCACGCCGTCGATCGCGTACGCGATGAGGCGCATCCGCTCGTCGTCGAAGCGATAGCGCCACATGGTGCGCGTGAGCACGCTGATCGGCGGCGCGAACGCGCCGGCGAGACCCGCCGCGCCGATGGTCGTGGCCGGCGCGAGCGCCAGCGGTGCGGCGGCCAGCACGACGCAAAGCGCGAGCGGGCAGGCGGCACCGGTGACGGCGAGCACGAGCGCCGGGCCGCGGCGGTCGATGATGCGGCCGAGCAGCGGCGCGGTGATCGCGGCCAGCAGCAGGTACGCCCCCACCGCGGCGCCGGCCGTCGCGAACGAGCCGGTGAGCGACCGCACGTGGAGCAGCAGCGACAGCGACAGGGTGCCGAGCGGCAGCCGCGTCAGGAACGACGTCACGAGCAGCGGCACGATGTCCGGCTCGCGCAGGAACGTTCGGTAGCGGGCGGCGGCTTGGGCGAGCATGGGGAAAACGCGTGGGGCCGGCCGAAGCCGGCCGCGGCATTGCGTCAGGCCGAAGCCCGACTTCCAGCGCGCCTAGTAGATCACCTGCACGTTCTCGTCGGCGAGCCAGTCGCGGAGCTGCTGGATCAGCGCCTCGTCGAGGTTGACCCGCCAATCGGCGGACAGCTCGACTTCGCCGCCCACGCGTGCGTTGCGATATTCGACGGTGATCGGCTTGTCGCCGGGGCGGAACGGCGCGAGGATCGCCGCGAGCCGATCGGCGGACGCGTTGCCGTTGCACGCGAGGCGCAGGCCGCGCGCGCGCTGGCGGCGGAAGGCCGCGAGGTCGTACACGGCCTCCGCGATGATCCGCATTCCCTGCACTTCGCCGTCGTCGGTCACGCGCTGCATCACGCGCACCTCGGCCACGACGAGCTGGTCCTCGCGCAGCAGCCCGCGCACGCTGTCGAACGTCTCGTTGTAGACCATGACCTCGGCGCGGCCCTTGCCGTCGTCGAGCGTCACGAACGCCATCTTGCCGCGGCGGCCGCTCTGGATGCGCAGCGCCGTGACGATGCCGGCGACCAGCACCCGGTCGGCGCGCGGCGCGAGATTGGCGATCGACGTGCGCACGATGGGCGCAAGCTCCGCGGCGTAGCCGTTGAACGGGTGGCCGGAGAGATAGAAGCCGAGCGCGGCCTTTTCATGCGTCAGCCGCTCGGCGTCCGCCCACTCGCGCGCGGCGACGAGCGCGGGACGGTTCTCGGCCGAGTCCTCGCCGAAGAGCGAGACCTGCGCGCGCGTGGCGTCGGCGCGCTCCGCCGCCTCGAGCGCGATGCCGACGGACGCGAGCAGCGCCGCGCGATGCGGGTCGATCGCGTCGAACGCGCCGGCGCGAACCAGCGCCTCCACGGCGCGGCGGTTCACCGTGCGCTTGTCGATGCGCCGGCAGAAGTCGAACAGGTCGGCGAACGGTCCGCCGGTGACGCGCGCCGCCACGATCGCCTCGATCGCCGCCTGGCCGGTGCCCTTGACGGCGCCGAGGCCGTACGCGATGCGGCGGGTATCGACCGGCGCGAACCGGTATCCGGACGCGTTGACGTCCGGCGGCAGGATCGCGAGCCCCTGCGCGACCGTGTCGTCGTAGAACGTCTTCACCTTGTCGGTGTCGTCCATGACGAGCGACAGGTTCGCCGCCATGAACGCCGCCGCATGGTGCGCCTTGAAGTACGCGGTCTGGTAGGCGACGAGCGCGTACGCGGCCGAGTGCGACTTGTTGAAGCCGTAGCCGGCGAATTTCTCCATCAGGCCGAAGAGCTGCTCGGCGCGATGCTTCGGCAGGCCGTTGGCCTGCGCGCCCTCGACGAAGGTGTCGCGGTGCTTCGCCATCTCCTCGGGCTTCTTCTTGCCCATGGCGCGGCGGAGGAGGTCGGCGCTGCCGAGCGTGTAGCCGCCGATCTCCTGCGCGATCTGCATCACCTGTTCCTGGTACACCATCACGCCGTACGTGGGCTCGAGGATCGGCGCGAG
>Ga0207691_10000154_pt1 | contig 64281 bp, 58 predicted proteins | sample KBSM13metaG_FD_184327 | JGI IMG/M metagenome (GOLD analysis project Ga0207691, IMG submission 184327) | Miscanthus rhizosphere microbial communities from Kellogg Biological Station, Michigan, USA - KBS M1-3 metaG (SPAdes) (version 2) | ecosystem: Host-associated > Plants > Roots > Rhizosphere >...
ACTATCGTTATTTCCCTGACCCCGACCTGCCCCCCTTTGTGATCCGTGACATATGGCTTGAACAGGTAAGGAATTCACTTCCCGAACTGCCGGAACAAAGGGTGAAGAGATACATGGAAAAATATCAGCTCACCCGATATGATGCCGAACAGATCAGCGACGAAAAAGAATTTTCAGACTATTATGAAACGCTGGTCAGCCATACTTCTTTTTTCAAAGCGGCGGCAAACTGGCTTCTGGGACCTGTGAGGTCCTGGCTTAACGAAAAATCCCTGACTATATCAGATTTCCCGCTCAGCCCCCCCGTTGTGGCTTCGCTGATCGGTATAGTGGAAAATGGAACGGTAAATTTTTCAACTGCTTCTTCCCGCATATTCCAGGAACTCGTACTTAGCAAGGAAACGGATCCCCTGGCGGTCGCCCGCCGTCTTAACCTGGTTCAGACCGGTGATGAATCGCAGATCATGGAGTGGGTTATCGAGGCTATGGAGAAAATGCCCGACAAAGTGCAGGAATACCGGAAAGGGAAAAAAGGACTGCTCGGATTATTTGTAGGAGAAGTAAAAAAAATATCAAAAGGTAAAGCCGATCCGCAGCTGACAAACCAGCTGCTTATCCGCAAACTGGAAAAATAAATGTCAATCCCATCAGAATGAAAAATATTTCTATTATACTGCTTGCCGCTTTGCCTTTTTTTTATTCCTGCAAGAACGAAAGCGGCAGCGCTTTCCAGGTAAGCCTTCACTATCGCAACAGTGACAAGCTGATTCAGGGACCTTCGTCGGGATGGATTTATCTGGAAGAAATCGCTTACGGTAAATCCCAGCAGCCTGTCATTATCGATTCCCAAAAGATTTCCGGTGCTGAAGGTCATCTCGTTTTCAGGGGAAAAAGTAAATCTCCTGAGATTTACGAACTGGTGATTGGCGACAATCTGCTGGCGATTCCACTCATTAATGATGGCACCGACATAAAAGTCGACGCCGATTTTTCAAAAAACAAAGATTTTTATACCGTAGCGGGTTCCGCAGGCAGCGCGCAGCTTAAAGACCTGATCGAATTTGTGGGAGATAAAAACAATCAGATTCAATCCGCTTTCAACAGGCTGGACAGTCTGAAGAAGGCCAATGCGCCCGACAGTGTGCTCGTTGCTGCCAATCTCGTCAAGAACGCAGAAATCTATCAGCTGAATGATTATCTCAAACAATTTCTTCGCAAAACATCCAATGCGACACTAGGCGTTCTTGCACTCGGATGGGCTTCCCGGAGTTTTCAACCCGCAGAACTGGATAGCGCCTTGTCGGATCTGAAATCCAGGTTTCCGGGAAATGCCATGCTGGCCGAAATGGAAAAAGCCGGACAACAGCAGGCAGCACAATCAACGGGCTCCTGGGTGGGCAAGACAGTTCCCGAACTTACCATGCCGGATGTAAACGGCAAGGATATTTCCATCAGTAATTTCCGTGGTAAATGGCTGCTGATTGATTTCTGGGCCAGCTGGTGCGGGCCCTGCCGGATGGAGAATCCCAATGTCGTCCGGGCATTTAACGATTTCAAAGACAAAAACTTCACGATCCTTGGAGTGTCCCTTGACCAGGATAAAGATTCATGGAAAAAAGCGATTCTGCAGGATCATCTCACCTGGTCACAGATGAGTGATCTTAAATACTGGAACAGCCAGGCTGTGCAGACGTTCGGATTCGAAGGCATTCCCTTTAATGTGCTGGTAGATCCCTCGGGGAAAATCGTCGCCGAATCGCTCAGGGGTCCGGATCTTGAAAATAAACTGAAAGAGGTACTGAATTAGTCTACTTTCTTTTTTCCACGGCTGACGGAGATCAGCAGCGAAGGAAGGAAAATCAGGTTAGTGAGTGTCGCCATGACAAGGGTGAGCGAGGTCAGCCATCCCAACGCCTGTGTACCGCCAAATCCACTAAAACAAAAAATCACAAAACCTGCGATCAATACCAGCGAGGTATATACGATACTGATGCCCGTTGAATGAATGGTTTTGATCACCGTATCCCTGGCGGAGAGGCCGTCCCGGCTGTCCTGCTTGAAATTTACCAGGAACCTGATGGTGATGTCAATGGCAATCCCCAATGCGATACTGAACACAAGCACAGTGGATGGCTTAAGCGGAACACCGGTCCATCCCATAACTCCTGCCGTGATAACCAGCGGAATCACATTGGGCAGGAGCGAACAGATCAGGATTCTTATGCTTTTGAAAAGATAAAGCATGCAGGCCGCGATCAGCAGAAATGCCCAGAATATGCTTTGTTTTAATCCGCTAATGATGAAAGCGCTGCCTTCAAGAAAAGTAACCGTGGTACCGGTAAATTCTATGTGGAAATGAGCGGTATCAAATAATTCATCAGCACGCTGCTGTACGTCATTCAGCGCCTTTGGCAGCCTGATACTGCCTATATCCGCCATATTCACGCTTACCCGGAGGATCTGGCGGTTACTGTCTATAAAGGAGGCTGCCAGCCTGCTAACATTGTTCTGCTTCTGGCCGCTGTCGGCCTTCATGTTCAGGTAAGGAGAAAGAAACGAAATATCAAATTCGTTGGGAAGTCCATAATTGGAACTATCGTTATCGTAGTAAGCCTGGCGCACGAATTTTAATCCTTCCACAACGGAAAGAGGCCGCGCCATGAAGGGACTCGTATTGATATATGCAGCAAGGCTGTCAATTTTTTTCAGATTGGAAAGCAGACCGGCCCTTATCCCGTTTTTTCTTTTGGTGTCCACCAGGATTTCCAGCGGCATCACCCCCTTAAAATTGGTCTCAAAAAACTTTAAGTCGGTATATACCGGGTCGGTTTTTGGAAGATCGTCAAGAATATAGGTTTCAGAACGGAGGCGCATCATGCCCGCCAGGGATACGGCGACAATAATCAGGGTGGTGATATAGATGGTTTTTTTATGGTGAAGGGCCCAGTGTTCTAACAGATCCAACAGTCTCGTCAGCCAACGGTTGGTCAGATATTTCATATGCCGTTCCCTGGGATCCGGGAGATAACTCAGGGCTGCCGGAATCAGGATAACTGAAATAACGAAAAGCATCATGATATTAATACCCGCTACCACGCCAAATTCCTTCAGGATAGCGCTTTTAGTGAGTGCAAAAACGCCGAACCCGATCGCCGCTGCGATGTTGCAAAACAGTGTGACGATGCCCATCTTGCTGACCATTTCATACAGCGCCTCTCTTTTTCCCCCTTTTTCCCTGTAGGCGCTATGGTATTTATTCAGGAAGTAAATGCAGTTCGGTATTCCGATTACTACGATGAGGGGAGGGATCAGGGCGTTGAGCAGGGTGATTTTATACCCGAACAGATGCATGGTAGCGAGGCTGAAGATCACCCCGATGATCACTACGACCAGTGAGATCAGCATATTGCTGAGGCTCCTGAAAAATATCAGCAGAATAAGTGCGGAAAGAAGTACAGACCCGAGCAGGAACCATTTCATTTCCGAGGCGACTTTTGTAGCCATGTTGGTACGGATCAGGGGCAGGCCGCTGAAATGCATATCTACATGGTGAGCCCTGCCAAACTGTTCGCCGAGGCCAACAATCCTGCTGACGACATCTGTTCTCCCTGCTGAATTCAGAATCTGTTTGTTAACGCTGATGGCCATCATATAGGCATGGGTGTCCGGATTGTAAAGGAGACCCCGGTAAAAAAGCAGGCGGTTGAAAGAAGCTGCGGCACTGTCGAGTGCGATCTGGTTTTCAAAAGGAGCGGGAAAAAGGGGGCTGGCAACCAGTTTTTCTGTCTCTTCATTTTTGTTGAGGATGATCGCATCCGGAATGCTGAGAACCTGCTCCACACCTTTTACTTTTTTCAGTTCACGTGACAGCAGAAGATAGTCGTTGAAAAAATCTTTTTTGAAAAGTTCTGTGGTTTGCATCCCGATAACCAGCAGGTTACCGTCATCTCCGAACTTTTTGAGAAAACGCTGGTATGCCTGGTATTTAGCATTGTCTGTGGGGATGGCGCGCGTATATTCATAACTAAGCTCCACTTTGGAAGCCTCATAGGACATATAGACAATACCGCCTGCCAATATAAGCAGCAGGATCAATCGATTCCTTACAATAAAACGGGCTAGGGATCCCCACATGGATGTTGTTTTATGAATGAAGGCCTTCCGGCAAAGAAACTTATTTTAACCGAATTTCGCAGGCAATGCTTCACAAGACAAAAGGATTGGTTTTGCGCACCGTGAAATATGGTGAAACCAGCATGATCGTAACGGTTTTCACGGAATTGTTCGGACTGCAGTCCTGCCTGGTGAACGGAGTACGTACCTCGTCTAAAAAGAACGCTTCCAGGGCTTCTCTTTTTCAGCCTGCGGCACTGCTGGATCTGGTCCTCTATCACCAGGAAACAAAGAACCTGCAGAGACTGAAAGAATTCAACTGGCATGTGTTATACCGGAGAATATTTTCGGAAGTCATTCCGCATGCAGTAGCCCTTTTTATGATTGAGCTGCTGCAGAAAAATCTGAAACAGCCTGAAGCACAGCCCGATTTATTCTATTTTATGGAGGACCTCCTGACAATACTGGATGATGCGGACGACAGGGTCATAGCCAATCTTCCACTTTTCTTTTCCATCCATCTGTCCGGATTTTTCGGGATGAGGATTGACGATAATTATTCCGCGCAAAGAAATATTCTGGATCTGCGGGAAGGCTATTTTACTACCGGAAAACCCGATCATCCCTATTTCCTGGAAGAGCCGCTAAGCCAGATCAGTGCGGATCTTTTGAGGATGCAGCAGCCACATGAGTTGTCTGAACTCCGGCTTAACCGGGAAGTCCGGAGGAATCTCCTGATGGCTTACGAAGATTTCTATTCGCTCCACGTCACAGGCTATTCATCCCTGAAATCGCTGCCTGTTCTCCGTACTTTGCTGGAAGACGGACCTCTATAGAATCTTCCTGGCCCTGCTCTTTTCGCCGATCTCTCCTCTTTTCAGATTTTCAATCAGTACCACACCCGGTTTTTTACCTGCTTTAAAATCGCCCAGACGGTCACTGTAGTCAAGGGCTGCAGCTCCTTCCCTGGTGGCCCACCCCAGCATGGTTTCTGTCGGAATATCCGGGTGAAATTTTTTGATCGTTTTCATTTCTTCCAGTATGCTGAGCTGATGGTTACTTGCCAGACTGTCTGTACCGAGTATCATACGGGCACCCAGGCGGATAAACATCGGTATATCCGGAAGACGGTCTTCAATATAGAGATTGGCATTTGGACACAGGCAGAAGAAGGCTTCTGGACGTTCTGAGAGACAGGCGCGGAGATCTTCCTCGCCGGTATAGGTATTGTGCACCAGGATGACCCGGGCAGCAGACTTTAGCTTTTTGAAATAGTAAGGAAGGCTTGATTGACCGGGTGCTTTAAAGGCGGTGTTATCAATACCAAGGGTGTCAAACATCCGAAGGAAGTCGCCGCTCCCCGATTGAAAAAGTGCATTTTCCGATTCGGTTTCCTGGTTGTGGATGGTAATCGTCTTGCCCACGAAGCCTGGGGATATCAAATTCCAAAGCGGTCCTGAAACCGAATAGGGAGCATGAGGGCTTATGGAAAGGTGGGTCTCATCTCCAACTGCCCTAACGAATTCTTCAAAAAGCCGGCGACCGGCTTCGAAACGCTGGGATGCCTGGGAGGGCATCCAGCCAAGGATCTCCACAAAGTTGTAGTAGGCCAGTCGGCTCCGGGTTTTTAAGGGAATCGTCTGGCCGGTATTGCATATATCACCCAGGGCCACGATGCCTTCCCGGTGCATTTGTTCTTCTGCGGATTCCATGGCATCCAACATTGCCTGTTCCCTGCTGTTGCGGAATTTAATAATCCTGAGGGCGAAATCTACCAGCCCCGTTTTTTCGGGAATGGTGCCCTTTAAATGGCTTAATTCCAGATGACAGTGACTATTAACAAATCCGGGACTAAGGAGCCCGGAAAAATATTCGACCTCTGTTCCTGCATCTTCTTCGGAAACCAGGTTTTCAATCTTCCCATCCGCCTGGCAAATGAGAATTTTTCTGTTTTTATGAACCGTTTTGCCGTCAAACAAATAGTCTGCTTTCAATTTCCGGAAACTCATGGTTCAGTTAACTTTGCAGCAATTTAAATTTTTAGCTTCTTATGATAGACAAACTGGATGCAATCAGGGCACGTTTTGATGAATTGGGCATTGCGCTGACCAATCCGGCCATAGTTAATGATAATAAGGCTTTTAGCTCGACGAGCAAAGAGTACCGCAGCCTGGAGAAGATTGTAAGGTCCTACGAACAGTACAGGAACCTGTTGGATGACCTGGCTTTTAACCGGGAAGCCCTTAACGGCGATGACGACGAACTGAGGGAACTTGCCAAGAAAGAAACTTCTGCGCTTGAAGAAAAAAAGGGCATTATGGAAGCCGAGATCAGGCAAATGCTGATTCCGAAGGATCCCCAGGACGACAAGAATGCAATTATTGAGATACGGGCCGGAACGGGAGGCGATGAAGCCAGTCTTTTCGCCGGCGACCTCCTCAGAATGTATATCAGGTTTTGTGAAAGGCAGGGCTTCAGGACTGCTATTCTGAGTGAATCGGAAGGTACGGTAGGCGGCTATAAAGAAGTACAGCTGGAAGTAACGGGGGATGAAGTATATGGAACGCTAAAATTTGAAAGCGGCGTACACCGCGTGCAGCGCGTTCCTGATACCGAACAAAGCGGCAGGGTACATACCAGTGCAGCCACTGTGGCCGTGATGCCGGAAGCCGAGGAAGTTGATTTTGAATTGCGGGAAAGCGACGTAAAAATGGAAACCGCCCGTAGCGGAGGCGCCGGGGGACAGAACGTCAATAAAGTGGAAACCAAAGTCTTACTTACCCACCTGCCCACAGGGACGGTCGTTGTATGCCAGACAGAAAGAACCCAGCTGGGCAACCGTGAAAAAGCCATGCAAATGCTGAGGACCAAGCTTTACGAAGAACAGGTCAGGAAACAGGAAGAAGAGATTGCACGTCATCGTAAGAGCCTTGTTAGTACAGGAGACCGGAGCGCCAAGATCAGAACATATAACTTTCCGCAAGGTCGGGTAACCGACCACCGGATTGGATTAACAGTCTACAATTTAGCTGAAGTATTAAATGGCAGCATCAATGAATTTATCGATGCCCTGCAGTTCGCGGAGAATGCTGAAAAAATTGCGAAACCAGTGTAAGCTGTTGCAATAATTCTACAGGATAAATGAAACTTGGAGGGAAATGGTTTAATTCAGTAAATTCATAATAGTAATTCTTTAACAGAAGAACTTTAAACTTCCGGGTTTCCCCACCGTTTAACATGAAGGTGTTCGATGGAAAGGAAGGGTGGAAGGGAAGGACAATCTTAAATAAATGTTATTCCGATTTTCTTCAGGAATTCCGATCCTTAATCAAACGTAAATTTACATCAGTTCTTAAAAAAATAAGGCAGCCGAAAAAAAACTGGCATTTGAATTGCCTTATAATATTTAAATGGTCTTTTCTATTTGACTTCAAAAGCAGTCAATTTTCTCATAAGCAGTTAGTTTTGGTTACGGCCCCTGTTTCCACAGGGGCTTATCTTTTAAAAAAGGTTCTCCCCGTTTTAAAACGGGGCACCGTAATCAAAACCAAAAGGTATCCCGCTGTGGCGCCTGACACGTCGGCCACAATATCAAAAAAATCATAATCCCGGTTCGGAATCAAATACTTCTGCATGTATTCAGTTCCAATTCCATAGAGACATCCAAGCAGGAAGAATAAAAAGAATCGCCCGTAGGGAAGCTTCAGGGTTCTTTCTTTTGAAGCGTAATAGAGGGACCAGAGAAAAACAAAAGTCCCGAACAATCCTGCATGTATCAGCTTATCAAAATCCGGAATAAAGAAATGCTCTTCGTGAGGAAGCACTGATCCGGGAAGTGCCATCAGGACGAAAATAAGGATGGAGATCAGTAGTGCCGGTGTACGGGACGAAAGAATTTTTTGTAATCGAAAGTTCATCGGCTGCGAAGATAAAGCCTAACCGGTCACTTTTCCCATAACGTAAAGTGCATCCATGGTGGGAACAGGACTGCCTCCTTTCTTCTCCAGCGTGATGGCAAAAGCCTCTGCACGGGGAATATTTTTCAGCTTCATAAAGGGAGCTGCCTCATTCATATCTATCATGCCTGCATCCACCGGTTTTCCGTCGACCATCGCCCAGAGCTGATACTGCTTTTCAGACGAAGGTTTAGGCAGTTGATTCACGAGTAAGTAAACGTCCTTTGACTGTGAGTTCCAATAAACAGTAGCCATACCATGAGGTGCAGGACTTCCCTCGACTGCACCAAGCTTGACTATGGCCATGTCAGGATTTTTCATTAAACTAATGGCCGTCTGAAAAGATTCCAGCCGGGTTTGCAACACCTGATTGTTTTGAACCAGCACATTTTGGGAGGATAGCAGTTCCTGGTATTGTGCAATGGATTTTTTGTATTGATTCAGCAGGTACAGATTTATCAGGACACTGCCGGCGAGTAATATAAACGAAGCGGCAGCTACATAACGCGCATATCCCGCGCGGGGTATAAGAACCGGTTTCGGCCGCGAAGCTGTCTGCACCGCTTTCTCTTCGCTTTCCATTCCTATTTCAGAGAAAATCCGCGACTTCAATTCCTTTGGCGGCTGCGTTGCTTCCCGTAACAGGTTCGTTTCGAGCCGCAATTCAAAAGAATCCCTGGCTGCCCGGACCTCACTGTGGGCTGCGCACATCCTTTCAAACTCTTCCGTTTCATCCGGAGAAGCCAGACCCAGTACACAGGTTTCCACGATTCCGCTCGATATGTATTCTTCTACATTCACTTATTTGATGAGTTCTCTGAGTTGAATTAAAGCATTTCTTATCCTGGTCTTTACTGTCCCCAGGGGGATTTCCTCGATCTCCGCAATCTCTTCCTGCGTATAGCCTTTAAAATAGGCAAGTTCGATTAAAACACGCTGTTCAGGCCGAAGTTTTCCCAGGACTTTCATGAGGCCTATCTGATCATAACTGGGCTGTGATGCCTGATCAATCGAATATACGTTTTCGGTAATCTCCTGGTTTTTCAGACTGTTTTGGTAATTTTTTGACCTCAACATATCGATGGCCGCATTCCGGCTGATATTCAGCATCCAGGTAAACAACCTGCCCTTCAGAGGATCGTAGGAATCTATCTTTCTCCAGATATTTATAAATACCTCCTGAAGTGTATCTCCGGCAACTTCCGTTTTCCTTACAATCTGAAGTATGATGTTGTACAGCGGACCGCTGTAATGGTCGTACAAATAGGAAAATGCCTGCTCGTCCCTGGCTTTTAGCGCCTGGATCAGTTCCTGTTCAGTATATGTTCCGGTAATTCCCAAGTATGCTGCGATTGAAAAACGCGTGCCGGAGGTATTAACCTACCAGGGATTCATAGGCAGTGGAGTCGAGGAGCCTGGAAACGTCTTCAGGATTTTTGACAGTGAGCCTGATCATCCAGCCCTTTCCATAAGGATCATTGTTGACCAGGTCCGGCGAATTGGCCAGTTCTGCATTCAGTTCGGTTATTGTCCCTGCCACAGGCAGGAAAAGATCAGAAACGGTTTTCACGGCTTCCACTGTTCCGAAAATTTCACCCGCTTCCATCAACTTACCGATGGTTTCCACCTCAACATACACAATATCGCCCAATTCCCTTTGTGCAAAATCTGTTATCCCTACCAGGAATACATTTCCGGATTCCTGTTTTACCCATTCGTGGTCTTTTGTGTAACGCAGATCAGCGGGAAAATTCATGGTTCGTTTGTTTTTATAGATTTAACAGGAGCTGCAAATATAAATGGAATTGCATACAACGGAGAGGATTCCAACTCTCACTCTTCCATATTTTCAAAATAGAGTAAGATATGATCTTTCATAAAATTTTCCTGTTCCTTAAACCCGGATTCAGGAAGGGGTTTAAGCTGGCGGAAATGAGGCCAGCCTTCTTCGTCTACACCTTCCAGTTCGTAATATCCGCTTGGAGAAAGCAGCGTACAAACGGCTACATGCATGAGATCCTGCTTTTGCTCCTTGGTGAATTTCGTGCTGAAGTCGCCCACTTCCTGAATACCGATCAGAAAAAGGATGGCTTCCATATCCGGCTTCTTTCCAAATCTTTCCATCAATTTTTCCTCCAGTGCCCACCATCGGACCTGGAGGTCATCCTGTACATTCATTGCGCAAAGATAACCCGGCAGGGAATCATCCCCCCGGCAGCTTAACTTTGCGCAAATTTTTTGACTATGCTCCAGTTAGCGGTTATCCGTCAGGATCCCGATTTTGTCAGGGAGAGACTTCTGGTTAAGAATTTTGATGCTTCCGCCGCCATCGGTTCGATCCTTTCCCTGGACGAAAAAAAACGGAAACTGCAGCAGGAACTTGAATCTGCACAGGCCGGCCTGAATTCGATATCGAAAGAAATCGGGCAATGGATGGCAAAGGGGGAGAAGGAAAAAGCGGAAGAAAAAAAGCAGGAGGTCGCCAGGATTAAGACGTTACTCCCATCGCTTCAGGAAACGATGGAAGAAACGGAAAAGCAACTGCAGCAAATACTCGTTTCCCTGCCCAACCTGCCGGACAGCAAGGTCCCGCCCGGTAAAACGCCCGAGGATAATGTCCAGGTCAGGGAGGGGGGTGTAAAACCTGCTCTTCCGGTCAATGCACTCGCTCACTGGGACCTGGCAAAAAAATATAACCTCATTGATTTTGAACTGGGCAACAAGATCACCGGGAGCGGATTCCCGGTATACGTTAACCAGGGGGCCAGGCTGCAACGTGCAATGGTCCAGTATTTTCTGGACTACAATACAGATGCTGGATTCACCGAATATCAGCCGCCACTGGTCGTCAATGAAGCAAGCGCTTTTGGAACCGGCCAGCTGCCGGATAAAGAAGCCCAGATGTATCTTGTAAATCTGGATGCGCTGTATCTGATACCCACTTCCGAAGTACCACTGACCAACCTGTACAGGGACGTCATCCTGAAAGAAAAGGAAATTCCCGTGAAAATGACTGCGTATACACCCTGTTTCCGCCGGGAGGCAGGAAGTTATGGAAAGGATGTCCGTGGTCTTAACCGCCTGCATCAGTTTGATAAGGTGGAGATCGTGCAGATCGTTCATCCGGATAAAAGCGGGCAAGCCCTGGATGAAATGGTTTCTCATGTGGAAAAACTCATCCTTTCACTTGGACTTCCTTATCGCATTCTGCGTCTATGCGGGGGTGATATGTCTTTTGCTTCAGCTATTACGTATGACTTTGAAGTGTTCAGCGCCGCGCAGGAAAAGTGGCTGGAAGTCAGTTCTGTCAGCAATTTCGAAACTTTCCAGACCAACCGCATGAAGGTCCGGTTCAAAGACGATCAGGGGAAAACGCGACTCCTGCATTCGCTGAATGGCAGTTCCCTGGCCCTTCCACGCATCCTGGCCTGCCTGCTGGAAAACAATCAAAAGGAAGACGGAATTCATCTTCCAGGGGTGTTGCACAGCTATTTCAAAGGCGAAAAGATCAGTGCCTCTACTTAGAACGATAGTCCGTGACGGATTTGGGAAACCTGCGTCAGCTGTTCGTAAAGAACCAGGGAAACTGAATATCCGGTGGTTGCCTGAAATGACCTGTTCAAACGCTCAACTGAGGTAAAAAATTTCTCTGTTCTGGCATGGACACTATACCAGTATCCGGCCTCACGGAAACCGGTCCTGAATAGCTGGTTTATTTCAAAAGGGACTGTGCCTCTGTTTTGAAAAAATGGCTGTAGGCGGATGATTCAAAAATACTGGGAAGCCGGTGTGAATACCTGGATGTAATCTGATCCGGTGTTCAGCTGGTGATTCTACCAGCTTTTTTTGGCCACGCCGGCCTGTATGGCAGCAAGGGCTTTTTCTTCACCAAGCAGGGTAGTTAGTTTATTGCCCTTACCGTCGTGGCCCTGTGCCATATAAGCGCCTTTCGCAGTCTTGCTGATTACGGCGTCCATGATCGGTACGTTTTTCTCTTTGGTCTTTACATTGTATGCGGTAAGTACTACACTGGACATAATTATTTTATTTTAAAAGGTTCACAATTCAACAACCGGCGAACCGGAAAGTTAGAAAAATATTCTTAAACCGAATTTTAGCCGGTCAGACATCAAGCCGGGCATATTTTGCATGGGATTCAATGAATTCCCGTCTTGGCGCTACATCGTCTCCCATCAGCATACTGAAAATGCGATCAGCTTCCGCTGCACTTTCTATCGTTACCTGTTTAAGTGTTCTGGTTGCCGGATTCATGGTTGTTTCCCAGAGTTGGGCAGAATTCATTTCTCCCAGACCCTTATAACGCTGTACGGTTACGCTGTCTTCCTTCCCGCCACCCAGGCGTTCGATCAGCAGTTTTCGCTGTTCTTCTGTCCACGCATACTCACTTTCCTTTGCTTTCTTCACCTGATACAATGGAGGCTGCGCGATATAGATATGTCCCTGCTCAACCAGAGGAGCCATATAGCGGTAGATGAAAGTCAGGATGAGCGTAGCGATATGACTTCCATCCACATCGGCATCCGTCATAATGATAATCTTGTGGTAACGGAGCTTAACGAGATTCAGTGCCTTGGGATCTTCGGCTGTACCCACTGTAACACCCAGGGCCGTATACATGTTCCGGATTTCCTCGTTTTCATAAATCCGGTGCTCCATTGCTTTTTCCACGTTCAGGATCTTACCTCGGAGCGGAAGGATGGCCTGAAAACTTCTGTCCCGTCCCTGTTTCGCCGTACCGCCGGCAGAATCTCCCTCAACCAGGTAAAGCTCACAGCGTTCCGGGTTTCTTTCTGAACAATCTGCCAGCTTACCGGGAAGTCCGCCTCCGCTTAATACGCTTTTTCGCTGCACCAGTTCCCTGGCTTTTCGCGCGGCTGCTCTGGCCTGTGCAGCGAGAATAACTTTCTGGATAATATTTTTAGCTTCGCGGGGATTTTCCTCCAGGTAAGCTTCCAGCACTTTGGAAACCGTCGTTTCCACGATCCCGCTGACTTCACTGTTGCCCAGTTTGGTTTTAGTCTGTCCTTCGAACTGGGGCTCCGGCACTTTTACCGAAATAATCGCGCTGAGTCCTTCGCGGAAATCATCTCCTTCGATTTCCACCTTGGCCTTTTCAAAGGCATTTTCCTTATCACCATAACTCTTGAATACACGCGTCAGCGCCCTGCGGAAACCGGCTACATGGGTTCCTCCTTCAATAGTATTGATGTTGTTTACGTAAGAATAGATATGTTCGCTGTAACTGTCGTTGTAATTCAGGGAAACTTCCACCGCTACATTGGTGGCCGCATCATAACCGTTGACATAAATAGGTTTTGGAATCAGGGGGCTCCTGAGGGCATTGCTGTCGAGCATCTCCAGGAATTCGGTGATACCTCCCTGACTGTAAAATGTTTTGGAATAGGTTTTTCCTTCTTCATCCTGTTCCCTTAAATCATTGATCACAATTCTCACACCCTTGTTCAGATAGGCCAGCTCTCTCAGGCGGCTTTCCAGTGTATCCCTGTTGTATACGAGCACGTTGAAGATGGACGGGTCTGGATGAAAATGCACCCGCGTGCCCGTTTTCTCGCTGAGGCCGATTTCTCTGACAGGGTATTGGGGAATACCGATTTTATAAGCCTGCTCAAAAATTTTGCCTTCCCGCTGTACAGTGACGTGCAGGTCGCTGCTCAGCGCATTTACGCAGCTTACGCCCACACCGTGCAAACCGCCGGATACTTTGTAGGTATTTTTATCAAATTTTCCGCCCGCGTGTAGCACGGTCATAACCAGCTCCAGGGCACTTTTCTGCTCCTTGGTGTTCGTTCCCGTAGGAATTCCCCGGCCGTCATCCTCAACACTGATGGAATTATCAGGATAGATTTCCACGGATATATTGCTGCAGTATCCTGCCAGCGCCTCATCGATGGAATTATCGACTACTTCGTAAACCAGGTGATGCAGACCTTTCGCACTTACATCACCGATGTACATGGCGGGCCTTTTTCTTACCGCCTCTAACCCTTCCAGAACCTGTATGCTGTCTGCCCCGTAACCGTTGATTTCCGCGGCCGTTACCTGTTGAAGTTGCTCGCTCATATTTAATTGAAAAACCGATTATTAGAAGTATACCGATGGGGTTTGCAAATGTACTGAAAACGGGTGAAGAAAGGGGTGCAAAAACCTTATTTTTCAAGTATTTTTTTGGGCAGAAAAAAGAAGAAAAAAACCTGCTAGCATCCGTGATATCAATGGTTGAACAATAATTCACTTCCGTATGGACTTAAGGCGTTAAATTTGCCGTTTCTATGCACAATCCACCGGATATTCTGGCCCTGGCGAATAAGCAGCCCTATTTTCAGGAGCAGCTGGTGCTGCTGCAGGAAAAAGAGCGTCAGATCCCGGGTTCCGTGCAGTACCAGATACGGCGGTATGAAAAAAATCCCCGCTGGAATCTGGAGGATACCGGGATGATGGTATATCACTACCAACGGGACAAACCACAGGAAAATTATTTCGAACTGAAATTCTGCCTCAGCGGTAATATTTACTGCAGGGCAAAAGAGGGCGAGTGCGATACCTGCCGTTTACATGCCTCCAAATCATGTCCTGAACATGCGCAGACGGTTGATGTGATGAGTTTCCGGTTTTCACCGTCCCACCTTTCACAGTTTGTAAAACCGCAACACCTGGCAGGTAATCTGTCTGACAATATCCTGCACTTCAAACACCCTTCTTCTTTTTCAAAAATACTTTCACTTTGTGGCCGTATCCGTATGGTGCTGGAAGGCATCATGAACCACAGCTATACCGGCAGCCTTGAGAATATTTTTGTGAATGCCCAGACGCAGATGCTCCTGCTCAACAGCCTGGAATGTATGCTCGGTGAAAAGGAAGTGGATTCTTTCCAGTGTAAATTTCTTGCTAACGGTGCAGACAGGGAAAAGATCAACCTGGCGCGCGAAATTCTGCTGGATCATATGGGTGAGCCGCTGACCATACGTGAACTCAGTCGCAAAGTGGCCATCAATGAATGCTATTTGAAAAAAGGATTCAAGGAGTTGTTCGGCACAACCATATTTGATTTTTATCAAAGCCAGCGCATGGAACACGCGCGCTACCTTCTTTATGAGAAAGGCCTCAGTGTAACCGATGTAAGCGTCATGCTCGGCTATTCTTCCATCTCTCACTTCTCCACTGCTTTCAAAAAACATACGGGCCTTAAGCCCTGTGAGCTGTTGTTTAAAGCCTAGTGATTATTCAGACCGCAGCGTACGCACCGGGTTAACTGTTGCCGCACAGAATGCCTGCGAACTCACGGTGGCGAGCGCAATGAATGTCGTTGTTAATCCGCCAAGGCCAAACATCCACCAGCTTAGTGGAATATGGTAAGCAAAATCCATCAGCCAGCGGTTCATTGCCCACCAGGAAAGAGGTGTGGCGATCAGAAAAGCAATTCCGACCAGCTTTAAAAAATCTCCTGACAACAGCACAATGACTCCGGGCACGCTTGCGCCGAGTACTTTGCGGATGCCGATTTCTTTATGCCGTTGTTCGGCGCTGAATGCTGCGAGGCCAAATAGTCCGAGGCAGGATATAAGAATGGCGATGCCCGTGAAAGCATTAATGATGCGCGTCATGGTCTGATCCGATTCATACATCTTCTGAACCTGTTCATCCAGGAATGCATATTCAAAGGGCACGCCCGGAATATCTTTTTTCCAGACTGATTCTATCCTCGAAAGGAGCTCACGGTAGCTCTTTGTGCTGGAATGAACAGTCAGGCTGCCCCAGAGACCGTCTTTTTTATTGTTTATCCAGAGCATAAAGGGCTCAATTTCCCTGTGTAGGGTGCCTGCGTTAAAATCCTTCATCACACCGGCAATTTCCCATACCCGCGACTGTGCATCCGTAAGTTTTGCACCCGGCGCGTGCCGTGAATCCAGTCCGATATTTTTAAGAAAGGTTTCGTTTACCAGCACACGGGCCGAGTCGGCTGAACTGAAATCTCTTCCGCTTATGATCTTAATCCCGTTGGCTTTTACAAAATTTTCATCTGCTACGATAAAAGATGCAAAGCGTGCCTTCGACCGGTTTCGCCCGGGAAGCGTAAATACATTGGAAAAAAGTGCCGGACTGCCGAGAGATTTACTGGCATTGCTGACTTCAAGCACACCCGGAATCTGTCGCAGATCCTCCATGAAAGAGGGAATCTTATCAAAAGAGTCGCCTGAATTAAATGTAAAGACCAGTCGCTGATCCTGGTCGTAACCCAGGTCCTTATTTTTAATGTACCGAAGCTGGCTGTACATGATGATAATTCCCGTAACCAGCACGATCGAGATGACAAACTGAAATACCACCAGAGAACGGCGTATCCCGGTCGCCGAGATATGGCTGGTGAAGTTTCCTTTTAATACATTCACCACTCGAAAAGCAGACAAATAAAAAGCAGGATAACTTCCGGCAAGCCAACCGGTCACTGCGCCAAGCAACGCAAGAAGGATCCATACCTTCGGATCGCGAAGCTGGGAAACCGGGATATCTGTAGCTGTGAGCTGATTCAGATAGGGCAGAAGAAAAAACAGCAGCACTACGGCCGCCACCACCGACAAGGCACAAAGTAAAAAAGATTCCCCCAGAAACTGACGGATCAGGTCCCTTCTCCCGGCACCTATCACTTTCCTGACGCCTACTTCTTTAGCTCTTTTCGACGCCCGCGCCGTAGACAGATTCATGAAATTGATACAGGCGACGACCTGGATAAGAAGGGCAATCGTTGCGAGAATCGTCAGGAAAACAGGGCTCACGGGTTTTCCAATTCCCGGATTGTCAAATCCTGTTGTTGTATGGATCGCGGTGACGGGTTGCAGAAAATATGTTTGTTCAAGACCGGCATTCCGGAGTTCCTTCCCGGCATAACGATTCACAAATGCCGGAATTTTTTTTTCCAGTCCCGCGGGATTCGCATTTTTGCGGAGTTTGACATAAGAACCAATAAAGTTGTTATTGGTCCATGAATCAGTATGGTTGATATAGTCTCCCAGTCCGCCACTGTTCATGGTAATGAAAATATTAGCCTTAAGATGGGATTTGCCTAGACTTTCATCCACTACAGCCATCACCGTATAATCCTGTTTTCCGTGGGTATTGTCGATCGTGATAACCTTTCCTGAAGGATCGGAGTTTCCGAATAACTTTTCTGCGGTAGATCGCAGAAGCGCAACGGTGAATGGTTTCATAAGTGAATTCCTGTCACCGTAAACAAAGTGATAGGTGAAGACATCGAAAAAAGTAGAGTCTACATAAAATGCATTCTTTTCGTAGACAGATTTTTCTTTGTAGCGCAGGAGATGTTTCTCCACACCAAGAAAAGGAACAATCCGTGTGAACTGCTCAACCTCCGGGAAATCTTTTTTCAGCGCCGGTGCCATGAATCCACCGGAAATGGCAAGGCGGTGCATTCCATCGGGACTTTTTTCTGTCTTTACGAGTCGGAAAATTCTTTCAGTATCCCGGTGATGTTTGTCGAAGCTATACTGATCCCTCACATAAAGAAGTATGTACAGGCAACAGAGGGTGCCCATTGCCAACCCGAATATATTGATAAGGGTAAAAGTTTTATTCTTTGACAAAAAGCGCCATGCGGTTTTAAGATATGATCTGAACATGTAATTTGATTCGGCGGTGAGTGATGGCTTAGTCATACCAAACCGGTGCCGGTTTTTTATCCTTATGCCCTTCAATGATTTAGGATTGGAACAAGGAAAAAATTGTTCGTTTTCGGTACAGGGATGTACGGTTAGCCGATGTTCTATGACCGGGTCGCCGCATCGATCGTGGCATCGAGATCACGGTAGCTGAGTGCATGATTCAGGAACCAGCTCTCATAAGCAGAAGGCGGAAGATATATTCCCTGACTGAGCATGGAGTGGAAAAACCGGTTGAACCGCTGGATGTCGGATCTTGCAGATGACGCAAAATCTCTTATCGGCTCTGCGGAAAAATGCAGGCTGATCATCGATCCGCACTGATTGATAACGACTGCTTCGTTTTTCTTTTTGAAAACTGTTTTTAATTCCTGATGCAGGTAGCTGGTTTTCTCTTCCAGTTCAGTGTAAATGCCTGGATTTTCCTTTAGTATCCTCAGTGTAGTAGTGCCTGCCACCATGGCCAGGGGATTTCCGCTGAGTGTTCCGGCCTGGTAAACATTTCCCAGCGGAGCGATTTTTTCCATGATCTCCTTTCTTCCACCGAACGCCCCCACCGGCATGCCGCCTCCGATGACCTTGCCATAAGTAACCAGGTCGGCGCGTATACCCAGCTTCTCCTGTGCACCGCCGGGCGCAAGCCTGAAGCCTGTCATTACTTCGTCGAATATCAACACGATACCTTCCCGGTCGCAAAGATTTCGGAGGGCTTCCAGAAATCCCTTTTCCGGCGGTACGCAACCCATATTTCCCGCTACCGGTTCGACAATGATGGCGGCGATCTCTCCCGGATATTTTTTTGTAATGATTTCCACAGCATCGAAATCATTGAACGCAGCAACCAGGGTATCCTGGGCTACACCAGGCGTAATACCCGGAACGGTTTGGATATTCAGCGTTGCCACACCGCTGCCCGCCCTGACGAGAAAAGCGTCTGCATGCCCGTGATAATGGCCGTCGAATTTGATGATTTTATTTCTTCCCGTAAATCCCCTCGCCAGCCTGATGGCGCTCATACAGGCTTCCGTTCCACTGCTTACCATGCGGACAAGGTCTACATGAGGCACCATGGAAATGATCAGCTCCGCCATTTCCGTTTCAAGTTCTGTTGGCGCTCCATAAGAGGTGGAAAGTCCGGCTCTCTCACGGATAGCGTGTACGACTTCCCCGTGGGCATGTCCGAGGATCATTGGCCCCCAGGAGGCGATATAGTCGATGTATTGATTTCCGTCCGCATCGATAAGATAAGCTCCCAGTGCGCGCTGTATAAAGAGAGGATCCCCACCCACACTGCGGAAGGCACGCACCGGAGAATTCACTCCTCCCGGAATGGATCTCTGCGCCCTTTGAAACAGTTCCCTGCTTTTATTGATTTCCATTTTATCTTCTGGTGAAATGCAACGCAGCATTTGCTGTCGTATGATTAAAAATCCGGTGTATTGATTTTTGCATGCCGGTTTATTCCTGGATCAGCTTCAGTACATCCGGAGCAAAATAGGTGGCGATAAGATCCGCGCCGGCTCTCTTGATGGCCGTAAGGGTTTCAAGAATCGCCTTGTTTTCATCAATCCACCCCATGCGGGCTGCAGCCTTGATCATCGCATATTCCCCACTGATATTATAGGCGCTTACCGGAACGCGCACCTGATTTTTTACTTCCCGTATGATATCGAGATAGGCCAGGGCCGGTTTCACCATCACGATGTCAGCACCTTCCTCCTCATCCTGCAATGCTTCTTTTACAGCCTCAATCCGGTTAGCATAGTCCATCTGGTAGGTCTTTTTATCGCCGAATCCCGGGGCAGAATCCAGGGCATCGCGGAATGGTCCGTAAAAACAGGAAGCATATTTTGCCGAATAGGCCATGATGCCGGTCTGATGATACGCGTTTTTTTCGAAAGCTTCCCGTATTGCTTTAATCCTCCCGTCCATCATGTCGCTGGGTGCAACGAAATCTGCGCCGGCGGCCGCATGACTGAGACTCATCTTTACCAGGGCGTCAACGGTCTCATCATTTACAATTTTTCCTTCCTTTACAATACCGTCGTGACCATACGATGAATAGGGGTCGAGGGCAACATCGGTCATGACAACGATTTCGGGATAAGCGTCTTTTATGGCTTTGATACTACGCTGCATAAGGCCGTCTTCATTCCATGCTTCCCTTCCTGTATTGTCTTTCAGGTTATCGGGACATTTGATAAAGAGAAGTACCGAGCGGAGTCCAAGATCACGGAGTGGCTTTATTTCTTTCAACGTAACATCCAGGCTGTTTCTGAAATATCCGGGCATCGAAGCGATCTCCTGTTTAACCTGCTTCCCTTCATCAATAAAAAGAGGAGCAATAAAATCAGAGGGTCCAAGTCTTGTCTCGGCTACCAGGCTCCGGATAGCCGGACCGGCTCTCAGTATCCTGCTGCGTTTTTGCAAATACATCATGCGGAAAATAATTAATTAGGTTTCCTGATTCTTTTCCTGGATCCAGTCTCTGGGATTCAGACAGACATCAAGTAAATGACTTTCTGCCGAACCCGGTTCAGGCTGGTAATTATAAACCCACCTCGCTCTGGGTGGAAGACTCATCAGTATGCTTTCTGTTCTTCCGTTAGTCTTCAGCCCGAATAAAGTGCCCCGGTCATGGATTAGATTGAATTCAACATACCGGCCACGACGAATTTCCTGCCAGAAGATTTCTTTTTCTCCGTAAGCCATTTCTTTCCTTCTGCTGACGATCGGAAGATAGGCTTCCAGAAATGATTCCCCGCAGCTCTGCTGCAGGTGAAACAGCCTGTTGCCTGAAAGCGCCCCGCCCGGACGCAGGTAATCATAAAAAATGCCGCCGATCCCCCGGGTTTCGCCCTGACGGTGATGATTGGAGAAATAAGCGTCGCATTCTTTTTTAAATGCGGAATAAAAACATTTGTCAAACGGATCCAGTGCATTTTTCAGCACGGAATGAAAATGTACTGCGTCTTCGCTAAAGAGGTAGTAAGGTGTGAGATCCGAACCTCCCCCGAACCAGGAATCAGTAAGTGTGCCGTCAGTATCATACAATTCGAAATACCTCCAGTTGGCGTGTATCGTAGGTACGTAAGGATTAAGTGGATGAATAACGAGTGAAAGCCCCGCTGCAAACCAGTGATCACCTTCTATTTTTAGCTGTGAACGCATGATTTCAGTAACATGGCCCTGAACAACGGAAGTATTAACACCTCCCTTTTCAAAAACATGTCCGCCTTCTATGATTCTTGTCCTGCCACCACCTCCATTTTCTCCGCGGCTCCAAAGGTCTTCCCGAAAAACTGCCCGTCCGTCTGTTTTTTCCAGACCCCGGCATATTTTATCCTGCAGAGAATGGATATGCTCTACCCATTGATCCCGGAATAAGGGCTGGGTTGGGCGTGTAACCTTTGTTTCCTGGTTAGTCATTCAGTATAAAAAATTTCTTTTCCTTTTGTGCTAAACACGTGATTCCTGACCGTATCTACGAAAGCCCGCGCATGGTCCACCGGAACCCCCGGTAGTATACCGTGGCCGAGATTTGCAATATGCCTTTCTGGCCCGAAGGCATTCATCATACGGCTGATTTCCTTTTTAAGATCCGGTAATGGACTCAGGAGCCTCGCCGGATCCAGGTTACCCTGCAGCGTAATATTCATCCCTGACTGCTTTCTGGCGAATTCTGGGCTCATTGTCCAGTCCACCCCGAGCGCGGCTGCGCCGGTTCCCGCCATGTCAGAAAGTGATCCCCAGGCACCTTTAGCAAAAAGGATGGCAGGACATTCATCTTTGACGGCTGCAATGATTTGCCGCATATACTGCAGGGAGAACAACTCAAAATCCGAGGGACTCAGCAACCCGCCCCAGGAGTCAAAAATCTGGACGAGGTCGGCGCCGGACCTTATCTGTTCGCGGAGGTAGGCGATCGTGGTATCGGTAAGCATCTGAAGGATACGGTGGGCAAGAACGGGCTGCGTATAACAGAAGGATTTTGCGAGGTCAAAGGTTTTTGATCCTTTGCCTTCCACCATATAACAAAGCAGAGTCCATGGTGCACCGGCAAATCCAATGAGCGGCACCCGACCGTTCAGTTCTTTTTTGGTAAGCCTGATGGCTTCGAAAACATATCCCAGCTGTTCCCGGATGTCCGGGACCCGGATACGGTCAAGGTCGCTGGCCAGGCGGACGGGCTCAGGCAGTACAGGCCCCCTGTTTTCAATCAGTTCCACACTAAGTCCCATCGCCTGAAGAACAACAAGAATATCGGAAAACAAAATAGCAGCATCCACACCAATCAGATCTACAGGTTGCAGCGTAATTTCTGTTGCCAGTTCCGGCGTCTGAACACGGGTGAAAAAATCATAGCGGTCCCGGAGCACGCGGTATTCCGGCAGATAGCGTCCTGCCTGGCGCATCATCCATACGGGCGTCCTTTCTGTTTTTTCACCACGGAGGGTTCTGAGTATAAGATCATTTTTCAGCATATCAGGAAATAAAAGGAAGTGTAGCCATCTCCACTGCCAGGTTAAGAATAAACGTTTTGTCCGCTTCAGGGGAAATGGTTACCGGATTATTAGTGTGTTTTTTAATTTCCGCGGCCGTGGTCGTTCCGATGGCGATGATCCGCGTGGAAGGTTCGACCTGGTTAAGAGTAAAATAGCTTTTTACGGCAGATGGGCTGAAGAATAAAATAAGCGAGGGCATTTCTTCAATCTTTACCGGCGTGAGAAGCGTATCATACAGGACGACTTCCCGGAGGGAAATGCCTTCTAATCTGAGCCGGTCCGGCAGGGCATTCAATCGCTGACGGCCGCAGAAAAAGACAACATCCTTTACCTGATCGGCAATGATTTTATCAGAGAGTGCCTCCGCATTTTTTGCAGCATAACGGATACAGTTTTTCCCAATCCATTGCTCAACTGCTGCGCGGGTCTCGTTCTGGATGCAATAAACAGTCCATTCGGACGGGGTTAGATTTTTATTCTGAAGAATACCTACTGCCTGCGGGCTCGTGAAAATGGCGGTGATTTTTTGTTTCATCAGAGCAGGCACCTGAAACCCTTCATCCTGACAGGGGCTGATCCTGATAAAGGGAACCACCCGCAGATCGATCGGGTCCGGAATGGCCGGAAGCTTATCTGAAGGAAGCGGCGCTGTAGACAATATTAAGAACCTGTTTTCAGGCATGTGCTATTTTATTAAGTATTTCACGGCCGCCTGCTTCCAGGATTTGATGGGCGCAAACGGTGCCCAGACCGGATGCCAGTTCCAGGGATATCCGTTTTTCCACCGAAAAAATTCTTTCCCCGGACGGATCGAGAAGATTGCCCCGAAAAAAGACTTCTTCACCGTCGACGATGGCGAGTGCACCTACCGGTGTAGAACAACCGCCCATGAGTCCTGATAAAAAATCCCGTTCCGTGCGGGTACAGAAGGCGGTGTTTTCATGATGAAGACTCCTCGTACTGACCCATGCATTTTCGTCCGACTCGCGGCAGACTACCAGGATGGCCCCCTGTGCCGGAGCCGGCAGCATCCAGTGCAGGGGAATGGCATTTACTGGTCTTAATCCGATACGTTCAAGACCCGCTGCCGCGAATATGGCCCCGCTCCAGTCACTGCCTTCGACCTTTTTCATCCTTGTATTTACGTTGCCCCGGATAGGGACTATATTGTCTTTTGGAAAACGATGCAGCCACTGTGCTTTTCTTCTGAGGCTGCTTGAGGCGATGGTTGCGGGAGGATGCGACTGCATATCGAATATATGCCGCCCCGGTGCGGGAATGAAGAGATCAAAAGGACTATCCCTCTCCAGAACAGCCGCTTCTTGCAGCCCCCGGGGAAGCTTCACCGGCACGTCTTTCATGGAATGCACGGCCAGATCGATCCTGTTGTTGAGTAACGCGATATCCAGGCTGCGCGTGAAGATCCCCTGAACACCCATTTCGTAAAGCGGAGTGGTCAAATCCAGATCACCTTCACTTTTTATAAGGACGAGTTCTGAATCGATACCTGCCAGCTTCAATAACCGGCTGACATGCTCCGCCTGCCACAACGCGAGCTGGCTTTCGCGCGTTCCGATCCTGAGTTTACTGGGCATGATTAGTTATTATCAACCGGTGATGAACTCATTAATGGCTTCAATGTAAAAGCAGCCCCGCTGATTTTCGCGCCGCATCTTAGAAGCCATGCCATTGAGTATACGCTGGATTTTCTGGTCACGGGCAGGAAGTTTTTCGGTAAGCCCGAAAAAAGAGGATCCGTGTATTTCCTGGAGTTTAATTTTTACTTCCTGTAACACCGGAACATGCCTGCGCATTTCCATCCAGTCTGCCAGCTCTGCCAGGTGGTATTGAATTATTGACTTGGCCTTTGGGATCTCGGCAGCCCTGCGCAAAAGTGTTTCGTCCTTGAGTTTGGAGAGGCCGTCTACATCGATCAGCGTAATATGCGGGTGTTGTGAAACCTTCTTCTCCACGTTGCAGGGGATTGAAAGATCGATCACAAGTTTTTTTCCGGACAGGTCTTCGAAATCATTTAGCAGGAGGATAGGTTCTTGCGCATTGGTAGCCACAAGGATGATATCAGCTTGCCTGACCTCCGCTGCAAGATGCTCTATGGGTGCTGTTCTCAAACCAAAAGCAGATGCAAGATGGCCGGCCCTTTCCGGTGTCCTGTTCATAAGGGTTATCTTCGAACCGCCCAGATAGTCGACCAGATTCCTGCAGGTGCTGGTGCCAATTTTCCCGGTCCCTATCAACAGGATCTTTTTGTTCTCTACCGATTGAACATGAGCACGTATAAACTGAATGGCAGCAAAAGCGACGGAAACTGTTCCGTCACTTAGTCCCGTGTTATTCTTAATCTCTTTCGAAGAGTTAAGGACCTGGTTAAGAGTCCGCTCCATAAAAGTGTGAATAAAGCCCCTTTCTTTTGCAAATTTCATTGCCTGCCTGATCTGTCCCACGATTTCATAGTCGCCAAGGATCTGTGAATCCAGGCCGGCGCCCACATCAAACAGGTGACGGATCGCATCCATTCCGGTTTTCCGGTAGGCCAGCTCGTGAAAAAGTTCTTCGGAACCCTGTGTATAAGAGCAAAGAAGTCTTTCCAGCATTTGAGGATTTTCGGCGATTCCATATATTTCTGTCCTGTTGCAGGTAGAAAGCACAAAAACGTCACGTACCTGGGGAAGAGAGGCCGCACGATCCAGCATATGCGCGTACTGATCGGGTCCTATGGCAAAAAAACCCCTTATTTCAGTATCGGTCTTCTTATAATTGATTCCGGTTACAAAAAAATTCGATAAGTCAAAATGCTGGCTTCTGCTCATGCTGTGAATAGATGACAAAAATACTGGGTGTGTTTCCGAATGCCTCATTTTTATGTCATAATACTGTCATTTGTAAAGAGGGCCGTGTTTACCGGTTTTCCCGAAGGCCAAACTCTGCAGCAGACGGTTTCTTAATTACATTTGTCCGATGGCAAAAATGAATACGGGTATAATATTAATGAATCTCGGTTCGCCTGATTCTACGGAAGTGAATGAATTGAGGAAATATCTGAATGAATTCCTCACCGATAAGCGTGTAATCGATGCTTCCTGGTTTTTTAGAAAAGTTATCGTGCAGGGAATCATTGTTCCTGCGAGGGCACCGAAGTCGGCCGAAGCGTATAAAACAATATGGACTCCTGAAGGTTCTCCACTTGTTCAGCATACCAGGGTGATGGTGCAAAAGCTGGGAGAACTCATTCCCGAACCGGTAGTGATGGCGATGCGCTATGGTAACCCAACTGTCAAATCCGCATTTGAATCTCTTCTTAAAACCAATCCCGACCTGGAGGAGGTGATTGCTGTTCCTCTTTATCCGCACTATGCGATGTCATCCTATGAAACCGCCGTGGAGCAGGCGAAGGAAATACACCGAAGAGAAAAATACAGGTTTGGCCTGACATTTATCCCGCCTTTTTATCAGCATCCGCAATATATCCTCGCGATGGCTGAAAATATGCGCCCTTATTTGGAAAAAGAGTTTGATCATCTGTTGTTCAGTTTTCATGGTATCCCCGAACGTCATCTGGTTAAGTCCGATCCGACACACCGTCATTGTCTGGCTTCACCGGATTGCTGCGATACGGAGTCCCTGGCTCATAAGACCTGTTACCGTCATCAGTGTCTGAAGACGATGAATCTTGTAGCAGCCGAGTTGGGCCTGCCAAAAAGCAAATACAGTTTTTCTTTCCAGTCCCGACTGGGACGCTATCCCTGGCTAAAGCCGTACACGGATTTCCGATTGAAGGAGATGCCCGGGGAGGGAATAAAAAAACTGCTCGTGGCCTGTCCTTCTTTTGTAAGTGATTGTCTGGAAACGCTTGAGGAAATTGAGATTCGCGGTAAAGAAAGTTTTCTGGAGTCAGGCGGTACCGAATACAGGATGATACCCTGCCTGAATACAAACGCAGCCTGGGTCCGGGTCCTGGCCGACTGGGTCCATAATTGAGATATGTATTTATATTTAAAAGCGCTCCACATTATTTTTATCGTTACCTGGTTCAGCGGGATGTTCTATATCGTTCGCCTTTTCATTTATCATCGTGAATCCGCAGATAAAGGAAGTCCTGAAAAAGAGATCCTGGGTAGCCAGTACCGCCTGATGAGCCGGCGGCTTTGGCTTGGGATTACCTGGCCTTCAGCCCTGCTAACCCTTGTTTTCGGGCCGTGGGTATGGATTCTCATGGGAGCCACACCGAACTGGCTTATAGTGAAACTAATTTTTGTATTGCTTCTTTATGGATATCATTTTTCACTTCACCACATATATCGTGAACAGCAAAAAAATATTTTCCGGTTCAGTTCACAGCAACTTAGAATCTGGAATGAGCTGGCGACCCTTTTCTTATTCGCTATTGTCTTTCTCGCTGTTGTGAAGCAGGCGATGAGTTGGTTATCTGGAATTACGGGGATTGCGCTGCTGGCGGTTATGCTGATGATCGCGATACGGATGTATAAAAGGATCCGGTTAAAAAAAACCGTTGCTAACGGTCAGGACCAACCACTAAAATAAAAAACCTCCCTGCAGGGAGGCTTTAATTAAGGGGGCAAAAAGGTGGTCTTTCAGCTAAAAAAATTCATTAGTTTGTCTTAGGAATTGGTAAAAACTTAATCATTACTAGCATTGGTTTTTTCAAGCGTGATAAGAGGAATTAAAAACGGGAAAGTGCAGATTAAAATGTTAGGTTAAGATAAAAGGAAGGGGAGTAGGAATACCCCCCTTTTTAACCCCTAAACCCTAAACCGTAGAAAAAAATTTTTCAGAACCTGAGATTTTATCTAAGTGATTAGTCTCGCTGGTCTTCTTACAGGATTGGAACGCCTTTTTTCAAACATAAATTATGCCAAAGGATTAATCTGTGGATAATTGCGCATAGTTAATCCCTTGATTATGCCCAACTTCCGCGTAAGTCTACTTTTATTTTACGTACTCTCGCGTGATTCATAACAGTGTTTAACACCAGTAAAAAAACGCTGAAATTCATTAGCTTTGCTGTCTTTTTGAATGAGGGGTGTCTTCTTTGCCCCCGGGTTTGTTCTAAACAATTCATTATTAAAGGATAGGATGGCGGGCACATACAGGGAATTCGAAAGATTAAATCTGCCGGGGATCGGGGAATCAATGCTGGAGCAGTGGAAATCTTCCAATGCCTTTCGCCGCAGTATCGAATTGCGTGAAGGAAAGCCTCCTTTTGTATTTTATGAAGGCCCTCCGAGTGCGAACGGACTACCCGGCATTCATCACGTGATCAGCCGCACGCTGAAGGACCTGGTATGCCGTTATAAAACCATGAGGGGTTTTCAGGTAGAGAGAAAGGGCGGATGGGATACCCATGGCCTTCCCGTGGAACTCGGAGTGGAAAAAGAGCTTGGCATTACAAAGGAAGATATCGGCAAATCCATTACAGTAGAAGAGTATAATAATAAATGTCGCGAAGCGGTCCTCCGCTATAAGGACAAATGGGACGACCTCACAGAGCGCATGGGTTATTGGGTTGATCTGGAACATCCCTATATAACATTTGAGAATCAATATATTGAAACGCTTTGGTGGATACTAAAGGAACTTTATCAGAAGGACCTTTTATTTGAAAGCATTAGTATTCAACCCTATTCGCCCGCTGCTGGTACAGGCCTGAGTTCCCATGAACTCAACCAGCCCGGAACGTATAAAGAAGTCAGGGATACCAGCTGTGTCGCGATGTTCAGGGCGCTGAGGGATGAGAAGTCTGAGTTTTTATTCCGTAAGACCAATAAACCAGGTGAGGATGAAATCTTTTTTCTTGCATGGACAACTACCCCCTGGACCCTGCCTTCCAATCTGGGTCTGACCGTAGGTGCAGGAATTGAATATGTGCTTGTACAGACCCTGAATCCTTATACCCATCTGCCGGTTCAGGTGGTTCTGGCCAAATCACTTTTACCGAAGTACTTTAAACCCGAGGATGAGAACAGGGAATTTGAATCCGGCCAGCCGCTTTCAAAGTCTGCGCCCTGGAAAGTATTGTATGAATGTAAGGGCTCGGACCTGGAAAATTGCCGTTATGAACAGCTGATCCCCAGCGAGGCGGGCAGCATGGAAAAAATAAAGGAGATCACTCCCGGTGCAGATCCCTTCCGTGTGGTAACCGGAGATTTTGTAACAACGGAAGATGGAACGGGCATTGTACACACAGCGCCGGCTTTTGGGGCCGACGACTATAAAGCAGGTCGTAAATATCATCTGGGCATTCTCACTTTGGTAGATAAGGAAGGCAAATTTGTAGAGGGTGTGGATGAATTCAGCAACAGGTATGTTAAGAATTATAAGGATGATCCGCAATACGCAGATGTGAACGTGGATATCTGTGTTAAACTGAAGAAAGAGAACCGAGCCTTTAAAATAGAAAAATACGAACACACTTACCCGCATTGCTGGCGCACTGACAAACCGATTCTGTACTATCCGCTCGATGCCTGGTTCATCAGGACAACGGCACTGAAAGACAGAATGGTTGAACTGAATAAAACCATCCAGTGGAAGCCCGCGTCCACCGGCGAAGGAAGATTCGGCAACTGGCTGGAAAATATGGTGGACTGGAACCTCAGCCGGAGTCGTTTCTGGGGAACACCGTTGCCAATATGGAGAACGGAAGACGGACAGGAAGAGAAATGTATCGGTTCCATTCAGGAGCTCATGGATGAAGCAGAGAAAGCACGCAGGATCCTTGGTCCCGGGGTCAACTCCCGGTTATCGGCCAGTGCACTTGACCTGCATAAACCATTTGTCGATGACATTGTGCTGGTAAGTGGCAAAGGGGAGAAAATGCAAAGGGTTTCAGAACTCGTGGATGTATGGTTTGATTCGGGTTCAATGCCTTATGCCCAGTGGCACTATCCTTTCGAGAATAAAGATAAATTCAAAAAGAATTTTCCTGCTGACTTTATTGCCGAAGGAGTTGACCAGACCCGTGGCTGGTTTTATACGTTACACGCGCTCGGCGTTATGCTTTTTGACCAGGTTGCTTTCCGGACCGTCGTTTCTAACGGTCTTGTGCTGGATAAGAACGGAAATAAAATGAGCAAACGCGTGGGTAATGTCGTGGACCCATTCAGTACCATCGAGCAGTTCGGCGCAGACGCAACCCGCTGGTACCTTATTACCAATGCTTCGCCCTGGGATAGTATGAAATTCGATGCGGAGGGAATTAGAGAAGTACAACGCAAATTTTTCGGCACCCTGTTCAATACCTATCAGTTTTTTGCACTTTACGCCAATGTCGACAAATTCGATTTCACCGACCGTGAGATTCCGGTGCATGATAGACCCGAAATCGATCGCTGGATTTTGTCTTCTTTGAATACTCTCATAAAAAGAGTCACCAGCAGCCTGGACGATTATGAGCCTACCGTAGCAGGACGGCTTATAGAGGATTTTGTGGATGGTGAACTAAGCAACTGGTATGTGCGTCTTAGCCGCAGAAGGTTTTGGAAAGGAGAATACGGAGAAGATAAAAAAAGCGCATACCAGACACTTTATGAATGCCTTGAAACATTATCCAGACTGATCGCGCCAGTTTCTCCTTTTTTCGCCGACTGGCTCTTTGGTAATCTGAACGGGGTGACGGGGAAAATCGGACAGGATTCTGTTCATTTTACTGACTTTCCCACGGTGAAGGAAACTGCCATCGATCCTGAACTCGAAGAAAGGATGCGGCTGGCGCAGGACGCGTCGTCCCTGATTCTTTCGATCCGTAAAAAGACGAATATCAAAGTGCGGCAACCATTGAAAAAAGCCCTGATTCCTGTCCTCAGCCAGAAAATGCGGGAGCAGCTGACAAAAGTGGAAGAGCTTATCCGCTCTGAGACCAACATCAAGGAAATAGAATACCTGGCACCTGATAACGCGTTCATTCATAAGAAGATAAAACCAAATTTTGTACTGCTTGGAAGGAAACTGGGACCGAAAATGAAAGCATTTTCACAGGCTCTCTCGGGGTTTGGCCAGGAAGATATTGCCAGGTTCGAAAAGCAGGGCAAAATCCGGCTTGACCTCGGAGGTGAGGAGGTGGAGATCAGCCTGGAAGAAGTGGAAATCAGTAGCCAGGATGTCCCGGGCTGGATGGTTGCCACCAAGGGGCCGCTTACCGTGGCTTTGGATGTGACAGTTACGCCCGAACTGGAAAGGGAAGGTAACGCCCGTGAACTTGTTAACCGGATACAAAAGATCCGGAAGGACAAAGAATTCGAACTTACAGACCGGATTCAGGTCCAAATCAGGGGTGCGGAAACATTAGAGGAGACTATAAGAGAATTTAATTATTATATTTGCGCGGAAATTTTGGCAGACCGGCTTGACCTGGTGGCTGAAATTCCCGATGGCACTTTAATTGAAGTGAATGACGTCCCCTTAACAGTGTTTGTCACAAAAAAAGCCTAATCGTATGGCAATCAAGAAAAAACCGGTTAAACCGGCAAAAAAAGCGCAGCCTAAAAAAGCGGCCAAACCGGCTGCTAAGAAAGTTGTCGCTAAAAAGGTTTCAGCGGTTAAACCTGTAAAGAAGGATACCTCAAAAAAACATGTGACAGTGACTAAGAAGACTACAGTAAGTACCGGAAAACCAGCGCATTCCAAGACAACAACTCCAAAGAAAACTGTTCCTGCCCCGTCGAAAAAACCCGCAACGCCGGCAAAAAAACCGGCCATAGCGACGCATCCGGCCAAGCCGCATACAGTAGTTGCTCCGGTTCAGCCTGCGCCAAAGCCCGTTGTTCCGGTAGCCAAAGTGCCAGGTAAAGCTGATGATAAGAAAAATGTTTTCAAACAGCAGGTCCTGAATACCAGCCCGGTAACAGTAAAGCCCGACTTCAAAAAACATGTGGCACAGCCATCTGCTAAAACAGGCAAACTGGTTATTCCTGAAATTAAGACCAAGACTGTTCGTAAATACGAACCTGAATTCACCAAATCCGTCCTGGACATTCACCAGCAGGACCAAACCGGACCCACCATGAGATATAGTGATACTGAGTTATCTGAATTCAAGGATTTGATTAGCAAAAAGATGGATTCAGCCAAGAAAGAGTTGGCCTACCTCCAGGGCCTGATCACCCGCAGGGATGAGATGGGCGGAGATGAAACCGACAACCGCTACATGACAATGGAAGATGGAAGTATGAGTATGGAAAGAGAGCAGCTCAGCCAGATGGCCAGCCGCCAGATTACTTTTATTGACCATTTGGAAAAAGCCATGATGCGTATCGAAAACAAGACTTACGGAATTTGTCGTGTAACCGGCAAGCTGATCGATAAGGCGAGGCTGAAAGCGGTTCCTCATGCCACTCTGAGCATTGAGGCCAAGCAGACCATGAACAAATAATCCGGGATGAATCCCCGTCTTCTTTTTGTCCTGATGGCGCTCGCACTCGGTGCGATACTCCCTATTCAGGCGGCTATCAACGCGCGCCTGGCCCGGACTGCGGGTAGCCCCGTAATGTCGGCGTTTATTTCCTTTGCAGTGGGTACTGTAGCCCTGATGGTTTTTTTGATTCTCACCGGCCGGTTCCAGCTTGGATTTATCTCTTCCTCTTCGCCCTGGTGGATATGGACCGGTGGCCTCCTGGGTACTTTCTTTGTTGCGGGCATCGTCATTCTGCTACCCAGGCTGGGTGTAGCGCTTTCTTTCAGCCTGGTGGTTGCAGGGCAAATGTTTGTTGCACTCCTTTTTGACCAGTTCGGCTGGCTGGGTGTTTCTGTGAGGGAAATTTCTCCGGTTAAAGTTCTTGGTGCCGTCCTTCTTATACTGGGTGTTTACCTGATCCGGAAATTCTAAGCGTGCCTGTCTTCGAAAAATTGAGGGCCTGGTAACTGACCCGGGGCAGATTTTCAACTCTACTTGATTTCCTGCATATCGACCAGTCTCTTGTAAAAACCGTTCTGTCCTACCAGTTCGGCATGCGTTCCTCTTTCCACAATTTCTCCCCTCTGTAAAACAATGATCTCGTTGGCATGACGTATTGTGCTGAGGCGGTGGGCAATCACCACGCAGGTTCTGTTTTGCATCATGTTGTTGATGGCATCCTGCACCAGGCGCTCACTCTCAGTATCGAGGGAGGAAGTGGCCTCGTCTAAAATAAGGATGGGAGGATTCTTCAAAACGGCGCGTGCGATGGTCAGTCTCTGACGTTCGCCGCCACTTAGCTTTGAACCCCGGTCACCGATATTGGTCTGGTAGCCGTTTTCCTTTTGAATAATAAACTGGTGGGCATTGGCAACTTTTGCTGCCGCTTCAATTTCAGCCGGTGAAGCATCGGGTGTTCCAAGGGCAATATTGGCTGCAATGCTGTCATTAAACAAAACGGGTTCCTGTGTCACGATACTCATTTGAGCACGGAGATCGTGCAACGAATAATTCCTGATATCTATTCCGTCTACCAGAAGTTCCCCCCCCGTTACATCGTGAAACCGGGGAATAAGATCTGCGAGCGTGGATTTGCCGGCACCAGAAGAACCAACCAGTGCCACGGTCTTTCCCTTTTCAATATTCAGACAGATATCTTTAAGTACTTCCACACCACTGTAACCAAAGCGGACATGACGGTATTCTATCGAATGGCGGAAATTGTTGAAGGGAACAGGATTCTTCGGTTCCAGGATTACATTGTCGGCGTGGAGAATTTCTTCAATACGCCGGATAGCTGCAGTTCCTCTTTGTGCATTGTAAAAGGCCGTGGAAAGCGATTTTGCCGGATTGATGATCTGCGTAAAAATGGCGATGTATGCAATAAACCCTTCAGGTTGCAGTGAAAACTTATGTGAGAGGATCATCTGTCCGCCGAAAAATAATATACAGCATAACACCACTACGCCGAGTAATTCGGAAAGGGGGGAAGCCATATCGCGCCGGAATATTATTTTGTTTTTGATATGATTAAGGAAATTGTTTGTGGCAAAGAACTTACTGCGCAGAAGATTTTCTGCGTTAAAAGCCTTGATAACGCGCAGCCCGCCCAGGGTTTCGTCGAGGATAGACATCAGGCTTCCCAATTCTTCCTGCGCCACACTGGACTGTTTTTTCAGTGAACGGCTTACGCGACCGATAATGAATCCCGTCAGCGGAAGAAGCACAAAAAGAAATATAGACAAAGGCGGACTCAGAAAGACCAGCGTAAACAGGATAACCAGGATGGTAAGTGGCTCGCGAAAAATTCCTTCCAGTGTACTGATCACACTCCATTCAATGTCATTGATATCATTACTCATCCGGCTTATAAGGTCACCTTTGCGCTGCTCGGTAAAATAGCCAAGCGGTAATTCAAGAATCTTGGAATAGAGATCAGCCCTCAGGCGGTTCAATACACGGTTTCTCATTGGTCCCATGATCCGGTAGGAGAGATAGAGAAAAAGATTTTTCAGGAAAACAGATACGATGATGATTATACATATAGCAGCCAGCGCATACACCTGATTGTGGTTGCGGATCAGGACGCTGAGAATATATTTAATATATTCCAGCAGACTTGACGCCGAAAATGCCAAAACCGGCGCATTTTCTACCGGTTTCTCCTGTCCGAACAACAACTGGAGAAAGGGGACCAGCATGGTAAGGGAAACCAGGGAAAAAAGAACAGAAAGGAGATTTACAGCAAAGTAAAGGACTATATATTTTTTCTGGTCGCTCAGATACCTTAGAATCGTCGAAAATCTTTTCATTATTAGCGGTTGGTGCCTAAACCCGTAAATTTACATGGAAATCCGCAGGATATGAAAGAAGGAAAACGTCAGAAACAGGTAAGTGCTCTGCTTCTCGAAGAGCTTAACAGAATTTTTCAGAAACTGGGGCTGAATATGATGCTGGGAGGCATGGTGTCGATTTCTTCGGTGAAAATCACACCGGATCTTTTTGAAGCCAGGGTTTACCTCAGTTTTTACCAGGTTTCAAATCCGAAAGATGCGCTTAAGCTGATTGAGGAACGCGCATGGGAAATTAAAAAAGACCTGGTCAGCTCAATACGCAATCAGTTGAGAACGATGCCGCAGCTGACTTTCTATATCGACGACACGCTGGAATACGTAGATAAAATGGAAAATCTGTTTCGCGAGATAAAAGAGAGCAAACCACAAACCGGGAATAATTCCTGATCAATTTTTTACGCATTGAGCTTCCTCTTCGCCTGGCGTTATTTTAAAGCAAAAAAGTCTACCAACGCCATCAACATCATTTCCTGGGTGAGCGTCGCGGCGGTCATTCTCGGGACAGCCTCACTGATCGTAGTCCTTAGTGTCTTCAACGGACTTGAGCAACTCGTGCGTTCCCTGTATTCTTCCTTTTATGCTGATGTGCGCGTTTCGCCCGTGTCAGGCAAATTCAGCCGGGTGCCGCAGGCTACGCTCGCGAAACTCAGAAAGATAAACGGTGTTCTCGGTTATTCGCTGACGATAGAAGACCAGGCACTCCTTCAGTACAACAGTCTGCAGCCGGTGATGCTTAAAGGGGTAGATGATAATTTTAAAAACATCAATGGCGTCTCCCGGAATATCAGCCGGGGTAAATATGAAACGGGAACCTCCGAGCACCCGGAAGCCATTTTGGGATCAGGCGTGGAATATGCGCTTGATATCGAGTCGGACCGGGCTTTGTCGCCCATGACAGTCTACCTCTTCCGGAACGGCGTGATCAATCCATCTGATCCGGAATCGGCTGTACGGTCGGAACCGTTGGTTTCTGCGGGTGCTTTTAAAATACAGGAAGACTTCGACACGCGGTATGTAATCACGAACCTCCAGTTTATGCAACGTATGCTAGGCCTGGATTCGAATGTATACGGTGCGATTGAAATTGCAACGACCAGCGGGAAAACGAGCAGGCAGCTCAAAGCGGCACTGCAGTCTTTATTCGGTAATGAATTTCAGGTCCGCACCCGGGACGAACAGAACGAGACACTTTTTGGATCCATGCAAATGGAGAAATGGGTGATTTATATCATTCTCACGCTGATCCTGATCGTCGCGGCCTTTAATATAGTCGGGGCGCTGACCATGCTCGTGCTGGAAAAAAAGAAAGATATCCAGGTTCTGAAAGCAATAGGTGCGGATGACCGTTATATCCTTCGCATTTTTCTGAATGAAGGCGTACTGCTTGGCCTGATCGGAGGAGGTATAGGATTTCTCCTGGCCATTGCACTCTGCTGGATGCAGGTGCATTGGAAACTGGTGCCCCTGCAGGGCAATTTCCTGATCGATTATTATCCGGTTAAACTTATCCCCGGGGATTTCATCCTGGTGGGAACAACCATCCTGGTGGTGGTACTCCTGGCTTCCTGGCTTCCGGCGAGAAAAGCCGCCCTTCAGCCATTCGAACTCAAGAGCTGATTTTTTTCAGATCGTCTTATCCAACCTGGTTAGTAGTCTCCCAAAGTTTCAGGCAGCTGGGCCAGGGCTTTTTTCAATTGTTCATCACTTGGAGCGACGCCGTGCCAGCTATGGTCATTTTCCATAAAGTCAACACCTTTGCCCATGATAGTATGCATGAGGATGGAAACGGGCTGTCCCTTGCCGGTCAGCGAGCGGGCTTCCCGGAGGGTAGCGAGCAGTTCGTCCATATTGTTTCCATTGGTTTCCAGGGTTTTCCATCCAAAAGCTTCAAATTTCTGACGGATATTTCCAAGATTCATCACCGAGTCGGTCGTCCCATCGATCTGTTGGTGATTCCAATCCACAGTGGAAATAAGGTTGTCCACTTTATGGTGTGCGGCAAACATCAGGGCCTCCCAGTTCTGTCCTTCGTCCAGTTCGCCATCTCCATGGAGTGAAAAGACAATATTTGAATCCTTATTGAGTTTCTTTGAAAGGGCTGCGCCGATGGCGGCACTCATTCCCTGTCCCAGCGACCCGCTGGCTATCCGGATACCCGGCAGGTGCTCGTGAGTCGCAGGGTGCCCCTGTAAACGCGAATTGATTTTTCGGAACGTCGAAAGCTCTTTTAAATCGAAATAACCCGAACGCGCAAGCGTGGCATAGAAAACAGGAGAGATATGGCCGTTGCTGAGGAAGAAAATATCCTCATTTTTCCCGTCCATGGAAAACTGAGGATTGTGTTTCATTATCTCAAAATAGAGCGCCGTGAAAAAGTCTGTGCATCCCAGTGAACCTCCCGGATGACCACTGGAGGCGCCATGTACCATTCTGAGTATATCCCTACGGATCTGCGTGGCTATCGCCTTCAAATCAGCCATATCATTATGATTTTTATCGGAATGCGCAAAGCTAACGGAAATTAAATTACTTAGGCTGCCGGAGCTTATTAAACTTTTGTTCATAACTTGCTTTTTCTTACGCTCAGTGACATTATACCATTGCTTGTCAGAACAAATTGAATTTCAACAGAGTACTCTGGAGCTATCATAGGCAGGCTTGATTTTGGCAATGAAAGATTTATTTAATGTAAACCGAGGTACATGTTCGATGTAATACTTTCTCTCTCGATCTCCTTTACCATAAGTTTTTTGGCGATTCCCGTAATTATTAATGTAGCTGAGATGAAAAAGCTATATGATATGCCGGATGCCCGTAAGATTCACCATGTTGCCATAACGCCGCTGGGGGGAATTGGCATCTTCGCAGGTTTTATTTTTGGCTGCCTGCTCACGATCAACTTCCAGAATTCTTCCGAATTCCAGTATTTCGTTGCAGCGACCCTTGTCATCTTTTTCCTTGGTTTGAAAGATGATATCCTCGTCCTGTCGCCGATTAAGAAATTTATCGGGCAGGTACTGGCTGCATTTCTCATCATTTATTATGGAAGAATCCAGATACACAGCATGCATGGTTTTTTCGGCATACACGAATTGCCAGAAATGTTCGGCCTGCTGATCTCTTATTTTTCAGTTATCGTCATCATCAATTCCTTTAACCTCATTGACGGGGTGGATGGACTGGCAGGCACCCTGGGTCTGATGTCGGCAGCCCTCTTCGGAATATATTTTATGTATGCAGGCATGGAACCTTATTATGTTCTCGCATTTTCACTGTGCGGCAGCCTGCTTGCCTTTCTCATTTTTAATTTTCAACCTGCCAAAATTTTTATGGGCGACACCGGATCGCTGCTCATCGGTGTGGTAAACGCCATTCTTGTATTGAAATTCATCGACCCGGGAGACGGCCCTAATGCAGTAAATCCAATAACTTCATCTCCCGCCATCGGTTTTACGATACTGATGATTCCCCTGCTGGATACACTGAGAGTATTCGCTATCCGTATATTTAAAAGGAGATCGCCGTTTAGCCCTGACCGTAATCATATCCATCATTTGCTCCTGGACCGCGGGTTCTCCCACCGTACCATTACGATGATCCTGGTATCCCTGAATCTCGGAATGGTGGCATTTGTTTACCTGGCGCGGTCGCTGGGATGCACGCTCCTGATATTTTCGACCATTACGGTTTTCTTCAGCTTCATAGCAGTTGCATATTATTCCCGTACAAAAAAATCGCTGTTACCTGCCAGTGAAATCGCTGAAAAAAAGGAGAAGGTAAAGGAATCGAAATTGGTTACCTTTATCCGCGATAGTATGCTGGAACAAAAAAATTAACTGCCGGCATCAACACCTAAAATCCGAACAAGAATTATTGGTTATGTCTGATGAACTGGACTTTATAGTGGAGGTTGCCCAGGACTCCATGGGTAAAGCAATTGACCACCTTGAAAATGAACTCACCAGGATCCGAGCCGGAAAAGCCAATCCCCAAATGCTGGAGGCTGTCAGTGTAGATTATTACGGTGTTCCCACTGTGATTAACCAGATGGCCAATATATCGGTCATGGATGCCCGCACTCTTACGATTCAGCCCTGGGAAAAAAATATGCTTCAGCCGATCGAAAGAGCGATCATCAATGCCAATCTGGGCGTCACCCCACAGAATGACGGGAACATCATTCGTATTTTCCTCCCACCACTTACCGAAGAACGAAGAAAGGAGTTTGTGAAAAAAGCGTATTCAGAAGGCGAGCAGTCCAGAATTGCCGTACGAAATATCCGCCGGGAAGCTATTGAGCAGATAAAGAAATTACAAAAGGAAGGTCTGAGCGAAGATCTCACCAAGGACGCTGAAAAACAAATGCAGGATATTACAGATCAGCATATTTCAATGATTGAAAAACACCTGTCATCCAAGGAAAAGGAAATTATGGCAGTTTAATCCGTAACCGGTTCTATAAATTTATAAAACTACGTCTATGGGATTATTAAAAGAATTCAAAGACTTCGCCTTACGGGGTAATGTGGTCGATCTGGCCGTAGCGGTTATTATTGGTGGCGCCTTCGGGACTATTGTTTCGTCTCTCGTTGACGATGTAGTCACTCCCCTCTTGCTTGCGCCTGCACTTAAAGCCGCCAATGCACAGGATCTCGATAAACTGACCATTGGTGCCGTCAAATACGGAAAATTCCTTGCGGCTATAATCAAATTCATCATCATCGCCTTTATTCTGTTCCTGATCGTCAAAGCGTTTAAAGCCATGGAGAAGAAAAATGTTCCGGCGGCCGCCGGTCCGACTCCAACTGAAAAACTGCTTACAGAAATCAGGGATGAGCTAAGAAAACGATAGGGCTCCCATAAACTTTATTTCTGACCTGAGCGGACTCATCATCCGGTTAAACCTTTTTTATGAAAAAGTTTTTCATTGTATTGTTTTCGTTATTTACTGCCTTTGCATCCAGCGCGCAGGACAAATCAATCCAGCAGTTGCGAAACGAGGCGGGCAGAACTATCGCCAAAGATCCCAATGACACAATCCCCGAAAAATGGAAAGTGGGAGGGGTTTTCCGGGTAAACGGAACCCAGGGCGCCCAGTCGAACTGGTCGGCAGGCGGTGAAGATTTTTCCATCGCATTGTCTTCTTTTCTGAGCGGATACGCTTTCTATAAGGAAGGCAGGCATTCATGGGACAATACCATAGATCTGGCCTATGGTTTTCAAAATACCACGAGCCAGGGCACCCGTAAATCGGATGACAAGATAGACCTCCTGTCAAAATATGGCTATGAAGTGGGGAAGAACTGGTATGCTTCTCTGCTTGTTAATTTCAAAACACAGTTTTCACCCGGATATTCTTATCCAAAAGAGGGGGCACCGGTGCTGACGTCCGATTTCCTGGCACCCGCTTATCTCATTGTCTCACCCGGTATGAACTATAAGCCCAGCGATAATTTTTCATTCTTCATTTCCCCCGCCACTTTTCGCTGGGTTATAGTCAAAAATGATTCCCTGTCTTCTGTAGGCGCATTCGGCGTGGATTCGGGGCAGCATGTCAAACTTGAATTCGGAGCCTATGCTTCAATCACCTATTCGCATAAGATCAGTCCGACCTCGGTTTATTCCGGGCGCCTGGATCTGTTTTCCAATTACCGGAACGATCCGCAGAATGTGGATGTCAACTGGACCAATATCCTGGCCGTTAAAGTCACGGGCATATTAACCATGACATTTACCTTTAATCTCATTTATGATAACGATGTGAAAACGGTTCATAAGGACGGGACGATTGGGGGCGCGTCACCCCAGTTGCAGGAACTGCTGGGCCTGGGGATTATGTTGAAACTGTAGCGGCCACAAGGGAATTTCCGTACCGTGAAATAAATGTTTACAAAGTCCTGGCGGGGCCCGTTTTCCGGGGACAATTTTTCAGTATCCTTGCACAAAGCACGAAAATGCTCAATTCCTCTTCGTACCAGATTAGACTTTCACAATTCGAAGGGCCTTTCGACCTGCTGCTGTTTTTTATTGAAAGAGACGAGCTCGATATTTACAATATTCCGATTCATAAGCTGATCCGGGACTTCCTGGATTTTATCCACGGCCAGGAATCCCTGAACATCGAACTATCCAGTGAATTCATACTTTTTGTTTCGACCCTGATGCGTATCAAGGCCCGGATGCTTCTGCCAAGGAAGGAACTGGATGATCAGGGCAATGAGATAGATCCACGTCTTGAACTCGTTAATAAAGTACTCGAATATAAACGTTACAAGGAAGCGGCCGCAAGGCTCGCCGATATGGAAGATGTACGTATCATGATGGTCAAACGGGGAAATCTCCATCGTGAGCTTTCCACTATCGGTGAAGAAGCAGGAGAGGGGACCGAGATTCAGTCCATCAGCTTATTTAAGCTGATGAAAACTTTTGAAAAGGTATTGCTCAGGCTCGAGGACCGCAACAACAAGCCAAGACATACCGTCGTACAATACAACTATACCATCGAGGGCAGCAGGGAATATATGCTGGAACTGCTGGCCAGGGAAAAGACGGTTCCCTTCGTACGTATCATTGAAAACTGTGAGAACCGGATACATGCCATTTTTCTCTTCCTTTCGGTTCTTGAACTTGTACAGCAGGGCTTCATGAATATCATGATCGGAGAGGGCAGAAATAATTTCCTGCTGGAATACTCAGAACCCGGCGAATCACCCCTCCCCGAAGCCTGAAAAGCAGACTGACTTTTTTTCACCCTCATAAGCTCTTAAGGATGAGCTATTTAATAATTATCTGCCTTCGGCATTCTATTTGATGTTTAAACATCAAAAAACAGTGAACATGAAAACGAAATTATATCCTTCTAAAGAAAGAGGTCATGTAAACCTTGGTTGGCTGGACTCCTGGCATTCATTCAGTTTTGGTCAGTATCATGATCCGGCCAAAATACATTTTGGCGCATTGCGTGTACTCAATGACGATACGGTTGCGGGCGGCGGGGGATTCGGAACCCATCCGCACGACAATATGGAAATCGTATCGATTCCTCTTCAGGGCAAACTGGCGCATAAAGACAGCACAGGAAATGAAGGTATCATTGGTCAGGGCGACATTCAGATAATGAGTGCCGGCACAGGGATCAGGCATTCAGAATACAACGCTTCTCCCGCCGATACGGCGAAATTTCTGCAGATCTGGGTTTTCCCGAAACTGAAAAATATAAAGCCCGTATATGGACAGAAAAATTATCCGGCCGGAGAAAGAAAAAATAAATGGCAGGTGGTGGTAAGCCCGGACTCTGCGGAGAACGGACTGGCCATTAACCAGGATGCCAGGTTTTCGCTGGTTGATCTTGACGCTGGTAAATCGATAAACTATTCTTCGAAATGGGAAAACTCCGGAGTCTATCTTTTTGTGATCGAGGGAAGCGTGAATGCAGCCGGCGAGTCTTTGGCTAAAAGGGATGCTGTGGGCGTCAGCGAAAGTCGTGATTTCTCCATAACGGCTCAGACCGATTCAAAACTGCTGGCCATAGAAGTGCCTCTTCAGTTCAGCGCCTAAACATAAAAAATGGTTTGCATCATCGGGGTTTGCAAACCATTTCTATTTTTTGCACCCGGATTTTTATGATGTGGTAACCTTTACTGTTTTACCCATCAGCTCTCTTGCCGCGCGGCAGATCGATTCTGCATCAAATCCGCATTCCTGCTGGAGTTGTTTTGGTGAGCCGTGTTCTACCACCCGGTCTGGAATACCCAGGATGGTAACTTGTGCATGATAATTATGTCTCGTCATAAATTCAAGAATGGCAGAGCCGAATCCACCCACCACCGTTCCGTCTTCTACGGTGATAATCCTACTGTATTTTTCAAACACTTCATGCAACATTATCTCATCGAGGGGTTTTACAAACCGCAGGTCGTAATGAGCTGCATCCAGGTCTTCCGTTCGCAGCATTCTTATTGCCTGTGTCGCAAAATTACCCGGATGACCGAATGACAGGACAGCAAGGTCACGGCCGTCTTTAAGTTTTCTACCTTTTCCTATTTCAATTTCTTTGAATGGCGTTTTCCACTCCGGCATGACGCCTTCGCCACGGGGATAACGAATCACGAACGGTTTGTCCGTTTTTTCCAGTTGTGCGGTGTACATGAGGTTCCGCAATTCGGATTCATTCATCGGCGCACTGACAATCAGATTGGGAATGCAGCGCATATAGGAAATATCATAAGCGCCGTGGTGTGTCGGTCCGTCTTCCCCTACCAGTCCTGCCCTGTCAAGACAAAATACAACGGGAAGGGACTGGATAGCTACGTCATGTATCACCTGATCGTAGGCTCTCTGCATGAAGCTCGAATAAATATTACAGAAAACCTTCATGCCCTGGGTGGCCATGCCAGCACTCAGTGTAACAGCATGCTGTTCGCATATGCCCACGTCAAAAGCACGGTCAGGCATTTTTTCCATCATGAATTTCAGGGAACTTCCGCTTGGCATGGCTGGTGTAACGGCAAATATCCTGTCGTTCTTTTCCGCCAGCTCGATAATGGAGTGCCCGAAAACGTCCTGATATTTTGGCGGCTGAATTGTATCGTACGCTTTTTTATAAATCTCACCGGTGATCTTATCGAATAGTCCCGGTGCATGCCATTTGGTCTGATCGTTTTCCGCCAGTGAAAAACCCTTGCCTTTTACTGTAATGATGTGAAGCAGTTTGGGCCCGGGAATATTTTTAAGGTCCTGGAGTGTATCAACCAGTTTAGTGAGATTGTGACCATCTATAGGTCCGAAATAACGGAGCTTTAGTGCTTCAAAAAGATTGCTGCTCTTGGTGACAAAGCTCTTTATACTGTGTTCGATCTTGCTTGCCATCTCACGGCTGAAGCGTCCTCCTACCGGTAATTTGCCCAGCGCTTTCCAGATATCATCTTTGAATTTATTGTAGGTCTGACTGGTTGTGATGTCGGTAAGATATTCTTTTAGCGCGCCCACATTGGGGTCGATGCTCATGCAGTTGTCATTCAGGATGATCAGCAGGTCGGTGTCAGCCACGCCCGCATGGTTCATCCCTTCGAATGATAGTCCTGCAGTTAGCGCCCCGTCGCCGATAACGGCAACTACTTTCCTGTCTTTTTCTCCTTTGTATTTGGCGGCCATAGCCATACCGAGGGCTGCACTGATGGAAGTGGAGGAATGTCCTACACCAAACGTATCGTATACGCTTTCGTTCCTGTTGGGGAATCCGCTAAGGCCTTTGTATTTACGGTTGGTTGAAAAATTGTCCCGCCGTCCGGTGATGATTTTGTGTCCGTATGCCTGATGTCCCACATCCCAGACCAACTGATCATAAGGGGTATTGAATACATGGTGGAGTGCAACGGTAAGTTCCACGACACCCAGACTGGCGGCAAAATGACCGCCATGTATACTAACCACATCGATAATATACTGCCGGAGCTCATGGGTAAGCTGCAGCAATTGCTCCCTGCTTAATTTCTTAAGATCATCAGGAGAATCGATGGTTTGTAAAAGGGGGCCGGGTACCGGGTCCATTTGCTTAATTTAGGCCTGTAAAAGTAAGATTTTCAGCTGAAATAGCCACCCCGCCTGCACCATACTCCCTTCCCATACCCGGGCAACCGCCGGAAAGCCCTTCCATCCACTAATACCATATCTGCCAAAAAGGTGGATTAATCTTATAGATTTGTCCCGGACATGCGAAAATCCAGCAAATATTACTGGTGGCTCCAGATCGGGGGATGGGGCCTTTTGGCCCTGATTCTTATCCTTATCAACCTGCTCTTCGGACAACGGGTCGATGAGCAGTTCCTGGTCGGCGTGCTGGTAAAAGTGCTGGTGGGTATTCTCGTTACCCATCTGTTTCGGATATATATACATTACTCCGGCTGGCTTCAGCTACCCGTTGAAAAAGCCCTTTTGCGACTGGTGATCGGCGTGCTGATCGTTTGTCTGCTGGATACGGTTATCCGTATACGGGTTATTCAATGGCTCGATCCGAATGCCGGTGGAAGTAAATATTTGTTTTCCACGCGCTTTCTCCTGATGACGGTGGAGAATGGCCTGTATATCATTCCGTGGACGTTGATTTTTTTCTTTTTTCATTATATCGAAGCAAACCGGAAACAACAACTGGATACCCTCAAACTGGAAGCGCTGGTTAAGGAGCTTGAGCTCAAGACCATTAAAAGCCATATCAACCCGCATTTTATTTTCAATGCCCTAAACAGCATCCGTGCCCTGATAGACGAAAACCCGCTCCGTGCACGAACAGCCATTACTGAGCTGAGCAATATCCTGCGAAGCAGTATGCAGACCGAAAAACAGGAGACTGTTTTTTTTGAAAAAGAACTGGATATTGTTAAAGATTACCTGGCCCTTGAACATATCCGGTTTGAAGACAGGCTGAAAGTTCAATACGACATCGCTGAAGATACCCTGACCCAGCCCGTGCCTCCGATGATGCTGCAGACGCTGGTCGAAAATGCCATTAAACATGGCATCAGCAAGCAGGTGAATGGCGGAACGGTAATCATCGTTTCCCGAATGAAAAACAATTATCACCAGGTGCTGATCAGGAACACCGGAAAACTGGATCAGTCGGCCAACGAAGACGGATTCGGACTGATCAGTACAAGAAACCGGCTTCAGCTTTTGTTTGGTGATCATGCCAATTTCAGGATACGCGAAGTGAACGGTAACATGGTTGAAGCAGAACTACATATTCCATTGACTTAAATTTTTTTTATGATCAAAGCAGTGATTATCGATGACGAAAGACTCGCCCGCAATGAGCTGAAAAAATTGCTTCTGGAATTTCCGGAGATAGAAGTTATTGCCGAAGCGGCCAATGCCAATGAAGGCATTGAAAAGATAGACAGTCTTAATCCCGATCTGGTCTTTCTCGACATCCAGATGCCGGGTAAAACGGGCTTTGATATGCTGGCCGAACTGGACAAAGCCCCTGATGTAATTTTTACGACGGCATATGACGACTATGCGCTGAAAGCTTTTGAAGTCAATGCCCTCGATTATCTTCTTAAACCGGTGGAACCCCGCCGCCTGGCCGACGCATTGCACAAGCTGCACCTGGAGGAAAACCGCGAAAAAGAAGGTGGTGAGGACGAGATCCAGGCCAACAGAAGCCTGCTGCATGAACACGACCAGGTATTTGTAAAGGACGGAGAAAGGTGCTGGTTTGTGAAGTTATCGGATATCCGGCTTTTTGAAAGCGTCGGCAACTACGCCAAGATCTATTTTGGTTCCAATAAGCCGCTGATCCTGAAATCACTAAACGCACTCGAGGAACGCCTGGATGAAAAAGTTTTTTTCAGGGCCAACAGGAAACACATTGTAAATTTGCGCCTCATCGAAAAAATTGAACCTTACTTCAATGGAGGCCTCTTGCTGGAAATGAAAGGGGGAGAAAAGATTGAAGTCAGCCGTCGGCAGACGGTGAAGTTTAAAGAAATGATGAGCTTATAATGCCAACCCAATATACATGCGTCTCACTCCGGTAGTTATTTCCCTTTTTCTTTTTTTTCAAACCGCGGCCCAGACGACATCCACGATTTCCGTTGCGGAAGTCAGCCGGATAGAGAAAACACTTGCGGCTGATAATATGCAGGGGCGGAAGGTGTTCACACCGGGTATAGAAAAAGCGGCTGCATTCATCGAACAGGAATTCAGGAAGGCTGGTCTGAAGCCACTGTCCGGCAGCAGGAACTTCAGGCAGCGATTTACCATGGTCGATCCGCTTTCCACCTCTGTGACGGTAAACCTGGACGGCTCCAACCTCCCTGCAGACCATATCGTTGTCCTTTCCGGCGATTCTTCTTTTGACGTCACCCCTTCCAGTAATTATCAGAAGATTATTATCAAAAAAGGGATGAACTACAAATCGATCGAATATAAATTTTTAAACGCTGACCGGAATACGCTGATTATTGTAGATACTTCATTTGCCAGATACTTCGCAAGGCTGGCACGTTTTCATATGCCCCAGTTTGCCGGAGCCGCCAACCGGATCTTCCTGCTTACTTCGCAGGATCCTCAGCAATATTTTATTCATGTCAGGCAGACCCTGAAAAAGCAGGAGCTTTCAAATATTGCAGGAATGATACCCGGTAAATCGAAGCCGGGTGAATATGTTGTTTTTTCCGCGCACTATGATCACCTGGGCGTTGGAAGGCCCGATGCATCCGGAGATTCGCTTTATAACGGGGCAAATGACGATGCTTCGGGAACCACTGCTGTCATCACGCTCGCTCAGCATTTTTCGAAACTGAAAAGCAACCAGCGCACGCTGGTCTTTGTCGCTTTTACAGCAGAAGAGATCGGGGAATTTGGTTCTGAATATTTTTCTGACCAGATAAACCCTGAAAAAGTGGTGGCGATGCTTAATGTTGAAATGATCGGTACAGAAAGTAAATGGGGATCAAACTCCGCCTATGTTACAGGTTACGATAAATCCGACCTGGGCGCGATCCTCATGAAAAATCTGAGCGGAAGTCCGTTTAAATTCTACCCCGACCCTTATCCCCAGCTAATGCTCTTCCTGCGCTCTGACAATGCCACACTGGCACGAAAAGGGGTTCCGGCCCATACGATTTCTACTTCCAAGATGGATGCTGAAAAACTCTATCACACACCGGGCGACTCGTTCGAATCGCTGGACATGAAGAATATGACGGAAATTATCCGGGCAATTGCCATCAGTTCCGGTTCCATTGTTTCAGGGAAAGATACACCCCGGCGGGTTCAGTCAGAAACTGCTTTTTAGGGCTGGAAAAATTTGATTAACTCCTTTAATAGCCGGATTTATTGTTCGCCTATTTGGATGGTATGACCGTCACCTGGCCGTAGTAAGATATCGGCTGACGACTGCTGCTTGCGATCCGTACGGTTGTGTACCCTGACGATCCAATGGAAAGATTTATCTTATTTGCCTTGGGCTCATTGGCCGGCGTTATCGTTATCTCCCATCCGCCTTTCTTTGTGCTGTCTGCACTATAAGTGAAATCCCTGGAAGTGAAATCCACCGACAGGTTTTGAGAGCCATAGTCGCTCGTAAAAGAACGTCCGTAATAAGGCAGGTAGACAACCAGTTCATCATTATTCAATCGAAGGAAATACCCTCCGGTAAGCTGAATAGTTCTTCCTTTCATGGAAGTGGCACTATTGGCCTGGAAATAATACTTTTTGGATTCGATAAGTGATCTGAACTGTTCCAGCGCTGCTTTTTTCTTTTGATCCGCTTCCGACTGTGCGCGTACCTGCATGACTGTAAATAGCAGGGCCGGCAGGAGGGTCCGGCATAATTTTAGAAAAGACATAATCTTGTTTTTATAAAATTACCAAAAGAGATTAAAATTTTCTCTGCACTCTGTCCATGGCTGCTTCGATCTCGGGAAGATTGAGATTGCCAAGACTTCCTTCATGTACATGATGAAGGGGTCGGGACTGGTCAAAGGAAAACTGCCCATTCGCAATACGGGCTCCGATGGTTTTATATGCTTCACGAAAAGGCATTCCTCCGTTAACCAGTTCGTTAACCGCCTCTACACTAAACAGGTATTTATACTTTTCGTCTTTCAGTATATCTTTTGTAATTCTCACCTGTGAAAGCATGCCGGACATCATATCCATGCAGGCTTTCAGTTCCTCCAGGGCGGGGAAGAGGATTTCTTTGGTGAGCTGCATATCCCGGTGATATCCGGAAGGAAGGTTATTGATCAGCAGGGTTAGTTCATTGGGAACTGATTGTATCCGGTTGCACTTGGCCCGTATCAGTTCAAAAACATCCGGATTTTTCTTGTGCGGCATGATACTGCTCCCGGTGGTCAATTCATCGGGAAAGGAAATAAATCCGAAATTCTGGCTCATGTAGAGACAACAGTCCATCGCCAGCCGGGACAGGGTGGAGGCTACGGAAGCGATTCCGAAAGAAACCAGCTTTTCTGTTTTACCACGGCTCATTTGGGCATAGACCACGTTATAGTGAAGGTCGGCGAACCCCAACAGTTCAGTAGTCATTTTCCGGTTCAGCGGCAGGGATGAACCATACCCCGCACCACTTCCAAGCGGATTTTTATTTACAACCTGATAAGCACCTGCCAGCATCTCCATATCATCGGTCAGACTCTCGGCATAGGCACCGAACCACAGGCCGAAAGAAGAGGGCATCGCGATTTGCAGGTGTGTGTAGCCAGGCAGGAGATCATTCTTATGCTTTTCACTTAGTTTAAGCAGAAGGTCAAAAAGCGATCGTATGCGCATCCGGATTACCTGAATTTCAGACCTCAGATAAAGTTTGATATCCACGGCCACCTGGTCATTGCGGCTGCGGCCGCTGTGAATTTTTTTACCTGCTTCGCCGATCCTGTTGGTAAGGAGCAGTTCAATCTGTGAATGAATATCTTCTATCCCCGGTTCCATTTTGAATCTTCCTTCCTTTATTTCTGTCCGGATGTTTTCAAGTTCTTTGACGATCAAAGCTGCTTCCTTTTTTTCCAGCATTCCCACGGATTCAAGCATTTTTACATGCGCAATGGATCCTTCAACATCGAAGGGCGCCAGGACCATATCGAATTCGGGATCGCGGCCTACTGTAAAGGTTTCCACTTTTTGATTGGCTTCTGATCCTGGTTTGTCCCAAAGTTTCATGTACTTGTCTTGACATCCGGCCCGCGGCCGGATGATTTATTACGTGAAAAATAATTCGATTCCCTTTCAGCTTCCATTCCGCTTATCCATTAACCTTTAGAAATCCGTCCAGCAGCCGGATATACGTTTCGATCCCGTCTCTTATTTCGTCGGTATAAATATACTCATCCGCCGTATGACTTCTCGCAGAATCCCCCGGTCCCATCTTAAGGGCCGGAAAGGGCATAAGGGCTTTGTCGGATGTGGTGGGTGAGCCATAGTAGCCCCTGCCCAGACGGACACCCGCCTGTACAAGGGGGTGTTCCAGAGGAATGGATGTCGACTTCATGCGGGTCGTTCTCGGCTTGAAGCTGCTTTTCAGGTTTTGCTTCAGGTCTTCCAGAATCTCTTCAAACGTATAAAGTTCATTAACCCTCACATCGATCACATATTTGCACTGGGCTGGGACCACATTATGCTGCTTATTTTCAGTTTCTATAACGGTAACGCTCATGCGCGATTCTCCCAGCAGCGCACTGACCTTAGGAAAACGTCTGTTTCGTATCCACTCAATATCTTCCAGTGCTTTATACAGCGCATTTTCCCCCTCGTTGCGCGCGGCGTGACCCGGCCGGCCGGAAGCGGTGCAGTCAATGACCATCAGTCCCCGCTCGGCTACGGCCATTTCGAGCTGGGTGGGCTCACCCACAATGCCGAAATCAATCTGCCCGAGGTAAGGAAGAACCAGCTCAATTCCATTGACGCCGCTGATTTCTTCTTCTGCACTGGCGGCAAAAACAATATTATGTACCGGATCGGCGGCTTCATAGTAGTACAGAAAAACAGCGATCAGGCTTACCAGGCATCCTCCCGCATCGTTGCTTCCGAGACCGAAAAGCTTCCCGTCCTTCATGAACGGCGTGAACGGATCCATGCTGTACGCTTTGTTTGGCTTTACCGTATCATGATGGGAATTCAGCAGGATACTTTTTTTTGAAGAATGATAATGTTTATTCCTTGCGTACACATTGTTCCCAACTCTTGAAAAGGGGACGCCATGCTTTTCAAAGAAAGCGCAAAGCAGGTCCGCTGTATCATTTTCCTCCTTTGAAAAAGAAGGCGTCGCGATCAGTTCCCTGAGCAGCGCGATGGATTCTTCCTGCAGTTCTTCAATTCGTTTCTTATTCATGGCTGATGGTTGTACCCGACTCTCCGGTCAGTAATTGGTCCAGGGCCTCGGCCTTTCCTATGATAACCCGGTGAACGCCCTGGCCGAGGGCAGTAAATGCATTTTCCAGTTTCGGAATCATGCCGGCAAATATTTTTTTTGATTCCTTCAGATGTTGGAAATGAGCGGGCGCCAGTTTTTTGATAAGACTGTTTTCATCCTCCACATCCAGCAGCACACCGGTCTTTTCAAATCCGTAGACCAGGGTTACTTCATAAGCGGCGCTCATGGCCCTGGCAATTTCCTGGGCAATGGTATCGGCATTGGTATTCAGCAGCTGGTTTTTTCCGTCATGCGTAATGGGAGCCACTACGAGGGCAAGATTCCTGTCAAGCAGGGATGAAAACCATTCGACATTGACCTTATCTATGTCTCCGGCAAAACCATAGTCCAGTCCCGATTTCACTCTTTTATGGGCACGTATGCTGTCACCATCCGCCCCACAGAATCCTGCCGCGGAGCAGCCCAGCGATTGAAGCCCGGCAACAATATTTTTATTGATATAACCCGCGTAAACCATGGTCACGACCTTCAGGGTCTCCGTGTCGGTGATCCGGCGTCCTTCTACCATCTGCTGTGGTATATGCATGCTTTCCGCGATCTGGGTGGCCATCCTGCCACCTCCGTGCACGAGAATTTTTTTATGCGGAAGTCTTGCAAATTTTTTCAGGAAGTCTTCGAGCCCTGCTGTATCGTCGACAATCTGTCCCCCGATTTTTACGACCAGAAGTTTTTCCATGGTCATGATTTGAGGATTTCGCTCAATACTGCCTGAGCAGCCCAGACGCGGTTACCGGCCTGGAGCGTTACAATGCTCTGGGGGCCGTCCAGCACTTCATCGCTCAGCTCAACATTTCTCCTCACCGGAAGACAATGCATTACTTTGGCCTGGTTTGTCTGTGCCAGTTTGGCATTTGTAAGCATCCATTCGGGATCGTTGGTATACATTTTCCCATAGTCGTTAAACGTACTCCAGTTTTTTACATATACGAAATCGGCTCCTCTCAGTGCTTCGTCCTGATCGTGGATGATCCGGGCTCCGCGTGTAAACTTCGGATCAAGTTCATAATCTTCAGGGTGCGTGATCACAAATTCTGCCTTGCCCCAGCCATTGACCCATTGGGAAAAGCTGTTGGCCACACATTGCGGAAGAGGTTTTACGTGGGGCGCCCAGGTAAGAACAATTTTCGGCTTCCGGTTTTGCGCGGCAGCAGGCAGGCTTTCCGTAATGGTGATGATGTCGGTCAGGCTCTGCAGGGGATGCAGCGTAGCGCTCTCCAAACTCACCACAGGGATGCCGGCATAACGGACAAATTGTGAAATATACAGTTCACTGTAATCGTCTTCGCGATTTTTGAGGGAAGGAAAGGTGCGGATACAAAGAATATCAAAATATTTTCCCAGAACCGGTGCCGCATCCTTGATATGCTCAACCGTACTACCGCTCATGATTGCTTCCTCTTCAAATTCCAATGCCCATCCTTCCTTATCCACATTGAAAACCAGGGGTTCTAGTCCCAGGTTCAGGGCAGCGATCTGTGTGCTGAATCGGGTCCGCAGGCTGGGATTCAGAAAAAGGAGACCGATTTTTTTTCCTTTTCCAAGCAGTTTGTCCTTATCGGGATCCTTCTTATAGAGAAGTGCTTTTTGGATTAAGGCATCCAGGTCGGAGACATCAGCAAAAGAGATAAAATTTTTCATGTATGTTGGGCGATGGGAGAAGTGGATGTCATCTGCTGAATCTCCTCCTGCAGGGATTCCAGAAATTCCTCAGCTTCTTTTTTTCTCAGCGCCAGCGAAGGCAGGAGGCGGATGGTATTGGGTTTGGATTCACCCGTAAATACCTGCTGGTTACCCAGAAGGTTTTTTCTCAGTTCACGGAGTTCACCCTCCACGTCAAATCCGATCATGAGCCCCTTTCCGCGGACATTGTGCAGTCCTTCAATATTTTTTAATTCGCTTAAAAGAAAATCGCCGGTAGACTTCGCATTTTCCATCAGGTTTTCTTCCTCCATCACCTCCAGCACAGCCAGCGCCGCGGCACAGGCCAGATGATTGCCTCCGAACGTAGTGCCGAGCATTCCGTATTTCGGTTTAAACATGGGGGAAATCAGGATACCGGCGACCGGGAAACCATTACCCATGCCCTTGGCCATACTGTAAATGTCGGCGGCGACACCCGCATGGTCCTGAGAGAAAAATAACCCTGTTCTTCCATATCCGCACTGCACACTGTCGGCAATAAATACCGAGCCATGAGTGGTACAGAGTGTCCTGATTTTTCGCAGGAATTCCGTAGTGGCCACTTGTATTCCGCCCACACCCTGGATACCTTCAACGATCACCGCAGCCACTTCATCTCCCTGCATGGAAAAATATTTCTCAAGAGCCTCTTCATCGTTGAAGGGCAGGAAAACCACATTGGATGTCTGGTTCACCGGTGCGACAATCGCCGGGTTGTCGGTGGCTGCAACGGCCAGGGAAGTCCTGCCGTGAAAAGAACGGCTGAATGCAATTATTTTTTTTCTTCCGGTATGAAAAGAAGCCAGTTTCAGTGCGTTTTCGTTGGCTTCAGCACCTGAATTGCAGAGGAAAAGCTGGTAATCTGTTTTCCCGGAAATTTTTCCCAGTTTTTCGGCGAGCTCTTCCTGCAGCGGGATCCTGATGGAATTCGAATAAAAGCCCACCTGATTCAGCTGATCGGTGATGCGTGCGACATAATGCGGATGGGTATGCCCGATAGAAATGACGGCATGTCCGCCATACATGTCCAGGTATTGTCTGCCCAGGTCATCCCAAAGATAGGATCCCCTGGCCCGGACAATGCATATGTCGTTTATCGGATAAACATCAAATAGTTTCATTTTTTAATTTTTCGGTGACTACCGGTTCAGAAATAATTTGCCTTTAGCCTCAGGCCTTCCTGTTCTTCCATCCCAAACATCAGATTCATATTTTGAACCGCCTGGCCGCTGGCGCCCTTGAGCAGGTTGTCGATGGCCGAATGAACTACCAGGAGACCATCCTGCTTTTCAAGATGAATCAGGCACTTATTGGTATTGACGACCTGTTTCAAAAATATCGGATTACCCGTGATGATGGTGAAAGGATGATCCTTATAAAATTCCTCATAGAGTTCCACCAGTTCAGGCAGACTGCGGTCTGATCTCAACTGGGAGCTTATGAAAATTCCCCTCGTAAAATCACCGCGCCATGGCACAAAATGCAGGTGGTCATTTCCGAGTGTATGCTGAAGCTGGTTTAACGACTGGTTGATCTCTGCCAGGTGCTGGTGGGTCAGTGTTTTGTATGCCTGAATATTATTGGCGCGCCAGGAAAAATGCGAGGTGGCATTCAGGCCCTGTCCGGCGCCGGTGGATCCCGTAATACCCGTGGTATATACTTCGGTTACCCATCCCTGTTGTGCCAGCGGAAGTAAACCCAGTTCAATAGCTGTTGCGAAGCATCCGGGGTTGGCAATATTTACCGCTCCGCGGATTTTTTCGCGGTTCAGTTCGGGTAGGCCGTAAACGAATGCCTCTCCGTTTCCCTCTCTCCGGCTGGTGGCATTCAGCCTGAAATCCTGTGATAGGTCGATCAGACGGATATTTCCCGGGAGCGGATTTTCCTGAAGCCATTTTCTGGCTTCCCCATGGCCGACGCAGAGAAAAATCAGGTCAACATTCGTATTAACGGATTCGGAAAACAGGATTTCGGTCTCTCCGGCGAGATCCTGGTGAACGGCATGAATCGGCTTTCCTACATTGCTCCTGCTCTGCACAAAATCCAGGCTGACCTCAGGATGATGCAGCAGGATGCGGATCAGTTCGCCTCCTGTATAACCTGCGCCTCCTGTTATGCCAACCCTGATTTTTTCCATCTTTAATTTCTTTTCTCGTTGATCTGGTGAAATATGGCCGTCTGGTTACCGAATATTTTTGCAAATCCCTTTACGTCCTCGCCGCTCCATCCGCTGTTCATTTCTCCATAGGCACCGAACCGGCTGCTCATCAGGTCGTGCGGACTTTCTATTCCCGTGACGGTAAACCTGTAGGGTTCCAGCGTAAGGTGAACGGTGCCCGTTACGGTGGACTGGGTGTCTTCAAGAAATTTTTCGATGTTCCGCATGGTCGGATCGAGCATCTGGCCTTCGTGAAGCCAGTTGCCGTACCAGGCGCTCAGCTGATCCTTCCAGTATAGCTGCCATTTGGTAAGCGTATGCTTTTCCAGCAGGTGATGGGCCTTTATGATGATTAAGGGCGCGGCGGCTTCAAAACCCACACGACCCTTGATTCCGATAATCGTATCTCCCACATGTATGTCGCGCCCAATGGCGTATGGCTGGGCGACCGACTGCAGATACTGGATCGCCCGCACCGGATTGTCAAAATGCTGATCGTCCACAGAACGGAGCTCACCCTTCTCAAAGCCGAGGCTCATTGTCCTGGTTCCGCTTTCGGAGAGCGGCGTTGGCCAGGCATTTTCCGGCAGGTAATCTTTTGAGTTCAACGTTTCCCGGCCGCCCACCGAAGTGCCCCACAGACCTTTGTTAATACTGTACCTGGCTTTTTCAAAATTCATTTCCACGCCATTCTCCCTCAGATACTGAATCTCCTCCTCACGGCTGAGCTTCAGGTCTCGAATGGGTGTAAGAATGGTGGCCTGGGGAACCATGCCGGTGAAAACCATGTCAAATCTCACCTGGTCGTTACCTGCGCCCGTGCTGCCATGGGCTACATAAGAGGCACCGGTTTCTTCAACATATTTTGCTACGGCAATGGCCTGGACCATCCTTTCGGCGCTTACGCTGAGGGGATAGGTGGAATTTTTGAGGACATTCCCGAAGATCAGATAGCGTATACAGGACTGATAATATTCATCTGTCACGTCAACTGACCTGAAGGAGGCTACTCCAAGCGATTTGGCCCTTTTCTTTATGGACTCCAGTTCGTCCTTACTGAATCCACCGGTATTAACAGTAAGGGCATGCACTTCCAGCCCCCTGTTTTTCCGGAGGTAAACCGCACAATAGGTGGTATCCAGCCCGCCGCTGTAAGCAAGAACGACTTTGTTATTTTCTTTAGACATGGGCTATTTGGCGAGTTTTTCTTTTTTGAATCTCACCGGCCTAAGAAACCTCAGGTCGGCAAGCAGCATATCCACTTTTTCTTTTTTGAGCAGGTTTTTCAGAAGACCCCATTGTTTGATTTTCATGAACCGTTCGTAGAGTTTGCTGTGCTGCACAAAATCCTCTTTTGTGGCTTCCTGCGGTTTCTGATCCTCTGGATTATAAAGCATGGCAGTACACATGCAGTTCTTTCTTTCCTTGCTCATCAGGATCTCGTAATTGACGCAGCTTTTGCATCCTGCCCAGAAGGCTTCATCCTGAGTCAGCTCTGAATACGTGACGGGCTCATAGCCCAGTTCGGAATTGATTTTCATAACGGCCAAACCGGTCGTGAGACCAAAAATTTTGGCGTGGGGGTACAACTTACGGCTCAGGTCGAAAATCTTTTTCTTGATCTTCTTGGCAAGGCCGCTTTTACGGAAAGACGGTGCAACGATCAGTCCCGAATTGGCTACATATTCACCGTGACTCCAGGTTTCGATATAACAAAATCCAGCCCAGATGCCATTGTCGGTAAAAGCAATGACGGACTTCCCTTCCCGCATCTTATCCCGGATATAGTCCGGGCTTCTTTTGGCAATCCCGGTTCCCCGCGCTTTGGCGGAGGATTCCATCTCATCGCAAATGATTTGTGCAAAATCCTGATGAGAGGAGTCTGCGATCTGTATGATGAACCTTTGTTCTTGTTCCATGGCGTAAAAAACGTGAGATAAATGAATGCAGTAACGGTGTTACTGATGTACTAACCGGCTGGTTACGGACATAGATTCTGAATGAATACTATGGATGGGAAAATCAACGTCGTACCCAAAAGGGAATGGGACGAACAGAAAAAGCAACGCAGGGACGCGCTACAAAAAACCCACGACTGATGACGTGCAATATCACTCCGGAGAAGAGGGATATGGTGGAGTTTTTTTTCATTTCACTAAGGATGGTTTGTCTGGTATTTTTTTAACCATACAAAGTAACAGCTTTTCCACAACTTTCTCCATTTTTTTTGGATTTGCCGGGTTGAATTAACAGTTATTTTCTCCCGTAGAATCCTGTCGTGGAGGGGCTTTCAGCCGGTCAGGCGTTGGAAGCAGAGACAGAATGAAGCGCGCTGGCCATTTCTGAAAGGAGGCTGGGGTCTTTTTCAATGGCATTGCCTACAACGATCAGGTCGGCACCGGCCCGGGCATTCAGATAAACTTTTTCAGGGTCCTGGATGCCACCGCCCACCAGAAGCGGCACTTCAATCACAGAGGAGACGCGCTCGATCATGTCTGTACTGATGGGCCTGCGTGCGCCACTGCCTGCATCCATGTAAATGAGTTTCATTCCCAGCATTTCTCCCGCCATGGCTGTGCAGATGGCTATCTCACTCTTATCGGCGGGAATGGGCTGGGCATTGCTGATATAGGAAACGGTAGTGGGAGCGCCCCCGTCGATGAGCATATATCCTGTGGAAATAATTTCGAGCCCGCTGTTCCTTACAAAAGGCGCAGAAACGACGTGCTGGCCAATCAGCAGTTCGGGGTTTCTTCCGGAAATGAGTGAAAGGTAGAGGAGGGCATCGGCATAGGCCGTTACCTGGGAGGGTGTTCCGGGAAAAAGGATAACAGGAATTTTACATTGGTTCCTGATCTGCCGGACGATAAGGTCCAGCTGGTCACTGATCACCAGGCTGCCGCCGACCAGGAGATAGTCCACATGGCTCCTGACGGCCAGTCCGATAAGTTCTTCCAGTTTAACCGTATCCACTTTATCCGGATCGATGAGCAGGGCAAATGATTTTCGACCGGTTTTTTTCTTGGCCTGCAGGGAAGTGTAAAGGGCGTCCTTCATGTGGTTGATTACCTTACAAATGTGCGAAAACTTTCCTGCTTTTCGAAATGTTGTACTTATTGGGGCAGGTAATCGATTGCATGGTTTTTTCCAAAATTATTTTTACCGAAAAAGTCGAATAAACTGTGCATAAATCCGAATAACGACTACCAGCCTGCACTACAGGATTTATCAACCGTTTTTTTCCACAGCTGTGGAAAAGGAGCAGGAGGAAAATTGGAAATGAAAAAATACTTTCGAATCCTACTTAACGATTTGTTAATAGCCGACAATTCCTAACTAAAGTAATTCCATTATATGTCAACTCATTCGCAATCCGCGGCCGGTTTGCAGTTTTCCCGCCGCTATACCCGTGACGACGTTTCTGTTTTCGATCAGTTTGAATATGATTATAGAACATCGGTTATCCGCAATCCCAGTGGTGAGATCGTTTTTGAGATGACCAATTGCGAAGTGCCGAGGGGATGGAGCCAGATAGCCACGGATATTCTGGCACAGAAATATTTCCGAAAGGCAGGTGTTCCGCAGGCTGATGGCAGTCTGGGACGCGAAACCTCAGTAAAGCAGGTCGCGCACCGCATGGCAAACTGCTGGAAAGTATGGGGTGTCCGTTATGGCTATTTCGCCACCGAAAAGGACGCAAACATATTTTATGAGGAGCTGGTGTATTCCATCCTTAACCAGGCCTGTGTGCCCAATAGTCCGCAGTGGTTTAATACCGGATTGTTTGAAAGCTATGGCATATCCGGCAAGCCGCAGGGGCATTATTTTGTCGACCAGGCCGACGGGCAGCTTAAAAAGTCAACATCTGCTTACGAGCGTCCCCAGCCGCATGCCTGCTTTATCTTAAGTGTGGAAGACGACCTGGTAAACGACGGAGGGATTATGGATCTCTGGGTAAGGGAAGCGCGCATTTTTAAGTATGGCTCCGGTGTGGGCACCAATTTTTCCAATATACGAGGTGAAGGGGAGAAGCTCAGCGGAGGTGGCACATCGAGCGGCCTCATGAGTTTCCTGAAAATCGGAGACCGGGCAGCCGGAGCGATCAAATCCGGGGGAACAACCCGCCGGGCAGCGAAGATGGTCTGCCTTGATCTGGACCATCCCGAAATAATGGGCTTTATCAACTGGAAAGTGGAAGAAGAAAAGAAAGTCGGCGCGCTGATTGCTGCCGGTTATGCAAGCGACTATGAAGGCGAGGCATACCGGACTGTCAGCGGTCAGAATTCAAATAATTCTGTTAGGATCCCGAATTCATTTTTTGAAAAGCTGGAGAATGGAGAAGACTGGGAGCTGAAGGCAAGAAGTGACGGAAGGGTTATGAAAAAAATTCCTGCCAGGGAAGTCTGGAACCAGATTTCGTACGCTGCATGGCGTTGTGCTGACCCGGGTACCCAATACGACACCACCATAAATGAGTGGCATACCTGCCCCCATGGTGGCCGCATCCGGGCCTCCAACCCCTGCTCCGAGTACATGTTTCTGGACAATACCGCTTGCAATCTTGCTTCGGTAAACCTCCGCAGGTTCTATGATGAAACCACAAATATCATCGACGTGGAAGGGTTTGAGTACACCTGCCGTTTGTGGACGGCTGTGTTGGAAATTTCCGTCCTGATGGCTCAGTTTCCTTCCAAAGAAGTAGCCCAGTTATCTTATGATTACCGCACCCTGGGCCTTGGCTATGCCAATCTGGGTTCTATGCTCATGGTTATGGGAATTCCTTACGACAGCGAAGAAGCCCGCGGAATCGCCGGAGCCCTCAGCGCCATCATGACCGGAATTTCCTACAAAACCAGCGCGGAGCTCGCCCGGGTTATGGGGCCGTTTCCAAAATTTGAAGAAAACCGGGAAGCCATGCTACGGGTCATGCGCAATCACCGGCTTGCTGCTTATGACGCGGACGAATATGAAAGCCTGGAGATCAAACCTCAGGGGATTAAGGCCAAATATTGTCCGGACTACCTGTTGAAATCCGCTACCAAGGCCTGGGACGATGCCGTACAGCTCGGTGAGAAATACGGCTACCGGAATGCCCAGGCAACTGTTATTGCCCCTACGGGCACGATTGGTCTTGTCATGGACTGCGACACCACCGGAGTCGAACCGGATTTTGCACTTGTAAAATTCAAGAAACTCTCCGGAGGCGGTTACTTTAAAATCATCAATCAATCCGTACCCGCAGCCCTGAAGAATCTGGGGTATGCCGACAGGGAAATCGATTCCATTATTAAATATGCGGTAGGTGCCGGGACCTTTGCCGGCGCTCCGCATATCAATCATGTTACCCTCAGCGAAAAAGGATTTCTTTCAGAAGAAATCAAAAAAATTGATGCTGCCGTGGCGACTGCGTTTGAAATCGGATTTGTTTTCAACGTGTACACACTGGGAGAAGAATGTTTGCGGAGGCTCGGATTTCAACCCGAACAATACTTCAACTTCGAATGGAATCTGCTGGAAGCCATCGGATTCAGCGACGAACAGATCGGTGAGGCCAATGATTATATCTGCGGTACGATGACAGTTGAAGGAGCACCCTATCTGAAAGATGAAGACTTACCCGTTTTCGATTGTGCCAACAAATGCGGGAAGATCGGCGAGAGATATATACATGCACATGGCCATATCCGTATGATGAGTGCTGTGCAACCCTTTATCAGTGGTGCGATTTCGAAAACCATCAACCTCCCCAACGAGGCAACGATTGAAGAGATTTCAGATTCATATTTGCTGAGCTGGAAACTCGCACTGAAAGCCTGCGCACTTTACCGCGACGGTTCCAAACTTTCCCAGCCACTCAGCAATAAATCAGACAAGAAGAAAAAGACGGAAGCACCTGAGGAATCCAAAGAATCCATTCTCAACCAGCCACAGCCCGGAGCGGAACCACATATAGTGGACATGAGCCAGCTCACTGTGCGCGAATTGCTGGAAGAAGTACAAAAAAGGGTGCAGTCTTCTCCGGATACAAAATTGAAAAGGGAGCTGGCGACGATTGTAGAGCGGCGTACCCTGCCTGCCAAGAGGAGGGGATTTACCCAGAAAGCCAAGATTAACGGTCAGGTGATGTTCCTCAGAACCGGAGAATATTCCGATGGAGCACTGGGCGAAATTTTTATCGACATGGCCAAAGAAGGTGCAACCATGCGCAGCATGCTTAACTGTTTCGCCATAGCAATTTCCATTGGACTGCAATACGGCGTTCCCCTGGAGGAGTTTGTTGAAAAATTTGTTTTCACCCGGTTCGAGCCGGCCGGCATGGTGGAACATCCGAATATCAAAACTACTACCAGCATCGTAGATTTTATTTTCCGTGCTCTCGCCTATGAATACCTAGGCAGAACCGACCTGGTACATGTGCTCGACAAGCCGGAAGTGATGAATACGGGAACTGCCGACTGGGACAGACCCGCGGTAGCCGAACCGGAAAAAAAAATGCCTGAAATGAGCGAGGTGAGAGTCGTGTCGAAACCTTCGGTAAGCCTTTCCAATCCGGTTAAACCTTCAGTGGCGAAAACCGTAAAAACGGAGGCTGGTCTGGATGCGGTAAATGCAGCGGCTAAAAGCATGCAAAGCGATGCCCCGGCCTGCAATACCTGCGGACATATCACCATCCGCAGCGGTACCTGTTACAAATGCCTGAACTGCGGGAACAGCATGGGCTGCAGTTAGGTCTCAAGATACTTTGGACGGTTTTACTTAACCAGGTCCCCTTATTTCCATAAGGGGATCTTTTTATTTATAGGAAGAGCTCTCATACTTCACAAGCAGGCCCTGCCCGTCACTAACATTTCCCGGAACGGGAAACATTCCCCCTCTTTGGCAGGAAAATTGGATAAGTAACAGCAATTTTCAGTACCCTGGGATCGTTAATTGTAAACCTCAATTGAAAACCATGAAAAAAATCCTTGCCCTGGCTTTGCTCTTAAGCTTGTTGTATTCCTGTAATCGCGCGGTTACGCCTTACGAGGCAGCTTCACATCACTACTCCCGCTGCCGGGATATGAAGTAAAATTCTTCACTACCTCTTTCCATCAATCAGGGTGCTTCTTAGTACATTGTGAAAGCAATGGACTTAATGAGAAAACTCTGGTTGATTTTTTATTTTATTCCATTGGGCCGGCTCTGGGCGCAGGCACCGGTCAGCGCGCCGGTCGTATCCGGCCCCATGCTCGGTCAGGTCGAACTCCGGACCGCCGCTGTATGGATTCAGGTTTCACCTCAGGTGAAATCAGTCGCCATGGAATACTGGAAGGCCGGTCAGCAGCAAACGCGTTTTTCTGCAACCTATAATGGTATTCTTGGCCGTGAGTTCAACCCGGTCTGGATGGAGATTGGCGGACTTGACATCAATACGCGTTATGAATATCAGTTTGAAATTGACCACGTAAAATCGGAGATCCGGGGATCTTTCACCACCAAAGACCTTTGGCAATGGAGGAAACTCGCGCCCTCATTCAGTTTTCTTACCGGCAGTTGCTCGTATTTTAATGAGAGCATTTATGACCGGCCCGGCAAACCCTATGGGGGAGATTCTGTGATCTATGAAACGATGGCCAGAGACAGTGCGGCTTTTATGCTCTGGCTGGGTGATAACTGGTATTCGAGGGAGGTAGACTATTACAGTCCCTGGGGTCTCTGGTACCGTGCTTCCCACGACCGTGCTGAACCAGTCCTGAAAAGTCTTCTCAAAGCTATGCCTCAATATGCCATCTGGGATGACCACGATTTTGGTCCTGATAATTCGGGAGCATCCTATGGCCTTAAGGAAACATCACGTCAGGTTTTTAAGAGTTACTGGTCCAGCCCTTTTTATGGTGAAGACGGCAAGGGAATTTATTCCCAGATCTCATATAGTGATATGGACCTTTTTCTCACCGACGACCGCTATTTCCGTTCTGCAGATGATATGGAGGACAGCGTCGGTGGAAAACCTAACGCTGATAAACACTTCTTCGGCCAGAAACAACTCGAATGGCTGGAAGATGCGCTGATACAAAGCCGTGCGGCGTTTAAAGTGATTGTGGCAGGCAGCCAGGTTATAAACCCCATGAGCTATGATGAAGGTTTTTACAGATACAGCTTTGAATATAATCAGCTGATGGACTTCTTAAACCGGAATTCGGTGAATGGCGTGATATTCTTAAGCGGCGACAGGCACCATAGTGAAATCAATAAACTGGTGCGGCCGGGCAACTATGATCTGTATGATATTACAGTATCCCCTTTCACCAGCGGTGTTTCCAAAGTGAGGGGCGCGGAATTAAACAGTCCGACAAGAGTTCCCGGCAGCCTTGTGGAACAAAAAAATTATGCCCGGATTTCAGTTCTGGATGATAAGGGTGAAAGAATCCTGCAGGTGGTTTTCAAGGATATGAACGGCAAATCACTTTTTCATTGGAGTATTTCACTGAAACAACTGATGACGCAAAAACACTGACGGCTGACTGAATAAAATTGAGGTCAAAGGATGATCATTCATTTTACATATGATAAAAAACAGGTGCTTAGTGCGCTCAGACATCATTTTATCTCGAGACCTGAAATAAAGATCCTGCTGATCGTAGTAAACATTTTTACCATCCTCAGCGCCGTCCTGTTTTATTTGCACAAAATCCAGCCCATATCATTTCTCCTTTTTTCTTTGCTGTGGTTCCTGCTGCTGATCAGTTTCTGGTACCTGCTGCCCATCAGTATTTATCGGAAATCCATGACTTTTAAAGATCAGTTCAGCATGGACATCAATGAAAATGAAGTGGTCTTGAAAACGGGACGCGGATCACGGGCCTGGGACTGGAATGAGTTCAGCAGTTTTCTTGAGACGCCTTATTTTTTTCATCTTTATTTCACCAGCAGGGCGTTTTTTCTGGTGCCCAAGGAAGCGTTTCAGGACCTGGAATCGCTTCAGGAGACCAGGAGCCTGCTTCGAAGAAAACTAAAAAAATAAATTCAAAAAAGGATGATCAGGTACTTATCCAATCCCTGGCCTTGGTGGGCATCCGGACTCGCTATCGCGGGCATCATGGCGATACTTATATTTTCCGGGAAAACATTTGGGTTTTCGGCCAACCTTTCCAACATCTGTTCTATGGCCGGGCTGGGAAAAAGGATTTCCTTTTTTCGATTCGACTGGAAAGCCCAGCGATGGAATCTCTGGTTCCTCATAGGATCCGTAGTGGGAGGTTATATTGCCGCACACTATCTTTCCTCTGCTGAACCGCTGAATCTTTCCGCTGCTGCCGTGAGATCACTTGATAAACTCAATATTCCCTTTGATGGCAGAATGGAACCCGGTTCTATATTCAACTGGAATTTCTTATTGAGCGGAAAAGGGCTGATCCTGTTCCTGGGTGGCGGATTTCTTATCGGCTTCGGCACGCGTTATGCGGGAGGTTGCACATCCGGTCACGCCATATCCGGACTTTCCAATCTGCAACTCCCCTCGCTTATTGCGGTTATTGGATTTTTCATCGGCGGATTGTTTATTACCTGGTTGATTTTTCCACTTTTTTTCAGATAATTTATGAAAACTGTCAAATACCTGCTTACCGGAATTGTTTTTGGCATTATCATGACAAAATCTGAAGCGGTTTCCTGGTACCGCATCCAGGAAATGTTCCGGTTTCAGTCTTTTTTCATGTATGGAATTATAGGCACTGCACTTATTACAGGCATCATCCTCGTAGCCCTGATAAAAAAATTCAGGCTGAAAGACACGGAGGGAGTTCCGATATCATTCAGCCCGAAGGATGGTCATTGGAAAAAATACCTTTTTGGCGGTATTATTTTCGGCATGGGATGGGCTTTTACCGGTGCCTGTCCGGGTCCCGTATTTGTGCTGCTCGGCCAGGGTTATTCCGTTATGATCGTGGTAATCCTGGGTGCGCTGGCAGGTACTGCTGTATACGGCCTCATCCAGGACCGTCTTCCACAATAAATGAAATTGCTATTGCTTGCTGATCACGGCGATCATGCGGTCGGCTTCCGGCTGCTGGAAATTGGTCTGCCCGCCGTCGCATGTAAGGATGTACCAAATGCCTTCCTTATACATGTCTACCCTCTTGATGGTGTAATCCTTGAATTCTGCCACGTCGCCGGTATTTCCGCTCTTAAGCGCCGCCAGTCCCTTCTGAAAATATCTCAGCTGTTCGATGTCCTTGAACCGAAGGGTGGTCATTATGACGGAATTCATGTATTCCTGTGTTCTGAACTGAAGTACGTAGGTCGTATCTGTCGGCTTGGTAATCCGCTGCAGACTGATAGGCCATGTACCCTGTCTGACGTCCAGGAGGTTGGTAGTTGCGTTATTTACAATCTTGAACTGGGCCTTCATAAAGAGAGGCGAAAGCATAAAAATCAGAAACAGTTT